>VOFH01000637.1_pt1 | contig 350000 bp, 290 predicted proteins | sample 5384091 | NCBI WGS metagenome assembly VOFH01 (sample SAMN12384727, study PRJNA508395) | human gut metagenome | isolation source: healthy gut G | host: Homo sapiens
GGACTGGAGCGGTCTGGGCGGACATCGGAACCGAGGTATTTCACCCAGTTGTATCTTGCAGCATGAAAGGTCGATTTTCTTATTGCGTTCATTATCCCGATATAAACTGCATGAAATAGAAAACGGTATTTTGAATGGTTTAACCCAATAAACCAGACATACATACTCTATGCTCGTATGGCTGACAATCAATCTCAAAAACGTTGCACCATGGATTCATTAAAGGAAAAAGACAACCCCGCACCCAATCCTGCTAAGCGTCCCCGTATCGAAGTCGACGAGGAACTGATGCGTCAGATGATCGCCGGACAAGCCCCTTTGGACTCGGAAGTCGTCCGCAGGATTCCCGAGCCGGAAGAGGAAGATACGAACGCTCTTGAGGAAAACACATCGGAAACGGTATCCGGAGCATCGGCACCGACTGCTGAGAAAACAGGCATAGACTCCACTGCGAGTACCGTAAAAGAACATTCCGGTTTCCGTCGGAAAAAGCTCACGCTACCGGATTTTGAACGCACGTTCTTCGCTCCGGTGGATTGCCGCAACCGCTCTGCGATCTATGTCAGTACCCGAACCAAGCACAAAGTGTCGGAAATCCTCCACCTGTTGGGGAATGAAAGCACAAGGCTTACGGCCTTGGTCGACAATATGCTGCGGTTCGTCATGGACATTTACAGCGACGAGCTGAATTATCTCCACGAGAAGAAGAACAACAGACGACCGTTTTGAAAAAGCGGAGGCATTTCGACGCCAGATAGCAGGACGGAAGGGGCCGTCGAACGGGCAGGCCGCTCGCGGCTGAACATCAGAACCGGATCGTCAGGAGCCGCAGAATGTCGCCTTTTCCGACGGTAGCGTCCAGCAACACGCCGGGGATGGAAATACGCAAGGCTCGCCCCTCGGGCGATTCGCATGGCCTTGCGTATTTTCATCTCCGGCGTTTAATTCCCTGCCGGTGGGAAAACTCACATCGAAAATTACCCTGCCATTGACGAAGCAAGATCGGAAATCGAACTGCTTCTGTAAGATCGTAGGCCATACTGTGCGACCTTGAAGACGCTGCTGAGTTTCTCGCTTAATGCCGCCATATCCTGTCCGATCTTGTCATTGGTGATTTTGGCATAGATTTGGGTCGTGGTGATCCGTTTATGTCCCAGCATCTTGCAGACCGTTTCCAGAGGTACACCCTGTGTGAGCGTAACCGTCGTAGCGAAGGTATGCCGCGCCATGTGGATCGTCGGATTGAACGACAATCCGGCATGTTCAGTGTTTTATAAGTGCCTTTAAGCGGAAAAACCTTCTCGCTTGTGCGATATGTATCCTTATAACGCTTGTAGAGCATTTCAGCGGCGGGAAGGAGCTTAACACGGAACTGCGTACCTGTTTTCTGGCGCCTGTCGATAATCCAGCGCTCTCCGTTATCGTCCGTATGGATGTCCGCGTGGGTGAGTTTCACTACGTCCGCATGGCTCAAACCCGTAAAGGCGCAAAAGACGAAGGCGTCACGGTTGATGCCCGTTCGGTAGTTGGGGAGCCTGACATCCATCACGGCCTGCAATTCCGAGGCCGAGAGGTAGCGACGTTCGGCGTATTCCGCTTTGACATAGAACCCGGCGAAAGGATCGACGGGAATCCAGTTGTTCTTATAAGCCGTATAGGTCATCAGCTTCAGCTTCTTGAGTGTAGAATGGATCGTCCCGGAACGCATCCCTTGTACCGAGGAGAGGTAGACTACAAACTTTTCGATGAAATCCCGCTTCAGCTCTTTGAAAGGAATATCTTTTATACGATATTCGTATTCGAGGAAAGAGGCAAGCCGGTTACGGCGTTTGCGGTAATTGTCATAGCTCGAATAGGCGCGGTCTTTGCCCACACGTTTGAGGAACCCTGCAAGGTATTCGTCGAAGGTCTGCAACAGCAGGCGGCAGTCGTCACCCATACCGAGAAAAGCGTTGCGGACCTTTTCGGCCGTAACGTATGAATCACGGTCGCAGAGACGTTGGTACTGCTTGCCGATATTGGTCTTGATGTTCTCCAACTTTTCATTGAGACGCTGAGCTTCGAGGCTCTTACCGGAAGCCTTGTTCGCCTTGGCATCCCAAAGGGTGGAGCGAACGGTGAGTTTGCAGCTGAACTGCGACATCGTACCATTAATCGTGATACGACCCATGACGGGAACCTGACCGTGTTTTTCCGACTGCCTTTTCACGTAGAAAAAGACTTTGAAAGTGCTGCGTTGCATGATAACCTGAACTTTGTGGATTTGTTAAACGTTAAGTCAGGTTATTTGTTATGCGGAAATCCAACACAATAAGCTGAAAACAAGCACTTTAGTGTAAATCAAAGCATTTCAGGCAGGTAACGGATAAGTAACGAAACTCACCGTTAATCCTGCCCGATTCTGCAATTTTATTGCTCGGAACAGATGCAGAACAGGGAATTAAATACCTGTAAACATGATATTTACTCTTTCCTGCGCTTCTCTTTACCTACAAATACCGAACCCTTCGGGGGCCGCCGCATGTTTTTTCCGGGGATGGCCGGAGGCCTTTACAGGTGGATCGCCGCGCCCAGGGCCGCTTCGGCGGCTTCCATGACGCCTTCGTTCATCGTCGGATGGGCGTGGATCGTGCGGGCGATCCGGTGGGCCGTGACGCCCAGCGTGCGCGCCAGCGTCGGCTCGGCCAGCATCTCGGTCACCGACGCTCCGACCATGTGCGCCCCCAGCAGGCGGTCCTCTTCGTCGAAGAGCAGTTTGACGAATCCGTCGCGGTCGCCCGCCGCCGTGGCCTTGCCCGATGCGGTGAAGGGGAAGCGGCCGGCTTTATAGGCGATGCCGCGCTCCTGCGCCTGCTGTTCGGTCATGCCGACCGACGCCACCTCGGGCTGGGTGAAGATGCACGACGGAATGGTCGTGTAGTCCACCGGCGCGGGGTCGAGTCCGCAGATGGACTCCACGCAGCAGACGGCCTCGGCCGAAGCCACGTGCGCCAGCGCCGGACCCGGCACGATGTCGCCGATGGCGTAGACGCCCGGAACGTTGGTGCGGTAGAATTCGTCCACGACGACCTTGTCGCGTTCGACGGCGACGCCCAGCTCTTCGAGGCCGATGCCTTCGATGTTGGATTGGATGCCCACGGCCGACAGCACGACATCGGCCGTCAGGGTCTCCGCGCCTTTTTTGCCCTCGATCTCCACTTCGCAAAGCCCTTCGGCGTTGACCTTCACTGCTTTCACCGTGGTCGAAGTGAGCACCGTCGCGCGCAGTTTGCGGAATGCGCGCTCCATGGTCTTCGACACCTCCTCGTCTTCGAGCGGCATCATGCGGGGCATGTATTCGACGATGGTGACCCGCACGCCCAGCGAGGCATAGAACCAGGCGAATTCGCTGCCGATGGCTCCCGATCCCACGACGATCATTGATTCGGGCAGGCGCGTGAGCGTCAGCGCCTGCCGCGACGAAATCACATGTTCCCCGTCGACAGGCATAAACGGCATTTCGCGCGGCTTGGCTCCCGTGGCGAGGACGATGTGGTCGGCCTCGTACTCCGCCCCGTCGACGTCTATGCGCCCCGGGGCCGTGAGCCGCCCGAATCCGGGGATCAGGTCGATCTTGTTCTTGTTCAGCAGGAACCGCACGCCCTTCGACATGGTTTCTGCCACGCTGCGCGAACGCGCCACGATGGCTTCGAGGTTGGGGCGCACCTCCCCTGCAAGTTCCAGTCCGTAATGCTCCGCGTTTTTGCAGTATCCATAGACCTGCGCGCTCTTGAGCAGCGCCTTGGTCGGGATGCAGCCCCAGTTGAGGCAGACGCCTCCCGGTTCGGCGCGCTCCACGAGCGCCGTCTTTTTCCCTAACTGCGCGGCGCGGATCGCCGCCACATAGCCTCCGGGGCCGCTGCCCACGATGATGATGTCGTACCGCATCATTTCACTACTTTTAGTATTTCACCATTGTCTTTGGCCACGGCGCGCTTCCATTTCTCGTTGTAGCCCGGGAACTGGATCTTGCCGGGAATCTGTTTCCCGTTGCCGTTGTCGACGAAATGCGCCGCAGAGCCGTCGCCGTCGAGGAACGTCAGCACGTCGCCGTGCTCGCTCTTGACGTTGCCGTCCATGTATTTCACCAGCAGATAGTTGTTGAGCCGCTGCCAGCGGTCGAACAGCTGCTGCGCCGTCTCCACGCTCAGCTGCGTGAGGTGGCTGCGGCGTGCCTCGGGCGACATTTTTCCGACTCGGGCGTTGAGCGCCTGCACGTTGCGGAGCATGTCGTTCTCCCACTTGTCCGTGACCTTGCGGATGTCCGCGGAGATCATGTCGTAGCGCATGTAGGCGAAATTGGTCGTGCGGTTGAAGAGCCAGAACGCCGACGTGGGCGAATATTCGAGCATCGAGCCGTTGTCCTCGCGGAAACACCCGGGGACCTCCTGCGCCGAGCAGAAGATCGGCGTCAGGCACGAGGTGGCCGCGTCGTCCACGCCGAACCAGAGGATGCCCATGTCGCGCGTCACGTCGGGCCGGGCCTGCGCCACGAACCAGAATCCGGTCTGCTGGGTGGCCGTGGCGCGCTCGTTGACGTACTTCACGCCGTCGACCTCGAATTCCATCGGACGCCAGCGGTAGGGGCAGTTGTGGCCTCCGGCGCCGAGATCCGTGGTCATGTCCATCGGGGTCCCCTCGTAGTGGTCGCGCATGCAGTCGAAGAGCGTCTTGGGCGACACCTTCGCGCGGGGCTTGACCCACAGCGGCATGCGGTTGTTCTTGTTGTGGCCCATCGCGTAGTCGGTGTATCGGTCCATGTCGTCGGCCACGGTGCGGAAGAAGGCCCACACGCGGGCTTCGCAGGCGCGCATGCCGCCGAAGTCGAGCGGCGCGTAGGCGTCCGAGAAGCTGAAATCGGCGTCCGGGCCGTCGTAGTAACCCATTTCACGGGCGAACGAGATCACGTCCGGGGAGTAGAGGCAGTTCTCGGGATCGTCCTTCGGGAAGGTGGTGATGCGGGCCTGGTTGGCGTGGGCCGAGACGTAGCCGTCGGGAATGCGGCGGGCCACCCAGACGATGCCTTTGCGGGCGTTGCCGCCCTTGCCGTCGTCCTTGAAACCCTTGCCGATCAGCTCCATGATCCACGCCTCGTCGGGGTCGGCGATCGAGAACGATTCGCCGCTCGACGCGTAGCCGTAGGTGTCGGCCAGCTCGGCGATCACGCCGATGGCCTCACGCGCGGTTTTGGCACGCTGCAAGGTGATGTAGATCAGCGACCCGTAGTCCATGCGGCCCGTCGAGTCCTCCAGTTCGGGGCGGCCTCCGTAGGTCGTCTCGCCGATGATGAGCGAATGTTCGTTCATGTTGCCGATGGTCGACCAGGTTTCGCGGACCTGCGGGATGTCCGTCAGGTAACGGCCCGTGTCCCATTCGTAGACGGGCAGCATCGCCCCGGACTTGTGCTTGCCGCCGAGGGTGTGGTACAGTGCGCCGTAGAGCGCGTGGGAGTCCGCCGCATAGGTGACCATCACCGAACCGTCGGTCGAGGCACCTCGGGTGACGATGAAATTGGTGCAGGCCGACGCCGCGCCGTATGTGAGGGCGGCCGCCGCTGCAAGAATCAATCGGATTTTTTTCATGCTTTTCAGGTTTTGAGACCAAAGATACGAAAAAGTCGGATGGATTCAAAACCGAATCTTCCGACTGATGAATAAAAGTGTCGTTACGACGCCAAAGATGGAAAACAAATCGGATAACGGCGAAAAAACGTTATCTTTGTGAGCGGATGCGCTTTCTGCGCACCCCGGAAATACCCCCCCCCGGAGTGGTGGTAAAAATATGAAATCCAGCTATTTGAATGAGAAAGATGTTGTTCCTGCTCCTTTCCGGGGCGATCTTCGGGGCCTGTTCTTCGGACAAGGACCGGGTTCCCGTTTTCGTGAAGAACGTCGTCATGCCGCCCGATTCGTGGGTCTTTGCGCCCGGCGACGGGGTGACCGTCTCGGCCGAAGGGTTCGAGGCTGATGACGAAATCATGCTCGAAATCCATTGGCAGGAGAGTGCCGAGGGGTTCGCTCCGGAGGGTTATGCCAAGGGCGTGCGCGGGATCGTCACGGTGCGTTCCGCCACGAGCGTCACCTTTCTGGCCCCGGGGCACTACCCCGCTTCGACGGTTCGGGTGCTGTTGCTCCGTCGCGGCAGGATGATGCCGCTGGGCAAGATCCGCGTTGCCAACGGAACCCCGAAAGCCGAAGCGCTCTACGGCATTTCGAAATCCGATACGGACGAAACCCTGATCGAGCGCATCGACCTGTCAACGGGCGGGGTGACACGGGTTGCGACGCTCGGCATCGGCCGGGGAATTGCCTGCGCCGTGGGGCTTCCCGGTTCGGGCTGGATTTACGGCGTCTGCTCCGGTTCGATGGCAGGTTTCGACCTCACGATGAATTATTATGACGATTTCGGGTACCGGAATAGTCTCTTGGCCGGGCATATCTCCGATTCCTCCGTCGGACTCCTTTCCTACAATGCGGAGCGGCTGACGCTGACGACCCAAAGCGCGACCCGCTCTCCCTCCCCGGCTCCGGTCTCCTGGCAGGTGCCCGACGAGGTCGTGCAGACGCTGGCCGTGCAGCCGTTCGTGCGGGTCGGTTCCGACCTGCTGCTCGCGCAGCGCAATGCCGACGGGACGTGCGCTCCGCTGATGTTGAGGGTCTACGGCGGGGCGGGACCGGGCGAAGCCGTCGGGGCCGATGCGATGATCCCCTTTTGGACCGTGGTCGCCTCGGCCGACGAGCCGGACAGGATGGTTCAGGCGGGCGGCTATGCCGTTTCGGCCAGGGGCAAAACGCAGCTGCGGCTGTTCAACGCCGCCGGTGACGGCGCTTTCGGCGAGACGCTGGCCGAAGTTCCGGGCACGGCGCTTTCGGTCACGGAGTATGCTCCCGATAAGGATTCGCTGGAAATCTACCTGCTGTGCGAGGCGGACGGCATGCGCCGCATCCACGTCTACGATGCGCTGAAGAAGACGCAGCGGACCCTTCCCGGGGAGTTCGGCTGCTCGGAGATCGTCATGGCGAAATAGTGTTTTCGTGCAGAAAAACGAGTCGCAGACCCGGATTTTTCCCGGGTCTGTTTCGTGTTGTACGAATTTTGCGTATTTTTACCGGGCAAATACCGAAAAACTTATGTCTTCAATAGCCTGTCAACTGTCGTTCGTGCGCTCGACGCTTCCCGAGGGGGTGAAGCTGGTCGCCGTGTCGAAAACCCACCCTGCGGAGGCGATCCGCGCGGCCTACGACGCCGGCCACCGCGTTTTCGGCGAGAGCCGCCCGCAGGAACTGCGCGAAAAACACGAAGCCCTGCCCAAGGACATCGAGTGGCACATGATCGGCCACCTGCAAACCAACAAGATCAAATACATCGCCCCGTTCGTCGCGCTGATCCATTCGGTCGACAGCGCGCGGCTGGCCGAGGCGATCCAGCGCGAGGCGGCCAAGTGCGGCCGGACGCTCGAAATCCTCCTGGAGATCCACGTCGCCGAGGAGGAGACCAAAACGGGCTGGAATATGGCCGAACTGATGGAGTATGTCCGCACGGCCCCGTTTGCCCGTATGCCGGACGTCTGCGTGCGGGGCGTGATGGGCATTGCCACCAATACCGACGACGGCACGGCGATACGCCGCGATTTCATGGAGCTGAAACGCTGTTTCGAACTGCTGCAACCCTACTTCGGACCGCGGTTCGACACGCTGTCGATGGGCATGTCGCACGACTATCCGCTGGCGGTCGAGTGCGGCTCGACGATGGTGCGCGTCGGCTCGTTGATATTCGGCCGGCGCGGGCTTAAGAAGCCCGTTTTATGAGTGGTTGCTGTACGAATGATAAATTATACCAGACTTATATGAAAATCGGATTTCTTGGATTCGGAAATATGGCGCAGGCCATGGCGGGCGGGCTTGTCCGCTCGGGGGCCGTGCAGCCCGGCGACATCGGCGCGTGCGCGCGCGACCGGGCGAAACTGTGGAGCAACACGGAGCCGCAGGGCTTCCGGGCTTTCGACGACGCGGCGGCGGTCGCGGAGTTCGCCGATCTGGTCGTCGTCGCCGTGAAACCCTATCAGGTCGAGGCGGTGCTTGCGCCCGTCCGGGAGCTTCTGGCGAAGAAGATCGTCGTATCGGTGGCTGCGGGCGTTACGTTCGACGACTGCGAGCGGATGCTCGCCCCCGGCACGCACCATTTGAGCATCGTTCCCAATACGCCCGTTTCGGTCTGCGAAGGCATCGTCGTCTGCGAACGCCGCCATTCGCTTTCGGACGGGGAGTGGCGGCAGGTGGAGGCGCTCTTCTCGAAGATCGGCCTTGTCCTGCCGATGGACACCGCCCTGCTCGGCATATCGAGTGCCGTCTGCGGCTGCGGCCCGGCGTTCGTCGCCATGTTCATCGAGGCGCTCGGGGACGCTGCCGTCAAGCACGGCGTTGCGCGTGCCGACGCTTACCGCATGGCGAGCCAGATGATCGTCGGGACCGGGAAATTGCAGCTCGCCTCGGGGCAGCATCCCGGTGCGATGAAGGACGCCGTCTGTTCGCCCGGCGGAACGACGATCGCGGGCGTCGCCGAACTGGAGCGCAAGGGCTTCCGCGGCGCGGTGATCGACGCCATCGACGCTATTCAGAATAAAAAATAACCCGCCCGGCTAAAAGCCGGGTTTTAGGGGCGGATAGTGGCTTCGGGACGCTTGTCATCCGGTTCTGCGCCCGCCCGGCTAAGAGCCGGGTTTTAGGAGGCGGAGGATCGCTGTCTGGCGTCCTGCTCGGTTCTGCGCCTGGGGCCGGGAATCGTTTTTTGGGCTGCAGGACGAAGCGACGCCGTTTGCGTCCGAATAGGAAAACCGCCGGACCTTTTCGAAAGGTCCGGCGGTTTCTCATCGGGAGCTGCCCTATCGCACCCGCAGCGAGCGTCCGATGCGCAGCACGGTGGTCGATTTGATGCCGTTCAGGCGGCAGATGTTCGTCACGGTCGTTCCGTAGCGCCGGGCGATGCCGCCCAGCGTGTCGCCCGAACGGATCTTGTAGTATTTCATGGCCGCTTTCTCGGCGGCTTCCTTCTTGTCCTGCTCCTCGTTGGCGATCTCGTCTTCGAAATCCTGTCCGGCGTTGGAGTAGATGCTGAAGAACGACTTCTTCAAGAGGAAGGTCTCGCGGCTCAACGTTCCGTTCTTGAAGTCGATCAGGCGTTCGGGGTCGAACGACTGTCCGTAGTAGCGGGTCTCGAAGTGGAGATGAGGTCCCGTCGACCGGCCCGTCGAACCTCCCAGACCGATGATCTGTCCCGCCTCGACCCATTGGTTGGGTTCCACCAGACGTTCCGACAGGTGGCCGTAGTAGGTCTCCAGCCCGTTGTCGTGGCGGATGATCACCAGGTTGCCGTAACCGCCCCTGTTGTACTGCGAGATGCGTACGCGGCCGCAGAAGGTGGCGTAAACCGGGTCGCCTGTCTTGAGCGGCAGATCCACGCCCTGATGCTGGCGCCGGCGTCGCGGACCGTATTTGCCGCGCGGGTGCACCGAACCCTGATAGGGGCAGTGGTAGCTGGTCAGCGAGTCGACGAGGTCGATCACCACCGATTTGGGCATTTCCGACATGTCGACCTCCTTGTAGGGAAAGAGCGTCGTCGTGTCCCAGTATTTCTCGAAAATCGTGCTGTCTTTGGCCACCTCGCGGTTGAGGACGTATTTCCACGAATTGTTGCTGTACAGGATCACCTGCACGGCGTCGTTTTCCGTGGCGAGGGTGTCGAGCACGGTCAGCCCGTTGGTGTCGAAAATGGACTCGATCTTCGTGGGCCGGAGACGGAGGCGCAGCGCCGCCACGGAATCCGCCGCGGCCTGCTCCGGGTCGACGACCGGATCGGGAGCGGCCGTCTCGCTTTCAGCCGTTTCATCCCGCTGTTCGGCAACGGCGACGAGGTTTTGCAGCGAGTCGATCAGCGCGGCCTGCCGCGACGCCACCAGGCGCAGCGAATCGGCCGCGGCGATTTCGCGGGCCGCCGCCTCTGTCGTCCGCGTGTTTTTGGGCTTGCGGGCCGTCGCGGTGAAGATCATCGAGAGGGCGATAAGGGTGAAAATGTATTTTTTCATAATCTCTTTCTTATTGTTGCTTGATTAGCTCTTCGGCGGCTTCCAGCGCCTTGTAGAATTCCTCGCCGAAACGGCGGACGATCGGTTCCCGAAGGGCTTTGTAGACCGGAATGCCCAGTCTGGCGCCGCACCGGCGGGCCCGGGGCGCACACCGACCAGCGGTGGTAGTTGAGTCCCACCGTGCCGTTCGAGAAGCGCATCACGCGGATCGGATAGAGGTGGCACGAAATCGGCTTGCGGAACGGGGTTTTGCCTTCGGCCCACGCTTTTTCGATGGCGCAGAGCGTGACGCCGTTTTCCGTGTAGGTATAGGCGCACTGGGCGTCGTCCACGAGCGGCGTCGTCAGGTCGCCGTCTTCGTCGACGACCATGAATCCCTGCCGTTCGACCGACTCGATGCCTTCCGCCGTCATGTAGGGTTTGTAATGCGGGTATTCGCTTTCGAGGATCGTCTCCTCGTCCTCCTCGAGCGGCGCGCCGGCGTTCCCCTCCACGCAGCAGATGCCCTTGCAGCGCGCGATGTCGCAGGCGAAGCATTCGCGCAGCAGGTCGGCGCTCACGATTTTGTCGTCGATCTCGATCATTTGCGGCGGGTGTCGGCGATGATGATGTCATAGAGTTCTCCGAGCGACATGCCCATTTCGCGGGCCTGTTTGGGAACGATGCTTCCCCTGCTCATGCCGGGAATCGAGTTCAGCTCGATGAAATAGGGTCTGCCTTCGGGCGTGACGATGAAATCCACCCGTACGACGCCCGAACAGCGGCAGGTGCGGTACGCCTCGCGGGTCATGCGGTTCAGTTCGGCCTTCACCTCCGGGGTGATGTCCGCAGGGGTGATTTCGTCGGAAAATCCGGCGGTGTATTTGGCTTCGTAGTCGAAGAAATCCTTCTTCGAAACGATCTCCGTGATCGGGAAAACATACTCCCTGCCGCCGGCGACGAGCATGCCGCAACCCATTTCGCGGCCCGTGATGCACTCCTCGATCAGGATTTCGTCGCCCTGGGCGAATGCCGCTTCGATGGCCGCCGGAAGCTCTTCCGGGGCGTGCACCTTCGTCACGCCGAACGACGAGCCGTTGGCGTTGGGCTTCACGAACAGGGGCATTCCCAGTTCCGCGACGATCTGCGCCGGGTCGAACGCTTCGCCGCGGCGCAGGAAGACCTCGCGGGCCAGGTTGACACGCCCTGCGAGCGTGCGTTTGGCGGTGATCTTGTCGAAGGTGATGACCGACGAGGTCATCGAGCACGACGAATAGGGAACGCCCATCATGTCGAGGTAGCCTTGCAGCTTGCCGTCCTCGCCGGGCGTGCCGTGAATGATGATCAGCGCGTAGTCGAACGCTTTGCGCACACCGTCGACGGTGATCGAGAAATCATTCTTGTCCACCTGCCACTGCCGCCCGTCGGGGGCCGTATGGTGCCAGTCGCGGCCGTGGAGGTCGATGACCGTGATGTCGTATTTCGAGTGGTCGAGGGCCGCCTCGATCTGGGCGGCGCTCTGAAGGGCGATTTCCCGTTCGGGCGAATCGCCGCCCGCCAGGAGGGCTATCTTCAAACGTGTCATTTCAGGGGTTGTATATATCTTTGTATCGGAATTCCAGTATCTCCTGCACCATCCGGGCGAACTCCTTGGCTTCGACATGCGTGTCGTCGATACGCAGCGCCGCGTTGAAGTCGTTGAGCGCCGGACCCCACTCGCCCATCCGGTAATGGAGTTTTCCGCGCTCGACCAGAAGCGCCGTGTTTCCGGGCTCGGCGGCGATCTGCGCCCCGAGGGCCGCGATGCGCGTCGCGGGACTCCACAGCCCCTTGCGGCGGATGTAGGCGGCGACGCCCTCGTCGAGCATGGCGGCGACGTCCTCGCCCCGCCCGATGCGGTCGCGCACGTCCGTCGAGGCGAAGTCCTGCAACGGGGCGTCCGTCAGCGGCGTGATGCGCCCTTCGAATCCCTCCGCCGGTTCGCCGCGCCGCGGGTAGACGTAAACCGGGTATTCGAGGATTTGTTCGTACTCCTTCCATCCCGCGAGGCGCGCGATCTGGTCGCTGCCCATCAGGATCGAGAACTGCATCCCCGACCCGAAGTTTTCCTTGAGGTAACGCAGGGTATCTATTGTGTATGAGGGTTTCGGCAACAGAAATTCCACGACCGAAGGTTTGATGCGCTCCGGGTATTTCGAAGCGGCGCAGGCGATCTCGGCCATTTCGAAACGGTCCATTTCGGGAGCCAGTTCCGCGGCCTGTTTGTAGGGGCTTTGGGGCGAAACGACCAGCACGGCCTCGTCGCAGAGACCCTGCCCGACGACGTATTCCGCCAGCGCGATGTGGCCGCGGTGCACGGGGTTGAACGACCCGAAATAGAGCATGACCCGTTTCATCCTACCGTGCGATGAATTGGTCGAGGATGCTGCACGTGCCGCACACGGCCTCGTCGAGGCAGTCGTTGACCACCACGTGGTCGAACTCGGGGGCTTTCGTCAGTTCGAATTCGGCCTTGGCCACGCGGCGGTCGATCACCTCCGGGGCGTCCGTGCCGCGGCCTTCGAGCCGTCGGCGCAGCTCCTCGACCGAGGGCGGCATGATGAACACCGAGCAGGCGTCGTCGCCGAAGATGCGCTTGAGGTTGATGCCGCCGACCACGTCGACGTCGAAGACGATCACATGGCCCTTGGCCCAGATGCGCTCCACCTCCGAGCGCAGCGTGCCGTAGCAGGTTCCCTTGTAGACCTCCTCCCACTCCACGAAGCGGTTTTCGGTCACGGCCTGCATGAACTCCCCGTGCGAGAGGAAGTAGTAGTCCACCCCGTCGCGCTCCTGGCCGCGGGGGGCGCGGCTGGTCGCCGAGATGGAGAATTCGAACTGCGGATAGCGTTCCAGCAACCGGCGGACGATGGTGGTTTTGCCCGAACCGCTCGGGGCGGAGAATATGATGACTTTGCCCATTTGATGAAATTAAAAATGAAAAATTAGAAATGAAAAATCGTTCTCTTCTCCGGATGATTTTGCCGAATGGAATTTTTAATTTTTCAGTCTCAATTTTTAATTGGAATATCCTGTAATCTGCGGATTACAGGATATTCAATACCTGTTCCTTGATCTTCTCCAGCTCGTCCTTCATCTTGACGACGAGAATCTGGATGTTCGGCTCGTTGGCCTTCGATCCCATCGTGTTGATCTCGCGGCCCATCTCCTGCGCGATGAAGCCCAGCTTGCGGCCTGCGCCCTCCTCCGAAGAGGCCACCTCCCGGAAGTAGTTGCAGTGGTTCGTGAGGCGCACTTTCTCCTCGGTGATGTCGAGTTTCTCGAGGTAGAAGATCATCTCCTGCTCCAGCCGGTTGCGGTCCACGTCGACGGCCAGTTTCGAGAGGTTGTCCAGAATGCGGGCCTTGACCGTTTCGGTGCGGGCCTTCTCGAAGGGCACGACCTCTGTTTTATATTGCTCGATCAGCTCCACGCGGCGCAGCAGGTCGGCGATCAGGATGGCGCCCTCCTGCTCGCGGAACGCGTCGAGATGCGCAGCGGCAGCCTCCACGGCGGCGAGCAGCGCGGCGTGCTCCTCTTCGGAGATGGCTTCGGCCTCGGTCGCGACGACATCCGGAAGACGCATGATCACGGGCAGGATGGCGTCGTAGCCGGCGTCGATGCCCGAGAACGAAAGCGTGTCGTTCATCTGGCGGAGGTATTCGCGGAACACCTCGCGGTTGATGCGCGCCGACGTTTCGACAGCCTGCGACTCGACCGTGACGAAGACGTCGACCTTGCCCCGCTGGATCGTGCGGGCGATCAGGTTGCGGATCTCGTATTCCGACTGCCGGTAGACTGCCGGGAGGCGCAGCGAGAGGTCCAACTGCTTGGAGTTCAGCGAGCGGATCTCGACCGTGATTTTCTTATTCCGGAGTGCGGCCTCGCCTTTGCCGAAGCCGGTCATTGATTTTACCATGTGTACGGGAACTTGTAATTTTTCGGCAAAGATAGTGCAAGCCGAGCGCAAAAGCAAGTTTACTTGCATTTTGCCGGGGCGCAGCCTGTCCGAGCCGGGGTTTGTTCCCGGTAAAATTAACAAAAACAATCCGAAAAGAGGGGCGTTCTTCCTGCGGAGTGAAATTTATTTGGCTATCTTTGTATTTCTGAAATTTTTTTATTTATATTTGTGTTAGCAAACTAACAGTTAAGAGTCAGATCATTCAAATCACATACGAATTATTATGAAAAAGCACAACTTCAATGCGGGACCTTCCATTCTGGCGGACGAGGTCATCGAAAATGCGGCCAAGGCGATTCTCGACTTCAACGGATCGGGTCTTTCGCTGCTTTCGATCTCGCACCGGACGAAGGATTTCGACGACGTGATGGCCGAGGCCGACGTTCTTTTCCGCGAATTGCTCCACATTCCCGACAACTACAAGATCATCTATCTTGGGGGCGGTGCAAGTACCTATTTCTATGAAATTCCCGCCAACTTCCTGGGCAGGAAGGCCGGTTATGTGAATACGGGTGTCTGGGCCAAAAAGGCCATCAAGGAGGCGAAACGTTACGGCGAAGTGGAGGTGCTGGCTTCGTCCGAGGACAGGAACTTCACCTATATTCCCAAGGGGTTCGCCATTCCCGCCGACCTGGACTATGTGCATATCACCTCGAACAATACGATCTACGGCACGGAGTACCACGAGGACCTCTCGTCGCCCGTGCCCCTGATCGCCGACATGTCTTCGGACATCCTCTCGCGCCCGGTGGACGTTTCGAAATACGCCATGATCTACGGCGGCGCGCAGAAGAACCTGGCTCCCGCGGGCGTGGCGTTCGCCATCATCCGCGAGGATATGCTGGACAGGATCGTCCGCGACCTGCCGACGATGATGTCGTTCAGGACCCATGTCGAGAACAACTCGATGTTCAACACTCCTCCCGTGTTCCCGATCTACGTCCTGAAGGAGACCCTGAAGTGGCTCAAGTCGATCGGCGGCGTCGACGAAATCTACCGCCGCAACAAGGAGAAGGCCGCGCTGCTCTACGACGAGATCGACCGCAACCCGCTCTTCCGCGGTACGGTCGAGAAGGAGGACCGTTCGCTGATGAACATCTGCTTCGTGATGGCCGAGGGCTGCGAGGAGCTGGCTCCCGAGTTTATGGAGTTCGCCAAGAGCCGCGGCATGGTCGGCATCAAGGGCCACCGTCTGGTGGGCGGCTTCCGCGCGTCGTGCTACAACGCCCTGCCCAAGGAGAGCGTCGAGGCGCTGGTGGCCTGCATGCAGGAGTTCGCCGAGGCGCATAAAAAATAGCTCCGATGTGTCCGACCATCGTCCCGCTGATGCGGGAGACAAAAAAAGAACAGGATATTTATTTCACGTCATTGATCGAAACTATGAAGATACTGGTTGCAACGGAAAAACCCTTCGCCAAAAAGGCCGTGGACGGAATCCGTAAGATCGTCGAGGACGCCGGATACGAACTGGCGCTGCTCGAAAAATACACCGACAAGGGCCAGCTGCTCGAAGCCGTGGCCGACGTCGACGCGCTGATCGTCCGCAGCGACAAGGTGACCGCCGAGGTCATCGCCGCGGCGAAAAACCTGAAGATCGTGGTCCGCGCCGGCGCGGGTTACGACAACGTGGACCTTGCGGCGGCTTCGGCGCGGGGCATCGTGGTGATGAACACCCCGGGTCAGAACTCCAATGCCGTGGCCGAACTGGCGCTGGCCATGATGATCTTCATGTCGCGCAACCGCTTCACGCCGGGTACGGGTACGGAACTCCAGGGCAAAACCCTCGGCATCCACGCCTACGGCAACGTCGGCAGACTGGTGGGCCGCAAGGGCAAGGCGTTGGGCATGAATGTCGTCGCCTACGATCCGTTCATCGCCGACGGGGCGGTCTTCGAGGCCGACGGCGTGAAGAAAGTGGCTTCGGTCGAGGAGCTTTACCGGGTTTCCGACTTCCTTTCGCTGCACATTCCCGCCACGGCCCAGACCAAAGGCTCGATCGGCTACGACCTGATGATGTCGATGCCCAAGGGCGCGACGCTGGTCAACACCGCCCGCAAGGAGGTGATCGACGAGGAGGGCGTCGCGCGCGCTATGACCGAACGCGAGGACCTGAAATACATCACCGACATCGCCGCCGGCAATCAGGCCGAGCTGGACGAGAAGTTCGGCAAACGGGTTTTCGCCACGGCGAAGAAGATGGGCGCCGAGACCGCCGAGGCCAATGTCAACGCGGGACTCGCCGCCGCCAACCAGATCGTCGATTTTCTGAAGAACGGCAACACCCGTTTCCAGGTCAACAAATAGAAACCAACCGTGCGAAAAGGCGGGTGCGCATATCTCATATGACGGACCCGCTTTTTCGCCTTAAAACAACCGATGCATTATGGTTAGAATAAAACCTTTCCGCGCAGTCCGTCCCCCGAAGGAGCATGCCTCCGAGGTGGCTTCGCGCCCCTACGACGTACTCAACTCCGCCGAGGCGAAGGCCGAAGCCACGGAGCGTTCGCTGCTGCACATCATCAAGCCCGAGATCGACTTCGACCCCATCGCCGACGAGCATTCGCAGCCCGTCTACGACAAGGCGGTCGAGAATTTCCGCCGCTGGCAGTCCGAAGGCTGGCTGCGGCAGGACCCCGAGGAGTACTACTATATATATGCGCAGACGATGGAGGGCCGCACGCAGTACGGTCTGGCGATGTGCTGCCATTTCGAGGACTATCTCTCGGGGGCGATCAAGAAGCACGAGTTGACGCGTCCCGACAAGGAGGAGGACCGCATGATCCACGTCCGCAACCAGAAGGCCAACATCGAGCCGGTGTTCTTCGCCTATCCCGACGATGCCGAGATCGACGCCATCGTCGCCGACGTGGTGAAAAACAACGCCCCGGAGTACGACTTCACGGCTGCCGACGGCTTCGGGCACCAGTTGTGGGTGATCCGCGACCGGAAGACCAACGACCGCATCACGGAGATTTTCGCGGGCATCCCGGCGCTCTACGTCGCCGACGGACACCACCGCACGGCCGCCGCGGCGCGTGTGGGACAGGAGTGCCGCGCGAAGAATCCGAACCACACGGGCTGCGAGGAGTACTGCTATTTCCTGGCCGTGACCTTCCCGGCGGGCCAGCTCCGCATCATCGACTACAACCGCGTGGTGAAGGACCTGAACGGCCTGACGCCTGCCGAACTTCTCGAAAAACTCAACGAGTCGTTTGTCGTTGAGGACAAGGGGACGGAGGAGTACCGCCCCGCGGCGCTGCACAATTTTTCGATGTACCTCGACGGCCGCTGGTACAGCCTGACGGCCCGGCCGGGCACCTATGACGACAACGACCCGATCGGCGTGCTGGACGTTACGGTGCTGTCGAATCTGGTGCTGGACCGGATTCTGGACATCAAGGATCTGCGCACCTCGAAGCGGATCGACTTCGTGGGCGGCATCCGCGGTCTGGGCGAGTTGAAACGCCGTGTGGACAGCGGGGAGATGAAGGCGGCGTTCGCCCTCTACCCCGTCTCGATGCAGCAGCTGATCAACATTGCCGACACGGGCAACATCATGCCGCCGAAGACCACATGGTTCGAACCCAAACTGCGGTCGGGAGTGGTGATCCACTCGTTCGACGAAAAATAATCGACGAGGGCCGCCTGCGGGCGGCTCTTTTCTTTGCGGGAAACTTGCGGAATCCCGAACCGCCTTTGGGCCGGATTGCCGACAGCTCCCCGTCCGGTGCCGTACGCCCGGGACGCGGGGCGGAAATAAATACGGTCCCGATCCGAAAGCCGGATGACGGCCGAACGGTTTTGTATGCAGGGAGTTCGCACGGGAACATGCGGATTTTCTGCTTTTTGTTTGTCGTTTATGCCGAAAGAAATGTTGCAATCCGAATCGTTTTTATCCGATTATTTATTATATTTGTAAGCAACTTAACAATATTAGGCGTTATGGCAAAAATCAAAGGAACAATCGTTGTCGACAAGGAGCGCTGCAAGGGGTGCGGGGTCTGTGCTTCGGCCTGTCCGTGCGACGTGCTCGCGCTGTCGGCGGAGGTCAACAGCAAAGGTTATCCCGTTGCGTGGATGGTCAATCCCGATTCCTGCACGGGCTGTGCCTCCTGTGCGGTGATTTGTCCGGATAGCTGCATTACGGTTTATCGTCAAAAATTCGAGTAAGCTATGGCAGAGAATGAAGTGAAACTGATGAAAGGCAACGAAGTGATCGCCCATGCGGCCATTCGCTACGGTTGCGACGGATATTTCGGATACCCCATCACTCCGCAGTCGGAGGTGATGGAAACCCTCATGGAACTCAAACCGTGGGAGACCACGGGCATGGTCGTTTTGCAGGCCGAGTCGGAGATCTCTTCGATCAACATGGTCTACGGCGGCGCATCGACCGGAAAACGGGTGATGACCTCCTCGTCCAGCCCCGGCATCAGCCTGATGTCCGAGGGGTTGAGCTACCTGGCGGGCGCCGAGCTGCCCTGCCTGATCGTCAATTGCCAGCGCGGCGGCCCGGGCCTGGGTACGATCCAGCCTTCGCAGGGCGACTATTTCCAGGCCTGCAAAGGCGGCGGCCACGGCGATTTCCACATGATCGTGCTGGCTCCCAACTCGGTGCAGGAGATGCACGACCATGTGTTCGAGGCGTTCGACCTCGCGTTCAAATACCGCAATCCGGCGCTGATCCTCGCCGACGGCGCCATCGGTCAGATGATGGAGAAGGTGGTGCTCGCACCCCAGCGTCCGCGCAAGACCGATGAGGAGCTGAAGGCCGAGTGCGGCACGTGGGCCGCGCAGGGCAAACCCGCCGGCCGCGCGCGCAACATCGTGACCTCGCTCGAATTGCAGTCGGAGAAGATGGAAGTCATCAACAAACGGTTGCAGGAGAAATACAAGGCGCTGGAAGAGAACGAGGTGCGTTACGAAGCCATTGAGTGCGACGACGCCGACTACGTGATCGTGGCCTTCGGTTCGTCGGCCCGCATCTGCTCGGCGACGGTCGAAATGGCTCGCGCCGAGGGGCTGAAAGTCGGCCTGCTGCGTCCGATCACCCTCTACCCTTTCCCCAAGAAGCAGCTTGCCGAGATGGCCGCGCGGGGCGTCAAGGGATTCCTCTCGGCGGAACTCAACGCCGGGCAGATGGTCGAGGACGTGCGGCTGGCCGTCAACGGCAAGGCCCCGGTCGAGCATTACGGGCGTCAGGGCGGCATGATGTTCAACCCGGACGAAGTGCTCGACGCGCTCAAGGAAAAACTGATTAAAAAGTAGAAGACGATGGCAGAGGTTGAAAAGAAAACGGAGAATCTGGTTTACGCAAAACCGAAACTCATCACCGATAACGTCATGCACTACTGCCCGGGTTGCAGCCACGGCACGGTGCACAAGCTCATCGCCGAGGTCATCGAGGAGATGGGACTCGCGGAGAAGACCGTGGGCATTTCGCCCGTGGGTTGCTCGGTGTTCGCCTACAACTATATCGACATCGACTGGATCGAGGCGGCGCACGGGCGCGCGCTGGCCGTTGCGACGGCCGTGAAGCGGCTCTACCCGCAGAATATGGTCTTCACCTATCAGGGCGACGGCGACCTGTCGGCCATCGGTACGGCGGAGTCGATCCATGCGGCGGCGCGCGGCGAGAACGTCGTGGCCGTCTACATCAACAATGCGATCTACGGCATGACCGGCGGCCAGATGGCCCCGACCACCCTCTTGGGCATGAAGACCGCGACGACCCCCTACGGCCGCGATCCGCGGCTGAACGGCTATCCCTACAAGATCGCCGAGATGATGGCCCATCTGGACGGCGCGACCTACATCACGCGGCAGAGCGTGCATACGGCGGCCAACGTGCGCAAGTGCAAAAAGGCGATCCGCAAGGCGTTCGAGAATTCGATGGCCGGCAACGGTTTTTCGCTCGTGGAGGTCGTCTCGACCTGCAACAGCGGGTGGAAACTCTCGCCCGTGGCTTCGAACCAGTGGCTTGCCGAGAACATGCTGCCCTTCTATCCGCTGGGCGACATTAAGGACGTAAAAAAAAGAGTAACGCTATGAAAGAGACATTGATAATTGCAGGATTCGGAGGACAGGGCGTCCTCTCGATGGGTAAGATTCTGGCTTACTCGGGGGTGATGCAGGATTTCGAGGTGACGTGGATGCCCTCCTACGGTCCCGAGATGCGCGGCGGCACGGCCAACGTGACGGTAATTCTCTCCGACCGGAAGATTTCGTCGCCTATCGCCCATGAATTCGACACGGCGATCATCCTGAACCAGCAGTCGATGGAGAAATTCGAGCCGATGGTCAAGCCGGGCGGCGTGCTGATCTACGACACGAACGGCATCACGCGGCACCCCGTGCGCAAGGACATCGAAGTCTATGCGATCGACGCCACGGCCGAGTGTGCGAAGATGGGTCAGGCCAAACTGTTCAACACGATGATACTGGGCGGTTACCTCAAGGTGCGCCCCGTGGTCGCGATGGAGAACGTGATGGTGGGTCTGAAAAAGTCGCTTCCCGAGCGCGCGTGGAAAATGCTTCCGGCCAACGAGGAGGCCATCCGCCACGGCGGCGAGATAATCCGCAAGCGGTGATTCAGTGACATATTTTATGAAGAAGGAGGCGCCCCCGCAACGGGGGCGCCTCTCTTTGATATTACAAATCATCCATTGCTTGTGTTTTAACTTTATTGGTGTTGATTTTATCCCAATACTGTAATTTTGCAAAGCAACGTCTATCTTGATGTTCCAATGATAGTTGAATATCCCCATTGGGTGTTTCAAAAGTTGTGTAATATGTACATTTGTCCATTCGCAAAAAGGTCAATCTCAAACCGTCGTCATTTGGTTGACTATAACTTTGAAATTTTTCCACACAATCAGCTGGCTCCCCGTATTTCTGAATGAGCATTTCCTTGAGCGTTTGGTAATTATTTTCAAGTTTGGACCAGTTGTCGCATTCCGGAAATATAACACCGATTGTATTTACTACATTGGTCGTTTTAAGTGTCGATACGCCGATTATGCACCCTTTAAATCCGGCAAAATCTCCTTGAAGGACGGCGGTTCCGTCTTTTATTCCCAAATCGGAAAAACCGGCAGCCTTCATTTTGGATACATATGCAGCAAGTGTCCCATCAATGGGAACTCCTTTGAATTTTAAGTGCTGTGCATCTGTTTGGGCGAATGATGATAGCGAAATGCATAGTGAAATCAATATAAAACAGATGTTTTTCATGTAGATTGTATTCGTTGTTTTTAATCTTGTTTTATGGATTTTTCTTCTTTCGGCTGAAAGTCAATCTGATAGAATTTGAATTCCGGTTTGGTCATGGCTCCGGTCGCAGCGTCTATTCCCCATCCGAGTATGTTCAGCAGATTGATGACCGATACGGCGTTGAAACTTTTGTTGATGATAACCGTTTCCGTTGTATAAGCAGGCGATTCGGCTTTGACGACCGTTTCGTCGAAACCGCGTCTGATTTTGGTCGTGTAGGGGAAAGTGACATTGGTGTATTTGCGGCCGTCGATCGTAAGGGTCGCTTTTTCTGCGATGTCGCTGTCGAAGGTCACTTTTGCTTTCGATCCGCAAAAAACGGTGGCGCAGGAGGTCATCAAAAGAGATGAGCACAGGAATATTCCGAAATATTTCATTGTATGGTGAATATGTGCCGTGTCCCTGCGGCTGGGTTGGGTTAGGTACATAAAAAACGTGGGACATAACTTTTATCATCGCATATCGAGGTTCTGGAATACCTTGTGGCAATAATAGAAAGTGAAGCCCACGCCATAGACGTGAGCATCAACTTCACTTCTTTTGCCACAATTTGAAATTTTCCAGATTTCGATATGCAAAGACGCAAAGCTAACGCTTTTTATATGTATGCGCCGGGAATGCCGCGGCGCGGTTGGATCGGGATGGTGTTCGGTTTGTTATCTGACCATAGGCTACGGGTTTAGGGGTTCTTCACGCAAATATACAAATCTTTCCGGAGGAATGAAATCGGATGCCTTTTTATTTTATTCAGAAGTCCGGAAATGCCGTCCGCCTATCCGAAAAAGCCGTTTGTGTATACGCTTCCGTGTGCGGCGGGAAATCGGCGGATAACGTACCGGCAAATTCCGTATCTTGGAAAATGAATTCCGGCAGGGCATCGACTTTGCATGTCCGGGTATAAACTTTTAAAAACTCCGATTTATGGAAAAGAACGAACAGCAGATGCCGCGGCTCGGCGAGCCGGTTCCGGCATTCGAGGCCATGACCACCAAGGGGAAGATCAGCTTCCCGGACGATTACAAGGGCAAATGGGTGATTCTTTTCAGCCACCCTGCCGATTTCACCCCGATCTGCACCACCGAAATACTCACTTTCGGGGCGCGTACCGAGGAGTTCCGGGCGTTGAACTGCGAACTGGTCGGCCTGTCGGTCGACAGCCGCAACAGCCATATCGCATGGCTCAAGACCATCCGCGAGAAGATCGAGTACAAGGGCATGAAGGATGTGAAGGTCGGGTTCCCGATCATCGACGACGTTGCGATGAAAGTGGCGTCGCTCTACGGCATGATCCAGCCCGGCGAGAGCCAGACCGCCGCCGTGCGCGCCGTGTTCTTCGTCGACCCGAAGGGCGTGCTGCGGGCGATGATCTACTATCCGCTGGCTCTGGGCCGCAATTTCGACGAGATCAGGCGGGTTTTGGTGGGCTTGCAGACCATCGACGCCTTCGGCATCGCGCTGCCCGCCGACTGGCGTCCGGGCGACGAGGTGATCGTGCCGATGAAGGGCGACGATCAGGAGAAGGTTCCCGAAGGGGCGAAGTGCTACGACTGGTTTTTCTGCACCAAACCGCTGCCGAAAGAGGAGATCGGACGGAAACTCGGCGAGAAGGTCTGACGCCCCTGCATTGCACGACAGAAGAGGCTTCCCGCGGGAAGCCTCTTCTGTCGTGTGCATTCGTATCTCTGCAATCCGGGGACGGTCGGCAAAGGCCGCTCCGCTCTATTCCCGGAAGCGGCATTGCTGTACGTCGCGCCACCCGAGGAGCAGTTCGCGCACCGCGAGCCGTTTTTTGCCCGCTATTTGCAGTTCTCCGAGCGCGATCCATCCGTCGGCGCACGCCACGCGGATAAAGGTTCTTCCGTCGCTCTGGAGCGTGCCGCACGCCTCGCCGTGGACCGCGGCCTCGAACGACGCCGAGAAAATCTTGGCGCTCGACGCTGCGCCGTCGCCCTCGCGGTACATCTCGGTCCATGCCGCCGGATAGGGTGACAGTCCGCGGACGAAATTCACGATCTCGCGGCCCGGTTTCTCCCAGTCGATCCGGCAGTCCTCCTTGAAAATCTTCGGCGCCGGGCGCAGCGTCGCCTCGTCGATATGCTGCTGCTCCACGGGCCAGATCTCCCCCGCCGCAATGCGGTCGACGGTTTCGGTTACGAGCGAGGTTCCCGTTGTCATCAGACGTTCGTAGAGCGTCCCGACGTTGTCTTCCGGAAGGATCGGAACCCGGATCTGCCCGATGATGCCGCCCTTGTCGATCTCGTGGTTCAGCAGAAACGTGGTGACGCCCGTCTCGGTCTCGCCGTTGATGATCGCCCAGTTGATCGGCGCGGCCCCGCGGTATTGGGGCAGCAGCGAGGCGTGGAGATTGAAGGTCCCCAGCCGCGGCATGGCCCAGACGACCTCGGGGAGCATACGGAAGGCGATCACGATGCCCAGGTCGGGCCGCAGCGCCTCGAGGGCCTCGACGAACTCCGGGGCTTTCAGCTTTTCGGGCTGCAATACCGGCAGACCCAGTTCCAGAGCCGCGATCTTAACCTCGCTCCGGTGTATTTTCTGTCCGCGTCCGGCGGGTTTGTCGGGCGAAGTCACCACGCCCACGACGTTGTAGCCGCCCCCGACGAGCGCCCGCAGCGACGGCACGGCGAATTCGGGCGTGCCCATGAATACGATGCGAAGGTCTTTGGCGTCCATGCGTTATCTCTTTTCCAGTCCCAGCGTGTGGTGCATGCGCTCCTGCTTGGTCTCCAGATAGTGTGCGTTGTAGGGGTTCGGGGCGATGACGATGGGCACGATCTCGTCGATGCAAAGCCCGTAGCCCTCCAGCCCGGCCCGTTTGAGCGGGTTGTTGGTCATCAGGCGCATGTGGCGGATGCCCAGCTCGCGGATGATGCTGGCGCCCACGCCGTAGTCGCGTTCGTCGGCTTTGAAGCCCAGTTTGAGGTTGGCGTCCACCGTGTCGAGACCCTCGTCCTGCAATTTGTAAGCGTGGATTTTGTTGCACAGCCCGATGCCGCGCCCCTCCTGATTGAGGTAAACGACGGCGCCCCGGCCTTCGCGGTCGATCATCTCCATCGCCTTGTGGAGCTGCTCGCCGCAGTCGCAGCGGTACGAGCCGAAAATGTCGCCTGTGGCGCACGACGAATGCACGCGCACCAGCACCGGTTCGTCTTCGGTCCACTCCCCTTTCGTCAGGGCCACATGCTCCACGCCGTTGGATTTCTGGCGGAACGGTGTGATCTGGAATTCGCCCCACTCCGTGGGCAGGGGCACCGTCACGCCCTTTTCGATGATCGACTCCTCGCGGAGGCGGTAGGCGATCAGCGAGGCGATCGAGATGATTTTCAGGTCGAATTTTTTTGCGGTCTCCAGCAGTTGCGGCAGGCGGGCCATCGTGCCGTCCTCGTTCATGATCTCGATCAGCGCGCCGGCGGGCTGCAATCCGGCCAGGCGGGCCAGGTCGATGGCCGCCTCGGTGTGTCCCGGACGGCGCAACACGCCCTTGTCGCGCGCGCGCAGGGGATTGATATGTCCCGGGCGGCCCAGGTCGGTGGGTTTCGTTTCGGGGTCGGCCAGCGCGCGGATCGTCGCGGCGCGGTCGTGGATCGAGACGCCCGTAGTGCAGTCGTTGCCCAGCAGGTCGACCGTCACGGTGAAGGGCGTGCCCAGCAGCGAGGTGTTGTTCTCCTCCATCATGTTGAGCCCCAGTTCGTCGCAGCGTTTCTCCGACAGCGGGGCGCACAGCACGCCGCGGCCCTCCTTGAGCATGAAGTTCACGATTTCGGGCGTGATCTTCTCCGCCGCGACGATGAAGTCGCCTTCGTTCTCGCGGTCCTCGTCGTCCACGACGATAACGGGTTTGCCGATGCGGAAGTCCTCGATGACCTCCTCCACGCTATTGAGCACAGTCTCTTTTGCCATTTCGTTTGAGTTTTATTGCTTTCGTCAGTTTCTTGAATTGCGGAACCAGTTTCTCTTTCAGCGCCTTGAACTTCCCGGCGTACCAGTCCGTGTCGAGCAGCGCCGAGTCGTTGGTGGCCTTGTAGGTGAGGTATATGGCTATCGGCGTGAGGATGAAGGTCGAGAGCCACATGCCGTAGACGGCCTCCCAGTTACCCTCCTTGGCCAGTTTTTCGCCCGAGAGGCTGATCATGTAGTAGATCACGAAGAAGATCACCGACACCACCACCGGAAGCCCCAGGCCGCCCTTGCGGATGATGGCGCCCAGCGGCGCGCCGATCAGGAAGAAGATCAGGATCGACACCGGAAGCGACATTTTCTTGTGCCACTCGACCTTCGATCGGTAGAGCTGGTTGAGGGCCTCCTTGGCCGTCGATTCGTCGAATGCGAACATGTTGCGCGAGTTCTTGGCCAGCGTCCGCGCCTGGTTCCAGACACGTTCGCGTTCGCGTGTGGGCAGCATGATGACCGAATCCGTCGCCAGCAGGTCGCGGAAGTCCCGTTTGTCCACCTGCAGGCTGTCGGGCAGCGGCAGCACGGTGTTGTCTCGGGCGAAAATCTGCTCTTTCAGCAGCGGTTCGTAGGAACTCGTCGTGGCGGCGTTGACCTTGATCTCCAGCGAGTCGATGTCGTGCTGCAATTCGCTGATGTTCTTGGTCTGGCTGCTCGTGAACAGGTCGGCGTCGGTGCGTCCCATGGCGAATCCCGACATGGGGATCACCTGTTTTTGCAGGTCGAAGGTGTGGTGGCGCAGGGCGCTTTTCGTGAACCACTGGCTGTTGCGGGTCTGTTCGTAGGTCTCGCCGTGGAAGAGCGTCACCAGCAGGTATTTCTTGTCGTCCGACAGGCGGATATAGCCCGAGTCGGCCACGATGGTGTTCATGTTGCCGTTGGCGGCGCGGTTGTCGTAGATCAGCACGTCGTGCAGCAGGTGCGTGTCGGGTTCCTGGTGGCTCACGCGGATCGACATGTTGTCGATGCCGTTGAAGAAGAGCCCGTCCTGGAATTCGAGGGCCTGTTTCTGCTGCCGGATGTCGTAGAGCGTGCTGAATAGCTTCTTGTTGGCGTTCGGCACGAGGTTGTTGCCGATGAAGAAACTGCCGACGGAGACCAGGCTCACCAGAATGATCAGCGGCTTGGTGATCTGCACGAGCGACATGCCCGCCGATTTCATGGCCAGCAGTTCGTAGTTCTCACCCAGGTTGCCCATGGTCATAATCGCCGCCAGCAGCATCGAGAGCGGCAGCCCCATCGGGATCATGTTGGCCATGAAATAGGTCATCAGCTCGATGATGATGCCGGCGCTCAATCCCTTGCCCACCAGCTCGTCGATGTAGCGCCACACGATGTTCATCATCAGCACGAACATGACGATGAAGAACGTGAGGACCATCGGGCCGAGGTAGGACTTCAGAACGAGTCTGTGAATGGTTTTCATGCGGCGGATCGCAGTTTTTTGTTACGCAAAGATAGTGCAAGGCGAGAGGAGTGCCAAATTTATTTGAGCACTTCCGGGTCGCAGCCTATCCAAACGGCAGCCTTTTTTGTCGTAAAGATAACAGTTTTACCATTATAAGCGTAAGAGTGAGGGTAAATATTATGGCGGCGCCGGGCGGAACCTCGAAATTGTAGCTGACGACAAGCCCTGCGACGTTGCCCGCCACAGCCACGAGGGGTGCGGCGAGGGCGATGGTGCGGTACGACCGCGAGAGCGAGTTGACGATCACCACGGGCATCGTCACGAGCGAGATCAGCAGCACGATGCCCATGATGCGGATCGAGAGCACGATGGTCACCGCCACCAGCGCGGCCATCAGATAGGAGATCACGCGCGTGGGGATGCCCCGGCTGCGGGCGAAGTCGCGGTCGAAAGCCGTGTACATCACCGGGCGGAGCCACAGCAGCGCCCCGGCGATGATCACCGCCGTCAGCGCGGCGAGGGCCGCGACGTCGCTGTCGGTCACGGTCACGATGCTGCCGAAGAGGTAGGCCGACAGATCGCCCGAGGTGTAGCCCGGGCGGAGGCTCATAAAGAGCGCGCCGACGGCCATGCCGACGGACCAGATGATGCCGATGGCCGAATCCTCGCGGATGCGTCCCCGGCTGCCGGCCCATTCGATGCCCAGCGCCGAGAGCACGGCGAAGATCATCGCCCCGGCGATCGGGTTGGCGCCCATCCAGAAGGCGATGCCCAGTCCGCCGAACGAGGCATGGGTGATGCCGCCCGCGAGGAACACCATGCGGCGGCAGACGACGTAGGTTCCGATCACTCCGCACGTTATGCCCGACAGCACGCACGCCGCGAGCGCGTTCGAAAGGTAGCCGTATTGGATCAGGTCGCTGAAAAATCCCATGTATTCCTTATAATTGCGCGCAAATTTACGCTTTTTTATCGGAAAAGCCTCCTCCTTTCGCGCAGTTTTCGTAATTTCGTGCCGGAAAAACACGAATCCATGCAACCTCGCAGAGTCAATTTTCATACCTTGGGCTGCAAGCTCAATTTTTCGGAGTCCTCGACCCTCGCCCGCGAGTTCGAGCGCGGCGGTTTCGTGCGCGTCGCGCCCACGGCCGAAGCCGATATTTGCGTCATCAACAGCTGTTCCGTCACGGAGCACGCCGACAAGAAATGCCGCAACCTGATCCGCAAACTCCACCGCCGCAACCCTGAGGCGATCATCGCCGTGACGGGATGCTACGCGCAGCTCAAGCCGCAGGAGATTGCCGCGATAGAGGGTGTGGACATTGTGTTGAGCAACAACGATAAGGGGGCGTTATTTAAACGAGTGGTTGAACTGTCGGGCAAGGGCCGGGCGCAGGTGTACAGCTGCGAAACCGATTCGCTCACGTCGTTCTTCGCGGCCTTTTCGAGCGGCGACCGCACGCGCGCCTTCCTCAAGGTGCAGGACGGGTGCGACTACTGCTGTTCCTACTGCACGATCCACTACGCCCGCGGTTCGAGCCGCAACATGCCCGTCGCCGACCTCGTGGCCGAGGCGCGGCAGATCGCTGCCGGGGGGCAGAAGGAGATCGTCCTGACGGGCGTCAACACGGGGGATTTCGGCCGCACGACGGGAGAGCGGTTCATCGACCTGCTGCGGGCGCTCAACGAGGTCGAAGGGATCGAACGCTACCGCATTTCGTCGATCGAGCCGAACTTGCTGACCGACGAAATCATCGCATTTTGCGCCGCGTCGCCTAAATTCATGCACCATTTCCACATTCCGCTCCAGAGCGGTTCGGACCGGATTCTGGGCCTGATGCGCCGCCGCTACACCACGGCGCGCTTCGCCGAGCGGATCGCGGCCGTGAGACGGCTGATGCCCGACGCCTTCATCGGCATCGACGTGATCGTCGGGTTCCCGGGCGAGACGGAGGCCGATTTCCGCACGACGTACGATTTTCTGGCGGGACTCGAACCCGCTTTCCTGCATATCTTTCCCTTCTCGGAGCGTCCCGGGACGCCGGCCGTCGACCTGCCCGGCAAGGTGCCTCCGTCGGTCGCCACGCAGCGCGTCGCCGAACTGGAGGGCCTCTGCGAACGCCTGCACGGCGTGTTCTGCGCCCGGGCCGAAGGCACGGAGGATACGGTGCTCTTCGAAAGCACGCGCCGCGACGGCATGATGTTCGGCTTCACGGGCAGCTACCGCCGGGTGAAAGTCCCCTACGACCGTTCGAAGGTCAATGCCGTCTGCCGCGTGAAACTCGGCGCGATGGACGAAACTCACGATTTGTTGGGGGAAATTCTGGATTAATCACTATATTTGCAGGAATGGAAATTTAAAACGCTATGACGGGTTTGCGCAAACGGGTGACGGTCGGTTTTTTGAGCATCGTCTGCCTGCTGTTTTTTTCGGGTATGGTCTCGTTTCTCGAATTGAGCCACCTGAGCCGGGATACGGGCGAGATTCTCAAGGCCAACAAACGGAATATCGAGCTGGCCAAGGAGATGCTCGATGCTGCGCACGAGCAGAACATCGCGTTGATCCGCCTTTCGGTTTTCGGCGACAGGTCGTGCGACAGCCTTTGCCGCAAGAGCATGGAGCGGCTCGAAAACACGTTGCTCGTGGCCCAGAGCGAGGCGCTTGAGAAGTCGTTCCTCGACTCGCTGGCCTTCGCCACGACCGAGCTGCGCCTCGTGACGGACAACTACCTCGCCTTCGGGGGCGCCGCCCGTGCCGACTCGCCGGCGGCCATGCGGCCCGATTCGCTGGGCGGCAGGTGGTACAGCGAAGAGTACCAGGCCCTTTACGGCCGTCTTACGGCCGCCATCAAGAGTTATATGACCTCGACGCAGAGTTCGCTGGTTCCGCGCGCCGAGCAGATGAAGAAAAACGCCTACCGCGCCGTGACGCCCGTGCTGATCTCGCTGGCCGTGATGATCGCCATCGTGCTGATGCTCTTTTACTTCATGTCGATCTACTGCGTGACGCCCATCGAGCGGATGAATAAGGGGCTGGGCGACTGGCTCTCGTTCCGAGTGCCCTTCGCCGTGAAGGGCGACCTCAAGGACGAGGTGCTCGAACTCAAGGAGAAAATCGAGTCGCTGATCAACATTTCCAAACAGACCAAATCCTGATGCGGCGATGCGGGTAGACGTGGTTTTACGGTATATCGGGGTCGTGATGCTCTTCATTGCGATGTTCATGCTGCTGTCGGCGGGAATCTCCTACCTGAGCGGCATGGATTCGGCGTTCTATCCCCTGCTGCTCTCCTCGCTGCTCACGGCCCTGCTGGGCGCCTTTCCGCTGATCTTCGTGGGCAAGCGCGAGCAGATCACCAACAAGGAGGGGTTCTGCATCGTCGTCGGGGCGTGGCTCGTGGCCTGCGTCGTGTCGATGTTCCCCTACCTGATCTGGGGCGGGGAGTTCTCGCTGGTCAACGCCTGGTTCGAGAGCGTCTCGGGCCTCACGACCACCGGATCGACGATCCTGAACGATGTCGAAGCCCTGCCCCGCGGATTGCAGTTCTGGCGCATGTCGTCGACGTGGATCGGCGGTATGGGCGTGGTGATGTTCGCGCTGGTGGTCCTGCCGTCGATGGGGCGCAGCAAGATGATGCTCTCCAACGTGGAGCTTTCGACGATGGCCAAGGACAACTACCGCTACCGTTCGCAGATCATCGTGCAGATCCTGCTGGTGGTCTATGTGGGGCTTACCGTGCTGTCGACCGTGCTGCTCAAGATGGCGGGCATGAACTGGTTCGACGCCCTGTGCCACGCCATGTCGGCCTGCGCCACGAGCGGATTCTCGACCAAGAACGCCAGCATCGCCTATTTCAACAGTCCGGCGATCGACACGATCCTGATCTTCGCGATGGCCACGGCGGGCGTCCATTTCGGGCTGATCTACGCCACGGTGACGGGCAAGCGCAGCAACATCTTCCGCTCGGAGGTGACGCGCTGGTACTTCGGGATGCTGCTCGCGGGCGGCGTGCTGATCGCCGTCAGCCTCTTCGCCGCGGACATCTACCCCACGCTGACCGCGTCGTTCCGCTACGCGATGTTCCAGTTCGTGTCGGTGGTGACCACGACGGGTTTCGCCACGGCCGACTCCAACACGTGGACTTCGTTCGCCGTCATCCTGCTGATTTTCGGCTCGATCGTCTGCGCCTGCGCCGGGTCCACGGCCGGTGGCATCAAGGTCAACCGCCTGGTGCTGGCCGGGAAGATGATGCGCACGCGCCTGCGGCAGCAGCAGCATCCCAACGCCATCATCCGCATCCGCCTCGATGGTGTCATTCAGGAGAACGAGGCCCTGCACGCGGTGATGATCTTCATCGTCACCTACCTGATGTTCATACTCGCCGGCACGGTCTTCGGCACGATGCTCGGCGTCGATCTGACGACCAGTTTCACCGGGGCGGTGGCCTCGATGGGCAACGTCGGCCCCGGGTTCGGGGAGGTCGGCTCGATGGATAACTTCTCGGCGATGCCCGCGGCGTTCAAGGTTTCCAATTCGCTGCTGATGCTGCTGGGGCGTCTGGAGATTTTCGGACTCATACAGATTTTTTTCATTAAATGGTGGAGGTGACCCAAACTATGTTTCGCAGGATTCTCATATACGCGCTGGGTGCGGTTTTCCTAACCGCCGGCGGAGTGCGGGCGCAGCAGCCCGAGGTCGAAGCCCGCATTGCGGGGCTGGAGGGAAACGCCGAGTACATGTCGCTGCTCCGCGAGGATGCGCAGTTGCAGATACGCGAGGATTCGATCGTCAACGCCGTGGAGCGCATGCGCCGGCAGCTGCGCGAGGACCCGGGCAAGCGGCAGCAGTATTCGCAGGAGATTTTGCAGCTCGAAAGCAGGATTTTCGAAATCCGCAATGCCAAGGGACGCCTGATCGACCGTATCAACACCATCGAGCAGGAGTGGGTGCTGGCCAGCCTGAACGGCGCGGCGCAGCAGCCTGCGGCGTCTGCTGAAAAAAGCCCTGCGGAGGCGGTCCCCGACTCGCTGAAGGTCCGCAATCTGGTGGACAACCTCTATTTCCGCGAACACCTCCCGGCGGAGGATTATGCGGCCCTGCGCGACGCGCAGCGGCAGGAGATGCGGGCCGTGGACTATGTCAATCGCTATTTCGCCAACCATGGCACGCTGACCGAGCTGGCCGAAACCTACGCCGCCGTGCAGACCGAGGCCGAGGCGATGGAGGTTTTCGAGCGTTACAACGCCTTGCAGGGCGTGAACCGCGCGCTGGCCGACTCGCTCGCTGCGACGTGGAACTCGATTTTCGACAACAAGAGCTACGCCTACGGCTATCTGCTCGACAAGATGGGCGAGGAGGAGGTGCTCGCCCGCGAGGAGGAGGCGCTTTCGGAGGCTTCGCGCCAGCTGTCGGCCTTGCAGGGCGAGACGGCTTCGGACGCCGTGGCGGACTATTTCCTGCGCAAGCGGGTCGTCGTCGACTACGAGGCCGCCGTGGCCGGAGTGCTGGCGCTGGACGCCGCACGCGATTCGCTGCGCGGCGTTGCGGCGCAGCTCGAATCCATCGACTACCGCCTGCCGAGGGTCGAAGTCGCCGAGCGTTACTTCCTCGACTACGACAGCGTGGCCTTCTCGTCGAAGCCGGTGTACTCCTACCAGAATCCCATTCCCGAGTGCCGGGTCTATGCCAACGGCACGATCTACCGCATCCTGCTCGGAACGTTCAACACCAAGCGCGCCGCCGCGACTTTCCGGGGCGCCTATCCGCTCTTCTACCTGATCAACGACGAGGGCAAGTGGTGCTACTATGCGGGCGGCTTCGCCACGCTGGCCGAGGCCGAGGCGGCGCAGGCGCTGCTGAAAAAGCGCGGGTTCGTGCGGCCCGAAATCGTGGTGTGGACCGACGGCGCGGCCCGCAACCTTTCGCTCGACCCCGAGGCGGCGAAAGTCACCTACCGCGTCGAGATCACCGGGACCGACGCCCTGTCGGACGAAGTGAAGGGGGTGATCGCCGCAACGGGCGAAGGCTACGAACTTTCGCGCGTGGGCAGCCAGCTCTTCGTCGTGGGGGCTTTCGACGACAGGGCCGTCGCCGACCGTCTGGCCGAGTCGATACGGCAAACGGATGCCGCACTGGAGGTAAAAGTCGCCGAAATCGCAGAATAAATCGGAACCCGGATGAAATTTATCGCAGAATTCGTCCGGGTTCTGAATTTTTTACCTATCTTTATTGCAATATTCCACAAGCCTTATGGAGATGTTCTATATTGTACTGCTCGTTTTTTTCGGCCTGCTGTTCCTGGTGGCCGAATTGGTCCTGCTGCCCGGGGTGTCGATCGGGGCCGTGCTGGCGCTGGTCTGCTACGGCAGTTCGGTGTACCTCGCCTTCCGTGATTTCGGTCCCGTGACGGGGACTGTCGTCATCCTCGTCATTCTCGTATTGTCGGTCATCGCCACCGTCGTCTCGCTGCGGGCCAAGACCTGGCAGCGTTTCTCGCTCAAGCAGGAGATCCGGTCGTCGTCGATGCCCGTCATTCCGGCCGAGGAGTTGCAGGTCGGCGACCGGGGCGTGACCCTCTCGCGCCTCTCCCCGATGGGCAAGGTCGAGATCGGAGGCCGCACCTACGAAGCCAAGTCGCAGGGGGCCTATGTCGACCAGCAGCGAGATGTCGAGGTCGTGGGATTCGAGAATTTCAGCGTTATCGTAAAAACAATCAAATAAGCTAAATTATGGATTTTCAGGGTGGAATGATCGTGTTGATCGTCTTCGTGAGCCTTTTTGCGATCTGGCTCCTCTTCTATTTTATTCCGGTGGGACTGTGGTTCTCGGCCCTGGTGTCGGGCGTGCGTATCAGCCTGCTGCAACTGGTGCTGATGCGTTGGCGCAAGGTCCCGCCCTCGACCATCGTTTCGTCGATGATCGAGAGCACGAAAGCCGGACTGAGCCTCAATCCCAACGAGCTGGAGGCCCACTACCTCGCGGGCGGCAACGTCACGAACGTGGTGCACGCGCTGGTTTCGGCCCAGAAGGCCAACATCATGCTGGATTTCAAGATGGCGACGGCCATCGACCTGGCGGGCCGCGACGTGTTCGAGGCCGTGCAGATGTCGGTCAACCCCAAGGTGATCAACACGCCTCCCGTGGCCGCCGTGGCCAAGGACGGCATCCAGCTGATCGCAAAGGCCCGCGTCACGGTGCGCGCCAACATCAAGCAGCTGGTCGGCGGCGCCGGCGAGGAGACCGTGCTGGCGCGTGTCGGCGAGGGCATCGTTTCGTCGATCGGCTCGGCCGCGTCGCATAAGATCGTGCTCGAAAATCCCGACTCCATTTCGCGCGTGGTGCTCGAAAAGGGCCTCGACGCCGGAACGGCCTTCGAAATCCTCTCGATCGACATCGCCGACATCGACGTGGGCAAGAACATCGGCGCCCAGCTGCAAATGGACCAGGCGCAGGCCGACAAGAACATCGCCCAGGCGAAAGCCGAGGAGCGGCGTGCGATGGCCGTGGCGCTCGAACAAGAGAACAAGGCCAAGGCGCAGGACGCCCGCGCCAAGGTGATTCTCGCCGAGGCCGAAGTGCCGCTGGCCATGGCCGAGGCGTTCCGCAACGGCAACCTGGGTATCATGGACTACTACAAGATGAAGAACATCATGGCCGACACGCAGATGCGCGAGACCATTGCCAAACCCGAAAAGAAATAGTTTTGACGGATTTGTTATTAGGGGGTGCGCGTCGTGCGCGCCCTTTTTTGTGAAAGATTCAGACAGTTATGAGAAAGTGCCTTTTGATTCTGTTTTTCGCTTTTGCCGCGGCGGGAGCCTCCGCTGCGCAGATCGACACGGTGGCGGTTTTCAGCGCGAAGATGCAGCGCGAAATTCCGGCGCTGGTCGTGGTTCCCGATGCCGGCGTCGGGCGGCGCATGCCCGTGCTCTACCTGCTGCATGGTTTCGGCGGTTCGTACACGACGTGGCAGAACATCACCGACCTGCGTCCGCTGGCCGACGCCTGCGGGATGATCGTCGTCTGCCCCGACGGCGCGAACAGTTGGTATTGGGACAGTCCCCTCGATCCGGCGTCGCAGTTCGAGACCTTCGTGGCGCAGGAACTGCCCGACTGGATCGACGCCCGCTACCTGACGATTCCTTCGCGCGAGGGCCGCGCCGTCACGGGCTTGAGTATGGGCGGTCACGGCGCGCTGTGGGTAGCGCTGCGCCACAAAGACCGTTTCGGGGCTGCGGGATCGACCTCGGGAGGCGTGGACATCCGGCCTTTCCCCGACTCGTGGGAGATGAAGAAACAGTTGGGCGAACTGAAAGACAATCCGGAACGCTGGAACGCGCATACGGTGATCCGTCAGGCCGCTTCGCTCCGGGACGGCGAACTGGCGCTCATCTTCGACTGCGGTTATCAGGATTTCTTCTATCAGGTGAATCTGAACCTCCACGAACAGCTGATGCGGCAGGGCGTGGGGCACGATTTCCTGGTGCGTCCCGGTGCGCACAACGCGGCCTACTGGTCCGCGTCGCTCCCCTGCCAGATGCTTTTCTTTCAGCGCTGGTTCGCCCGGAATGCGCCCCAGCCGGCCGTGACGGCCTCGGGGCGGCGTGTGGTGTATATCGGCGACTCGATCACCGACGGTAATTGGGGCAAGGCCGACGGAAAACCGTCGTCGCAGCGCAATCTGTGGGATCGCAACCACCTTTTCGGCAGCGGGTATATGTATTTATGCGCCAGCTATTACCAGGGCTATTTCCCCGATCGCGACTACCGGTTCTTCAACCGCGGCGTGGGCGGTCATGCGTTGGGCGACCTTGCCGCCCGCTGGCAGGAGGATGTGATCGACCTGCGACCCGACGTGCTGTCGGTGTTTGTCGGGACGAACGATGCGGAACGTCACCTTGGCAGACTGCTGCGCGCCGACGATCCGAAAACGGTTCCCGATTTCGATTTTGCCGACTGGGAAAGGACCTATCGCGGTCTGCTCGATCAGGCCCGGCAGGCAAATCCTGCGTTGAAAATCGTACTGTGCACGCCCTTTGCCGCACCCTGCGGGAAGATCGTTGAAGGCGCATTGGGCGAATATTATCCCCTGCGGCAGCGGATACTGGCGCAATGCTGTGTGATCGTGGAGCGAATCGCAGCCGACTACGGCGCGACGCTCGTGCCCTTCCACCGGCTTATCGCCGATCTGGAAACGCGGCTGCCGAACGGCGATGCGACCTATTGGGTGTGGGACGGCATCCACCCCACGCCTGCCGGTCAGCGACTGATGGCCGATTGCTGGATCGGCGCCGCGGCCCGGAACGGTGTTATGGAATGACAAAAGCGAGCCTTCGAAGGCTCGCTTTTGTTTGGCGCGGGGTCAGTAGACCTCCTCGGGCAGCGTTTCGCCGACCGGTTCGCCTTCGAGGTTGTCGCGCCACTTGATCGCCGCGTGCGTGCCGTCGCAGTAGGGTTTGTTGGCCGACTGGCCGCAGCGGCATGCGACCACGCGGTTGCGGATTTCGTAGGTATGGCCGTCTTCGCGCCGCAGGGGAATGCCGCCGCGAATCCACAGGCCGCCGCTGCTGCCGATGGTGACGTCCTCGATCAGCCCGAGACTCGGGGCGAACCGGAATTCGTAGGGGCTGCCCGTTTTTCGGTCCCAGGCCGTCAGCCGTCCGCCGGGGCACATCGACGCTTCGCGGATGGCCAGCTGGCGTGCTTCGGGATCGGCGGACCGCTCGGTGAGCGTCCATGCGTCGCCCCCGGGGTGGCAGAAGCGCGCGAAGACGCAGTATTTCGGATTGTCGGTCATCGTGAGGGTCCCGCCCTCGACGGTCTCGGCCTTGTCGAGCAGCGATTCGTAGGGTGCGGTGAGCGTCGGGTCCCAGGTCGCCGTTTCGTGGCTCCCGTCGCAGTAAGGTTTGCGTTTCGAGGCCCCGCAGCGGCAGAGCGCCGTAGGTTCCGCCTCGGTCGAGAAGCGCCGCCCTTCCTGGAAATACCAGCTTTCGTTCTGCTCGTTGGGCATGATGAACTGCTCGGCCAGCGGCGGGCGTCCGTAGACCAGGAAGGGGCCTTTTTCGGTCACGGTGATGCTGAAGCGCTCCTCGGCGGGAGAACTTCCCGTTTCGATTTTCAATTTCGACATACTATATGCGTTTCTGATTCGTTAGGGAATAGGCGGCAATAATTGTTCCCAAATGCAATTATTCGGACGGGCATGTGGCATTTATTCCGCTTTTTGGTATCTTTGGTGCCGTGACGGCACTTTCGGGAGGGGAAGTTTTGTTGAACCGTGCGCAATTCGGTTTTGCACCCGTCCGACTTTTTATTATCTTTGCCGTTGATTTTGAAACTGAAATAAGAAAAGAATGAACTATATGAAAAGATTTGCAGGGTTGGTTTGCGCGGTTGCGGCCGTCGTTTTTTTTGCTTCGTGCAGCAAGGACAAGGAATCGGGAACGATCGCGTTCGATTCTCCGGCCGTTTTCCTCAATGCGGGCGACGCAGTGACGGTGGGCTTTTCGGCCTCCAACATCGAGAGTTTCTCGATAACGGGCAAACCCACGGGCTGGAGCGATCCCGTTATCGACGCGGCGAACCGCACCATTACGGTCGTCTCTCCCGAGAAGTTCGACGACGACAATGATGCCGTAAAGTCGGGTTCGGTGACCCTGACGGGCAAGGTGCACGGCGGATCGACGGCTTCGGCGACGCTTTTCGTGGGTGTGGTCGACACCGAGGATTTGAGCCGTAAGCCGGCCAACAGTTATCTGATCAACAAGAAGGAGACCAACTACCTGATCGACGCCATGTACAAGGGCGACCTGACCGAGCTGGCGACCTCTTCGGTCGATGTCGTCTGGCAGAGCCGGTCGAATCTGATCCAATACCTGGAGTTGAAAGACGGCAAGGCGTCGTTCTACGTGGCTGCCGACAGCGACGACGGGGACAAGATCAAGGAGGGCAACGCCGTGATCGGAGCCTACGACGCCGGCGGCACGCTGATCTGGAGCTGGCACGTATGGGCTGCGGACTACGATCCCGAGGCCGAGGGCGGTGCGGTCGATTTCAACGGCTATTCGATGATGACCCGCAACCTCGGGGCGCTGGCCGCCGACAACTCGTCGGTGGAGAACATCCTCGCCTCGTACGGACTTTATTATCAGTGGGGCCGTAAGGACCCCTTCATCGGCCCGAGTTCGTACAACGCCGCCAACGGCGCATCGGCCAGCATGTACAACGGCGGCGGCAGCCGCGTCTACCTGCGGACGGCCGCTTCGAGCGCCGAGACGGGTACGGTGGCTTACGCCGTGCAGCACCCGCTGACCTTCATCACGGGCGTCTCCGGTTCGGAGAACGACTGGCTGTGGAGCGCACATTCCGACGATTTGTGGTCCGCTTCGAAAAAGAGCGCCTACGATCCCTGTCCCTATGGCTGGCGGGTGGCTCCGTCGGCCGTGTTCGACGGTTTGAAACTTGTGGGAGCCCCCACGGCGGCGGATGCCGACAAATACGGCTGGGGCCTGACCGATCCGGAGCGGGGAACCTCGTCGCTGTTTATCGGCGCAGGACGCCGCCGTTACGACAACAGCACGATCCTGAACGTTTACAACCCCGTCACCGTGCGCAGCGTGGCCGAGGAGGCGCAGCCCTGGGAGGGCCTTTATTGGACCGCAGGGACGCTGTCGGGTACGAAATCCCCGGCTTTCCACTTCTGGTTCGAGAAGAAGACCACCGGCGGAGGCCTCGAAAACAACGTCCCCTATGCCCGTGCCAACGGCATGTCGGTGCGTTGCGTGAGGGTGCAATAGGGACATCCGGAAGAAACCGAACGACGGACCGGCCTTGATGCCGGTCCGTTTTCGTTTGGTATAACAGTTGCGGGGATAGCGGTACTAAAATCCCCGGCTATGAAAATCAAGACAGGAAAAGGCTCCGTTACGCTCGTCGTGCTGCTGGCAATCTGGTCCGTGTCGGCCATTGCGTCGCTGCCCGGACTGGCCGTCTCCCCTATTCTGGGCGATCTGAACAAGGTGTTTCCCAAGGTTACGGACCTCGAAATCCAGATGCTCACCTCGCTGCCGTCGCTGCTGATCATCCCCTTCGTGCTGCTCTCCGGAAAACTCTCCGAGGGGAGGGACAAACTCAAAATCCTGATCGTAGGACTTTCGATTTTCTTTTTGAGCGGCGTGGCCTGCCTGTTCGCCCGCAGCATGGCGTGGCTCATCGTCATCAGCTGCATCCTCGGTGTCGGCGCCGGCATGGTCATCCCCCTCTCGACGGGCCTGATCGTCGACTATTTCACGGGGGACAGCCGCGTCCGGCAGCTGGGGTACAGTTCGGCGATCAACAACCTCACGCTCGTCGTGGCGACCGCCGTGACGGGCTACCTGGCCGAGGTCAACTGGCATCTTCCGTTCCTGGTCTATACCCTGCCGGGCATCTCGCTCGCGCTGTCGTTCTTCCTCCGGCGCAGCCGCTCCACGCCCGAGCCGGAGCAGAGCATCCAGATGCGCCACAAACGGATCGACCGGGGCAAGCTCGTCGGACTGATGCTCTTTTACTTCTTCGCCACTTACGCCGTGCTGGCCATCGCCTTCTACGCCTCGTTTCTGGTCGACGACTACAAGATCAGCAGTTCGTTTTCGGGTGTGCTGATCTCGTTGTTCTTCCTGGCGATCATGCTTCCCGGGCTGTTTATCGACCGGATCATCCGCGCGCTGAAGCAGAACGTCAACCTCGTGTCGCTGGGGCTGGTCTGCGCGGGGCTGCTGTGCGTGGGGATCTTCCGTGACAAGACGATGCTCGTCGTCGGGGCGTTGCTCACGGGCTTCGGCTACGGGGTGATCCAGCCCGTCATCTACGACAAGGCGGCGACCATCGCTCCGCCCCGCTCGGCGACGCTCGCGCTGTCGTTCGTCATGGCGATGAACTACCTTGCGGTGATGATCTGCCCCTTCATCATGGACATGTTCCGCCATCTGTTCCACACCCACAGCGACCGTTTCCCGTTCTTCTTCAACGCCGCGCTGGTGTTCGCGCTGGCCGCCGTCACCTGGTTCCGGCGCGGGAATTTCACGCTCGGACTCGACGAATCGTATTACAAAAACTGACCGGAGGTCTTGTGAATAATATAAAAAGTTTTATTTTTGTGATTAAAAGTCGCAAAAATAAACCTGAATGATGAAAAGACAACTCCTTCTTGCGCTTCTGGCGGCGGGCCTCGCCGCTGCACCCGGCTGTGCCGATAAGCGGGATGCGGTTCCCGGCATCCGGATCACGCCGTCGATCAAAACCCGCGTCACGGGGCTTCATTTCGATACGGGCGACTGTATCGGTCTGACCGTCACGAAGAACGGCTCGGATTACGTCCGGAACCACCAGATGACCTACGACGGCTCGGCCTTCACGGCTTCCGGCCTGCTGTGGTACAACGACCTGAACGAAACCTCGACGCTCACGGCCTATTTCCCCTATTCGGCGTCGGGCGTTCCCGACGAGTTCTCCGTGGCGCGGGATCAGAGTGCGGGCTGCGCCTCCTCGGACCTGCTGGGAGCCGTGGCGAAGAACGTGACGCCCACGGGCACGCCCGTCGGGATGCTGTTCTATCACCTGATGTCACAGCTGACCATCGTCATTACCAACAATTCCGATGCTGCGGTTTCGGGCGTCGCCGTGGGCGGATTCGTCCCGACGGCCTCGGTGGATCTCTCCGTGCCGACGGCTTCGGCGAAAGCCGGCGCGGCGGCCGCTGAAATCGAAACCTTCGAAGTGACGCCCGACGCCTCCTACCGTGCGATTCTCGTGCCGCAGCAGGGGGCGCTGACCGTCACGGTCTCCACGCGCGACGGCAAGAGCCGCAGCAAGACCCTCTCTTCGGCGACGCTCGAAAGCGGCCGAAGGTACGACATGTCGGTGCTCGTCACCAACATCGACATCGAGCTGAAGCTGAGCGGCGAGGTCAGCGACTGGGAAGACGGCGGTTCGCTTGACGAGGGCGACGGCGGGGAGGCTTCCGAACTGGAATACGGCGGCGATACCTACCGCACGGCGAAGATCGGCGGACAGGTATGGATGGCCGAGAACCTGCGCTACCAGCCTGCGGGTACGGAGATCGGCGATGGCGTATGGTATCCCGAGGAGGGACTTTCCGCGGTGGCGGAAAAAGGGCTGCTGTACGATTATAAGACGGTGACGGGCGGCGCCACGGTCCGGTCCGGGACTCCGCTGCGGGGCATCTGTCCCGAGGGCTGGCACGTTCCCGCATTGGCCGAACTCGAAGCGCTCCTTGCCGCCGGGCCTGCGGCCGGATTTTTCAGGTGCGCCGGATACTGGATCGTGAACGGCACGTCGAACAGGTACGGAGACGCCGACAAAGGTTATCTGATAAGCTGCGAGGCCACGGCCGAGCGGAGCGGCTGCCTGGTTTACAGCACCACGACCGATCCGGTGACCGGCGAGGTTCCGCTCGGATACGGCCTGTCGGTCCGCTGCGTGAAAGACGACGCCGTGCGGTAGGCAATGAAAAAGGTCCCTTGTCAAGGGACCTTTTTCTGTTTAATCGCGGTTCAGGAAGAAGATCGGGATGTTCGCCAGGAAGACGTCCCTGCCCGAAAGCTGCGATCTTTTTTCGAGCAGTTCGCGCAGCGGAATCTCGCCGATCACGTAGTTGCTCTCCTCGCTGATGAACTGTTCGTGAATCTTCGAGAAGTTCAGAATGCCCTGCACGTCGGTCTCCTTGTAGCGGGCGTAGATTTTCAGCGTAATGTCGGTCGTGTAGTCGGGTTTCTCGATGTAGTTCATCTTCTTGTACTCGTAGCGGTAGTTGTTCAGCCGCGCCATGATGTCGCTCAGGATCGACGACGCCGTGGGCAGGCTGCCCGCGCCCTTGCCGAACATGAACTGCCGGTCGTAGCATTCGCCGCGGATCACCACGCCGTTGTACTCGTCGTCGACGCTGTAAATGTACTTGGCGGGCGTCACGAACTCCGGCATGACGAACATCGTGAAATGTTCGTCGCTCACCTTGACGACCTGCGCCACCAGCTTGATCTTCACGTTTTTCTCACGGGCGTACTGAATGTCCGAATCGTGGATCGTCGAGATGCCGTAGGTGAAGATGCGCTCCGGGGCGACGTAGGTTCCCAGCGCATGCACGGTGATGATCACCAGCTTGAACAGCGAGTCGTAGCCCTCGATGTCGAACGAGGGGTCGCTTTCGGCGAAGCCCAGCGCCTGCGCCTGCGCGAGGGCGTTGGCGTAGGAGTCCTTGTGGTCGAAGACGCGCGAGAGGATGTAGTTCGACGAGCCGTTCAGAATGCCCTTGACCTCCAGCAGCAGGTCGTTGTCGTAGTACTCTTCGAGGTTGCGGATCACGGGGATCGAGCCGCACGACGAAGCGTCGTAGAGCAGCGCCACGTTGCGGGTTTTCTGAATCTCGATCAGCTCGGGAAGGTGTTTGGCGAGCATCGTCTTGCTGCCCGACACGACCGGGATGCCGCGCAGCATGGCCCGTTTGACGATGTTGTAGGCGGCATCGGCATCGTCGATGACCTCCACCACGAGGTTGATGTTCTGGTTGTCGAGGATGTCGTCGACCGAGGTGGTGAACAGCGAAGGGTCGACTTCGATCTTGCGCGGCTTTTTGGGGTCGCGGACGCAGATTTTCACGATTTCGGCGTGGGCGTTCTTCGATTTGCGCACCACTTCGTAGATGCCCTGTCCGACGACGCCGAATCCGAACAGTCCGATTTTGATTTTGGTCATGGGGTATCCGGTTTTTAATTGTTCATAAAAGGTAGCAGTATGTCGTTCAACTGTTCGTGTTCGACGAGGAATCCGTCGTGGCCGAACGGCGAGTCGATTTCGTGGTACGCGCTGCCGGGGATCATGGCGTGCAGGCTGCGCATCTCGGCGGGCGTGAAGATGATGTCGGTCGTGATGCCGACCACCAGCGTCCGGGCCGTGATGCTGCGGAGCGCCTGCTCCAGTCCGCCCCGCCCGCGGCCCGCGTCGTGCGTGTCGAAGGCGTCGAGGATCGCGTAATAGGAGTAGGCGTTGTAACGGCGGCGGAGTTTTTCGCCCTGGTATTGCTGGTAGGTGCACGCCCGGTGCACGGCGGGGCGCTCCTCGCGGTCCTGCTGGGTGAGGTTGTAGCCTTCGGGACCGCGGTAGCTCAGCAGGCCGATGGCCCGGGCCGCCGCCAGTCCTTTCATTCCGGCGTCGTCGCGCGGCTGGCCGAAAGTCGTGTCGGCCTCGATGGCCATGCGCTGCGTTTCGTCGATGGCGATGGCCCAGGGCGAAGCCTTGGCCGCGGTGGCGATCAGCACGAGCCGTTCGATCCGCTCCGGTTCCGAAACGGCCCACTCGACGGCCTGGAAACCTCCGACCGAGCTGCCCACCAGCGTCCCGATGCGCCCGATGCCGAGCGCGTCGGCCAGCAGCCGGTGCGCCCGCACGATGTCGCGGATCGTGAAGGGCGGAAAATCCTTGTACCAGGGCCGCCCCGTGGCGGGATTCACGTGCAGCGGCCCCGTCGTGCCGTAGTGCGAGCCGATGATGTTGGCGCAGACGACGAAATGGCGTGCGGGGTCGAGGAACCGTCCCGCCTCGACCGTGTGGGGCCACCAGTCGGCGACGTCCGAATTGGCCGTCAGCGCGTGGCACACCCATGCCACGTTGTCCTTGGCGGCGTTCAGCGTGCCGTAGGTGTGGTAGGCGATCCGCAGCTCGGGCAGCGTGTGGCCCGTTTCGAGTTCGAACGGTCCGGGAGCTATGTAAATCTGCGGTTCCATTATCCGATTTGTGCGAAAGCCTGTTCGAAATCCTCGATAAGGTCGTCGGCGTTTTCCAGTCCCAGCGAGATGCGCAGCAGCGTGGGCGTGACGCCTGCCGCCGTAAGGTCGGCGTCGCTCAACTGTTTGTGGGTCGTCGACGCCGGATGGGTCACGACGGTGATCGAGTCGCCGATCATGGTCATGTTGGCCGCCAGGCGGAGCGATTCGACGAAGCGCACGGTGCTTTCGAGCGTGCCCTTGAGTTCGACGGTGAAGACCGCCGATGAGCCGTAGCGGTAGTATTTGCGGGCGTTTTCATGGCTCGGGTGCGTGTCGAATCCCACGAAGCTGACCCGCTCGACCTTCGGGTGGCTGCGGCAGTATTCGGCCAGTTTCCAGGTGGATTCCACCTGATGCTTCACGCGCAGCGAGAGGGTCTCCAGCCCGATCATCATCAGGTAGGAGTCGAACGGCGAGGGGCAGCATCCCAGGTCGCGCAGCCCGTCGACGCGGCATTTGACGATGAAGGCCGCCGGACCGAACGCCTCGTGTAAATTCAGCCCGTGATACCCTTCCGAAGGTCCGTCGATCTGCGGGAATTTGCCGTTCGCCCAGTTGTAGTTGCCGCCGTCGACGATCACGCCGCCCATGGCCGTCCCGTGGCCGTTGATCCACTTCGTCGCGGAGTCCACGACGATGTTCGCGCCCCACTCGAACGGGTTGCAGAGGTAGCCCGCCGCACCGAACGTGTTGTCGACGATGAACGGAATGTCGCGCCGCCGGGCCAGTTCGCCCAGCGCCTCCAGGTCGGGGACCGCGCAGGTGGGATTGCCCATGCTCTCGGCGTAGAGCGCCTTGGTGCGGCTGTCGATCAGCGCCTCGAAATCCTCGGGACGCTCGCTCGGGGCGATGCGGCAGTCGATGCCGAGCCGGCGCAGCGACGTGCGGAACTGGTTGTAGGTGCCTCCGTAGAGGAACGGCGAGGCGACGATGTTGTCCCCTTCAGCCGCCAGCGAAAGCACGGCGATCAGGATGGCCGACATGCCCGACGAGACGGCGAGCGCCCCCACAGCCCCGTACAGGGCGGCGATGCGCTGTTCGTAGGCCGTCGTGGTGGGGTTTTGCAGGCGCGTATAGATGTTGCCGCCTTCGCTCAATTCGAAGAGCCTTGCGGCGTGGTCGCAGTTTTTGAACCGATAGGCCGCCGTGGGATAGATCGCCACGCCCCGGGCGCCGGTGGGTTCGTCGGGTTGCAGGCCCGCATGAATCTGGAGGGTTTCGAAACGGTACTTTTTTGAATCCATGGTATGTTATATCTGTCGTTAAAAAATCCGATAAAAAAATCCGACCTCTACGAAGCCGGATTGTGTCATTTTCAGTGCATGAAGGAGCTACACCCGGCGAAAACGGTTGCACATGCACATGGACATCATCATCGTTCCGCGGTGTTCTCCGCGGCGCCGACAGTCGTATGTTGCAGGGCTGGTCATTCGCTTCTGTTGCTCTTACGGTGCAAATATAGGAAATTTTTTCGGAAATCCTCTTTTTCGGCCGGAATTTTGTTTTGCGTAAAAAAACGGGCTTTTTTTGTCATATAAATGAGCGGAATTTTGTAGTTGAGAAAATTATACTTAGTATTTGTCGCGAAGACAGAATGCATCACACATTTAGAAAATTACGATATGAAAAAACTTTGCACGGCTTTGATGGCGGTGGCTGTTGTCGCTTCCTCCTGTCAGAAGGATCTGGGCGGAAGCCCTGACAGTCCGGTTGTGCCGGGGGCTGTTCCCGCCGATTTCGACTGGAAAACGACCCGGAACGTGACCGTTTCGGTGTCGACGCCTGTCGTGGAAGGCGCGACGCCACCCTATGCCGTGATCCGCATTTACTCCTCGCCGATCCTTTCGGCGGAGAATCTGGCGGCCCGGGGCGTGGCGAAATCCGCTATGCCTTTCCGGTCGGCGTTCACACTGAACGCCGGGACCGAAAACCTCTATGTCCAGACCACCCTGCCCGACGGCACGAAGTCGGTGAAGATGGTCGGGGCGCACGGCACGGTAGCCGTGACGGGCGCTTCGATGAAGGCTGCCGCTGCGCCGAAGATGCGTCTGGCGGCGAACGCCCGGGTCGGGAGTTCGATGCCCGATTATCCGAAAATGGAGGCGCCCGATGCGGCGTCGTTCGATTCCAAAGCCGTGATCACTGCGATCGAGAGCGGCAAGAGCTACCAGCTGGGAGCCAGTTGGGCTTTTTACGCCGCTCCCGAATACCTGATCCCTGCCGGGGCGGAGGTTGCGGGCAAATTGGATCTCAACGGCGGGTTCAGCCCCTATCAGGCCCCGATCCTCTATGTCGCCGGCAAACTGACGCTTTCGTCGCTCAACATCGGACGGGCCAAACTGGCTGTATTGCCGGGCGGCGAGGTGAAGATCGGGACCCTGAAAATTCAGCCTTCCGCCGCCGACGGGGCTGCGGTCTACGTCTTTGCCGATGGCAAGCTGTCCGTCGGGAAACCCAATGTCAGCGGCAAATGCATCGTAAACAACGGTACGTTGACGGTCGATGGCAGCCTCGACATGAATAACGGTCTGACTGTCTACAACACGGCGACGGCCGTGCTGACCGTGACCGACGAGATGAAGGTTTCGAACTCCGCGCGGATCTACAACGACGGCGCCGTTACGGTCGACGATCTGAAGATCAATTCCGACGGCGAGTTCCACAACTGCGAGAACGCCCTGCTCGTCGTGAACGACGAGTGCGAGTTGGAGCGCAATACGGCCATTTACCAGCGCGGCCGGGCTTCGATCGAAGAGATGACCGCCCGCGGTACGATCTGGGTGAACTGCCACACTTCGGTGAACGAGCTGGAGGCCCAGGGGGCGGAGTTCAATTTCAGCGCGAATGCCGGACTCGATGCCGGAAGGGTCGAATTCAACAATACGAACGTGTCGATGGCCCGAGGCGCGATCTTCACGATGGAGGAGTACAACGCCGACGAAAAGGGCGGCGGGAACAGATTCACGTTTATCGGCGACGCCGATCCAAGGGCCGTGGTCCTGATTTCGGAGAAGGCGTATACCCGCAAAGGGCATGAAACCTATTTCTCGGGAGCGATCGAGGTCGTTTATGACAACGACCGGGATAAGGATTACACGATCCGGAAGGATTATCTGACCGACGGAGCCGTGATGTCGGCGTCGCAGACGACGATCATCACAGAAAACGGTTGCAACGGTGGAAAGGACTCCGTAAATCCCGATCCGGAGCCGGAACCCGACGAGTATGCGAACGTTCCCGGACGTACCTATACTTATTGCTTCGAGGACAACTGGCCGTGGCTGGGCGATTACGACATGAACGACGTGGTCATCGTGAGCCGTATCGACCGTATGATGTCGAAGGATGGCGGCAAGGTCTCGGCTCTTACGATCAACTGGGAACTGCGTGCTGCGGGGACCACCTACGACATCGCCGGAGCCGTGCAGATGGACAAGGTGCAGACGTCGGACGTGGCCGGCGTCGTCTCGTCGCACGAGGGCTTCGGCAGCGGTGCGTTCGCTTCGCGGGGGCTCGACGCCGACAGCCCCTGTGCCGTGATTCCGTTCTTCAACAGGACGGAGGAGCTGTTGAGTGCCTCGAACACCTGGAAGGGACAGCCCGCCGCCGCAATCCGGAAACACACCACGACGGTGACCTTCTCGCAGCCGGTGGACATCGCCTCGGTACTGGATTCGGAGATGAACTTCTTCATCGCGCCGAAGCAGCGCACCAGCGAGATTCACATGCCGGGCTATGCGCCGACCGCTTCGGGGATTATCGGCAAGGGTTCGTTCCTGCCTTCGGACCCCTACAAGTTCTTCGTGACGGAGGGCGACCAGACCAAGAACAACTACATGATGTGGGCGCTGATGATTCCGGGCGAGTTCCGCTACCCTGCCGAGGCGAACGACATCCGCGGCGTCTACGAATACTTCATGGCATGGGCCTCGTCCAACGGCGCGGAGCACGCGGAGTGGTATCTGGAGAGCGCCGATGCCGGCAGGATCTATTGAGAGAACGACCTGTTATGGGAAGAGGCTGCGAACGATTCGCAGCCTTTTTCGCATCCGGAAGATGCCGGCGGACCGAGGGCTGCGCAGGTATCGAGGACGGCCGGGCCGTGCGGGGCTTCCGCAGGCCCGGGGACCGCAGGCTTTGAAACTCCGCGGAACCCGCGGCTTCGCTTCGCAGAGGTCTGCGGGCCTCGGGCGGACGGAGACGCCTTTGCGGCGTCCGGCGGTCATGTCGTTTCCCGGACGTAAAAAAAGCCCCGCAGTTCGGCTGCGGGGCTTTTTTACAGGCGTATTGCGAAACTCACGGTTTGCGGTCGATCAGTTCGATGCCCTTCCGGGTCCCCGCGCCGCGGAGTATCGTCCGGCAGAAGAGCCGGAGTTCCTCGCGGACCGTGCCGTTCAGGCGCAGGTCGAGGATCGTGCTCATCAACTGCTCGGCAAATGCCGGGGCGTCGATTTCGGGCAGCAGAAGCTGTTCCTGGCGACAGGTTTCGAGGTAGTCGGTCAGTTCCCTGCGCCAGAATTCCCGGTGCTCGTCGTAGTGCTCCGCGAAGATGATCTTGCGGCTGATGTCCGACAGGAAACGGTGGTCTACCGTATAGAGGTTGTCGATGTATTCGTTCGTCAGCCGGAGCACCTTTTGCAGCGGATTGCCGCCGCGCCGTTTGCGGCAGGCGACGATGCGTTCCCGCTGCTGGTGGCTCATGGCCTCGAGGCATGCGCTTACGAGGTCATTCTTGTCGGTGAACATTTCGTACAGGGTGCGTTTCGAGATTCCCAGCGTCTGCGCGATCTCATCGACCCGGACGGCACGGATGCCGTTCCGGGCGATAAGCTCCTGCGTAGCGTGGATGATCTCCTCTTTGGTCACTCCCCGTTTCATTATTTTTCCTCCGTAATGTCACGTCCGCCGCCGAGAGCCTGGTAGAGGTTCACGGTTCCCTGGATTTCGTCGAAACGGTCTGCGATCTGCGACAGCTGTGCCGAAAGCAGCGACTGCTGGGCGGTCAGCACTTCGAGGTAGGTGGTCGAGCCGTGCTGCATCAGCAGTTCGGTCGACTCCACGGCGCGCTCCAGCGCTTCGATCTGCCGCTCGCGGAGGTCCGCCTTGGCGCGGGCCGACTGGCACTGCGTGAGGGCGTTGTTGACCTCGGCGCCTGCGTTGAGCAGCGTCTGCTGGAACGACAGCTTCGATTCCTCCTGCTGCGCCTTGGCGATCTTCACGCGGGCACGGTTGGCGTTGGCGTTGAAGATCGGTTGCAGGAGCGATCCTGCGGCGTTCCAGATCAGCTTGCCGGGATTGACGATGTCTGCGCCGCTGTTGTTGGTCCAGCCCACTGTGCCGCTCAGCGTGATCGAGGGATAGAGGGCCGAACGGGCGCTCGCCGTGGCGTAGTACGACTGCATGAGCGAATACTCGGCCGAACGTACGTCGGGACGGTTCGAAAGCATCAGCAGGGGTACGCCGACCGTTAGGTCGTCGGGCAGCTGCTGGTTTTCGAGACGTCCGCGTGCGATGGTGTGCGGAACCTCTCCCAGCAGCGAGCAGAGCGAATTCTCGGCCTGCGTACGCTGGTAGCCCAGGTCGTGCAGCGATGCCTCGATGGCCAGCGTGTTGGCCTCGTACTGGGCCACTCCGGCCTCGTTGGCGTAGCCCGCCTCTTTCAGGGCGCGCATCGCCTCGACGCTCTGGCGCCATTTGGCGGCCGTCTCCTCCGTCACCTCGTACTGGCTGTCGAGCATCAGCAGCGTGTAGTAGAGATTGGCCACGCCCGAGATCAGCTGCGTCTTCACGGCCTGCTCGTACTCCTTGCTCTGGGCGTAGAGCGCCTTGGCCTTGCGCTTGGCGTTGGTCAGTCCGTTGAAGATGTCGATCTGCCAGCTGGCCGTCACGGGAATCGAATAGGTTTTCGCCGTCGGTCCGCCGTCGAAGCTGCTCAAGCTGCCCTGCGGGGCGAAGTTGAACGACGGCAGGTAGGCCAGACGCGCCGATTTAAGTGTCGCCTCGGCCTCCTTCACGCGCCAGCCTGCCGACAGCAGGTCGGTGTTGTTCTCCAGCGCAAGCGCGATAAGCGCCTGCAACTGGGGATCGGTGAACATTTCCTGCCAGCGGATGTCGCCCAGGGTGGTCGTGTCGGCGGTCTCCGCCGATCCGTACAGTCCTGCGGTCGTCACCTCGGGACGGGTATAGGGTTTGTAGATGCCGCAGCCGGTCAGCGCCGCCGCGGCGCATATAATCAGGATCTTTTTCATGTGTTACTCCTCCTCTTTCTCGTTTTTACACTCTTCCAGTTCGGCGCGCACGGCCCACTGCGGATCGGGATCGAATTCCAGGGGCTTGACTTTCTCCTGCAACGTCTGGAAGACGATGAACAGCGTCGGCACGAGGAACAGCAGCGCCAGCGTACCTACGATCATACCGCCGATGACACCTGCACCGAGGGTCGAGTTGCCGTTTGCGCCTACGCCGTGCGAGAGCACCAGCGGGATCATACCGAACACGCAGGTGAGGACGGTCATCAGAATGGGACGCAGACGGGCTTTGGCGGCCGACACGGCGGCCTGCGAGAGGCTCATGCCCGCGGCGCGGCGGTCGGCGGCGTACTCCGTGATCAGGATGGCCGTTTTCGACAACAGACCGATCAGCATGATGATACCCGTCTGGAGGTAGATGTTGTTCTCCAGTCCCATCATCTTGGCGAGCAGGAACGAACCCATCAGACCGCACGGAACCGACAGAATGACGGCGAACGGAATGAGGAAACTCTCGTACAGCGCGCTCAGAATGAGGTAGATCAGCAGGATACAGATACCGAAGATGATGACCGTGTTGCTGCCCGTCTGGGCCTCCTCGCGCGTGATGCCGTCGAACTCGTAACCGTAGCCCTTCGGAAGCACCTGCGCGGCCGTTTCCTGAATGGCCCGGATGGCGTCGCCCGACGAATAACCGTCGGCGGCCGTACCGTTCACGGCGATCGAACTGTACATGTTGAAGCGGTTCAGCACCTCGGAGCTGTAAACCCTCGTCAGATTTACGAACTGGCCCAGGGGAGCCATCTCGCCGCTGCTCGAACGCACGTAGACGTTGTTGAGCGACTCGGTGTCGAGACGGTATTTCGGATCGGCCTGCATCGTCACATAGTACATTTTCGAGAACCGGTTGATGTTCGAAACATACTGGCCGCCGTAGTAGCCTGCCAGCGTCGAGAGGATCGAGGTCGGCGATATGCCGGCACGCTTGGCCTTCGCCGCGTCGATGTCCACCATGTACTGCGGGAAGTTGATGTTGAAGGTCGAGTATGCGCGGGCGATCTCCGGACGCTGGTTCAGCGCGCCGATGAATTGCAGGTAAATATTGTAGAATTCGGTCAGGTCGCCGCCGGTCTTGTCCTGCAGGTGCATGGAGAAACCGGTCGAGGTTCCGTAACCCGAGATCATCGGCGGAGCCACGGCGAAGATCTGTGCGTCCTTGATGTCGGCGGTGCGGCCGTAAATCTGGCCGATGACGGCGTTCACGTCATCCTCCTTGTTCGGACGCTCGTCCCAGTCCTTGAGTTTGATGATGGCCATACCGTACGACGAACCCTGTCCGGCGATCATGCCGTAACCGGCCACCTGCATGTAGTCGCGAATCTGCGGAATGCCGCTGATGCGCTGCGAAACCTGCTCCATGACCTTGTGGGTCTCGGCGAGCGAGGAACCCGGGGCCGTGGTGACGTTGACCATGATCGTACCCTGGTCCTCGTCGGGAACCAGACCCGTCTTGGTGGTGTTCATCAGCAGAGCCAGCGCCGCGATGGTCAGGCCGAGCGTCGACCACATCAGCCACTTGTGCTTGATGAAGAGCATCACGCCGTGCTTGTACTTGTTGACCAAGGCTCCGAATGCCGTGTTGAAGGCCTTGCGGAAACGCGCTGCAAAGTTGTCGCGCATCTCGCCGTTCTCGTCGAGGTACGGCTTCAGGATCATGGCGCAGAGCGCCGGCGACAGCGTAAGGGCGTTGACGGCCGAAAGACCCACGGCCACGGCCATCGTGATACCGAACTGCGTGTAGAAGACGCCCGACGTTCCGCCCATCATGGCGACGGGGATGAACACGGCCATGAAGACCAGCGTCGAGGTCACGATGGCCGACGTGATACCCGACATGGCGTCGATGGTCGCCATGTAGGAGGATTTGTAGCCCGCGTCGAAGCGTGCCTGCACGGCTTCGACGACGATGATGGCGTCGTCGACGACCGTACCGATCGCAAGAACCAGCGCGAAGAGGGTCAGCAGGTTGATCGAGAATCCGGCGAATGCGAGGAAGCCGAAGGTTCCGACCAGCGCCACGAGAATCGACACCGTGGGGATGAGCGTCGAGCGGATGTCCTGCAGGAAGACGTACACGACCAGGATCACGAGGAGAATGGCCTCGAACAGGGTCTTGACCACCTCTTTCATCGAGGCGTAGAGGAAGTCGTTCACGCTCTGGAGATGTGCGATGGCGATGCCTTTCGGCAGTTCGGCCTGCAATTCGTCGAGCAGGGCGTTGACGTCGTTCACGACCTGCGTGGCGTTCGAACCGGCCGTCTGGAAGATCATCGTGCTGACGCCCGGATGGCCGTTGGTGTAACCTTTGTAAGCGTAGGATTCGCTGCCCAGTTCGATGTCGGCGATGTCCTTCAGACGCAGGAGCGTGCCGTCGGGCTTCGAGAGCAGCACGATTTCACCGAACTCTTCGGGCGTCTGGTGGCGTCCGCGGTATTTCATCGTGTACTGGAACGTGTTCTGGGAGTTCTCGCCCAGCGTACCGGTCGCCGATTCGATGTTCTGCTCGGCCAGCGCCGCCGTCACGTCCGACGGGATGAGCTTGTACTGGGCCATTACGTCGGGCTTCAGCCAGACGCGCATCGAGTATTCTGCGCCGAGGGTGAACACCTCGCCGACGCCGCGGATACGCTGGATGCGCGGCTCGACGTTGATCTTCAGGTAGTTCGACAGGAAGGTCTCGTCGTAGGAGTCATCGGGGCTGTAGAGCGAGAAGATCTTGACCATCGAGGTCTGGCGCTTCATGGTCGTCACACCGATCTGCGTGACCTCGGGAGGAAGCTGGCCGGTGGCGCGTGACACTTTGTTCTGCACGTTGACGGCCGCCATGTCGGCGTTGGTTCCCTGGCGGAAATAGACCGTCACGGAGGCGCTGCCGACGGCTGCGCTGGAGGTCATGTAGGTCATGTCCTCCACACCGTTGATGGCCTGTTCGAGCGGTACGATGACCGACTTCTGAATCGTTTCGGCGCTGGCTCCCGGATAGGAGGCGCGCACCATGACCGTCGGGGGCGCGATGTCGGGATACTGCTCGACGGGCAGTGTCGCCAGACCGATCAGACCGGCGATTACGATTACGATTGATATGACCGACGCCAATACGGGTCGTTCTATGAAATGCTTGAGTGTCATAGGTTATTCCTCCTTCTCGGTTTGGGTTTGAGCGGCGGACTCGTCGGTTGCGGGAGCTGCGGCAGCGGCTGCTGCGGCCTGGCCCTTCGGAACGATGGGCGTGCCTTCGCGCAGCAGACCCACGCCTTCGGCAACGATCACATCGCCCGGCACGAGTCCCGCGCGTGCTATATACTCGCGGCCGTTCGAGATCTTCTCGACGTCGATCATCGCCGAAGAGGCCTTGCCGTCCACCACTTTATATACATATACTTTGTTCTGGAGTTCGAACGTCGCGGCCTGCGGAACGGCGATGCAATCCTTGTAGATGCTCGGCAGGATGATGTTGCCCGCACCGCCGCTGTGCAGCAGTCCGTTCGGGTTGGGGAACGCCGCGCGCAGCGACACGCTGCCCGTCGAGGTGTCGATGACGCCGCTGATCGACTCCACGCGGCCCGTCTGGTCGTAGGTCGAACCGTCGCTGAGCTGCAACTGTACGCCCGGCATGCTCTTGAGCGTTTCGGCGATCGAGCCGTACTGGCGTGTCAGGGCCAGGAGCTGGTTTTCGGTCATCGAGAAGTAGACGTACATCTCCGAGTTGTCCGACACGGTGGTCAGCGGCTGCGGGATCGAAGCGCTCACCAGCGCGCCGACGCGGTACGGCAGCGTTCCCACCACGCCGTCGGTCGGAGCCTTCACGACCGTGTAGGAGAGGTTGTTGGCGGCGTTCACGCGCTGTGCCTCGGCCTGTGCGAGCTGGGCCTTGGCCGTCAGCAGGTTGTTGTTGGCCGTCGAGAGGTCGAACTGCGAAACGACGTTGCGGGCGAAAAGCTCCTTCTTGCTGTCGTAGGTGAGCTGTGCGGTGGCCACGCCGGCTTTGGCGGCCTCGACGTTGGCCTCGGCGGTCTGCAAGGCGGCTTTGTAGGGAACCTGGTCGATGATGAAAAGGGTCTGTCCCTTGGCGACTTTCTGACCTTCGTTGACGCAGAGCTGTGAGATCGTTCCCGAAACCTGCGGATAGATTGCGATGTCCTGACGGCCGCGGATCGTCGCCGAGTAGTTGCTCGGGATTTCCCGGTCGGTGGTGGCGATGGTCATTACGGCGTATTCGCCGGGGCCCATTGTCATCGGAGCCTGTTTGCATCCGACGGCCGCCATGCAGCATGCCAAAACGGCAGCTTTCACAAATGTTTGCTTCATAACAATTCCTTTAACTGATTGGACTAAAAAACTTTTTCAGGTGCAAAAGTATTTTAAAAACGGTATCAATGTACCCTTTATTGCGAACAGAATTGGTACTTTTCGGAATAAAAATGGAATATTTATCGAAAATTTCATTATTTTTGTTCGAAAAAAGAATTGTATGCCACAGGTCAATCCGCTAATCACCACTCCCGAGGAGCAATTTGTTGTGGGCGAATCCGATTTCGCCTTTTTCGGCAATTACGCCTGCCGTGTGGAAGGAGGTGCGATTCTCTTCTGTCGCAGCGGCAGCGCCGACGCCACCGTCAACCAGTACCAGGGGCAGGTGCGCCGCAATACGATGGTGCTGCTGCTGCCCGGATCTATCTTCATGCTCACCGACCGCACGGAGGATTTCAGGGCGGCCTACTGCTCGTTTTCGCGGGATCTCTTTTCCGAGGCGGCCTTCCGGATGGACCCTTCGTTTTTCCACGCCCTGCGCGAGCGTCCGATCTCCCATCCGCCCCAGCGGATCGTCGAGGGGGCTTCGATCTGGCTCCAGATGGCGGCCTACACCTACCGCGACCGCGGCAACGTGTTCCGCAATACGATCATCAAGAACCGTTTGCAGAATCTGCTGCTGGAGAGTTACGACAAGATGCAGCGTTTCGCAGCCCGGCAGCACCGCGTGCCGGAGACGACTACGCGGCAGTCGGAGCTGTTCCACCGTTTCGTCGCTCTCGTGCACGAGCATTGCGCCCAGGAGCGCGAAGTGTCGTTTTACGCCGACAAACTCTGCATTTCGACCCGTTACCTGTCGACCATCGTGCGCAGCGTGGCGCACAGTTCGGCCAAGGAGTTCATCGACCGTTCGGTGATGCTGGAGATCAAGATGATGCTCCAGTCGACCGACCTTTCGGTGCAGGAGATCGCCTACCGGCTCCGGTTTCCCGACCAGTCCTACCTCGGGCGTTTTTTCAAGAAGCACGCGGGGGAATCGCCCACCGAGTACCGCAACAACAAAAAATAGGTATCCGGGTTTCGGACTTTTGTCCGCTCCGGGCGGTAAATTCTGCGTCCGGGACGGTTTGTGTCCCTGCGTAGTCCGGCCCGCAGCAGCCGGAACGCTTTGAACGGGCCTCGCCGCATGCCCTGAACGGGCGCGCCCGCTTCGCATTTCTGTCCTACCTCTGTACCATTCGGTCCGAATCCGCGCTCCGCCTCCCGCGCCGGGAACAACCTCCCGGATTTTTCGGTAACTTTTAGGCCGTAAACGGGACCTGATTGGACCCGGAATTGCACGGGATTCGTAAAATGACCAAAACACAGCGATTATGAGCAAGACAGTTGAAATTTTAGGGGAGCAGGCCGGCTACTACCTCTCCCACGTATGCCGCACCATCGACAAAAAGTCGTTGTACCTGCCGGGACCCGACACCGTGGACCGCATCTGGGCCGAATCCGACCGCAGCGTCCGTACGCTGGGCAGCCTGCAATGGATTCTCTCCAACGGACGGCTGGGCGGCACGGGCTATGTCTCGATCCTGCCCGTGGATCAGGGCATCGAGCACTCCGCGGGGGCTTCGTTCGCCCCGAACCCCGCCTATTTCGATCCGGAAAACATCGTCAGACTCGCCGTCGAGGGCGGTTGCAATGCCGTCGCCTCGACTTTCGGCGTGCTGGGCGCCGTGGCGCGCAAATACGCGCACAAAATCCCCTTCATCGTCAAAATCAACCACAACGAGCTGCTGTCCTACCCCAACACCTACGACCAGGTGTTGTTCGGCACGGTGCGCGATGCCTGGAACATGGGCGCCGCAGCCGTCGGGGCCACGATTTACTTCGGTTCGCCGGAGAGCCGCCGGCAGCTGGTCGAGATCGCCCGCGCGTTCGACCTGGCGCACGAACTGGGCATGGCGACGATCCTGTGGTGCTACCTGCGCAACGAGGGTTTCAGGAAGGAGGGTACCGACTACCACGCTTCGGCCGATCTCACGGGGCAGGCCGACCACCTCGGTGTGACGATCAAGGCCGACATCGTGAAACAGAAACTCCCGTCGAACAACGGCGGTTTCCGGGCCGTCGGCTTCGGCAAGACCAGCGACAAGGTCTACACCGAGCTGACTTCGGACCACCCCATCGACCTCTGCCGCTATCAGGTGGCCAACGGCTATATGGGCCGCGTGGGCCTGATCAACTCGGGCGGCGAGTCGCGCGGGGCCTCGGACTTGCAGGAGGCCGTCACGACGGCCGTGATCAACAAGCGCGCCGGGGGCATGGGGCTTATCAGCGGCCGCAAGGCCTTCCAGCGTCCGATGAAGGACGGCATCGCCCTGCTGCACGCCATTCAGGACGTTTACCTCGACGATGAAGTGACCATCGCATAATATCCGGGTCCCCGAAGACGTTTTTATATTAAAAAAGTGCAACTATGAAAATAACGCTATTCGGCACGCAGCCCTACGACCGGGAGTCGTTCGACCGCATCCGCGACACCTACGGGTTCGACATCTGCTACCACCGCAGCCACCTGAACGCCAATAACGTGGCCCTTGCGCAGGGTTCCGATGCGGTCTGCATCTTCGTCAACGACACGGCCGACGCCGGGACCATCCGCCAGTTGGCCGGGATGGGCGTGAAGCTGATCGCGCTGCGCTGTGCGGGCTTCAACAACGTCGACCTGAACGCCGCGGCCCGTTACGGGATTCCCGTGGTGCGGGTTCCGGCCTATTCGCCGCACGCCGTGGCGGAACACGCCGTGGCGCTGATGCTGGCGCTCAACCGCAAGATACACCGCGCCTACTGGCGCACGCGCGACGGCAACTTCTCGCTCCACGGGCTGATGGGTTTCGACATGTACGGCAAGACCGCGGGGATCGTCGGCACGGGCAGGATCGCCCGCGAGCTGATCCGCATTCTCAAGGGGTTCGGCATGGAGGTCGTGGCCAACGATCTGTTTCCCGATCCGCAGTACGCCGCGGAGGCGGGCATCGCCTACGTGCCGCTCGACGAGCTTTACGCCCGTGCGGACATCGTTTCGCTCCACTGTCCGCTGACCGACCGGACGCGCTACATGATCGGCGACGCGGCCATTTCGCGCATGAAACCGGGCGTGATCCTCATCAACACGGGCCGCGGTCAGCTGATCCATACCGAGGCGCTGATCGACGGACTGAAAGAGAAGAAGATCGGCGCCGCCGGACTGGACGTATACGAGGAGGAGGCCGGGTACTTCTACGAGGACACTTCCGACCGCATCATGGACGACGACGTGCTGGCGCGCCTGCTGTCGTTCAACAACGTGATCGTCACCTCGCATCAGGGCTTCTTCACACGTGAAGCAGTGGATAATATAGCACGCACCACGATGCAGAACATCAAGGACTTCAGCGAATGCCGGCGTCTGGAGAACGAGGTGCGCGCCGAACCGGAAAACGCAGTCGGACAGTTATGAAAAAGATCGTTTTGCTCCGCCACGGCGAGAGCGTCTGGAACAGGGAAAACCGGTTCACGGGGTGGACCGATGTGGATTTGAGCGAGAAGGGCGTCGCCGAGGCCGTCAAAGCCGGGGAGACGCTCCGCAAGGAGGGTTTTCATTTCGGCCGCGCCTATACCTCCTATCTGAAACGGGCCGTGAAGACCCTCGACGTCGTGCTCGACAGGATGGACCGGGACTGGATTCCGGTGACGAAGACCTGGCGGCTCAACGAGAAGCACTACGGCATGCTTCAGGGATTGAACAAACGCGATACGGCCGAAAAATACGGTGACGAGCAGGTGTACGTCTGGCGCCGCAGCTACGACGTGGCCCCCGCGCCGCTTCCGGAGGACGATCCCCGCAATCCGCGCTTCGATCCCCGTTACGCCGGGATTCCCGACGCCGCGCTGCCCCGCACCGAGTCGTTGAAAGACACCGTGGCCCGCACGATGCCCTACTGGGAGTGCGAGATACTCCCGGCGCTGGCCCGCCACGACGAACTGCTGGTGGTGGCTCACGGCAACAGCCTGCGGGGCATCATCAAGAACCTGAAAGGGATTTCGGACGAGGCCATTTCGGAGTTCAACCTTCCGACTGCCGTGCCCTACGTCTTCGAATTCGACGAGGGGTTGGGCTGTGTGAAGGACTATTTCCTGGGCGACCCGGCCGAGATCGCCTCCCTGATGGAGGCCGTCGCCAATCAGGGCCGGCGGGGCTGACCCCCCCCCTCACTCCCGGTGTGCGAGACGCCGGTTTCGGAGGCAGTCGTCTGCCGATCCGTTTTTGATCCGGTTCTGTGTCTGGGGCGCAGAACCGGTTTTGCGTGCAGACGGTCTTCACCCGACCGAAAATGACGCCGCTCCGTAATAATGGTATGCCGAACCGTAATCGGGGTACGGAACCGTTGCGAGAAATACCCTATTTTTGCATCGTGAAACCATTCTTTTGAACCGATGAAACGAATCCTTTTCGCGGCCCTGACCGCCGCAGCCCTTTTTTCGGACGGAATCCTGCAATCCTTAAATGCTCAAAATATGGAAATACCGAAAAAAGTCAGCCCGTTTCCCGTGGGCGACAAACTGCCGGAACAGTTTTCGAAGTACTTTATCGGGCAGGCCTGGCTCGCTCCGCTGACGGACGACAAGCGGCTGAACGCGCCCGTGTCGAACGTCACCTTTTCGCCCGGATGCCGCAACAACTGGCACAGCCATACGGGCGGCCAGCTCCTGATCGCCGTCGGGGGCCGGGGCTATTATCAGGAGAAGGGCCGTCCGGCCCGGGCGTTGCTTCCGGGCGACATCGTGGAGATCGCGCCCGACGTGGTCCACTGGCACGGCGCGGCTCCCGACAGCTGGTTCTCGCATCTGGCCGTCGCGTGCAATCCCGCGACCAACGAGAATACATGGCTCGAACCGGTCGACGACGCGCAATATGCGGCAGCGACGGCTTCCGTCCCGGCTCCGGCCTCCCGCTTGGGTGAAGACGCCCGACGCCGCCTGGCCGAATTGTTTCCGGGCGGAATACCGGAACTTGGGGATGCGGACCCCGAATTATTTGAAATTTTTGGTAACTTTGCGCTCGGCGAAGTGACCGCCTACGGCCAGCTCGACACGCGGACGCGCATGCTGTGCATCCTGGCCTCGAACATCGCCTCGCAGGGCCGGACCGCCTACCGGACGACGCTCGAAGGCGCGCTGAACGCCGGAGTGACGCCCGTCGAGGTGAAGGAGACGCTTTATCAGGCCGTTCCCTACGTCGGCATGGCGAAGGTCGCCGACTTCGTAGGGATTACGAACGAGGTGCTGGAGGCGCGCGGCGTGACGCTGCCGCTTGCGGGGCAGTCGACGACCTCGTCCGCGGACCGCTTCGAAAAGGGGCTGGCGGTGCAGCGGTCGATTTTCGGCGCGGAGCGTATCGACGGGATGCGCGAGGCGGCCCCCGCGAACCAGAAGCACATCCAGCGTTACCTGTCGGACAACTGCTTCGGCGATTTCCTGACCCGCGGAGGCCTGGACGTGAAGATGCGCGAGCTGCTGACCTTCTCGATGCTCGTCTCGCTCGGGGGCTGCGAATCGCAGGTGAAGGGCCACATCGCCGGAAATGCGAACATAGGCAACGACAAGGCCACCCTGCTGGCCGTCGTGACCCAGTTGCTGCCCTATATCGGTTATCCCCGCACGCTGAACGGCATTGCGTGCCTGAACGAAGTTTTGCCGGAAAAATAAAAAAGTAGTGAGGTATGGAATACGTAAAATTGAACAACGGCGTCGAAATGCCGGTCCTCGGCTTCGGCGTTTATCAGATTTCGGACCCGGAGGTTTGCGAACGGGCGGTCGGCGACGCCCTGAAGATCGGTTACCGTTCGATCGACACCGCCGCGGCCTATGGCAACGAGGAGGCCGTGGGACGTGCCGTCCATCGCAGCGGCGTTCCCCGCGAAGAGCTGTTCATCACCACGAAACTGTGGATCAGCGACGCGGGTTATGAGCCTGCCAGAAAGGCGTTCGAGGAGTCGATGTCGAAGCTGGGGCTGGACTATCTGGACCTCTATCTGATCCACCAGCCTTACGGCGACGTCTACGGTTCGTGGCGCGCCATGGAGGAGCTTTACCGCGAGGGCCGCATCCGCGCCATCGGTGTGTCGAACTTCTACCCCGACCGCCTTCAGGACCTGATTCTGCACAACGAGGTCGCGCCGGCGGTCAATCAGGTCGAAACCCATCCGTTCCACCAGCAGACCGCCGCCGCGGAGTTCATGCGCACGAAGGGCGTGCAGATCGAGTCGTGGGCGCCTTTCGCCGAGGGCAAGAACGGGCTGTTCTCGAACGAAGTCCTGCTGGCGGTCGCCGCCCGGTACAAAAAGACGGTGGCGCAGGTGGTGCTGCGCTGGCTGATTCAGCGCGGTGTGGTCTGCATTCCCAAGTCGGTGCATGCGGAGCGTATCGCGGAGAATTTCGACGTGTTCGGCTTCGCGCTCGATGCCGAGGACATGGCTGTGATCGCCTCGCTGGACCGTCCGGAGAGCAGTTTTCTGGATCACCGCGATCCCGAAACGGTTGAATGGTTGAGTAATTTGCATTGAAATCAATCCGCTGGCCCTGTTCGCCGCCGGTGGCGTCGCTCCCGAATCCGGTCCACCTCCAAAACCCCGTCTCGGGCGGCCCGGCGGCCACGGCGACGGCCCGATACGACATGAGTTCCGAAATAAATTCACTTGATTCAGATTTGAATCTATGTTACGAAAAATCAGAATTGCGGCCGCGGCCTTTTTCTTCGTGCTGACGACGCTGCTGTTCCTCGATTTTACCGGAACGCTTCACGCGTGGTTCGGCTGGATGGCGAAAATCCAGTTCCTGCCCGCCCTGCTGGCCCTGAATGTCGGCGTCGTGGCGTTCCTGGTGATCCTGACGCTTCTTTTCGGCCGCGTGTACTGTTCGGTCATCTGCCCGCTGGGGGTGATGCAGGACATCGTTTCGTGGGCCTCCGGGAAGCGCAGAAAGCACCGGAACCGCTTCGCGTACTCCCCCGCCCTCACCTGGCTGCGCCGGGGGATGCTCGTCGTGTTCGTCGCTGCGATGCTGGCGGGTGTCGGTTCGCTGCTCGCGCCTTACAGCGCCTACGGCCGCATCGCCTCGAACCTGCTGGCCCCGGTCTACGCGTGGGGCAACAACCTGCTGGCATACATCGCCGGGCGCATGGACAGCTACGCCTTCTATTCGGTCGACGTCTGGATGAAGAGTCTCTCCACGCTGCTTGTTGCCGTCGTGACGTTCGCCGTGCTGTTTGTTCTTGCGTGGCGCAGCGGCCGCACCTATTGTAATACGATCTGTCCGGTGGGCACGGTGCTGGGATTCCTCGCCCGCTACTCGCTGTTCAAACCGCGTTTCGACACCTCGAAGTGCAACGGATGCAAGCTCTGCGCCCGCAACTGCAAGGCGTCGTGTATCGACCCTGCGGCGCATAAAATTGATTACAGCCGTTGCGTGGCCTGTATGGACTGCCTCGAAAACTGCCGCCAGGGGGCCATCACCTATACGCTGCGGCGGCGGAAACCGGACCCGGCTCCCGCGCCGCAGAGACCGGCGGCCGACGCCGCAAAGACGCCTTCCGACGCTTCGCGCCGCCGGTTCCTCGGCCTGGCGGGCATCGTGGCCTACTCCGCGCTCCGGGCGCAGGAGAAGAAGGTCGACGGCGGGCTGGCGGTGATCGTCGACAAGAAGATTCCGAACCGTGCCACGCCCGTCGTTCCGCCCGGAGCGCAGAGCCTGCGGCACTTCAACGCCCATTGCACGGGATGCCAGTTGTGTGTTTCGGTGTGTCCCAATCAGGTGTTGCGTCCGTCGGGCAAGCTGATGACCCTCATGCAGCCCGAAATGTCGTTCGAGCGCGGATACTGCCGTCCGGAGTGCACGAAGTGCGCCGAGGTGTGCCCCACGGGCGCCATCCGCCTGACCGACCTCGCCGGGAAATCGTCGATCCAGATCGGCCATGCCGTGTGGATTGCGGAGAATTGCGAGGTCAACACCGACGGCGTCAGCTGCAACAACTGTGCGCGCCATTGCCCTGCCGGGGCGATCAAGATGGTGCGCCGGGACCCCGACGACCCCAAGTCGCCGCGCATCCCCGCCGTGAACGAAGAACGCTGCATCGGCTGCGGGGCCTGCGAGAATCTCTGTCCGGCGCGTCCGTTCAGCGCCATTTATGTCGAAGGCCATTCGCGCCACAGAATCGTCTAAACGCAAGAAAAAAATGGAGAAGAAAAAGATAGACCGCCGGAAATTCCTCAAAACGTTCGGTGTCGGCGCGGCCGCCGCAACGGCTGGGCTTTACGGCTGTAAGACGAAAGGTACGGCGCCGAGCGCTGCCGCCGCGGGTGAGGTCCCGACCGATCGGATGACCTTCCGGACCTGCCCCTCGACGGGCGACCGCGTGTCGCTGCTGGGCTACGGCTGCATGCGCTGGCCCCTGCTGGAGTCGCCGGCGGCCGACGGCAACCCGATCGACCAGGAGGCCGTCAACGAGCTGGTCGATTATGCCATCGCCCACGGGGTCAACTATTTCGACACGGCCCCCGTCTACATACAGGGCTTTTCCGAAAAATCGACGGGTATCGCCCTCAAACGCCATCCGCGCGAGAAGGTGTTCATCGCCACGAAGATGTCCAATCACCGTATGGCAGGGCGGGGAATGTCTCCCGCTCGGATATTCAAGGATTCGGAGGAGATGTACCGGCGGTCGCTTCGCGACTTGCAAACGGATTATCTGGATTACTATCTGCTGCACGCTGTGGGCGGCGACAAGGGCATCGAGACGTTCAACGAACGTTTTATCGACTGCGGCGTGCTCGACTTTCTGCTGCGCGAGCGCGAGGCCGGGCGCATCCGCAACCTCGGGTGGTCGTTCCACGGCGATCAGAAGGTCTTCGACCACCTGCTGGCCATGCACGACAGCGGCGAGGCGCGGTGGGATTTCGTCCAGATCCAGATGAACTACGTCGACTGGAAGCATGCTTCGGACAGAAACGTCAATGCCGAATATCTCTACGGCGAGCTGGAGAAGCGCGGCATCCCGGCCGTGATCATGGAGCCGCTGCTCGGCGGGCGCCTTTCGCGGCTGAACGACCATCTGGTCGAACGGCTCAAGGAGCGCCGTCCGACCGAGAGCACCGCTTCGTGGGCCTTCCGCTACGCGGGTTCCTGGCCCGGAGTGCTGACTGTGTTGAGCGGCATGACCTACATGGAGCACCTTCAGGACAATATCCGCACCTATTCGCCGCTCGAACCCTGCACCGGCGAGGAACTGGCGTTGCTCGAAGATACCGCGCAGCTGATGCTCAAATACCCCACCGTGCCCTGCACCGAGTGCCAGTACTGCATGCCCTGCCCCTACGGGCTGGACATCCCGGCGATCTTCGCCCACTACAACCGCTGCGTGAACGAAGGCAACGTGCCCAAGGACCGGCAGGACCCCGGCTACCGGGAGGCCCGCCGGGCGTTCCTCATCGGTTACGACCGCTCGGTTCCCAAACTCCGGCAGGCGAGCCATTGCATCGGCTGCAACCAGTGCGTGTCGCACTGCCCGCAGTCGATCAAGATTCCGCAGCAGCTGCGGCGCATCGACCGTTTCGTCGAGCAGCTCAAGCAGGGTACGCTCTGATTCCGGCTTGCGAGGCCCCTCCCGTCGGGAGGGGCTTTTTTTACCAAATGTTAACTTTCGCCCGGCCGGAAGCGAGTATCTTTGCACTCCAAAAAACGAATGCGATGAAAGACAGTATTGATTTCGGCAGCATGGAGATTCCGAAGCTTTTTCGGAAACTGCTGATCCCCACCGTTCTGGGAATGGTTTTCTCGGCCGTTTTCGTGATCACGGACGGGATTTTCGTGGGACGCGGCATCGGCAGCGACGCGCTGGCCGCCGTCAACATCACCGCGCCGCTGTTCCTCATCAGCACGGGCGTCGGACTGATGTTCGGCGTCGGGGCGTCGGTCGTGGCGTCGATCCACCTTGCGCAGGGGAAGGTCAAGGCGGCGCGCATCAACGTCACGCAGGCCGTTGCGGTGTCGTCGCTCCTTCTGGCGGCGTACAGCTTCCTGATCACTTCCTGCGCCCGTGAGGTGGCCCTGCTGCTGGGCAGCTCCGAACGGCTCCTTCCGCTGGCCGTGGAGTACATGCACTGGTTCGCGCCGTTCCTGCCCTTCAGCGCGCTGTTAAGCTCGGGCATGTTCTTCATCCGGCTCGACGGGTCGCCCAACTACGCGATGCTTTGCAACGCCGTTCCGGCGGTCATCAACATCGTGCTGGACTACGTTTTCATCTTCATCCTCGGCTGGGGCATGACGGGTGCGGCGCTGGCCACGAGCCTCGGTTATATCGTGGGTGCGGGGATGATCCTCGGCTACCTGGGACGCCGCCGCAACGTCGTGCGCCTGTGCCGTGTGAAGACGAGCCGCAAGAGCATGCGCCTGACCCTCCGCAATGTGGGCTACATGTGCCGGCTGGGGCTTTCGACCTTCCTCTGCGAGGGGGCCATCGCCATGATGATGTTCGCCGGGAACTACGTTTTCATCCGCTATCTGGGCGAGGACGGCGTGGCGGCGTTCAGCATCGCCTGCTACTTTTTCCCGATCATCTTCATGGTCTACAACGCCATCGGGCAGTCGGCCCAGCCGATTTTGAGCTACAATTTCGGTGCGGGAAACGGCGCGCGCGTGCGCAAGGCCTTCCGGTTGGCGCTCCTGACGGCCGTGGCGGCCGGACTGGGGTTCTTCGGCCTTACGGCGCTGTTCAGCCGCTGGATCGTGGCCATGTTCATCGACAGCTCCTGCCCCGCCTGTGCGATTGCCGTCCGGGGGCTTCCGTTGTTCGCTTCGGGATTCGTTTTCTTTGCGGTGAACATCGTCTCGATCGGCTATTTCCAGAGCGTCGAGCGGCCCCGTCCGGCGATGGCCGTGACCGTCCTGCGGGGATTCGTCTTCATGGCGGCGTGTTTCTTCGGCCTGCCCCTGCTGTTGGGTGTGGAGGGCATCTGGCTGGCCGTGCCGCTGGCCGAGGCGCTCACCTTCGCGGTCGTTGCGGCGATTTACGGGCGGACCCGCTTAAAAAGCGCGTTTTAGGAGGGTCGCAGCGTGGCTTTGCCGCTGAAACGAAACCGGAAATTTGTTTTTTGTGCTATCTTTACGGCCTCAAACCTGTAAGGCATGGAGGCGTTTATCGAGAAATTCAGCAGGAAATACAACCTGCCCGCGGCGGACTGCCTGCGGCTGATCGGGCTGATGGAACGGCGCGTGTTCCGCAAGGGGGAGTGCGTCGTCCGTCAGGGCGAGCGGAATTCCGATTTCTACGTCGTGAGCCGCGGCATCTGGCTGGGGCACTATCTCGACGACGGCGCGGATGTCTCGGTCTGGTTCGCCGGCGAGGGCGAGGCGCTCTTTTCGACGTGGGGCTACGTGGGCAACGAGGTTTCGAAAATCTCCATCGAGGCGATGTGCGACGCCGAACTTTACGGCATCTCCAAAGCCGACCTGGAGGCCTTTTTCGCCCGATCGGCCGGAGCGGCCAATTTCGGGAGGAGGCTTTTCGAGGAGCAGTTCCTGGCGCTCGAAAACTGGATGCTCTCGGGCGGCGCTCCGCGGGCCGAGGAGCGCTACCGGACGCTGATGGAGGAAAGCCCCGAACTGCTGCAATACGTGCCGCTGAAGCACATCGCCTCCTACCTCTGGATCACGCCGCAGTCGTTGAGCCGCATCCGGGCCAAACTGGGGAAGAAAAAGGGTTGACCATTTCCGGTCAACCCTTTTTTTCGGCATCCGACGGCTGCCACCCGCCCCCGAGGGCCTTGTACAACCCCACGAGCGCGAGGTGCTCGTTGCGCACCGCCTTGCTCTCCTCGACCTGTGCGTCGAAGAACTTCCGCTGGGCGTCGAGCACGTCGATGTAGCGGATCACGCCGTTGATATACTGCAATTTGGCCAGCACGACGTATTGCCGGGCCGCCTCCTTGAGGTTGAATTTCAGTTCGGCCGTCCTGCGCATGTTGCGGTAGGCCGTCACGGCGTCGTTCACTTCGCGGAAAACCTCCAGCACTTTCTGTTCGTAGGCCAGCCGCGCCTGGTCGTAGGCCGCCAGCGCCGCGCGGTATTTCGCACGCTTCGATCCGAAGGCGAACAGCGGCGCGGTGAGGTTGCCGGCGGCGTAGGAGAAGGGCGAATTGATCAGTCCCTTGAGCGCGTCGTTTTCGAGCCCTCCCGTCAGCGAGATCGTCAGCCGCGGGAACCGGTCGGCATAGGCCATGCCCGCCGAGGCCATCGCCGCCTTGAGGTTCTGCTCGGCCTGCCGCACGTCGGGACGGCGTTGCAGCAGCGTCGAAGGAAGGCCCACGGGCAGCGAGTCGGGCATCCGGACGTTCATGTCCATCTTCGAGCGCGCCACGCGCGAGGGATAGTCGCCCGCGAGCACCGAAATCTGGTTCTCCTTCTGGGCGATGCGCAGTTCGAGGTCGGGAATCAGCGCCGAGGCGCTCGCCAGCTCGACCTTCGCCTGCTGGTAGGCCGTTTCGGAGGTCAGTCCTCCTTCGAAACGCAGTTTCGCCTGACGCACGCTCTCCTCGCGGGTCTCCACCGTGCGGCGTACGACGCCCAGTTCGTGGTCCAGAGCCACCAGCTCGAAGTAGGCCGTGGCGACCTCCGCCACGAGCGTCATCTGCATGGCGCGCGCCGCCTCGACCGAGGCGAGGTATTCGGCCGCGCCCTTGCGCTTGGCCCAGCGCAGGTTGCCCCACAGGTCGGCCTCCCAGCTCAAGGTGGCTTTCACGTCGAACTCGGCGTCGCCCTTGTGCGCTTCGCCGTAGTAGTCGTTGGTCTCGTAGTCGGCAGCGGCCAGCCCGCCCAGCGACGGCAGCCGGGCCGCCTTGCTTACGCGGTAAAGCTCCTCCAGCTGGCGGATGCGCGCCTCGGCCGAGAGCATGTTGCGGTTGCGGTCGAGCGTGCGGCCGATCAGCCGGCAGAGTGTCGTGTCGGTGTAGACCTCCCACCACTTCCGGTCGCTCAGCGTCAGCGTGTCGCTCTGCCCGGCGACGATCTCCGCGGGCATGTCGAGCTGCGGAGCCTTGCACTTCTTCTGCACGGAGCAGCTTCCCGCCGCGAGCAGCAGAAGCACTCCGAGGAGATATGTTGCGCTTCGTTTCATCGTGTTGTCCATTTTTCTTTCAGTTTGTAAACCCAGACGAAGAAGAGCGGTACGAAGACGATGCCCACGGTGATCGCCACGAGCATGCCGAAGAAAACGCCCGTGCCGATGCCCTGGCGGCTGGCCGACCCGGGTCCGCTGGCGAAGACCAGCGGCAGCATGCCGAGGATAAAGGCCAGCGAGGTCATGACGATGGGCCGGAAGCGCAGGCGCGCGGCCAGGATGACGGCCGTGAGGATGTCGCGGCCCTTTTCGACCTCGTCCTTGGCGAACTCGACGATCAGGATGGCGTTCTTGGCCACCAGACCCACCAGCATCACCAGTCCGATCTGGAAATAGATGTTGTTCTCCAGTCCGCAGGCCCAGTTGCCCAGGTAGGCGCCGATGCCGGCGATCGGCAGCGAGAGGATCACCGCCACGGGGATCAGCCAGCTCTCGTACTGCGCCGCGAGGAACAGGAAGACGAAGAGGAAGGCCAGCGCCAGCACGTAGCCCGTCTGGCCGCTGACGTGCTTTTCCTGATAGGAAAGTCCGCTCCACTCGACGCCGATCGTCGACGGCAGGTGGCGGCGTGCGATCTGTTCGAGTATGGCCATGGCCTGCCCCGAACTGTATCCCTGCGCCGCCTCGCCCGAGATGGTCGCCGCGTTGAACATGTTGAAGCGGCGGATCGTGCCCGGTCCCGTGGTGTAGGAGGTCGTGCCGAGCGCCGTGATGGGAATCATCGCCTTGTCGGCGCCCCGGACGAAGAACAGCCCGAGGTTTTCCCGCTGCGCCCGGTACGGGGCTTCGGCCTGGATATAGACGCGGTAGATGCGGTTGAACATGTTGAAGTCGTTGACGTAGACCGATCCGGTGAAGGTCTTCATCGTCGAGAAGATGTCGGCCATCGGGACGCCGAGCATCTGGGCCTTGTCGCGGTCCACGTCGAAATAGAGCTGCGGGATGTCGCTCTGCATCGACGACGAGAGTCCCGTCAGCTCCTTGCGCTTCGAGGCGTAGTGCAGCAGCGTGTCCACGGCCCGCTGAAGGTCGCCGTACGAGGCGTTGCCGCGGGCTTCGAGCACCATTTCGAACCCGCCCGAGGCGCCCAGTCCCGGAATGACGGGCGGCGTCGAGAGGTAGACCTTGCTTTCGGGATAACGGCGCATCTCCTCGCGGATGTCGTTCATCAGCCGGCGGATGTTCGAACTTTTGCGCTCCTCCCACGGTTTGAGGATCACCGTCAACTGGCTGCGTGACTGGTTGGTGCCCACGCGGGGGCTTGATCCGGTGACGTTGAGCACATATTCCACGTCTTCGAGCGACATCAGGTACTTCATGGCGCGGTCTGTCACGCGGCGCGTGCGTTCGAGCGTGGCTCCTTCCGGAAGTTCCAGCTCGACGGTGAAATAGCCCTGGTCCTCCTGCGGCATGAAGCTCTGGGGTACGATCTTGTTGAGCGCCCACAGCGCCACGAGAGTCAGTCCGAACAGCGCCAGCATGCGTTTCGAGTGGCGCACGCCGCCGCGGATCATCCGCTCGTAGAACTTCGTTCCGCTGCCCAGCCAGATGTTGATGCGGCGGAAGAGGCGGTTTTTCCGCTTGCCCGAATCGGGACGCAGGATCAGGGCGCAGAGGGCCGGCGAGAGGGTCAGGGCCACGAACGTCGAGATCAGCACCGACACGGCGATCGTGATGGTGAACTGGCGGTAGAGCTGGCCGGTGATGCCCGAAAGGAAGCTCACGGGAACGAACACGGCGCACAGCACCAGCGATGTGGCGATGATGGCGCTGCCCAGTCCGCTCATGGCCTTTTTCGTGGCTTCGTAGGGCGATAGCCCCTCCTCGTTCATAATGCGCTCGACGGCCTCCACCACCACGATGGCGTCGTCCACGACGATGCCGATGGCCAGGATCAGGCCCAGCAGGGTCATCATGTTGAGCGAGAATCCGAATGCCAGCATCACGCCGAACGTACCGATCAGCGAGATCGGCACGGCGATGGTCGGGATGAGCGTCGCGCGCCAGTTTTGCAGCGAGAGGAAAACCACGAGGATCACCAGCAGCAGGGCTTCGAACAGTGTGTGGTAGACCTCCCTGATCGACTGCGAGATGTAGGAGGTCATGTCGAACGGTATCTTGTAGGAGATGCCTTCGGGGAAGCTGCGGCTGATCTCCTCCATCGTCTCGCGCACCGAGCGCGCCACCTCCATGGCGTTGGCGCCCGGCAGCATGTTGATGTTCATCACGGCCGCATTGCCGCCGTTGATGCCGCTCTCGGTGCTGTACGACGAGGCTTCGAGCGAGATGCGCGCCACGTCGCGCAGGCGGATGAGCGATCCGTCGGGGTTGGCGCGGACGACGATCTCCTCGAATTCGCCCACCGACGAAAGGCGTCCGCGGGCGGTGATCGGGATCGTGACGTCGAGGTCCGTGATGGGCTGCTGGCCCAGTACGCCCGCCGCCGATTCGCGGTTCTGGTCCTTGAGGGCCTTTTGCAGGTCCTGCACCGTCAGCCCGAGGTTGGCCAGCCGGTCGGGCTGCACCCATATCTGCATGGCGTAGTAGCGGCTGCCGACGTTCGAGACGCTGCCGACGCCCTTCACGCGGCGCAACATGTCCAGCACGTTGAGCGTGGCGTAGTTCGAGAGGTATATTTCGTCGAACTTGGGGTCGTTCGACAGCAGCGTGATGGTCATCAGCCGGCTCGAAGCCTGCTTTTCGACCGAGATGCCGTTCTGGATGACTTCGGCCGGGAGGCGCGCCTCGGCCTGCTTCACGCGGTTCTGAATCTCGACGGCCGCCAGGTCGGCGTCCGTGTCGATGTCGAAGGTCACGGTGGCGGAGAAACCTCCCGAGTTGCTGCTCGTCGACTCCATGTAGAGCATGCCGGGGGTTCCGTTCAGCTCCTGTTCGATGGGCGTCGCCACGGCCTGCGTCACGGTCTGGGCGCTGGCTCCCGGATAGGAGGCCGAGATCTTGACCACCGGGGGCACGATGCGCGGATACTGGTCCACGGGGAGCATCACCAGTCCTAACAGGCCGACGATCACGATGACCACCGACAGGACGGTTGAAAACACGGGCCGGTCGATAAAGAAATCCGATTTCATGGCTCGCTATTTTTCAGACGCCTCCGTCTCGGTTGCACTGCTTTTTTCGGGGACCGGCACGGGGTCGACCTTGTCGCCGTGCGTCAGTTTGTGGAAACCCTCCACGACGATCTTCTCGCCGGGAACGACGCCGCGTTCGACGATCACCCGGTTGTTGACCTCGGGGCCGAGTTCGATCAGACGGCGTTCGGCGATGCTGTCGGGCCGTATGACGAAGATGTAGGCGCCGCCCTTCTCGATGACGACCGACTTGGTCGGCACGACCGTGGCGTCTTCGCGCACGTCGAGCAGCAGGCGCACCTTCGTGAACTGTCCCGGCAGCAGGATGCGGTCGGGGTTGGCCATTTCGGCGCGCACGGAGAAGGTTCCCGTTTCGGGGTCGACCTGCGGATCGGCGAAGTCGACCAGTCCGCGCAGCGGATACTGGGTGTTGTCGGCCAGCGTGATGGTGATGTAGGGGTCCCACTTGCGGGTGGAGTCCTTCTGGCCCAGGTTGACGTTGCGGGCCTTGCTTTTGAGGTAGTCGAGTCCCGTCATGCTGAAGTCCACGCGCACGGTGTCGCTCTTGACCACCGTCGCCAGCAGCGATTTGCCGTTGGGACCTACGAGCGTGCCGATGTCGACGCTGCGCTCGGAAATATAGCCCGACAGCGGCGAACTGACGGTCGTGTAGCTCAAGGCGGTTTCGGCCTGCGTGAGGTCGGCCTCGCTCATCGCCACGGAGGCCGTGGCGCTTTCGTAGGAGGCGATGGCGTTGTCGAGGTCCAGTTGGCTCGCGGCGTTCTGCTCGTAGAGCGGGCGGATGCGTTTCAGGTCGCGGTCGGCCTTGAGTTCCAGAGCCTTGTCTTTGTTCAGCTGTGCCTTCGCCTTGTTTACCCGGGCTTCGTAGAGCTTGGGGTCGATGATGAACAGCGGCTGCCCCTTCTTGACGTAGGTTCCCTCCTCGAAAAGCATTTTTTCGAGGAAGCCCTCCACCCGGGCGCGGATTTCGACGAACTGCTGGGCGCGGATGCGTCCCACGTATTCGCCGTAGAGTTCGATGTCGTCGGTTTCGGCAGGCTCGACCTGGACCACGGGCAATATGGGTTTTACGGGTTCGGGGCGCAGCCACCACCAAAGCCCTCCGACAGTCAATACGGCTATTCCGGCCAGGATCAGCCAGGAGCGTTTCGACAGACGGCGGATTCTGCCGCCTGCCTCTTCGCCGAGTTGCAGCGTACGGCGGCCGGCGCGGGCCGCCTGCTGCACGATTTTCTCGCGTGATAGTTTCATGTTGTTTCCAAATCCGGAATTGTTTGCCTGGTATCCGGTATATCGGCGCAAAAATACGATTTTTTCGCCGATATGCTATTTAAACGAAAGAGTTGGGCGAATATGATGCCGGAATTCCTGTTTTTGTTCATACGGAGGCTATTGGTGTCTTTTCGGAAGACAGCCTGTGACTTTCCGGGCCGATGCCGCGGATTTTCTCCGGGAAATCGTATCTTTGCACTTATGAAAACAATCTTATGTACCTTTTTTGCATGTGCGCTGTTCTGCGCCGTCGACGTACGTGCACAGCAGACGCCGCCTTCGGGGGCGGCATTTATTGCTGTCTGCAAGGAGTCGATGACTCTTGCGGTTTACGATTTCAACAGCTGCTTGCGGGCCGTCTATCCCATTGCCTGCGGGCGGGCGCTGGGCAACAAGGAGAAGCCGGGTGATATGAAGACGCCCGAAGGGCTTTTCTCCGTCCAGCAGATTCAGGACGCAAGCGCATGGACGCACGATTTTGGCGACGGTAAGGGGGAGATCAGAGGGGCCTACGGTTCGCATTTCATCCGTCTGAAAACGCCCGGTCACCGCGGCATCGGTATCCATGGAATCCACGATCCCGCCTCGATCGGCACGCGTGCAACCGAAGGGTGCGTCCGGTTGAACAATAGCGATTTGCTCGAATTGGTGAAAAAGTATGTCTACGTCGGTATGCCGGTCGTGATCCTTACCTCCGAGGCGGACAGCGCCGTGCCCTGCCGCTTTCCCGCCGCCGTCAAGGCAGGACCCCGGCTGATGGCGCAGACGGAGTAAGGAATTTCGTCTGTTCGCGGCGCTCCGAACAGTCTCCGAAGCGGGCGGCGGGTAGTTTTTCAGGCCGGGAGCAGAATCGAGAAGCGGCTGCCGCGGCCGATTTCGCTCTCGACCGAGATCGTGCCGCCGTGCGCTTCGACGAACTCCTTCGAGATGGCCAGCCCCAGCCCGCTGCCCTGCACCTTGGTTCCCGGGACGCGGAAATAGCGCTCGAAGATGCTCTTGTGGTAACGCGGGTCGATGCCGCGCCCGAAGTCCTGGACGTAGATCTCGACCGCCTTTTCGCGCTGTACGGCGCCGACGATGATGCGCGACCGTTCGGGCGAATGGTGGATGGCGTTCGACAGCAGGTTGGTGATGACCCAGGCGATCTTCTCGTTGTCGACGAAGAGTTTCGAGATCTTTTCGGGATAGTCCACCTCGACGAAACAGCAGAACCTCTCGGCCAGAACCTGCGTAGCCTTTACAGCATAGTCTATCAGTTCGATAGGCTTGGTTACTTTAGGTATCAGTTTAAGTTTGCCGGTCTCGATCTGGGTCATGTTCAGCAGTTCGCTCGTGATCGAAAGCAGGCGGTCGCTGCTCTCCTTGATGCTCGTGACGAGCTGTTTCTGCTCGCCGTTCAGCGTTCCCAGCCGGTCGTCGCCGAGCAGCTGCAAACTCATCAGGATCGACGAAATCGGGGTTTTCATTTCGTGCGAGACGGTCGAGATGAAGTTGGTCTTGGCGGAGTCCAGCTCCTTGAAGCGGGTGACGTTGTTCAGGACGATCAGGTTGCCGACGAACTGCTGTTCGCGCCCGCCGACGGGAGTGATGTAAAGCGGCGTGTTCTCCACCTGGAAATAACTCTCCTTGTTGTCGGCGTAGATTTTCAGCGGCTCCTTGTCGGCGTCCTTCTTCGTGTCGTTCACTCCCCGGACGAGCCGCCGCAGCAGGTCGTTCGACAACGCCACTTCGGCGGCGTCGCGCCCGACGGCGTCCTCCCGGAGGTTCAGCACCGAGAACGCCTCGCGGTTCATAAAGAGGATTCTGCGGTCGGGACCCAGCCCCACGATCGGCTCGTGCAGCGTGTCGACGATCGCCTCGATGCGCTTTTTGGCGGTCATCAGGTCGTCGAGCGAACTGCGGCGGTATTCGTCGAGTTTGGCGGCCATGTCGTTGAACGACTCGGCGACGGATTCGAACTCGCGGTTGCCCGGGAAATCGAGCCGTTCCCGGTAGTTGTGGTTGGCGATCTGGGTGATCCCCTTTTTCAGCGCGTCGATCGGACGCAGCACTGACTGCGGGAACCAGACGAGGATGCCCCCGGCGATCAGGGCGCAGAGCGCGGCGACGGCGATCAGCCACCACATGGCGTAGTCGGCGCGCTGCTCCACCCCGGCGCTCTTGGCGCGGATGGCCGCCATGTTCAGCTCCATGATCCGGAACAGGTCTTCGCGCACGGTCCGGATTTCGGCTTCGGTGACCGGGTCGCTCAACGAAGCGACGTGGCGTTCGAGCGCCGCGGTGGTCTCCTTCTCGCTGATCTCGGTGATGTTCTGCTGTTGCAGGGCGAGGTTTTCGCGCAGGGCGTGCCGCGATATGGAATCCTGCCCGATGTCGTTGAGCGACCGCAGCATCTCCCCGGCGTATTGCAGCGAGTTGTAGTTGTCGGCGAGGATGGTTCCCGTCGCCCGCGACAGCTGGCGGACGTAGCCGACCGACTGGATGCCCAGCAGCAGGATCATGGTGAAAAGAATGCCGATGCCCAGGGTGATTCTCCTTTGTATTCTCATGGCTTATGAAAAAATGAAAAGGTCGATGTTCATGCGCGACAGCCGGACGGTCAGACGCCGCAGGCGGATTGCGCTTTTCAACAGCGAAAATAGTGAAAATTCGGGACGCCCGATGCAGACGATGTTTATTTTTTGCTCCCGGCACACTCCGGCGATGCTCTCCACCGGGGAGTTCGAGCGTATGCGGCGGACTTCGCCGCCGAGTTCCGTGGCGAGGTTCAGGTTGTTGATCAGGTAACGCTGCCGGGCCAGCGGAATGCGGTCGTCGGCCTCGCGGTCGCCCTGCACGTAGAGCACCGTGAAGGCGGCGTTCAGGTGCGTGGCCATGCGCGCCGTCTTGCGGATGACCCGGCGGGCGCGTTTTTCGGAGGAGTCGATCACGGCCAGCAGTTTGTCGCGCCGGAAGGTTTCGGAACCGGTCACCTCGCTATCCACCTTCTTCTCCACGCGCAGCGCCACCTCTTTCAGCGCCAGTTCGCGCAGTTGCAGCAGGTTGTCCTGCGTGAAGAAGTTGCCGAGCGCCGCGGCGATCTTGTCGGGGCGGTAGATCTTTCCGGCTTTCAGCCGTTCGATCAGCTCGTCGGCCGTGAGGTCGATGTTCACCACCTCGTCGGCCATCGCCAGCACGCTGTCCGGGACCCGCTCGCGGATCTCGATGCCCGTGATCTCCTCGACGACCTCGTTCAGCCCCTCGATATGCTGGATGTTGACGGCCGAAATGACGCTGATCCCTGCGTCGAGAATCTGCATCACGTCCTGCCACCGCTTGGGGTTTTCGCTCCCCTCGATGTTGGTGTGGGCCAGTTCGTCCACGACGACGATCTCGGGGCGGAGGTTGACGATGGCCTGCGTGTCCATCTCCTCCAGTTCCTTGCCCTTGTAGAAGAGTCTGCGGCGCGGCACGAGCGGAAGCCCTTCGACAAGGGCTTCCGTTCCGGCGCGGCCGTGCGTTTCGATGTAGCCGATGCGGACGTCGACGCCCGCGTCGAGCAGCTGGCGGGCCTCTTGCAGCATGCGGCAGGTCTTGCCCACGCCGGCGCTCATGCCGATGTAGACCTTGAACTTGCCGCGGTGCGAACGCCGGATCAGTTCCAGAAACCGCTGAACGCTGTCCTGCCTCTCCATCGGTTACATCCGGAAGGAGATGCCTCCCACAAAGTTAACGTCGTCCAGGGCCGGATTCCAGATCAGGTTGGTGAAAACGCCGACCGACATCGAATCCGTCCCTTTGATGGTCCATGATTTTCCGGCATTGAGGAAGACGTTCTGCACGCAGAACCCGCGGTCTCCGGTGAGGTAGGTCGCGGCGGCGTTCCAGGGAACCATGCCCACGCCGGCCTTCATGTCGACGGTCTTCACCGTGAACGGGCAGGCCGCCTCGAAATACGAGGCATAGGCGCGTTCGCCCCTGTCGTTCACATCGGCCGCGCCGAAGAGAACCGTGTACCACGACAGCGTGACGGGGACCTTTTCCGAAACGACCCAGCTGGCGCCCACCTCGATGCGGTGGGGCGAACGGCTGTCGAAGACGAAATAGCGGTCGTCGGCGTGTCCGGTCCAATAGAGGTCGGCCACCGAAAGGGTCACGGGTCCGAGCGCGTAGGCCAGCGTGAGGTCCATCTCCTTGTAGGCGCTGTCGAAATCGACCGAACCCCAGGCCGTCGCCGAGAAGTTTCCGGCGCTCATCGTCAGCGACGGCTGGAAAGCCGGGCCGCTTTCGTGGACGCCGCGCCATACGTAGGTGCTCACCAGGTCGGTTCCGCCCGAGAATTTCACCCCGCGCTCCCGGGCGCAGAGGTCGGCGGTCAGAAAGATTGCCAAAGCGGCGATCAGAATGAATACCCAGCGTTTCATCGTTTTATCTATTTTCATGGTTTGCGATTAGTTTTCGTTCAGTTCTTCCAAAGCGACGTTCAGGCGCAGCACATTGACCTTCTCCGTGCCGAAAAGCCCCAGCCACGGTTTTTGGGTCAGCGAGTCGACCAGATGCCGTACCGTAGCGATGTCCAGCCCGCGGGCCTCGGCTACGCGGCGCACCTGCGCCTGCGCCCCGCGGGGCGAGATGTCGGGGTCGAGGCCCGAGCCGCTGGCCGTGACCATCTCGGCGGGAACCTCCGCACGCGAGAGGTAGGGATGCGCCGCGAGAAAGTCCTGCACGCGCTGTTCCACCCCGGCGAGGTGCTCGGGGTTGGTCGTAGCCTTGTTGCTGCCGCCCGAACCGCCGCCGTTGTAGTCCACGGCCGAGGGACGGCTCCAGAAATAGCGGACATCGGTGAACCGCTGCCCCACGTTCGCCGCGCCGACGACCTGTCCGTCGAGCGTTACCACGTCGGCCTCTCCGCCGTTGGGGCCTGCGACGGCCGACACGCCGCGCAGCACGAGGACATATCCCACGCCGAGCACGATACACATCGCCAGCGTTATTTTGAGTGAAATCCAAAGGTTTTTCATAGTTGAAGCAATGCTTTAAAAGAATACACTTATTAACATGTCTATCAGTTTGATGCCGACGAACGGGACGATCACGCCGCCGAGTCCGTAGATAAAGAGGTTGCGGCGCAGCAGGGCCGAGGCCCCGATCGGTTTGTAGGTCACGCCGCGCAGGGCCAGCGGGATGAGCAGGATGATGATCAGGGCGTTGAAGATCACCGCCGAGAGAATGGCGCTTTCGGGCGAGTGGAGGTGCATGACGTTCAGCGCGCCGAGCGACGGAATCGAGGCGATGAACAGCGCCGGGACGATGGCGAAGTACTTCGCGACGTCGTTGGCGATGGAGAAGGTCGTGAGCGTGCCGCGCGTCATCAGCAGCTGTTTGCCGATCTCGACGATCTCGATCAGCTTCGTGGGGTCGTTGTCCAGGTCGACCATGTTGCCCGCCTCCTTGGCGGCCTGCGTGCCGCTGTTCATGGCCACGCCCACGTCGGCCTGCGCCAGTGCCGGGGCGTCGTTCGTGCCGTCGCCCATCATGGCCACCAGCTTGCCCGACTGCTGTTCGCGGCGGATGTATTCGAGCTTGTCCTCGGGACGGGCCTCGGCGATGAAGTCGTCGACGCCGGCCTTCTCGGCGATGTATTTGGCCGTCAGCGGATTGTCGCCCGTGACCATCACGGTCTTCACGCCCATCCGGCGCAGCCGCTCGAAGCGTTCGCGGATGCCCGTCTTGATGATGTCCTGCAACTCGATGACGCCCGTGATCCGTTCGTTTTCGCAGACTACGAGCGGTGTGCCGCCGTTTTCGGAGATGGTGCGCACGGTGGCTGCGATTCCGGCCGGGCAGGGGTTTTCGTGCTCGGCGGCGATGCGGAAGATTGCTTCGGCGGCTCCCTTGCGGATGCGGCGTCCGTCGGGCATGTCGACGCCCGAACACTTGGTTTCGGCGGTGAATTTCACCATCCGCACGCCGACCATCGTCACCGGGTCGGTGCGGACCCCTTCGGCGGTGCCCAGCTCGACGACGGATTTGCCTTCGGGGGTCGGGTCGGCGACGGACGAGAGCACGCACATGCGCACGAAAGCCTTGGGGGCGATGCCGTCGGCGGGATGGAAGCGCGTGGCCTTGCGGTTGCCGATGGTGATGGTGCCGGTCTTGTCCAGGAGCAGCGTGTCGATGTCGCCGGCGGTCTCGACGGCCTTGCCCGACTTGGTGATGACGTTGGCCCGCAGGGCGCGGTCCATGCCGGCGATGCCGATGGCCGACAGCAGGCCGCCGATGGTGGTCGGGATCAGGCAGACGAACAGCGAGATGAACGCCGCGACGGTGATATTGGCCCCCACATAGTCGGCGAAGGGCTTGAGCGTGGCGCAGACGATGACGAAAACGAGCGTGAACCCGGCCAGCAGGATCGTCAGCGCGATTTCGTTGGGCGTCTTCTGGCGCGAGGAGCCTTCGACCAGGGCGATCATCCGGTCGAGGAAACTCTCGCCGGGCCGTGCGGTGACTTTCACGAGAATGCGGTCGGAGAGGACCTTCGTGCCGCCCGTGACGGAGCTTTTGTCGCCGCCCGCCTCGCGGATCACCGGGGCCGATTCGCCCGTGATGGCGCTTTCGTCGATCGACGCCAGGCCCTCGACGATCTCGCCGTCGGCGGCGACGGTGTCGCCCGCGACGCACTCGAACAGGTCGCCCTGCTTCAGTTCGGAACTGCTGACGATGTGCGACTGTCCGTCGGGTTCGATGCGTTTGGCGGGGGTCTCCTCGCGGGTTTTGCGCAGCGAGTCGGCCTGCGCCCTGCCGCGGGCTTCGGCGATGGCCTCGGCGAAGTTGGCGAAGAGCACCGTTAAGAGAAGTACGGCGAAAATCACGAGGTTGTAGAGCAGCGAACCCTGCGACGTGTCGCCCGTCACGGCGATCCGGACGATCAGCAGCAGCATGGCGAAGGTGACGGCCTCGACGGTGAACATGATCGGGTTCTTGATCATCTGCCGCGGGTCGAGTTTCGTGAACGAAGCGCGAAGGCTCCGGCGCAGCAGGACAGGATCGAAAAGCGAGTTATTTTTGTTTCGTTTCATAGCGGTAACAGGATTAGAAGGTCAGGTAATCGGCGATGGGACCCAGCGCCAGCGCGGGGAAGAACGAGAGGGCCGCAACGATGATGATGACGGCGAAGGTCATCAGCGAGAAGGTTCCCGTGTCGGTGCGGAGCGTGCCGGCGCTCTCGGGAATGCACTTCTTCGACGCCAGCAGTCCGGCTATGGCGACCTGTCCCACGATCGGGAAGTAGCGGCCCATGATCAGGGCGATGCCCGTCGAGATGTTCCAGAACGGCGTGTTGTCGGCCAGTCCCTCGAATCCCGAGCCGTTGTTGGCCGCCGAGGAGGTGTATTCGTAGAGCATTTCGCTCAATCCGTGGAACGAGGGGTTGTTCAGCCACCCTATTTCGGGGTTCGCGGCGGCCACGGCGGCCGAGATGCCCGTGCCGACGAGGATCAGGAAGGGATGCAGCAGCACGACCAGCGTGGCGATCTTCATCTCGCGCGCCTCGACTTTCCGGCCGAGGAACTCCGGCGTGCGGCCCACCATCAGTCCGCTGATGAAGACGGCGATGATGAGGAATGCGAAATAGTTCATCCACCCTACTCCCACGCCGCCGAACCAGCAGTTGATCTGCATGTTGAGCATCTGGAGCATGCCGCTCAACGGGGTCTGCGAATCGTGCATCGAGTTGACCGAACCGTTCGACGTGACGGTGGTCGTCATGCCCCACATGGCCGATGCGGCCGAGCCGATGCGGATCTCCTTGCCCTCCATCGAACCGAGCTCCTGCGAGATGCCCATGCCGTCGATCTGCCGGCTGCCGCCCGTCTCCTGCCAGACGGAGAGGACGACGCCTGCGGTATAGGCCAGGAGCATCACGCCGAAGATCCATGCCGCGAGCCTGCGTCGGCGCGTGTAGAACCCGAAGGCGAAGACCATCGCCATGGGCAGAATCAGGATCGACCAGCATTCGAGGATGTTGGTGAAGGCGTTGGGGTTTTCGAGCGGGTGCGCCGAGTTGGTTCCGAAGTAGCCGCCGCCGTTGGTTCCCAGCTGTTTGATGGGCACGATGGCTGCGGTGGGACCCTGCGAGATGACCTGCTCGGTGCCTTCGAGCGTCGTGAGCGTTTGCTTGCCGTCGAAGGACATCGGCGTGCCGTTGATGACGAGCAGGATGCCGACGGCGAGCGACAGCGGCAGCAGGATGCGCGTCACGCTCCGGGTGAGGAAGACCCAGAAGTTGCCGATGGTCTTCTTCGTTTTGCCCGCCAGCGCCTTCATCATTCCGGCCATGGCGGCCATGCCGCAGGCGGCGGTGACGAACTGGAAGAGCATGATGACGAACAGCTGCGTGAAGTAGGACAGGCCCGTCTCGCCGCTGTAATGCTGGAGGTTGCAGTTGACCATGAACGAGATGCAGGTGTTGAACGCCAGGTCGGGCGACTGTCCCGGGTTGCCGTCGGGGTTGAGCGGCAGCCAGCCCTGGAAGACCAGCAGCAGCATGCCCCAGAAGAACCAGAAGAGGTTGACCGTCAGGAGCGCTTTGAGGAACTGTTTCCAGTTCATCTCCACGGCCGGGTCGATGCCGCAGAAGCGGTAGATGGCCCGTTCGACGGGAGCCATGAAGTCGAGCCACGTGCGTTCGCCGCGGTAGACTTTGGCAATGTAACGCCCCAGCGGGTAGCAGAGCGTCACCAGAAGGGTCCATTGCAGGATTACGCCTGAAATTTCGGTATTCATCGGTTCAGAATTTTTCGGGTTTGACGAGCACGTACATCAGATAGACGAATCCGAGGATGCTCAAGATAAGGAGACTTGTAAACATAGGGCGTCAGATCTTTTCGAACCAATCCACACATTTGAAATAGAATCCGTAGCACAGCGCACCTAGGGCGCAGAGCAGCAGGAACAGCATGATTTCATTCATCTCTTCGTTTTTTTGAATTAGACATTTTTTTCACGAACCCGCACAGCATCAGGTCCAGCAGCAGCATTGCGCCGCAGAAAATCAGTAGGAGGATAACGATTGCCATTTTGCCGTCGGGGTTTGTTGCCCGTAAGCATACGAAGGGGATGCCGGAATTTATGCTCCGGATTCAATGCGTTGACAGGCAGTTGTTTGCCGGATAGGTATGGGCGCCGAAAAAGAGGGCCGCCTTATCATTTTGATAGGGCGGCCCTCTCGGAATGAGACGGTGAGGGGCTTATTTCACCCCGTAGCCGTCGAGTTTGCGGTATAGCGTGGCGATGCCGATGCCCAGCAGGCGGGCGGCTTCGGCCTTGTTGCCCCGGGTGTGTTCCAGCACCCGGAGAATGTGGCGGCGTTCGAGGTCGTCGAGCGCCAGCGAATCGGGGTCGGCGGAGCCGGCCGCCGCGTGGAATTCGGGCGCGAGGCAGTCGGCCGTGAGCCGGTTGCCGTCGGCCATGATCATGCTGCGCTCCACGGCGTTGCGCAGTTCGCGGACGTTGCCGTGCCACGTGTGGCGTTCGAGAGCGGCGATGTAGTCGGCGTCGATCGAGTCGATGCGACGTCCCATTTTGTCGGCGAACTGCGCCGCGAAGACGCGGATATATCCGGCGATGTCGCCGGGCCGCTCGCGCAGCGAGGGAAGGTGGATGCGGAACACCGAGAGGCGGAAATAGAGGTCCTCGCGGAAATTCCCGGCGGCGATCTCCTTTTCGAGGTCGCGGTTCGTGGCGGCGATCAGGCGCACGTCAACCCGTGTGGGGCGTGTTTCGCCGATCTTGATGAATTCGCCGCTTTCGAGCACGCGGAGCAGTTTGGCCTGCAATTCGACGGGCATCTCCCCGATCTCGTCGAGGAATAGCGTGCCTTTGTCGGCCTCCTCGAAAAGGCCCTTCTTGTCCTTGGCGGCGCCCGTGAAACTGCCGGCCCGGTGGCCGAACAGTTCGCTTTCGAGCAGTTCGCGCGAGAAAGCCGAGCAGTTGATCGCCACGAAAGCCCCCTTCGCCCGGCGGCTGGCGTGGTGGATGGCTTGCGCGAAGACCTCCTTGCCGGTTCCCGTCTCGCCGGTGAGCAGCACCGAAGTGTCGGTGACGGCGACCTTGCGGGCCAGGTCCACGGCCCGGCGCAGGACCTCCGAGTCACCGACGATCCGGTCGAAGGAGTGCTCTTCGGAGAGCTTGTTCTCGATGCGGGTCAGCCGCCGCTGCATTTCGGCCTTTTCGGCGGCCCGGCTCAGCAGGGGCAGGATCTTGTTGTTGTCGTCGCCTTTGGTGATGTAGTCGAAGGCGCCGTTCTTGATGGCCTGCACGCCGTCGGGGATATTGCCGTAGGCCGTCAGCAGGATCACTTCGGTGGCCGGCGCGGCCTCCTTGATGCGGCCGACCATCTCGACGCCGTTGCCGTCGGGCAGCTTGACGTCGCACAGCACCACGTCGGGGTCGTACCGGCGGAGCGTTTTCATCCCCGAAGCGCAGTCCGGAGCCTCGGCCACCTCGTAACCTTCCAGCCCGATGATCCGCGCCATCAGCCGCCGCAGCTGCTCTTCATCGTCGATGATCAGAATTTTCGCCATGTCGTTCGCTCGTTCCGTTCTTTCGGGCAAAGGTAAGACATTTTCGGCTTGCGCCGCTGCGGTATGACCGGATTTTGTTGTTTTTTTGAATAGTCGCCGCCCCCCCCCCCGATTTCGGGCCGGAATCCCGCAGAACACCGTGCGCGACGCCTACTGTTACCTGTACGACCTCTACCCCACGCTTTGCGGCCTGGCGGGCATCGGGGTCCCGGCCACCGTGAAGGGAATTTCGCTGGAGGAGACCCGGAAAGCTGGACTGGAAGCAGGTGGTGCAGGTGAATCCCTGACGCCCGCAAGCCGCGGAAAATCCGAAAACGGGGAGCCTGGACAAAATGGCTCCCCGTTTCCGTTTTGAAAGCGGCTATATTTTAGTATCTTTGGGGCCGGAACGACAATTTTCAGTCGGAAGGCTCCGCCGAACCGGGTGTATCCGGTTTGACATCCGTCCGGCTCTTTACGATCTTTACTTCTCCCAAACATACGAAAGCCGATGTCAAAAATCTCATCAGCTGCATTTGCAGACACCAAACCGCACTACGACATACTCGACGGATTGCGCGGCGTAGCGGCGATCATGGTCGTCTGGTTCCATCTGTTCGAAGCCTATGCGACCAGCCATCTCGACCAGCGGATCAACCACGGCTATCTGGCCGTCGATTTTTTCTTCATACTTTCGGGTTTCGTCATCGGTTACGCCTACGACGACCGCTGGAAGAAAAAGATGTCGGTAAAGGATTTTCTCAAGCGGCGGTTGATCCGTCTGCATCCGATGGTCGTCATGGGGGCCGTGATCGGGGCCGTCATGTTCTATTTTCAGGGCTGTTCCGTCTGGGATGTCTCGGCGGTGTCCCTATCCATGCTGCTGACGGCCACGCTGCTGAACGCGCTGCTGATTCCGGCGACGCCCGGTTCCGAAATCAGAGGGCTGGGTGAAATGTATCCGCTCAACGGCCCGAGCTGGTCGCTGTTTTTCGAGTATATCGGCAATGTCCTCTACGCTCTCTTCATCCGTAAGCTTCCGACCCGGGCGCTTTCCGTGCTGGTGCTGCTCGCCGGCTGCGGGTTGGCGGCGTTCGCCGTCTGGGGACCCCTCGGCGACATCTGCGTCGGGTTCGCCATGGACGGGGACAACATGCTCGGCGGCTCTCTGCGCCTGCTGTTCGCCTTCTCGGCCGGACTGCTGCTTTCGCGTGTGTTCAAGCCCGTGCGGATTCGGGGCGCGTTCTGGATCTGCGCCCTGGCGATCGTGACGCTACTTTCCGTGCCGCGCATCGGGGGAAGCGAACATTTGTGGATGAACGGGCTGTACGACACCCTGTGCGCCGTAGTCCTCTTTCCGCTGCTCGTCTGTCTCGGGGCTTCGGGAAAGACGACGGACCGAGTGACGACCCGGGTCTGCAAATTTCTGGGGGATATTTCCTACCCGCTGTACATGGTGCACTACCCTTTCATCTACCTCTATTATGCCTGGGTCAAGAACGAAAACCTCACCTTCACGGAGTCCCTGCCCGGCGCCCTGGCGCTCGTCGCGGGTTCTGTGATATTGGCTTATCTCTGTCTGAAACTCTACGACGAGCCTGTGCGCCGGTTCCTGACCGACCGCTTTTTGCGCAGGGAGAAATAGACACTGTTTTTTAAGACCAAAAGAGGTGTGTGCAATGTTGACACACAGCTCTTAATATTTTATCTTTTTCATTTTCGCCAAAATTTACAGTTCCTTCACGATAAATCGGAATGACCGAGCGATTCGGAAATGATGGCAATATTCACTCCCGAACGCTTCAAGACCGTTGCGAACGTGTGCCGAGCGACATAGGTAGTCAGTTCGATTTTCAGCCCCAATAATCGGCTCCACTCGTGCAGGGCCTTGTTCCCGTGTTTCAGCACCTTGCGCACTCGGTCGTAAATCTGTTGCTCGGTCTTGTGTATGCGGCGGTCGAGTATCGGGAAAATATAATCTTCGTCCGCATGGTCGGATTTGGCGTATTTGCCGATAATCGCTTTCGACTGCTCCGAGAGGTGGCAGGTCATCTCCTTGCTGGTTTTGTGGCGGGCATAGTAGATTCTTTCCTCGTCCATGTCGCAGTAACGCAGGGTGGCGATGTCTTTGAAATTGATGCCTGCCGAGAGGTATGAAAACAGGAAAATGTCCCGTGCGAAATCCAGATAGGCCGAACCGTCGGCGAGTATCTCCGCCTGCATCAGCCGTTGCACCTCCTCCTTGCGGATGGCGCGTTTGCGGGTGGCTGTCCACAACCGTCCGATTTTGAATTGCAGGAACGGACTGTGCGGCGTGGTGAAAATCCCCTCGGCAAGAGCCTTGTTATAGACGGCTTTCAGAACGCTGAATTTCGTGGCTATCGAATTGCTCTTGTTCCCCTTTTTCATTAGGAACAGTTCGAAATCACGCAGGTAGCCGACCGTAATTTCGTCGAAACGGATATTGGTCGAGCGGAATTGTTGCAGGAGTGAGAACGTGACCTTGTGTTTCGATGCCGAGCCGATTTTACCGACTGATTCCAATTGTGTAATCGTGCGGCGGAAATATTCGGCTATCGTGCAATAGACCCTCCGCCCGTCGGTTTCCAGCACGTTGTCCAGCGTTACGGGAACCTCCAACGCTTCGAGCCGTTTGATGCGCTTGTCGTATTTCTCGATTTGCTCGTAAATCCGCAGCTGAACGGCGGGATTCTGCGTTTTAAGCGTTTGGGTATCGAAATCCCAATCGTCGGCGGGGATATTGATTCCCGTGCTTACATAGCGGCTGCGACGATTGACGGTAAAACGCAGGTAGATGTTCGTGGTGCGATTTTGATTGATGCGGTCTTTTCTGCAAATGGCATTAATGCTGACACTCATAATGTTGCGGCATTATGCAGACAAGCGCGAACGGTGTTTTACCGCCGTAAAACATGGTTAAACAAATGGTAAAACATTCTTCGGAAAACGGCGCGAAAAAGGCATTATGGAGAGTTTCATTTCGCACCCGCAAAAAGAAAAACGAGCGATAATTCATTGATTATCACTCGTTTGTCGTGAGCGGAAAACGGGACTCGGACCCGCGACCTCAACCTTGGCAAGGTTGCGCTCTACCAACTGAGCTATTTCCGCAAAAGCATGTTTCGTAATTGCGAGTGCAAAGGTAACTAAAAAATTCGAAACTCCAAATTTTTCCAATGTATTCTGCAATTTTTTTTACGATATGCCTGCCGCCGGGAGCTTCTACGGGAGCTTCTATTTGAATATCCGTATGCGCTCTTCCCAGGGCTTGAAACTCTTTTCCTGCGGCTCTCCGCCCGGCGTTCCGAACGGCATCTGGGCGATCAGCCGCCACGCTGCGGGCAGATCCCATTGTTCGCGCACTTCTTTGTCGATGAGCGGGTTGTAATGCTGGAGCGACGCGCCGAACCCGGCGTCTTCGAGCATCGTCCATACCGCCAGCTGGTGCATGGCCGAGGTGTGCTCCGACCAGATCGGGAAATTGTCCGCATAGGTCGGGAACTGTTCCTGCAGTTTCCGCACGACGGTCGTATCCTCGTAGTAGAGCACCGTGCCGTATCCCGATGCGAAACTGCGGTCGATCTTCTGCTCCGTGGCGACGAACGCCTCTGCGGGAACGATGGCTTGCAGGGTCCGTTTCACGATCTCCCAGAACGCTTTGTGCTGTTCGTGCAACAGGAGCACCAGCCGCGTCGACTGCGAGTTGAAGGCCGACGGGATGTGTCGTATCGCAAAATGAATGATTTCCTCGATCTTTGCGTCGTCGATCGGGGATTCGGGGGTCAGTTCATAATAACTGCGCCGGTGTTGCAGCGCGTCTTTCAAATTTCTCTCCATAGTCGTTGGCATGTTATTGTATGCCCTTTCGCAAAAATAGCACAACTTTTGGAAAAATGTGCGGATTACAACGTGAAATAGTATCTTTGTAGCCATGAAAAACATGATCGAAACATTTTCCGCATTGGGCGCGCGCCTGCTCGGTTTCGGCGATGACGATGCGACGCGCGCGGTCATTGACTCCGCCTGCCGTGCCAACGGCTGGTTTACGCCCGCCGACATCCGTCGTGCGGTGCGCGCGATTGCCTGCGACATGCTGCAACGCGAAAAGCTCGAGGCGTGGCTGGCGGACTACCCTGCCCTTCCGGTTGCGGAGCCGCGGCGCGTGCTGGTCGTCATGGCCGGAAATATCCCGCTTGTTGGTTTTTTCGACCTGCTGTGCGTGCTTGTGAGCGGCCACGGTTGTCTCGTGAAGCCCTCCGCCAAGGATTCCGTGCTGATGGAACATGTCGTGGGGCTGCTGCGCGAAATCGACCCTTCCGCGCCGGTCCGCCTGTACGACGGAACGTCGCCCGTCGACGCCGTGATCGCCACCGGCAGCGACAACGCCAACCGCTATTTCCGGGCGCATTACGCCGGCATTCCCTCCCTGCTGCGGGGCAGCCGCCAGTCGGTAGCCGTGCTTTCGGGGCGCGAGACGCCGGAACAGCTTGCCGGACTGGCCGACGACATCTGGGCCTATTCCGGGCTGGGGTGTCGCAGCGTGTCGCTGATTTTCGCGCCGGAAGGATATGAACCTGCGCTTCAAATACCGCCTGTAAACGATAAATATATAAACAATTACAGGCAGCAGCGCGCCTTGCTGGAAATGCAGGGACGGCCGTTTGTCGATCTGGGATGCGCCGTGGCTGTCGAGCAATGCGCCTTTCCGGCGGCGTTGAGCCGGATCGCCTATGCGCATTACGCGACGTTGGACGAAGTGGTCGCATGGCTTGCCGGGCATGACGGTGAACTGCAATGCGTCGTCACCGGGTGTCTCCCCCACAGCCGCCGCGCCGGTTTCGGCTGCGCACAGTCTCCGGCCCTGACCGATTATCCCGACGACCGTGACGTTCTTGCGTGGCTTGCGGCGTTGGATTGACAAAAAGTGTTATATTTGGTGTCGTAACGAAACAATATTCTAAAAATACTACTGCAATGTCGATGGTTTTCCGATTCCGGATGTTGAGCGACGAAAACGACAATTTCGTGCGTGATTATGAGGCGATGTACGACATGACGCTGCTCGATTTCCATGATTTCATCCTTCAGTCGCTTGAGTACGAGCCTTGTATGGCTTCGTTCTTCACGGCCGACGACCGCTGGGAGAAGCAGCGCGAATTTACGAGCGTGGAGATGGACGACGGCTCCGGGGACGCTCCCGCGGCGATGGAGAGCGTAACGCTCGGCCAGGTCATCCACAACCGCCGCGACCGTCTGATCTATCTCTTCGACATGTTCGGCGACCGTGCTTATTTTCTGGAACTTACCGGAACCTTCGAGGCCGAGAAGGGCGCTTCCTATCCGCGTGAAATCTATGCGCAGGCCGCAGCTCCCGACCAGTACGATCCGTCGAAAACGCGCGCGGAGGACGATGACGGGTCGATTTTCGGCGAAGTGATGAGCGAATTCAGCGATTTCGAGGGCGACGATAATTACGACGATGAGTACTAAACGGCTGCTGGTCATCGTCGGGCCGACGGGTTCGGGCAAAACGGATTTGAGCATCCGTCTGGCCGGCCATTACGCCGCTCCGATCCTTTCGACCGATTCCCGGCAGGTTTACCGGGGGATGCCGATCGGCACGGCGCAGCCCACTTTCGATCAGCTTCAAGCGATTGAGCATCATTTTATTGCCTCGCACGATATAAAGGATTACTTGAGTTGCGGGGAATACGAGGTGCAGGCCCTTGCGCGGCTCGAAAAACTTTTTGCCGGCCACGATTACGTCGTTGCCGTCGGCGGCGCGGGGCTGTATGTCCGGGCGTTGTGCGAAGGCATGGACGACCTGCCGCAGGCCGACGAATCGCTGCGCGAGGAGATGGATCGCTGGCTGGCGGAGGAGGGACTCGGAGCGCTTGCCGAGAAGCTCCGGGAGCTGGACCCGGAGTATTACCGGATTGTCGACCTCAACAATCCGGCGCGTGTCGTGCGGGCATTGGAGGTATGCCTTCAAACCGGCATGCCCTACTCCCGGCAGCGTACCGGCATACGGCGAGCGCGTCCGTTCGAAATCGTGAAAATCGGCGTCGACCTGCCGCGCGAGGAGCTTTACGACCGCATCAACCGCCGGGTGGACCGGATGCTTGCCGACGGTCTGGAAGCCGAGGCGCGGGCGCTGTACCCCTACCGGGAACTGAATGCGTTGCAGACGGTCGGCTACCGCGAGTTTTTCGATTACTTCGACGGGCGTATCGGCTATGACGAGGCCGTGGAGCTGATCAAACGCAATTCGCGCCGCTATGCCAAGCGGCAGCTCACCTGGTTCCGCCGCGATCCGGAAATCCGCTGGTTCCGGCCCGACGACGATGCGGCGATGATAAATTACATAGATTTTGGCAAATCGTAAATATTTTCGTACTTTTGCCGGCGTCTTTCGGCGAAAGACTGCGCCCGGATGGTGGAATCGGTAGACACGCCGGACTTAAAATCCTGTGGCCAGTAATGGCCGTGCCGGTTCGACCCCGGCTCCGGGTACAAGTAAAATCGCTTAATTTGTTGATTATGGCAAGTTAGGCGATTTTTTATTTTCGGATTTTCCCCGCATTTTCCCCACAGAGAAGAAATGGTTGTAATGTGAAAACCAAATGTTGGATATCCCTTTTGTTATTGTGTAACCTGTTGGTTGAATTAAAATAAAGCATATTTGATAATACAAATTTTGTCGATGATTGTAGAAGCTGAGGTATTGCAGCATGACCAAGCTCGATTTTAACGGCTGTACGGGTAAACAGCCCGTATGTCATACTAATCAAGAACTGGTTAAGTTGAGAAATCTTTTGATATGCTTTCTGGAACGATTGTAAGCTCATGAGAGTTGTTTCCGGTTCTTTTGGTTCAGTTGATACGGGACTTCAAGTTTGATATGAGCCATTTTGAAAAGGTCTTGTTGCATATCAATATTCAAGTACCATACGTGCCGAAATAATTTCTGAATATCAATCTTTTATACGATTGATACCCAATTTTACACCCGAAAAATGTAAAATTAGGTGTTGTATTTTCTCTATATCGAATCACACAGGCTAATGAATAAGGAAAGATCATTGAGCTTTCGGGTACTTTTTGGAAATGTCAAATGATTGGTATTTAATAATATGAGATTTGTATTTCGTATTTTGCATCCGCAATTTGTCTGCATTTCTTATGATGACAATGCATTTTTCATCTTTTTTCGTTATCTTTGGAGCCAATCATATAAAGAATAGTGCGAAAATACAAACGGAACATAGGTGCGGTATTGCTACTGGTACTCTTCGCATGGTACTGGAGTTCTGTTACGCTGTTTCCCCATGCTCACAATATCGACGGGCATATCTATGTTCACTCGCATCCTTTCTCCGGTACCTCGAATAATCCCGGCCACAGCCATACCCCGCAGCAGTTTCAACTGATCGCACACCTGTCGCTGCTGGTAATGATGGTGGCGACGCTCGTCGCATTCGCCTTACGGCTGCTGGGAGTTTCCTTCATTTTCAAAACGCAAAAACCGGCCGTCCGGCAGGACGCTCCGATCCGGATTTACGGGCTGCGTGCACCTCCCGTCTGCTGATACACATTCCATTCTGAACGGGACGGGCTTGTTGCCCGCACCCGTTGCCATGTATATGTATCAGTAATTATCAAAAACCGGATTTTTCCATGAAAGAAAAAATATTGGGGGCATTTCTCATGCTCCTGCTCCCCGCGGTATGCTCCGCCGGGGAGGAGCCTGCCATGAAGCCCCAAAAGCAGAGCGACGCAAATATCACCGGCCATGTGGTCGATGCCAAAACCTACGAACATCTGGCCTTTGCCACCATCGCCGTGAAAGGCACGACCATCGGCATCGCTACCGATGTCACGGGGCACTATTTCCTGAAGAACCTGCCGCAGGGCCGTTTTACGCTCGTTGCCTCGTCTGTGGGTTACAGGAGTGCCGAGCAGACGGTCGAGATCTCGCCCGACAAGACCATCGAGGTCAATTTTTCCCTGACCGAAGAGGCGCTTTCTGTCGAAGAGGTCGTCGTGTCGGCCAGCCGGACGGAGACCAACAAGAAAACATCACCGACTATCGTATCGGTGGCCTCGGCCAAACTCTTCGAATCGACCGCCTCGTGCAATCTGGCCGAGACGATGAATTTCCAGTCGGGATTGCGCGTCGAAACCAACTGCGGCAACTGCGGTACGACCCAGCTGCGCATAAACGGACTCGAAGGGCAGTATTCGCAGGTACTGCTCGACAGCCGCCCGATCTTCAGTTCGCTGGCATCGGTCTACGGCCTTGAACAGCTGCCCGTCGCCATGATCGAGCGGGTCGAGGTGATCCGCGGAGGCGGCTCGGCGTTGTTCGGGGCGAATGCCATCGGCGGTGTGGTCAACATCATCACCAAGGAGCCGCTGCGCAACTCCGTCACACTCTCCAATACGACCAATATCTTTGAGGGCGGTACGGCCGACTTCAACACCTCGCTCAACGGCTCGTTCGTCTCCGACGACTACAAAATGGGCGTCTACCTGTTCGGCATGATTAAGGACCGCGATTCGTATGACCGCAACGGGGACGGATTCTCGGACATCCCAAAACTCAACTCCGAGACGGCCGGATTTCGGGCCTATTACAAAACTTCGCCCTATACGCGTCTGACGGCGGAATACCACCATATTCACGAGTTTCGCCGTGGGGGCAACGAGTTCGACCAGCCGCCCCACATGGCCGATATCGCCGAACAGCTCAATCACAAGATCGACGGCGGCGGATTGAAATTCGACTGGTTCAGTCCGAACAACCGCCACCGGATGGGCATCTATACTTCGGCGCAGAATATCGACCGTGACAGTTATTTCGGCACGGACAAGAATCCCGACGCCTATGGCGCTACGGACGACAAGACGTTCGTGGCGGGAGCCCAATATACCTACTCTTTCCATAAACTGCTGTTCCTGCCCTCGGAACTGACGGCGGGCGTCGAGTACAACTACAATACGCTGCACGACAAATACCTCGGCTTCGGGCGCGACTTCGAGCAGACCACCCATAGCACGGGTTTCTTTTTCCAGAACGAGTGGCGGAGCGAAAAGCTCAACTTCCTGATCGGCGGCCGCGTGGACAAGCACAACATGATGAAGAACGTCGTCTTTTCGCCGCGCGTGAACGTGCGTTACAGTCCGACGGAAAAGATCGGCCTGCGGGCCAGCTATTCGAGCGGTTACCGCGCGCCGCAGGCCTACAACGAGGACCTGCACATCGACGCTTTGGACAACAAGGTGGCGATCATTCGACTCGCTCCGGATCTCAAACCCGAATACTCGCACAGCCTGAGTGCATCGGTGGATCTGTATCATAATTTCGGGCGAGTGCAGGCCAACCTGCTCGTCGAAGGATTCTACACGATGCTTGAGGACGTGTTTACGCTCGAAAAAATCGGCGAGGATGCCCAGGGCAACATCATTAAGGAGCGCCGCAACGCTTCGGGAGCCACCGTGGCCGGCGTGGGAGCCGAAGCCAAGGCGGGTATTCCGGGACGGTTCGAGCTGCAGCTGGGCTACACCTTCCAGCGCAGCCGTTACGACGAACCCGAAAAATGGTCGGACGACGTGACGCCCCAGCGGCGGATGTTCCGTTCGCCGGACCATTACGGCTACTTGACGGCGAACGTCAACCTCACGCGTGATTTCACGGCGTCGGTGTTCGGCAACTACACGGGCCGGATGCTCGTGCAGCACAATGCTGGGTATATCGAGAGGGATACCGAGCGTCTGACGCCCGATTTCTGGGATATGGGCCTGCGGCTGTCGTACAATTTCCGGCTCACGAAACAACTGCGGCTGGAACTGAATGCCGGGGTGAAAAACCTTTTCGACAGCTTCCAGAAGGACCTCGATTTCGGCCAGAACAAAGATGCCGCTTATATCTACGGTCCGGCAGTTCCGCGCACTTACTTTATCGGAGCAAAATTCGCGCTGTGACCAAGATGTACCGTGTTATTCGGAGGCAGGGCCGGTTCCTGCATCCGAATTTGTATTTAGAGCTTGAAGGTCGGCAAACCAATAGGAATAAGTTTTCACCGTTCCGTCGTCTAGGCGGATGTCGTAGCTTTGTGAAAAAGATCGGCCCAGCCGGAACGGCACGGGCTGTCGGAAGATCGGACCGTCGTAACAGAATGTATGATATTCGCCGTTTTCTCCATTGGGATCGACTCCGGCAGGCAGAGAGGCTATGAAGCCGCGGTCGATCTCCCGGCCTATGGCGTCGGCGCCGAGTCCGTCGGCCATCGTGGTTACGACGACCGTCCGAAATCCCGATACGAGGAAATCGTTCATCACCTCTTCCGAAGATTTTCCCCAAAGCGGTTCCACGATTTCGATTCCGTGCGGCGAGAGTTGCTGCTCCCGGTATTTGCGCACATCGTGCAGGAAAATATCCCCGAAGATGAAACGGGTCACGCCCTGCGTCTTGAAATGCTCCACGGCCCGGGACATGGCGACGTCGTAATCCTCCATATTGCCTTTGGGCGTCAGGTCTACGATATAAAGAGGAACGCCGATGCTTTCGGCCTGCATTTGCAGTAATGCCGTCGGGATGCCGTGCATCGTCGAACGGTGCGTATCCCGGTTTACGGTAGTCAGCAACGCGACGATCTCGTATTCGCCCGATTGCTGTGCCCGCAACAGCGCATGGGCGGAATCCTTGCCGCCACTCCAGTTGAATACGGCTTTTATCCGTTCCATATTATATTTTCTGCATTATGGAAGAACCCGCAGACAAGGGTCAAATACTCGGGCAATGATCCGTCTGTACCCCATTTCAGTTCGATGCCGAAGAGTTCGGAGGTCGTGCGTGCGATGTCGAATCCGCAGGCTTCGAGCGATGGGCGTACCAGTTCGGGGTGGCGGCAGGGTTTCGCTTCGGGGCGGGTGCAGGTTCCTTCGGGGCAGTAGAGGCAGGTGCCGACATAGGCGAACGACCGTCCGCCGTACCTGCGTTCCATTTCGAGCAGCCGCCGTTCGAGCCGCTGCCGTTCGGGGCGGATCAGCCGGCCGGCTTCCGACATCGGAACGTGCTGTTCGGCAGGAGTGATCTTCGTCGCGATAATCAATGCTGACGTATATTGCGAGAGATATGCTCCGACATCGTATCCGAACGGCGGACATCCCCAGCTGCAGCCGTAATTGCGGCAGGCGCGGCAACACTCCAAAAACCGCTTGGCATCACGGAACCGGGCGATATAGTCAGCCACGGGCAATGCAGCGCAATGGTCTTCTGCGGTATATCGAAATGAAAAATCCATGAAACAAAAATAGTCGTTTCGGGCGTTTGTAATGCTGTTTCACGAAAATAATTTGTTGTCGAGCGCTGTTTTTCGGGATTAACCGTTATATTTGCCCCAGATTTGGTTTTCCGTTCCCCGTGCCGGGGAGGAAATGAAAAGGGAATCGGGTGCAAATCCCGGACAGTCCCGCTGCTGTGAAACTCCGTGAAGGTTTCGAACATCTCAGCCACTGATCCGCAAGGATCGGGAAGGCTTCGGAACAGGAGTCAGTCAGAAGACCTGCCAAGTCGATTCGATGTCAAAGGACCCCGAGGGATGGGCGTTTGATTTCGGTTGTATACTGCATGATAATTTTAATTCCGATGCTGTTGCAAGGATTGCTGTGCCGTTTTCGGCACACGGGTTTCGCTTTGCGGGAACAGCTCGGCCTAAAACGGGATTCGGTATGGAATTACTCGAACGATTGCTATTTGGTTCCGAGTCGCTTTGGGGCGGCGGTGTCGCCCACTCGGTGATGATCCTGGCGCTGGTCATCGCACTCGGCATCATGCTGGGCAAGGTGAAGATCGCCGGGGTGTCGCTGGGGGTGACGGGTATTTTGTTCGTCGGCATCGCGTTCAGCTATTTCGGCATGAACATCGACGAGCACCTGATGCACTTCCTCAAAGAGTTCGGACTGATTCTCTTCGTCTATTCGATCGGTTTGCAGGTCGGTCCCGGATTTTTCTCCTCGTTCCGCAAGGGCGGCATCACACTGAACAAACTGGCCGTACTGGTCGTGGCGCTCGGCGTCGTTACAACGGTTGCCCTTTATTATGTCACCGGGCTTCCGATGACGACGATGGTCGGCGTGATGTCGGGTGCCGTGACCAATACCCCGGGGCTGGGTGCCGCGCAGCAGGCTTTCAGCGACCTGCACGCCGGAGCCGATGCCCCGGATATCGCGACAGGCTATGCATTGGCCTATCCGCTCGGAGTGATCGGAGCCATCCTGACCCTGCTGGCGTTGCGCTATCTGCTGCGTATCGACGTGCGGCAGGAGGAAGAGGCGGCAGGTTTGGGTACGGACGTGCTGAAAGACCTGACGACCCGGCGGATTTCCGTCGAAATCTGCAATCCTGCCGTCGAGGGTAAAAGCATCTCCGGAATACGCCGTTTGGCCCTGCGCGATTTCGTCGTGTCGCGGATTTGCCGTCCGGGCGAAGCTCCTGAACTGGCCGATGCTGCGACGACGCTCCGCTGCGGCGACCGGATTTTGCTCGTGGCGGCGCCCAAAGATGCCGAGGCACTGGTCGCGTTGCTCGGCCGGGAGGTGGATGCCGGTCCGATGATGCCGGATAGGAAGATGATTTCACGCCGAATACTTATCACCAAACCCGAGCTGAACGGCAAGACACTCGCCGAACTGCGCATCCGCTCCACGAGCGGCGTCACCATTACACGCATCAACCGTTCGGGTATCGACCTGGTGGCTACAGGGAATCTGCAGTTGCAGCTGGGCGACCGGGTGACGGTCGTGGGTCCCGAACTTTCGGTAGCCCATGCCGAGCGGCTCTTCGGCAATTCGCTCAAGCGTCTCAACCATCCCAACCTGATTCCTATTTTCATCGGCATCGCGCTGGGTGTCGTGCTGGGCAGTATTTCGTTCTGGATTCCCGGCGTTCCGCAGCCCGTGAAACTGGGCCTTGCCGGCGGTCCGCTGATCGTCGCCATCCTGATCGGCCGCTACGGTCCGCATTACCGGCTCATCACCTATACGACGATGTCGGCCAACCTGATGCTGCGCGAAGTGGGCATTTCGCTTTTCCTTGCGGGCGTGGGGCTGGGTGCCGGCGAGGATTTCGTGCCTACGCTCGTCGCGGGCGGATATGTCTGGATCGCTTACGGAGCTGTAATCACGATCGTTCCGCTGCTGCTGGCGGGGCTTTTCGGACGTTTTTACTACAAACTCAACTATTATACGCTGATCGGCGTGCTTTCGGGCGCGTCGACCAATCCGCCGGCACTGGCCTATTCGACCGAGCAGACCACGTCCGACGCACCTTCGGTGGGATATGCTACGGTCTATCCGCTGTCGATGTTCCTGCGGGTGCTGGCGGCCCAGCTTTTGATTTTGATTTTCGGATAACTCAAAAAGGCGCGGCCAAACAAAGACCCGTTACTGCCATAACAAGTCATTGCATAGAGATTAGTAGCCGGCCGCGCCTTTTTTTAATTGAATAGTTATGAATATCGTATTATACGGAGTTCCGGCGGAAACGGCCGGAAGGATTGCAGACCGATACGGTCTGAAAGTGATAAATTCGCCCGACAAATTCGACGCATCGGGAACGATGGTACTTGTTCCGTCGATAAACGCCCCGCGGTACCTGTTGGCGTTTTACAACGCCATGCTGCGGCATGAGGACGATGTCGATGCGGTCATTATCTGCGGTGCCGAGTCCTGCGAGGCCGTCAGCACGGTGCAGTACTGCACTCCGCTGGGGAAATTCTTCACCCTGAACGGTGATCTGGACGGAGAGGAACTGGTATCGGAACTTTGTCTGCTTCTCGATTCGCTGTTCGCCGAGGGGAATCAAATCAATTTTTAGGAATGGAGACTAAAGGCTATGTACACGTTTACACCGGTAACGGCAAAGGCAAGACCACGGCGGCATTCGGACTGGCCCTGCGGGCGTTGTGCGCCGGGAAGGGCGTCTATGTCGGGCAGTTCGTCAAATCGATGAAATACAATGAAACGAAGATCGAACGGCTGTTCAACGGCTCGGACCCGGCATTCGGCCGTATCCGTATCGAACAACTGGGGCGCGGATGTTTTATCGGAAAAGACCCCGAGTCGGCCGATGCGGAAGCGGCACGCAAAGGATGGACCCGTTGTGCGGACCTGCTCCGAAGCGGGGAATACGATGTGGTGATCCTCGACGAACTGACCATCGCCCTGCATTTCGGACTGCTCTCGACCGCTGTCGTGCTGGATGTGCTGCGCAGCCGTCATCCGGCTGTTGAGGTGGTTATCACGGGGCGTTATGCACCGCAGGCACTGATCGATGCGGCCGACCTTGTTACTGAAATGTGTGATGTGAAGCACTACTACACGCAGGGCGTCCTTTCGCGCGACGGTATCGACCGTTGATTATTCGAGGCGTTGGTAGTAGTGTAATTCCCGGTCGTTTTCGTCCAGTACCTCCGGGTGCATGATCGCGATCAGGTCGTGCAGGACGACGTCGGGCTGTACCACACCCGACTCCCAGTAGTCGTTGCCTCCGGCGACATTCAGCCGTTTGTTGCAGTTGTAAACGGCACCGTTTCTTACGCATCGGGTGTTTGTGAATTTCGGGAACTGCGATTTCAACTCCCCGAGTGACGCGGCACTGCCCGCATTGAGCCACATATCGGCCTGTGCCGTGAGCATATACGCCTCTTCGAGGTCGATGGGGAGCGAACGGTTCGATGTGTTCTTCTTGTAAATATAATCCCCTCCGGCGTCGGCGATCAGCCGGGCGACGTAGCTTTCGGTCGACGCCATAAACCACGACCCGGCATAGGGCGTGTTAATCATCACTTTCGGATGTTTCGAAGTCGCCGCCGCGACTTTTGCCCGGAGCGCATCGTAACGTTCGGGAACCGGCTCGAAGACTGCTTCGCCTTTTTCGCGGCTGTCGGTGATCTCGGCGATAGCCACCAGCCATTCGGCCTTGCCGAGCGGCGACTCTTCGAGGTACTCGCCGATGTAACAGAACGGAATGCCCATTTCGAGCAGTTTCGACTCCATGCCGCTTGCGCCGCTCACGCCGAACAACAGCACCAGATCGGGCCGTTGTGCGAGCAGCAGTTCGTAGTCGATATTTCCGTCGAAGCCGATGTCCGCCACGGCTTCGGGGTGTGTCGTTACATATTTATTCGAAATATAGTTTCTTCCCGAAACTCCTACCACCCGGTCGACCTGTCCCAACGCATCGAGCATCGCCACATAAGTAGAGGAGAGGCAAACGATGCGCCTCGCTCCCGCTTTCACGACCTGTCCGGTGAAACCTGCCGGAATCTTTTCTCCGTTGCGGACGATGAAGAGCGTTGTTTCGGTGTTCTCGGCGCCTTGCCACGGATTGAATACTTTGAGAAGCGTACTTTGCCGGCCTTCAGCACCGACGATCTCGAAGCCCGAGGCATAGGACGGTTTGTAGAGGGTTTCCGTATAGGCGTCTATTCCTGTCGTGTTCGATGCGCAGGAGATAAGGAAGGTAGCCGCGCTAAGCAGGATGAAATAGACTGTTTTTTTCATAAGAATCCGTTAAAAAGTCTGTTTGCAGAAACCGGATGTATGGTTGTATGGCAGACAACGCATACTACTAACCTCTGTGATTCTCCAGTTTCTGCAAACAGACTATCAAAAAAATGGCGGCAGGATTAATTACAGGAAGGTTTGCAATGGTTCACCGCGATTAAAAGGCCCCGCCGCCGTGTCAAATATTATTGCGCAATTGTTTCGATCTCTTTTCCCGCCAAGTGCAGGTCGATAGCGCAGTTGAACAACACGCAGGCCGGACCATAGCCGTAGCCCAGATCCTGCAAGGTGGCGTTCTGGATCTTCACGAAATCGATGCCCGGCAAATTAACTTTGTTCCCTTCTTTGTCGCGAGCCCAGCCGATGTCGAACGACGATCCAGTCTCATCCGTGGGGTCGCTGTTGCAGACATAGCCGTAGTCGTACCAGCGGGAAGCTTGAGTTGGCCAGCCGTTCGTCAGATCTTCCGGGGCCTTGGCCAGAGGCGGCAGCATCGTGCAACCCGTATATGTCAGTGCGGTGCCCTCGGCCGATTCCATCAACCATGCGGGCCAGACCGAGAATGTCCCCCATGGAGCCTTGGCATAACAATAGGTTCCGGTTTCCGATTCGTTGATTGCATAGGAGACCCATTCTACCATTCCATCGGACGGGGTGACATTGTCGGGACGGGTATAAACCATTTTCAGGTTGCGTCGTTCGCCGGTCTTGCCGTATTCGCTGCCAGCCAGTTCGTACCATTCATCGTCGGCCTTGCCGTTGCCGTTCGCGTCAGACGAAACATAGACAACCCCTTGTGCAGGATAAGCGCCTTTGGTGGCATATGAACCGATGCGGAAGTCGCGCAGACCATTGACATTCATCACTGTATGGTCGAATCTGAATACGATGCTGCCGCCGAACGAACCGAGATTCACTCCCAGATCGTTTTTGTCAAACGGCTTGTCGACGAGTTTTGTGTTGACGCTTGCCAATACCGTGGACGGCGTGTCGATGGTCGAGAATGCCAATCCCTTGCCGTTGGTAATCGCAGGATTATACTCCAAGACTTCCGAGATATAATACGAATAGGCCGTAGCCTCGGTCGTTACGGTGACGGTGGCGCTCTTGGTCTCGGTGATGCCGCTGTCGTCGGAGATTGTCAGCGAAATCGTGTAGTCGCCCGTTTCCAGTTGGATGAACGAAAGCGTCTTGTCGGTTCCGGCTTCGGCAGCTTCCGCGTCGTTAGGGCCCTTCACCGTCCATTTGTAGACGGGGTTTTGGTCGAAGCCTGTGATCGTCGGTTCGATCACGAGCACCTTGCAGCGGTCGGTCGAATAAGTCGCGTCGAGCGACATCGAATTGGAGAATCCTGCCTGATTGATCGTGATTTCGAGCGTTTTGTCGCTTTCGTCCTGTTTGAGAACCACTTTGCCCGGTTCGCGGGCCTCGGTCGAACTGTTCTTGGCGACCGTGATGACCAGCGCAGTCTGTTCGAGTTCGGCCGGAGCCCATTCGGGAGATGAGACCACTTCGTAGGCTATTGCGCTCGTTCCGGCCTGAGCCGTTTTGGTTGAGGTGACCAGGATGGTGTAGGTCTTGCCGTCGGCCGGGGCGCTGATGGGGTTGTCTTCGGCCTTCACCGAGAATTCATAGGTCGTCTTCGACGTGTTGCCGTCGTCGTTCTCGTCTTTACATGCGGTAAAGAGTACGCCTGCGGCCGCAATGGCCAGCAAACTCCGGAAAGTAAATTTCTTCATCGTTTTATAAATTAAAGGTGTGTTGAGTTATTCGTCTTTAGCACAGCGGACGGAATATCCGTCGCTGCGATAGCCCCTGTCTCTTTTTATGCTGGGACGTTGGTCGTAGGGAATGATGTAAATGGAGAGCTGGTAGGTATCCTGAGTCCAGATACCTGTATTGAATCCCGAATTCTTCAGGCATCCGCCACCGACGCGGTAACGGAATCCGGCATAGGGAAAGACCCCTAGTGGCGAATAGTCGGTCGTGGCCTTGTCGAGTCCGTTCCATGCGAACAGTCCGTTCTTGTCCGCCGGGACACACCACCCTTCGGGACAGGGATCGAACGGCGTTTTGCCCCGAGCACCGTACCACAACGTGTCGCACGCTTCGACTTTCAGGGGCTCCTTGCTGGGGAACCAGTCGTCGGCTAACAGGAAATGCATCGGCGAAAATATTGATTTGGCAAAGTTCGTCCGGGTCAGGTCTTCGCTGGTTCTGATCGTGCGGATACCCGTGCCTCCCGATTGCGACCCCTCGGTCAGCAGCGTTCCTGCAGCGTCGTAGATGGGTTTGCTATCGAAACGGTTGTAGTCGGTCTGATTCGTTCCGCGGAGTATGCGGTCGCCGGGGAAGGGATCCTTGCGTCCCCATTGATACAGCAGTCCGCAGGCGGCCAGCGAGTCGGCCGGTGTATTCTCGATGAGCGCTTTGTTGATCACGGCGCCGAGATTACGGTCCATGAAGGTATAATCCGTTACCCCGTCGCCGTTGTTGTCCCATGTGTAGATCTTTCCGAAGGCCACCAGTTCCGCATTGGGATCGTAGCGTGTCACCCAGATATGCCAGCTCCAGCGTATTTCGCCACCGATGCGGAGGCCGATTAGGGCGTTGCCTACCTTGTCGGCCGTCGATACGACGATCGAACCGTCCTCGGCGGTCTGTCCCGGGATCAGTCCGACGTTGGTGATCAGTCCGGGGGCATCCTGCCAGAGCAGAACAGGTTCGGGTGTCATCCCTGTGAAATCGCTCTTGCCCAGCCATTCAGCATAGAGATCCCATATGGCATAGGCTTTCAGCACCGGGATGTCGACCGACTCGCCGGGCTTGACCATAAAGCAGTTGGGAGTGTACGATGCTTCGAGGTATTTTTCGTTAACATCGGGTTGGGGTTCCGGCTCGGGTTCCGGCTCCGGTTGGGGATCGGGATATTCGTTGGGATTGTCGTCGTTGTGGTAAGAGCATGACGAGCTACATATCACGCTAGCAAGAAGTAACAATGTGAAAAATAAAAACGTTTTTTTCATAGTCATGCATCTTTTACACAGCGTATTGATTGTCCGTCGCTGCGGCAACTGACGTCGGATTTGATGATCGGTCGTTTTTCCGAAGGTGAGATGTAGATGGAGAGTTCATAGGCATTGCCAATACCGGTCGGTGGAGTTCCCGACCAGATACTGGCTCGAATCCTGAGTTTTTCAGACAGCCACCGCCTGCCCGATAGCGGAATCCGGCATAGGGGAATACTCCCAGTGCCGAGTAGTCGGTTGTGGCGTTTTCGAGCCCGTTCCAGATGAACTTGTCATTCTTGTTCGCTGGGACTCGCCACCCCTCGGGGCAGGGATCGAATGGCGTTTTGCCCCGTGTGCCGCACCACAGCGTGTCGCATTTTTTGATTTCTGCGGGTTTACTGCTGCAATACCAATCGCTGTACCCTTCGGCGCCGAGCAGAACGGTCATCGGTTCAAGAATGGATTTGGCGAGCCCCGTCCGCGTGAGATCCGTATCCGTCTTAACGGAGCGGATACCCGTACCTCCAGTGGCACTTCCTTCGGTAAGCAACGTTCCCGAAGTGTCGTAGATCGGTTTGCTTTCGAAATAGTTGTAATCGGTACTGTTGGAACGGCGAAAGTCGTGGTCTCCGGGGAAAGGATCCTTGCGCCCCCATTGGTACATCAGTCCGCAAGCGGCCAATGAGTCAGCGGCAGTATTTTCTATGATCGCCTTGTCGATTGTGGCTCCGAGGTTGCGATCCATAAAAGTATAATCTACAACTCCGTCGCCGTTATTGTCCCATGTGTAGATTTTGCCGTAAGCTACCAATTCCGCATCCGGATCGTAGCGTGTCACCCAAACATGCCAGCTCCAGCGGATTGCACCGCCGATGCGGATGCCGATTACTGCATTGCCCACCTTGTCGGCCGTCGATACGGCGATGGAACCCTCTTCGGCTTGTTGTCCAGGAATCAGTCCGACGTTCGTGATCAAACCCGGCAGATCCTGCCAAAGCAGAACCGGTTCGGGTGTCAGTCCCATGAGATCAGTTTCACCCAGCCATTCGGCGTAGAGGTTCCACATGGCAAAGGCTTTCAGTATCGGGATGTCGACCGACTGTCCCGGCTTGACCATAAAACAGTTAGAGGTATACGCAGCTTCGAGGTATTTTTGGTTAATGTCGGGTCCGGGCTCCGGTTCGGGTTCCGGCTCCGGTTGGGGATCGGGGTATTCGTTGGGGTTGTCGTCGTTGTGGTAGGAGCAGGCGACATTCCCGACGCTCAGCGTCAGCAGCAACGCAGGCAGCAACAGCAGTTTTTTCATTTTCATAGTGTGAAATCTCTATTTTATTGGTGTTGGTCGGGCCGCACGTAGATATGCATGTCGCGGGCCATGAAAATTTCAGTGGAGGTCTCGCCGATCCAGCCGCAGTACTGGTTTAGGGCGGTGTAGACGCGGATAAAGTCGACCCCCGGCAGGTGCACCGGTTCGCGGGTCTCGGGATCCACGGCCCATCCGATGTCGAAGCCGTTGTAATAGTTGCCGTTTTCGTCCTTGGCCTCGTTGGGATAGTTGTCTGCATAGGCGCCGTATTTGAACATGTATTGCAGGTAATAGGAGCCGTTGCCTGAGACATCCACGGCGTTCTTGGGCAGCAGCGTGCCTCGGAACGTCATTTCGTCGGCGTCGATCCACTTAGGATAGTAGTCCTGGTCGTGGAACTTGTTTTTGTAGACATAGTCGGTTTGTCCTCGATTATCCTCCCATTTGATGTAGGTCATATCGGTCAGGGCGCTGTCGTTTCCTTCGCCGGGCGTCGGGACATGGTCGGGGGCGGGACGATGATAGGTGATCTCATAACCGTAGGTAGCCGCCTCATCCGTGTACCACGGATTCTTGTCGATCTCGTACCACTTGTCGTCAGGCTTGCCGTTTTGGTTCTCGTCGAACATGAGCATGATGATACCCGGTTCCGAACTGCCTCCGTCGACGCCCGGATGAGCTGCGCTGTTGAACGAGTTGCCGTCGATGCGGATGTCGTATTCGCCCGGAACGTTTACGACCGTATGGTCGAATCCGAACGTGATGTAACCGCCGTATGCGCCGAGAGAAACACCGCTCTGCATCTTTCCGGCGATGGCCTCCTCGGCCTTCTGCCGCATGGTCTCCGCCGTGTCGCCCTCCCGATATTCGGGCATCGCGTTCACGAACTGTCCCGGAGCCGGGCAGTATTCGTAGACCGTAGATATGTAGGGACTGTACTCTACCTCCTCTTCGACCACGTAAAAGGTCATCCGGTGCACGATCGGATTGACGGGGTCGAAGATTTGGAACGTTACGTCATAGGTGCCCGGGTATTGCATCAGGAAGATGTAGTCCTTCTCTTCCGAGAGCAGCGAATCGGCTCCCGAGGCGGTCTTAACCGTCCAGCGGTAACTTTCGCCCGTGAAGGCGGGTTTGAGATCGACGGTCTGCATGCGGGCGACCTTGTAAAGGTCGTCCAGCCCGAGGCTCACATAGGGGATGCCGTCGTTTTCACAGCCGCCGAGCGCGAGGGCCGACAGCAGGATGGCGAATATCTTTTTCATTGCCGAGTCTGTTTGCGTTCGAGAAAAACCATGTGTGCGGGGATATCGCCCGTGCGGACACTCCATTTGTGGACGCCTTCGCGCGAATAACAGTGCAATACGCCGCTCGAAACGTAGTTCTTGGCGTCGGTGACATAGATGTCGCCGTTTCGGGGGTGGATGGCAATGCCGTAGGGAATCACGATATCGAGCTCTGTGCCGTCGGTGATGAATTTGCGCGATACGACACGCTTTTTCTTGACGTCGATGATGGCGTAGGTTACCGTGTTTTTCGAGGTCTGGTTGCTGTACTCGACACTGTAGACATAAAGGGAATCCCCGGAGATGATCATGTTCGAAGCCGGAATGTTCATCGCCTCGGCCACCTGGTAACGTCCGCCGTTGGGTTCCAGCCGGTAGAGGTTCGACGGAACGTCGTCGTAGTTGCCCCGCGAGGAGACCCACAGGTTGCCGTAGGCGTCGGCTTTGATGCGGCTGAGGTTGATCGCTACGTCGATCTTGTACATTTGGCGCATGGTTTCCAGTTCGATGACCGAGACCGTCGAGTCGTAGTTCGGGGCGCGGTAACCGCCCGAATTGGCGACGTAGGCGCGTCCGCCGATGATGGCCAGTTCATCGGGCTGGTAACCCACGGTCACCTGGCCGACGATCTTATAGGTGTCGAGATCCACCTTGAAGACCGCGCCCTTTTGGGCGTTGGGATCCATCGCCACGGGCCCGACATACGCGCTGACATAGGCGTATTTGCCCTTGAACCGGATGTAGCGGCAGTTTGGAATGTCGATCTGCGTGATGCGCCGCGCCGTGTAGGCGTCCATCACCTCGACCTTGTGCGAACAATTGATGACGGCGAACAGCCGTCCGTCGTAAACCTGGATGTCGTTGCCCACGTCGCCCAATTCCTTGACGACGTTGGGGTTCTTCTCGGCGTAAATGCCCCGGGCGTAGACTGCCGTGCGGTAGTCGAGGTAGTCGAGGTCAGCTTTGTTGCTGCCCATGTTGCCCTCATTGAGCAGATACATGCCGATCGGATCGGCGTCGGGATCCTCGCCGAATGGCAGCACCTCGTATTCGGTGGGGTTCACCAGTTCAATCTTCCGGCAGCCGGCGGCGAGGCAGCATCCGGCCAAAACGAAGAAGAGATACCTTTTCATGGCTCGCGGGGGTTAGAGATCGACGCTGACGACGAACCGGAAGTTGGTCTTCGGCATCGGATAGTTGAGCACCACGTCGTAGTCCTGTCCGAAAAGGTTGTTAACCTCGGCCGAGGCTTTGAGGGTTCGGGTGCGTATCTTGAACGTTTTTTGTAGCGAGAGGTCGCTCGTATACCACGGCTGGGTGTGGTTGCGCGGGATGTTCTCCTGCTGGTTGTAGCGCTGGCCCGTGTAGATGAAGCTGTAATTGAGCCCCCACCCTTTGTAGAACAGTGCAAGGATGGCCGAGCCGCTGTGCCAAGGGATGTAGGGAATCTGGTCGCGATAGTAGGTGTCGGCCGGGTCGGTGACGTCGATGGCCTCCTGGTAGGTGTACTGGAACTTGGTCGTCACCTCCAGTTTGCCGAGCGAGAACTGGGTGTTCAGCACGGCGTCCACGCCCTTGATCTCCACCTCGCCCAGATTGAGCATCGTCCAGCGGAACTGCTGTCCCTTGGGATAGGCGATGATTTTATCTGTGATTTTGTTGTAGTAGGCGTCGACCGAAACGTCGAGCATCCGCATGAAAGGCGATTTCTCAAAATTGCGCGTGTATTTCAGGCCGACGTTGAATTGTTCGGCATATTCGGGCTTGAGGAAGGCGTTGCCCATGTCCGTATAGTAGAGGTCGTTGAAGGTCGGCATACGGAACATCCGTTTGTAGAAGGCGCGTACAGAGAGGTCGTGGTTTTTCAGCACTTTGAACGATCCGAAGAACGCCGGGGTAGCCACAGCCTTGTCTGGCCGGGCTTCGAAGCGCTCGACCTTTTCGTGGACAAAGTAACCCAGCACGCTGGCCTGCATCTTCAACCGTCCCCATTCAAATGCCGTGGCCAATGCGGCCATATGGGTATAGCGCGTCGGAAAGGGGAAGGTGCCATCGCTTTCTGTGGGCATGTAAAAAGTGGCGTCGAGCGTATTCCATTGGAAGTCATAGGCCAGCGACACCTCCCAGTGTTCGAAGATGTTGTAGAGATTAGCGCACGAGAAATAGAACTCCTTCTGCTTGTAGGTGTTCTTGGTTTGGATCAACTTGGCGTCTTGATTCTCGTAATGGGTGTAGTCGGCGGCGTACTTGGTGTTGAACAGCGTGCGGAATTTCTTCGACCAGCGGTTGGTCAGCGTTCCCTGGATGAACGAGTTGGTGTCCCACAGCCGCTCACCATGGCGAAAGACGTTGTTGACGATGGCTCCCGGGATGCCGCGTTCGGAGTTGTAGGTGTAGGCCCGCACGGTCCATTGTCCGTCGGCCATCTTGCCGTGGAGTCCGGCCTCCATGCGCGTAGCGTTGATGTCGCCGTTCTGTCGGTAGGCCGTTGTGTCGTAGGCGATCTCGCCCAGCGTGTTGCGGCGGCGGTAGCGGAATTTGTACCGGCCGGTGGCATTGATCCACTCGCCGCTGAACGACGAGCTGACGGCGTCGGAGATCTTATACTCGTAGCGCATCGAGGGATTGATGAGCCCGAACGAGCCGGTCTTCATCGTGGCCTTGAAATTGGCCCGCTTGCCCTCCTCGAAGCGGGGGCGCCGCGTAGTGATGTAGATGGTTCCCGAGGCTCCGAAATCCTTGGCCGACTGGAAAATGTCACTCTTCTGTCCGTTATAGAGCGATATTTCCTCCACGTCGTCCAGCGAGAAGCGCCCCAGATCGACCTGCCCGTTCTGGGCGTTGCCCAACTGGATTCCGTCGTAGAAGACCGCCATGTGGTTGGTGCCCATTGAGCGGATGTTGACGGTCTTCAGTCCGCCTACACCTCCGTAGTCCTTGAGCTGCACGCCCGCGAAATAGCGGATGGCGTCGGCCACCGAAAGACTGTTCAGCCGTTGCAGGTCGACCTCCTTGAGGACCTGTGCGGGGATGACTTCGCGGTATTTGGGAATGACGGGGGTGCCGACGATGATGACCTCGTTGATTTTCTGGATACTGTCCAGTTTTCCGACGTAACGCCGGTTCGTGGTGGAATCGGCTTTATCGGATGCCTGAACTGCTGTGGAAATTCCCCCCCCCGCAATAAATGCGAGACATAGGATCGAAAGGTAGAATTGCTTCATTATGCGCTTGGTATCAATAGTTTGTTCGGTAACCATTGATTCCACAGCCGCAATGCAACGAAACAAAATGAAAAAGTGCTTTACATGCATTATCGATTCACGCCCATTCTCCGCAGGCTGCGAAACCAATCTGTCATGCAAGGCAGGTCTTCTGACTTATTCCGGTTACGACGCCTTCCCGGTTTTCACCAGTGGCTGAGATTGTCGATCCCTCATGTGTCCGTTTCCGGACAGGAACTTACAGCAGCGGGAACTGTTGCCGACTTTCACGGCATTCCCTTTTAATCGATCGGAGGCCATATGGCCTTCTTTCCGAACCTTTGCGTGGCAAAGATACAAAATTTACCAGTAATTCCAATCAGCAGTTGAACTGCTGTGATTTATAAGTTTAACCGAGGTCATTTAAGCCTCGGAATTAGTTGTAAATATTTGAAAATTAAGGGATGGAAATACTTGTAAAATCCTTGGAAATCAGTAACTTAAAGTAAAAAATACCCCTATTTTTTGCTTGTTATGATTCCCAAGGACAAAGAGTATAGACTAATAAAAATCTATATGTATATCTGCGATATGTACGAACAAAGCCTCAAATACCATTGCCAAAGATACAGCAATAATTCGAAACCGTTGTTCTCCGACGAGGAAATCCTCACGATTTATTTCTTTGTCGGTCATGAGCAGAAGTACACCCTCATCAAGGATATTCACAACTTCGCTAAAGAGTACTTGCGCGACTGGTTCCCGAACCTGGTGTCCTATCAGACATTCAATTACCGTCTCAACAGGATGGCCGGTGCTGTTAGGGAACTGTCCTCGCAGTTATTAAGGATGTTCAGGCCTTCTGACTGTCAGGATGATACCGTGATTGTTGACTCGATGCCGATAATCACATGCTGCGGAAGAAACCGTACAGGCAAGGTCGCCAGAGATATCGCAGACAAAGGATACTGTTCCACCAAGAACCTGTACTATCATGGACTAAAGCTTCACATGGTAGGATATCGCAGGAAAGGGCATCTTCCTCATCCGTGCCAGATAGCGCTCTCTCCTGCCTCCGAGAATGACCTGAAGGTCTTCCAGAGCGAATGCATGCCGGATCTTTTCAACAAGAAGATCTTCGCTGACAAGATATACCGAAGCAATGACTACTGGGAGCAGGAAAGACGCGATAAGGCCAATGAGTTCTACGCTCCCGTCAAGTCAATCAAAGGGGCTCCTGAAGAAGAGAAGCAGAGAAGCAAGGCCGCTGATGACATTTATTCTCAAGCCGTTTCATCTGTCAGGGAACCCATTGAAGCGCTATTCAGTTGGCTGAACGAAAAAACAAATATTCAAAGAGCTTCAAAGTGCCGCTCTACTTGCGGACTGCTAATTCATACGATGGGAAAGGTAGCCATCGCATTTATACCTTATTTTCAACTACTGATTCAAATCAGTAATAAAAAATGTTTTTATTTTTTATTAGTCTGTGTCGTTTTATATTGGTCGCTCTGTTTATACCAATATGTAGCTTCGCCCCGCCATTCGTTCCGATCTCTATATAAATACCCGGTTGCCAATATTGTCAAAATTGATAATACGGTTAGAAATACGATTGTTCTCAGAACGATAGGTGGTTGTTTGAGATAGCGTATCTGGGTTTTCATTTCCCATAATGTATTGTTGGCGAGCTTTTCGAATTTCGTCGTATCAACTTCGTTCTTGAATTCGGATAAAGACTTTTTGAAACTTAGAACTTCAGTAATTATTGTTCGATTCTCCTTGTCGATCACCTCCAGTCTCCCCGCTAACTGCGCCAGCAACGCGTTGTATCTGTCGGTAAATTCCTGCATCTGCTCGGTTTTTGCTCCGGACAAGGCCGTATTCCGTTGCAGTTGTTCGAGCTGCTGTGCGATCTGCCCTTGCGAGCGTTCCGCGGCCTCTATCAGCCGTTCGATCCGTTCCAGCTGCGTATTCTCCCAACCTGCGTTCCCTACGCCGCCTGCTTTGGCGTTTTTAATGGCTTTGACAAGTGTTTCCTTGAGGTCTTCGTACATCTCGATTGAGAGGTCGATCTTATTTTTGTCGTTCATGGCTTTCCGGTTTTAAGGTTATATTTTCATTTTGGCTCTTCTTTTCTGTTCTTCCATCCTGCGGCGGCGTTCCATTGCGGCTATGGCCATCGCTGCAGCAGCGGCATCGAGCAGTGCCGTGATTCGTGCTATATGCTCTTCGGGACTTTCTCCCGGCTTGCGCTGCAACTGTGCGGCCGATACTCCGACCGGCGAACTGGCCGGCGGAAGCGGAATCGCGTCGATCTTTCCGCCGGGGCTAGGCGCCGCAGGCTCTTCGCGCGTACCGCCGCCCATGCCGCCGAACAACCCGGCAAATGCCGAACGGTAATTGCCTGCCGCCGCCGAGAGGTTTCCGAGGAGCTCGGCCCGATGCAGCGCCTGCTGTTGCAGGTGGGTGAACCGGTTGTCGAGTTTCGTAAAGCTGAATGCCCTGTCGATCTTCGATCCGGAGAACTCGAAGCCGTTTTTCGAGAAGAGGATACCCTGCTTGCGGTCGGTATTTCCGCAATACTTATAGCGGACGTTGATGCCCTGTTCCTTTAATTTACCTTCCAACTCGTTCCAGTTCTTGCATTTGGGCAGACAGCCTTTGATCGCATCGTAGATTTCGTATCTGGTCTTGTCGGGTTCGCGCAGCCGCTCCCGCCGTACGTCGTCCTTTCCCGGTGCGAGATACAATCCGTACTTCTCGGTCAGCTCCCTGCATACCTTGGCGTTTCGGAGCTTGATGTTCTTGTCCGAAATGGTCTGTCCGTCATTTCCGACCCGGTTGTAGACCAGATGACAGTGCGGATGGGGCTGGTCGAGATGGCGCGCCAATAGATACTGCGTATCGGTGATGCCCATCTTCTGCATGTACTCCTTTGCGATCTGCGTCATCAAGGCGTCGGTCATCCGCGGGAGCGTCCTTGGGTGAAAAAGACAGCGAGATATGCCCGACGGTGTTTTTCAGTCGCGGGTTCAATAAGGTCTGGTCTTTAAAGTCCTGTACCATGTCTTTCACTTCCGGGGGCATGACGCCCTCGGCTTCCAAGATCCGGGATTCTTCTTTCATTACGTAGCCTACCGTTCCCGAAAAAGACGATCCCGATATCACCTTACCGACCATCGCATATCTGTTTCAGGAGTTTTTCGATGGCCGTGACAATGGCCGCATGCCGGACTCTGACAGCCGCCAGACTTTTGGCGTTGGCCAGCCGGGTCAGCTGATTCAGATTGCGGGCGATGCCTTTGAGCTGGGCCATGAAATCCAGCTGTTCGCGGGTGATCCGTGCTCTTACCGTTCCGCGGTCGATCAGCTGGCGCAGGACCTCGGCAGGCGGTTGCCCTGCCTCGCGGCAAAGGGCCGAGAATCGGAGTTTCCGTTCGGGGCTGAGCCGGGTGCTGACGACATATTTGCGGATGTGGCCGATGCCGACTTTCGGGCGCCCGCCTTGTTTGCCATATGTTTTTTTCGGTGTTTCCATGATAAGTGGTTAAGCATTTTTTGTTCAGACCAGCGGGATTTTACGCCGGCCAGCGGGGAAGGCGCAGTTTTCGTCTACGAAAACACAACCTTGCCTTCCTTAAATCTTTACCCCTTTCCGACGCGGAGGTTCAATTTCCGCCCTTTCCGCTTTCAGAGCTTGCAGATTATTCCGACAAGAGTGATCTTGCTTATCGGATATAGTTTTCGTGGTCTTAGGTCGGTCTTTTATGCGGGCGATCAGATAGTCGTTTACGTCCTTGTGCCCGCTGTAAAAACTGCTTTGGTCGATTACCTCGCTGCGGGGGCAAAGACGGATCAGATCGGAGGTCGTTTTACGCCCGGCTTCGTCGTTGTCAAAGAAGGCGTGAATCACCGGATGCCGGGAGAGAAACGGGATGGCTTTGGGCAGGTTGACGACCGAGTTCAGAACCGCGGCGTCGATGCGCAGTCGTTCGGGATGTTTCAGCGAGAGATATGCGAGGAAATCCATAAATCCCTCGAAAGCGATCACCGTGTCGGAACGGTTGTCGAGGGTGGTGATGTGTTTGGGCGAGGAGCCGCCTTTGAACCGCTCGGAGCGGAGCTCCCACCCTCCGGCATCGTTGCGGAACCCGACGGCGAAAAAGGCGCGGCCGTTTACCTCGTAGCGGACTTCGCGGCAGAATGCCGCGGCGACAGACGGGACGATGCCGCGCGAGACGAGATAACCGATCAGTGCCGGATGACGGAGCGGGTCATCGGAAAGGATGCGGAGTGCGGGGACGGCGGCTAGACGCACGACCGGCGAGGGCCCTCCGACAGCTGGACGCTCGCCAACACTCGGTGAAAGAGAAGCGGAACCGGCGTCCCTTTTTTCACCGTTTTGCAGCCGTCGGACAGCTTCACGGCTGTCGCACCGCTCCAACCGCATCACGAGGGTGAGCAATGTGCCGCCTTCGCCCAGTCCGAAGTCGTACCAAAGATTTCGCACGTAGTCCACTTTGAAACTCGGCGTGCGTTCTTCCCGCAAGGGTGAAAGATACATGCCGTAACCGTTTCGTTCGTATTTGGGCAGAATGCCCCGCCGGGCGAGGAATTGCCTGATGCTGATATTTTTCAGATCATTCATAATTTTTGTTTTTTGAAGTTTGCCGATTTTACCTTACTACTTACTACATGTTTGCAATAGCTTGATATGTAATATTCTAAGTGTAGTAATCAAGTCTATGTCACCTTACTACCGTAGTAAGTTCATGTAGTGGCGTAGTAAGATGTCGTAAGGTTGTTTTTTGTATCCTACTACACGGCAATCTGCTATTTTTCAATATCTTGCCGCTATGTGTAGTAGCGTAGTAACTACAATCCGTAAGAAACGAAAGGGTTGGGTGAGATTTTTTCAATGACCCAGCCGTAGACGGGATTTCCGCCGATGCGTTTCGAGCGTCGCTCGAACCCGGCCTTGCGCAAGGCTTCGCCCATGCGTTTCTCGGAGAGGTTCAGCGACGAATAGCTGCGCAGGTAGTTCAGAATCTCCACGGTGGTCATAAAGCAATCTGCGACGGCATGTTCCGGAGGCTTCTCGAACCCTTTCAGCAGCATTTCGTATTCGATGGTCTGGACATGAAATGCGGCGTTTCCCCGGTGCAGTTCTTCGATTTCGGCTTCGTCGAACCAATAGCGGAATCCGTCGTTCAGGAGTGTTCGGGCTTCGGCATATACCCGATCCATATTGACCCATATCGCCCGGTCGATGTCGATGGATAACACCTCGAAGGGCAGGAAGCACCGCGAGCCGGTCGGATCGGTCAGAAAGTCGTTCCCGTTCACCGAGGCCATGAAGCTCGCCAAGTGGGGATACTCTTCGATGTAAACGTCGTAGGGCCGCCGGTATTTGACCGAAGGAGCCGTGATGAGGTTCTTAAGCTCGTTTTCATCCCGTTTGTTGAGCGCCTTCAGCTGGTCGTCGATGTTGATGAAGAGGTATTCGGCGACCAGCGTCAGCATGTCCTTGTTCTGCGGGTCGATCTTTCCCGTGAAAAGATAACTGGCGAGTGAGCGGGGACAGAGGTTGTCGAGCCATGTGGTCTTGAACTTTCCCTGCTCGCCGGTCAATACCAGGCAGACATGGTTCTGACATCCGAGGTCGTTCATCGCATTGGCGACCACGCCGACGAGCCATTTGGTCAGGTACTCCGACCAATGCCGGGCGTTGCGCACAGTGACGGTCGCGGTCAGTTCGTCGATGGCCTGCGTTCCCGTTGCCGGCGGCAGTTTATGAAAATACGCCTGCACGGGATTCACACGCTCGGAAAAGTCGCTTTCGAGCATGCTGCGCAGGTTCTCCGCCGAGGTGGAGATGCCGATGGTGCGGTCGAGCTCCCGCCGGAAGGAGTTAAGCCGGTATTTGGTCACGGGGAGGAACTCGCCGTCGCTGCTGCGGAACTCCGCACGGCTTTTGACTGTGTTGTAGCGGAAGGCGTAATGCTCCCGCAGGAACTCCTCGATACGCTCGTTCCGGGACTGCTTGCCGGGGGCTGCAACGCTGTCTGACACCTTATTTGCCATCTTGTTCGCCGAGAATCCGTTGAATGTCCGAGGTGCGGTAGCGAACCTTGTTCCCGACCTTAACGGCTTTCAGATATCCTTTGCGGTTCCAATGCCAGAGCGTCGCATCGCAAACATCGCATAGCTCTTTGACCTGTTCTTTGGTCAGGTAACGTTCCTTGCGGGCTTCGGCGACTTGTGCAGCCAGCTCTTCTTTGGCGCGGTCGATAAGGCTTTTGGAGAAAGCCAACAGATCCTCGCCGCTTACCTCCAGCCGGATGCTGCCCGGAGCATCCCGGAGGATGGATAATAAATCTTTCATACATTGCTTTCCGCCCGTTGTGAGGCGCAGCCTTCCGGCGGACGGGAAAGCAACGCCGCCGCCCGGAAATCCGAGCGACGGCGCAAATATAATGTTATGATTGAGCGATATTTAAGCGTTTAATTCGCGGAGTGTTAAGGCGAATTTAACGAGCCTTATTGCGATAGAAAATCTTTTATTTCCCGGATGATAAGGGCCTCGCCGCCCCGACTGCTGACGGCCGATCCGATAAGCAGCGGTTCCGTCAGACGGCTGTATGCTTCCTGTATGCCCCGCTCGTGGACGATGCGGATGTCAGAGCCGTATTCCGCTTGCAGGGCATCGCGGAACGGTTTGATGTTGGTTGGAACTACCAGATAGCGCAATTCATCGAGTGCAATCTTCAACCGTGCGATGTCGGTCTGGCTGTGTCTCTTCGTGAGGTATTCGCCGATCTTTTGCCGCAACACGTCGGGATGCGTGACAGCTGGCGAAAACATGTCCATCAATGATTTGGTCGTACTCGGCCGGCCGGGTTTCCTCTTTTCACCCGCATCTTCGGCCGGAAGAGTGCCCGCAGCCCATTCCAGCACCCGGTCGCTTTCGGCCAGCCGCATCGCTTCGCGGTGGGCATCCCAGTCCTGCTTGGTGCGCAGTTCTAATTTGATGGAGCGGGAGATTAGCAGTTTGATCGTGGCGCTCATGGTCATTTTCTGCAAGAATCCCAGATCGGGCGAGCGCCGCAGCTCTTCGCAACGCTCCACCATCCGTTCGAAACTCTTGCCGAAGTAGAGCCAGCAAAGCATCGCCGGAAGGGTGGAATCCTTGCCGGGCTGTTCGCACTCCCGGATGATCTTGCCGGCAAGGTCGTGTTGTTGGGCTGCCTGCTCGATTTCATCGACATGCTCGAACAGTCCTTCATTGGCTTTGTCGGACATAAGGTGCCGATACCGGGGGATGAGGGACATGGCTTGGAATATGACCGACTGGCATCCTGCATAGTCACGGGCGTTCATCGCCTCCTCGAATGCGGCGTATTCGTCGGGGTGGGTGTTCATCCATTCCCGTAACTTCGCTTTGAAAGCCTCGTATTCTTGCTGGCCCATAAGTCGTTTCCTGTTACAATCCGATTTTCAGGTAAGAATCCCGCCGTCCGAGATACATATTCCGGTAATTCTCTTTCAATTCATCGGATAAATAGGAGTTGGCGATCAGCGTATCTAAAAGCGGATAAGAGGTGCAGAATTTGTCGAGTTCCCGTCGGATAGTTTTGTCGGGGAGCCCTAATCTTTTGCCGAATTCCCGGAAAGTTGTGCTGTTGGTCATTCCATAAGGCATAGATTCGGCGGCATTGTCTTTCAGCAACCCTTTGTCGAGAGCGAATATCCGGTCGTCTACATGCAGTTTGGTATTTATCAGGTCGTATGCCGGGGACAGACGGAAATCGCCTGATTCGGTTTCGAGTACCGAAAAATTTTTCAGATGGGCGTCGCCGTTGCAAATCAGAAAATTGAATATGATGAGATCGAAAAATTTCAGGGTCTCTACTTTCCATGCGGGCAGGTATCGTCGAATTAACTCTCCGCATTCTTCGTATGTCAAGTACTCATATTTGTAATTCTTACCGCCGTTTTGCGTAGTCAGTCCGGCGAGCGATGCGAAATCTTCTTTTCTGCGCTTTGTGCCGTCGGGTTTGACATCGAACCGTTTGGTGATATAAGCCGGTTCTCCTCCTTTGAAAAAGCAAAGTCCGTTTGCGGCGGTTTCGATTCCGAATACCTGTGACGCGATTTGCATGGTCAGATTCTCATTCGCGGAACTATATATCCGGTTGCGGAAATCGCTTAACTTCGGTTTGAGGATATAGTGGCCTTGTTCGCCTTTTTGAGTTAAAGCCAGTTTACCGTTGCGAACGATCATCGAATATTTGGGTTGTACTCCCGACAGCGAGATTCGCTCCTGATTGTGCAGAAACTCTTCTTGGGCTGCGGAATTGTTGTCGTCATCAATGGGTGTATAATCCAAAAATGGAGACACTTGCCGGCCGTCGAACAGATGTTTTATCGCAATCGGAGAGTAGCTGTCATATCCTTCGGCCAATGTGGACGGGCAAATCGTAATCGGGTTCATTGTTATAGGGGTTTTACGGTTACTGCTCCGGCAACATCCGTTTGCGCTGTTGCCAGCAGAATGCCGAAATGGTCGTTTTCATCGATATGCAGCATGCGGGATTGAACGATGCGGTTGCGGCCCTCGGAAAGCATGTTGCTGAAAAAGGGGAACAGATAGGCTGATCTATACTCCTGTTGTGTTTTGGGTAATGTCAGACTGACGGCTGGCTGCAAATCATCTGCATAGTATGAATCATCGTATTTGAAAACGTATTCAGTCGGCGATATTTCTGTCAATATGCCGGCTAACTTGCCATTCATGTATACTGCCCCTTGTCTCATAATTCATTCCGCTGTTTGATTCCGATTTGTAGTTCCAGCCCCAGTGTATCGAGTATTTTTTCAAGAACTTCGATCGTGGGATTCCCTTCTCCGCGCTCAATTTTTGTGAGCGTATTGATACCCACGCCGGCCAATTCCGCAAGTGTCCGTTGCGTTATTTTCAATATCTTGCGGCGCTCTTTTATTGCATTACCGACTTTGTCCATAAATCCCAATTTGATGTGATTTTAATGCAAATATAGCGCAATTTATGAATAAGTCAAATAAAATCACTGTTTAATGTGATTTATGATTGCGGGCTAATGTTCGTTGCATTCCGACCGCGCTGCGGACGCAATCATCTCCTTTACGATAACAAATTTACTAATTCTTTTTTCATTTCATCGTCGATGGTGCGATAACGTGCGAAAGCCTTGCTGCCTTCCTTATGTCCGCTTAAAGCTCCGACCAGATTGGGATCTTTGACTTGCTTGTACAGGTTTCCGACGAATGTTCGGCGGGCCAGATGCGACGAGGCGATCTCGTAAAGCACCCTCTTTTCTTCTTCGCGAGTAGTGGGGTTTATGACCGTAACCAACCGTTTCAATCCGGCAGCTTTGAAAATCCGCTTGATCGCCAGATTGTATTTCTGCTCGGAGATGAACGGTAGCAGTTTGTCGCCGTCCAGACTTTTATAACGGGATACGATCTCTTTGGCTGTCTGATTCAGCGGAACCCGCACGGTCAGCGGCCGCCCTTCTTTGGTCTTGCGTGGTATATACTCGATGGCTCCGTCGATCAGATTCGATTTCGTCATTTTCAGCAGATCACCCACCCGGCAGCCGATCAGACATTGAAAAACGAAGATGTCGCGCTGAACGGCCAGTTGCGGATGCCGCATCAGATTCGTGCCGTAAATCTTGTGCAACTCCTCGACCGTGATATAATAAGGCGTTCCGTATGTGCATTCCTCCAACGGGAAATCGTCGAACGGTCGGTTACGGGTCTTTTTGTTGCTGTTGCACCAGTAGAAGAAAGTCCGGATGCGCGAGAAACAATCCAATAACGTATTCTTTCCTCTGGGTTGCGGCGTGCGTGCTTCGGGTATAGCTTCGTAGATTTCCGGGTAAAGAGCGCAGTAGCGGTATTCATTTTCCAAAAATTCCCAAATATCCCGCAAGGTGTCGGCCGTTACTTGATCGATGTCCAATACGAATGCTTTTTGCCCCCTCTTGGTTGTCCGGATATAAAGTTCATACCGCTGTAATCCTCGTTTGATGACCCGGTAATTCTTTTTGCGGACATCGGAAAGACGGTGCTTTTCGAGAAATTCGTCGAACAATGCGATCAATGTCGGTTTGGCCGTTTCTTCCGTGGCCGTTTCGACATTGTACTTTTGCGGATTGTAATATTGTTCCAATGCCTCTTTCAGCCACTCTTTCTGCGGTTCTGCCGTCTGTCGGGACTGATAGGCTCTTTCGAGGTGGGATTTGAGTTTTCGGGCTTCATCGTTGTAATAGGAACGCATTTCGTCGTCGCAAACGATTTTGCTTTTGACCTGTTCGGCCTTGTTATCCCAAAGATTGGGGTTGATGGTGAGCCGGGTCGGTGCGACCATATCTACCTGCCTGCCGTCCCGCAGACGTGCGTAAATGGTCGCCTTTGATTCTGTATCATAGCGTTTTACGCTCTTTTTGATGATGAGAGTTATTTTCATAGTACCCAGATTCCGGATTGACAGAGCAAAAATACGAAAAATTCCCCACATTTTCCCCACGTCTGCTAAAAAATGTTCAATCGGAATTTGTCAGGTAAAATTATTGAATGTTTATATACTATTGATAATAAATAAAATAAATGCAAAGTCATCTATTTTGACTTCTATTTAGGTTTAATAGAATTTAGTATATTCAAATGCGGATCCGGGTACAGGAAAAATCGCTTAATTTGTTGGTTATGACAAGTTAAGCGATTTTTTGATTGTTCCCGCATGTGAAAATATGCTCTTGGGTGGGTTATCTTTTGTGAGGAGGCTGGAATATATCCAATGATTCGTCATAGATCGGGCTGTCGATCCCGAGGAATGACAGGACGCTGTGAAAGACATGATACTGCCCGACCTTTTTCTCCGGATCTATTTCCAGCGCTTCATCCGATGTCCACACGATGAACGGAATCTCGATCTGTTCCTTCGGCGCGACAAGTATGGGCACGCCGTGCATATACAGATTCCCCTCGCCGAGGGACTCTCCGTGGTCGGATACGAAGATCACGCAACTGCGCCTTTGGGGAATCCCGCGAAGAATTTCTATTACGGAATGAATGAGATAATCCGTGTAGACGATGGTGTTGTCGTAGGCATTCATCAGCTCCTTCGGATCCGCTTTGGACATCTCCACCGTAGTGCATACGGGACTGAACACCTCGAACTCCGGCGGGTATTTCTTATAGTACGTGGGGCCGTGGCTCGTGCTGGTATGGAGTACGAAGAGCATCTTGTCCTTGCTGCCGGAGAGTATCTCTTCGCGGAGGCCTGCGAGCAGAATGCCGTCGTACCTGTCGTCGGCTTCGGGATTCCGCTCCTTGAGCTCTTTCGGCTTGTAGTATTTGTCGATGTGTACGGGAGGCTCTCCCCAATTGTTGCTGCGCCATACCACATCCACGCCGTTGCGGTTGAGATAGTTCGGAAGGATTTCGTAAAGTTTGTTGGAAGGCTTATGGTCGAGAATGGCCTTCACGCCTGCCGTGGTATAGGTCGCGGCCGCATCTGCAATCAGTGCGGTCACGCTGTCTTTCTCCAGAAGCGGATTGGTCGGCTTGCCGTATCCGTATAAAGAGAAATTCTCCCTTCTGGCGGATTCTCCTATTATCAGCACGCATACATCCTTGCCGTCGGAAACGATCTTCGCGTCGGGCAGGGGAATCTCTTTCCGGTTCTGCTTCTTTACGGAATTATAGTAGCGTACGGAATTGACCGTATACGACCACGGCATGACCAGGCTGCCGAGCTTGGGCGCGTTGCGGTCGATCCACGGCCAGTTCTGCATATTGACCAGCGCGATGGCCAAAGAAACCGCCAATGCGATGCCCGTGCGGGCGAAAAAACGCTTCCAGCTTCCGTAGTCGAACCGCCTTGCAAAAATGTAGATGCATGGAACCACGCCCAGGAAGAGGAGATACCATACGGCAGACCATGAAAAGAATCCGGAAGCCTCCGAATACCGGGTGTTGAATACGTTCCCCATCATCTTGTCCGTGATGAGCACCTGGTATGTGTTTATGAAATAGAGGCTTATGGCATTGCCTATGAATGTGAAGGCAAGGATGCACTTTCCGACGAAGCGCCCGAGAAAGAGCACGAGGTAATAGACGAGAAAATTGAGCGCGAACATCAGCACGCCCAGCCCTCCGGTGATCAATACGCCGTTGAAGCCCCCTTCGATGTTGCCGAGCACCAGCCGGAAGAACGGCCAGTGGAACGCCACGAGCGTAAACAGGCTGAGTACCGAAGATATGCGGGTGAGGTCAGTCTTTTCTTTCAGAAATTTTACCATTTGATAACTGTTTTATAAAATGTAAGGATCACTCCCGCGCATAGGACAAGAAGCGTAAAGTTGAAAAGAATCGTCAACGGGATGTTTACCGTATGCGCCGGAGCCATATAGGGAGTTTGTGCCACGGAAGCGTCGTATCGTGCGAACGGATTGGTGTAGATCACCTCTCCGTCGGGAAAGTAGGCCGTAATACGTGCGTAGGGGTCATTGTCCCTCATGGTATAGCTGGCCGCGGACGAGTTCCGGGCCAGCGACAGAGTGGTGTGATCCTGTCCTGTCACCTTGATACTGTCCGCCTGGCGCGACAAGGCGATGTAGATCGTTTCGCCGTCGAGTCCGATCTTCTCGACCGACGGCAGATTCCTGTTTCTGGCGTATTTCACCTCCCAGTCCCCATGTCCGTAGTCGGGAATGCGCATCGCATAATAGCACCCTCCGAGAAGCGTTTCCTTTATGTCTTCATACCTCGCCGACGGACAATGCAGGAAATTGCACCTTACGGCGATACGACTGGACTTATCAGGATAGTGCAGGTCGTCGTTGGCCAGTCCGAAACTGTAATGCCCGGCGCTCAACGCCCAGTCCCAGTACTCGTTTTCGGTGCTCTTTCCGCTGTCGAGTTCCATGATCCTGTAACCGCCGAGTTTCTGCATGAGGCTTTTCGACGTGCCCGTCGTTCTCAAGGGGTGATTCATCTGGATGAAATCGGACTCCTTTCCGAGCAGGTCTAACTGGAATTGTTTTTGGGAAGCGAAAAGCGGGATCAAATGATCGAAGCGGTTGACTTCGTCGCAACCGAATACCAGCTTATGGTATTTGAATAGGTTGATACCGTGTTCGTAGACATTGACCTGCAACAGGGAATCGTACGGATGTAGGGTCAATTCATTGTGATTCGAGAATGTTACGATGTCATATCCGAATTTCCGGTAGGCTTCATCGGTTTCGGCCGGCCAATATTCGCACTCGTTCAGGATGCCCTTTACGCGCGTATGCGTATGAAAATTGGCTCGTTTCCAGCATATGTCGGATTCCCCCCCCCCGGTATGGGTTAAAAATGTCGGGGCCGCTGAAGGGTTTAGCCTCACTGAAATCATATACAGGGCTTACGCTTGTCACAAAGATTGCCAGCAAGGCGATCAGTATGAGCGAGACGATGGTTTTGCCTAATGCGACCAATATCTTTCGCAGCATGTAAATCAAAGTTCGTTCATTTGGATGCAATGCGTTTCCCATAAATTAATGGCTGAAGATAATTGCTGCAAAGTTAACAAAAATGCGGCAAGAGCAAAAGGGAAAATGGATGTGTAGAAACGACTAAATTCGAATTTGGACATTAAAGTAATAATTGGGAATATTTTTGCGGGTGGGAGCGCGAATGCGGGTGGGGGCTCAAACCGGAATGGGATACCCTTTCCGGCGCTTTCTGGCGGCGGTTGGTGAAAATAATCCGCGCTTTCGGGCGGTTTCTCGGAAAGAAGCGTTATCTTTGCCGCAGGTTTGGTGCTCTCCTTCCCGGGCGTGGAAGAAGGGTGAAAAGGGAATCGGGTGCAAATCCCGGACAGTCCCGCTGCTGTGAAACTCCGTGAAGGCTCCGAACATCTCGCCACTGGTCCGCAAGGACCGGGAAGGCTTCGGAACAGGAGCAAGTCAGAAGACCTGCCAGGCCGATTCGACGTCAGGAAGCCCCGGGGGATGGGTATTTGACATCGGGTTATGTAATGCTTATTGTTTTATGTCGGACTTTGCCGCCGGGTGCTGCGCCTTTCGGCAGGCGGGATTTTTCCCGGACGGAAGCCGACCGGATGAGGATTGGATATGGAATTAATCGAACGATTGTTATTTGGCTCCGAGTCGCTTTGGGGCGGAGGTGTGGCCCACTCGGTGCTGATTCTGGCGCTGGTCGTGGCGTTGGGTGTCATGCTGGGCAAACTCAAGGTCGCCGGCGTGTCGCTGGGCGTGACGGGCATTCTGTTCGTCGGCATCGGCTTCAGCTATTTCGGCATGAACGTCGACGAACACCTGATGCACTTTCTCAAGGAGTTCGGACTGATTCTTTTCGTCTATTCGATCGGCTTGCAGGTCGGGCCCGGATTTTTCTCCTCGTTCCGCAAGGGCGGCGTCACGCTCAACAAACTGGCGGTGCTGGTGGTGGCGCTGGGTGTCGCCACGACGGTGGCGCTCTATTACATCACGGGCTTGTCCATGACGACGATGGTCGGCGTGATGTCGGGCGCCGTGACCAACACGCCCGGACTGGGCGCCGCACAGCAGGCTTTCAGCGACATGCACGCCGGAGCCGATGCCCCGGACATCGCCACGGGTTACGCCGTGGCCTACCCGCTGGGCGTCGTGGGAGCCATCCTCACGCTGATCGGGCTTCGCTACCTGCTGCGCATCGACGTGAAACGCGAAGAGGCCGCCGCCGGGCAGGATTCGGACGCGCAGAAAGACCTGACGACCCGGCGTCTTTCCGTCGAGATCGTCAATGCCGCCGTCAACGGCAAGACCGTCGCCGAGATCCGGGACCTTGCGCTGCGGGATTTCGTCATTTCGCGCATCAGCCGCGGCGGCGGAAGCCCCGAACTGGCCGACGCTTCGACGGCGCTTCATTGCGGCGACCGCATCCTGCTGATCGCCGCGCCCCGGGATGTCGAGGCGCTGGTGGCCCTGCTCGGGCGGGAGGTCGACGCCGAGCCGATGGTCCATGACAAGGCGATGATTTCGCGGCGCATCCTGATCACCAAGCCCGAGCTGAACGGCAAGACCCTCTCCGAACTGCGGGTCCGTTCCACGTGCGGCGTCACGATCACGCGCATCAACCGTTCGGGCATCGACCTGGTGGCCTCCGGAAACCTGCAATTGCAGATCGGCGACCGGGTGACGGTCGTGGGGCCCGAACTGTCGGTGGCCCATGCCGAGCGGCTTTTCGGCAACTCGCTCAAGCGGCTCAACCACCCCAACCTGATCCCCATTTTCACCGGCATCGCGCTGGGCGTTCTGCTGGGCAGCATTTCGTTCTGGATTCCGGGCATCCCGCAGCCCGTGAAACTGGGTCTTGCCGGAGGTCCGCTGATCGTGGCCATCCTGATCGGCCGCTACGGGCCGCACTACAAACTGGTCACCTATACGACGATGTCGGCCAACCTGATGCTGCGCGAGGTGGGCATTTCGCTCTTCCTGGCTGGCGTGGGACTGGGCGCGGGCGAGGAGTTCGTGCCGACGCTCGCGGCGGGCGGATATGTCTGGATCGCCTACGGAGCCGTGATCACCGTCGTGCCGCTCCTGCTGGCGGGCATTTTCGGACGCTTCTACTACAAACTCAACTATTATACGCTGATCGGCGTTCTTTCGGGGGCCTCGACCAACCCGCCTGCGCTGGCCTATTCGGCCGAACAGACCTCGTCCGACGCTCCGTCGGTCGGTTACGCGACGGTCTACCCGCTGTCGATGTTTCTGCGGGTGCTGGCGGCACAGCTTTTGATACTGATATTCGGTTAAACCGGAAAAGGAGCGGCAAGGAAACGGACACGTTGCCGCCATAACGGGGTCGGACGCGATCAGCAAGCCGGCCGCGCCTTTTTCCAAAGACGAACGCTTATGAACATCGTGCTGTATGGAGTCCCGGCGAAGACCGCCGGCCGGATCGCAGGCCAGTACGGCCTGAAGGAGATCAACTCACCCGACAAGTTCGACGCCTCGGGAACGATGGTGCTCGTTCCGCCGATAAGCACTCCGCGCTACCTGCTGGCGTTCTACAACGCCATGCTGCGCCACGAGGACGATGTCGATGCGGTCATCATCTGCGGCATCGAGTCCTGCGAGGCCGCTTCGACGGTGCAGTACTGCACGCCTCCGGGAAAATTCTTCTCCCTGAACGGCGGGTTGGACGAGGAGGAGCTTCTCTCCGAACTGCGCCTGATCCTCGACTCCCTGTTTGCCGAGGGCAACCAGCTCAACGTCTGACCGCGCGTCAGGCTCCTTGCCGGTGCCGACGGTCGTCAGCGCGCGATGATTTCGTATGCGCCCGACCGGACGGCCGCAGCGGCGCGTGAGCCGAATCCTTGCCGCCGCGTTCCGGTTGAAAACCGCCCTTATCCGTTCCATACGACCGATTCCGCGTCGTGGAAAAATCCGCATACGAGCGTCAGGTACTCGGGCATGCGGCCTCCGCTGCCCCACTTCATCTCGATTCCGAACAGTTCGGAGGCCGTGCGTGCCACGTCGAATCCGCAGGCTTCGAGCGACGGCCGCACCAGTTCCGGATGGCGGCAGGGCCTGCCTTCGGGGCGCGTGCAACTCCCCTCGGGACAGTGAATGCACGTTCCGACGTAGGCGAACGAGCGTCCGCCGTATTGCCGTTCCATCTCCAGCAGCCGACGTTCGAGCCGCTGCCGTTCGGGCAGGATCAGGCGTCCCGCTTCGGAGACCGGGAGTCCCGGCTCCTCGGGCGTGATTCTGGTCGCGACGAGCAGCGCCGTGCCGTAACGCGTGACGTACTCCTCCATATCGAACCCGAACGGCGGGCATCCCCAGCTGCGGCCGTAGTTGCCGCACTCCCGGCAATAGCCGCCCACCCGTTCGGCGTCGCGGAAGCGGGCGACGTATGCTGCGGCGGGCAGTTCCGCCGTGAAATCCCGGGCGGTGTATCGAAACGAATGATCCATGCGGCAAAGTTATGAAAAAAACCGCCGTTCCGGGCGGTTTTCGCACCATTTGCCGTGGGAGCCGGCCGTAAGTCGTTGCATGGCAGACAACGCTAAACTAATCTCTGAATTTCCGGCTCCCACCGGCAAAACGGCGTCGCGTCACGGCTTGCGCCGGAACAGCTTCGTGATGTCCTCCATCGTCCCGTCCGGTTCGATCCGGTAGAGCCGCTGGTTGGTCGTCGGCGCCGTCAGCGGACCCAGCGCCTCGACCCATCCGCCCAGTTTGACGTAGTCGAATGCCGCGGCCTCGAAACCCTCCGGCAGCTCCTCCCGGCCCGAATACCATGCCGTGCGCAGCTCCGGGCAGGTTTTCCGTACGGTCCCTGCCAGCCGGGCGATCTTGTGCGGCCCGGCGTCGCCGCCCATGAATGCGACGCAGGTCACCGAACGTCCGTAACGGGCCAGCAGCCCCAGCAGTTCCGCCTCGTCGAGCACGCGCCCTTCGTCCGCCTGCAAGTGCGGGCTGTGGCATCCCGGGCAGCGGTTGGGACAGCCCGTGATGTTGAGCGCCAGGGTCGTTTCGCCGGGAATCTCGGCGAACACCACGTCGAAATTGTGATACCGCACCATCCTACTCCGCCTTGGCGTAATAACGCCGTGCGGCCTCCTGCTGGCGAGCCGCCGAGAAGTTCGAAACGCGCTTCATGTAGCCGATCACGCGCGTCAGGTAGTCCACGTCGTCCGAGTGGCATGCGGGGCACTCCTTCAGGTAGCGTTTGTCGATGTGCCCGCACTTGTTGCACACCGTGTTGGGGATGTTGAACGTGAAGTAGTTGCATCCTTCGGCGGCCGCCACGCGCAGCAGGTGGCGGTACTGCTCCTTCGAGAGGTGCTCCTCGAGGTTCATGTGCAGGGCCGAGCCGCCCGTGAGATGCTCGATGTAGCGGCGTCCGTGGAGGCGGAACTTGTCGATGACGTTCAGCGACTCGTCCTCCACGACGTAGAAATAGGAGTTGTAGCAGTCGCGCGGCACGGCATATCCGTCCTCGCGGTCCCACTTGGCGTGCTTCACGCCGACGTTTTCCGCCGGGATCATCTCGCAGTTGAACATCACCTCCTTCGAGCGGTATTTCCGGTTGTAACGCTCGATCAGCCCCAATACCTCCTGCACGAAAGCGGCGTAGTCGTCGTTGTCGTCGATGCGGATGCCCAGGAATTCCGCAGCCTCGACCAGTCCGTTGACGCCGACGGTGAGATACTGCCGTGCGAGGTTGATGTACCCCGCGTCGAAGAGCGGCAGCATGCCCTTGGCCTTCAGTTCCTTGAGGTTCTCGTTGTAGGCTATCTGCACCTTGTGCACCAGGTCCACTATCTCCTCCAGATGGGCGAGGTAGTGCATGCCGTTCTTCACGGCGTACTGGATGCAGCGGTTCAGGTTGATCGTCAGCACGCTCTTCGAACCCGTCGAGACGCCTCCGGCGCCCAGCGTGTAGCTGAACCCGTTGTCCCGGATCTCGTTCCGCAGGCGGCAGCACGACGACAGCGAGTCGGCGTTGTCGCTGATGTAGGTGAAGAACGAGTGCCCCGCGGCGTACATTTCGGCCGTGAAGTCGCCCCACTCGCGGTCCATCACGTCGCCGTCGCGGGTCAGCAGCGCCATCGTCTCGACGGGGAAGGTCAGCACGGTTTTCGTGCGTTCGCGGTTGAACCACGTCATAAACCGTTTCTGCAACCACGACAGCGACTCCCAATGGGGTTTCGAGCCGTCCGGGAAGACGAATTCCCCGAAAAGCGACTCGAAATAGTAGCGGTCGTAGTAGGCGACGTTCCAGAACACGGCCTGGAAATTCCGCGCCCCGGTGGGCTGGTTGATCGAGTAGACGATTTGCTCGAAGCAGTCGGTGATCATCTTGTCGATCGTGCGCCGTTTCTTCGAGAGGTCGACCACTTCGTCGGCGCGCGTGTAGTAATCCTCGCCGTACTCCTGTTCGATGAAATAATTCATGTACATCAGGAATTCGGGCGTCGCGCAGGCTCCCGAGAGCATCGACGAGACGATGAAGACCATGTTGACGAACCCGCCGCAGAACGACTTGAGGTTGGTCGGGCGCGTCGAGTTGCCGCCCACCGACAGCGTGCCGCCCAGTAGCCACGGGTACATCGTGATCGAGGCGCAGTAGTTGGCCATCGACGTTTCGTCGTTCTTGTAGATGAAGTGGCCGTTGAGCAGGCGCAGGTATTTGTCCGACAGCTCCTTGCCGTACATCTCCTTGATGCGGTCGGTCAGCAGACGGCGGTTCAGGCGGATGAAGTTCCGCTTCGGGAGTTCGCCGATCAGCGTGGCGATGTTCTTGTTCTCGACGTTGGCGTTGGCGTCGTATTTCGACCCTGTCGCGGGGTTTTTCGCGTCGCAGTAGTTGATCAGGAATTCGAGTTTCTCGCGGTCTTCGCGGTCCTCGGAGTGCTTCTGGCGGTAGAGCATGTAGCTCTTGGCCACGGCGAAATAACGCTCGGCCATCAGGGCCACCTCCACCTGGTTCTGAATCTCCTCGACCGACATGCCGTCCGAGACGCGGACGCGGCTCAACACCGACGTGAGGTCGTCGTCCGTGGCGTAGCCGCCCACCGAGAGGAACGCCTTGCTGATCGCGCGTTTGATCTTTTCGACCGAGAACGGCGCCCGTTTGCCGTCGCGTTTGACGATGTAAATTTCCGAAATGCCCATATTTATCCCATATTTGTTGTGTGCCTGTGCGGTGCGAAACCCCGTTCTCTTCTGCTGCGGCCGCAGAAAAGGGCGGAATTCCCTCGAAAAACATGTTCGGTATAAAAAGGTCCGGGTATCGCCCTAAATCCCGAAGGCGGCCACCCTTCCCGGCAAGGCAGGTCTTCTGACTCGCCCCTTCCGCACGCCTTCCCGTCCCGGGGGACAGTGGCTAAAGAGTGTGCGGAACGCAACGGGGCTTACAGCTACGGGAATAGTCCCTGATTTTCACAGGAGTTCCCTTTTGATCTCGTGCCGACAGCCGTCGGCGGAGAACCTTGCACGAAAACAAATATAGGGATAGTTCTCCGGAAAGGAAACATGCTTCGGGGCTTTTAATGAACATTTTGTGAACAAATGCGCGCGCCGGCACGCCCCGGGCGGATGGCTCCGTTCCGCCGCGGGCAAAAAAAAGACATCCCCCTGATGGATGAGTGTTTTTTTATAATTGGAATAGGCAAAATGTAAATAACGGAAAATCAATATATTAAAATTCCGTTATTTACACGGATTTCGGATGCAAAGGCTATTAAAAGTAGAATTCGACGGGAGTTTCGTTACCAAATCGTAACCCCGTCGAATTGCTTTATAATAGCATATATGCGACTGAATTACAATTTCTTGCGCAAATATACGTAATTCTTGAGAACTCAACAACCGATACCTTTGTCACATTAAAAATTGTTGAGTTATGAAAAGTACGTTCAAAGTTCTGTTTTATCTAAAAAAGGATAAAATCTCGAAAGACGGGAAAGTTCCGGTCATGGGGCGCATCACGGTCAATGGCACGCAAGCCGGTTTCAGTTGCAAATTGAATATCGACCCGGCGCTATGGGATGAGAAAACCAATTATCTGAAATCGCAACGAAATACGCTTTCGCGCGAAATTCACCAGATGCTTGAAAACATCAAGGCTCAAATCACCAAACATTATCAGTCGATCAGTGACCGTGATGCGTATGTCACGGCCAATAAGGTCAAGAATGCTTACCATGGTTTCGGCGACCGATATAAAACGCTTATCGCAGCTTTCGACTACCACGCCGATTCTATAAAAGCGAGAATCGGACGTGACAGAGCGCAACGTACTTACGATAGGCTGATGGAAGAACGCCGTTGCCTGATGCGGTATCTGGTTCTGAAAAAACTGGAAGATGTGACTTTGAAGGAGTTGGATGTTACGTTCATCGAAAGATATTACGCATGGATGCTCTCAGACGGACATTGCGGCAAGACAACGGCTTTCAAACGCACCCAGACGTTGAAGTGTGTTTTATATGTAGCCGTTGAGCAAGGCTGGATAGACCGTCATCCCTTTCTGGCGTTCAAATGTGCTCCGGATTATAAGCCCCGCATGTTCCTGTCCGACGAAGAAATACAACGGCTTATGAATATAGAATTGCGTTATCATCGGCAGCGGGCCGTGCGGGATATGTTTATTTTCTGTTGTTTCACCGGACTGGCTTATATAGATCTGAAGAATCTGACTTACGATCATATCGTAACAACTCCGACGGGAGAACAATATATCTATAATCGCCGTCAGAAGACCGGTACGCCTTATCACATCATGTTGCTGCCCATTGCGCAAGAGCTTATCGAACGATATAGGGGGTATCCGGGTAAAATCGACGAAACGCGGGTCTTTCCCGTGAAAGATCGGAAAAGTATGTGTACAACGATAAAACGTATTGCCCAAAAATGCGGCATTACCAAAAACCTATCGACGCACATCGGTCGGCATACATTCGGAACGACGGTCACGTTGGAGAAAGGAGTACCTATTGAAACCGTTTCGGAAATGCTCGGACATAAGCAGATTACGACGACTCAAATCTACGCCAAATTAACCGCCAACAAGATGAAGGAAGACGTACGTCTTCTTACGCAGCGCATCGGCAATCTGTATGAACTCACACAGCCTACGACCCGGCTGCTTTCCAAAGAGGCTTAACCCTAAACGAACGGCGACCAGATCAGTCTGGTCGCCGTTCGTTTACTTATTCCAGGGCCGGAAGTCGCGGTAGTTTTTCTTCAGCACCTCGAAGATACCGGATTCGGGATAGAGGATTTTCCCGCCGAGCGTCGTATAGGGAATCGCTTTCGTATCCCGCAAGGTCTGCAACGTCCGTTTGCACACATGGAAGCGTCTGCAAATCTCATCTCCGGTCAGATAATGCTCCTGACCGATCGTCGGCCGCAAATGTTTCATGGCCGTTTCGATCTCGCGCGTGGTTTGCACCATCCAATCCGTCAGTTCCTTGAACTCTTCGGATCGCTTCGTAATAATGTCCGACATACTATCTGCGGATCAGAGCTTCGCGGATGACGCGTTCGACGTCGGTCTCCCGGTAATAGAATTTGGAACCTATCGTGGAATATGGGATGATTCCCCGATCGCGGTAATTCTGCAAAGCCCGCTGCGAGATATGCAGCGCCTCGCATACTTCCTGCGTGCTGAGCCATTTCTCCCGTGTGGGCGGAGCTACCTTACGATACAATTCCGTTACGGCGACCGACAGGCCGCACAGACGCCTTCTCAGTTCCAGATAGGCATCGTGTTCCATCATGGTTACTTCCATACTACTATGATTTTTGCAAATTATTTACGATAAAATAGGTTTATACAACTCATTTCTTTTGATGACCGCAAACATTCTGGCCACGATTTTTGCTCGTAACGCATTTATTACGGACATTTTGTTCTTTCCTTCGGCAACTTTTCTGTCATAATACCTCTTCAGTTCTCCTCCATTCCGATGTGTTACAGCTATAGCAGCCATATGCAACAGTCTTTTCATTACTTTGTCGGCCCTGTGCGATACTCTTGCTTTCGATTGCTGGGAAGTTCCGGAAGAATAAGAGAAAGGGGCAACCCCGGCATAACAGTTAAACTTTCTCGGATCATCGAAGCGAGTAAAGGCCTCCGTCGTGATTATCATGTTGGTTGCCACCACACGCCCTACTCCATCTATGGACATCAACAGCTCCATCTGACGAGACAGTACCGGACAGGAGGTTATCACCTCATCCATTTCGTTCGTAATGGCTTGTATAGCTTGCTCCAAGTTCTCCATCAAAGCCGTCAAACGCTTCACCTTTCGTTCGTACAATGCTGTCGGCATATATTCCCTCTGGTCCTTCAACTGCCCCTTGTATTTAGCTAAATCTGTCACATACAGGCTACGTTCAGATTCGAGCTGTTTTAATCTTTCAATATCCTCCGAGGGGCGCTCATAGTATTGAACCTTGTCTTGAAACCGGCTGGCATAGACAGCGATGCGCTTGGCATCCACCTTGTCGTTCTTTCCTCGTTGAATACCGGAGGAATATTTGATTTCAGCAGGATTTTCAAGCCACAACTTGCATTCCGCCGCTTTGCAGGCACAAGCCAAAGGGAAAGTGTATTGTCCCGTATGTTCCGCACAGATAAGCATACGACTGCCGTCTATCCCATAATCTTTCTCCAAATGACGTATCAATGACATAATGGCATTCTGATGATTCGCTGTTTCCTCTTCATGCACAACCTTTCCCTCGAACATCACACAGAAGTCCAGTTTCTTTTTCGAAATGTCCACGCCGATAAAATAAAAATTTTCCACGTTTCTGTCTTTTAAGAATTTCTACCTGAAAGGTCTTGAACTTAACCTAATTACCTTAACAATGGATGTTAACCTACTATTTGGGCCTGGGTTCAAACAAGCAGGAAGTCCGCTTATGGAAATGAAGCTTATATTCTCCTTAATCGAAACTGGTGCACTTCCTGCTTCCTTTCTTGGCATCACAAATTTATCCTTTCTACTTTACCCCCCCAGATGCAAATTTAAGGTAAGTCGAATGTTTTATGAATTAGTATTTAGTATAATTTAAGCACCGGCATCGGATGCCGTCGTGTTTCATTTCGTCGTTTCAAATCCGGTGCACACAGCCGGATTTGCCGTCGTGCCGAAAAGTAATCCTCCGTCAGCATCAGCTTTTCTGCTTCCGGCGTAAAGAGCATTACGCCTTTCATCACCGCATAATACGCCTCGTCATTCGCCACGACATGACGGGGCTGTAACTTCAGACGAGTCAATTCCGGCAATAATTTCCGCATGTATAGTTCATCGGGCCGCTTCGCTTCTTCCGTCGTCGCATGGAAGGATGCTTCCGGAGGCAGATCGTATTGCAGATAGAACAGGTTTTCGAGCGCCCGTCCGGGTGTTGTCTTTTTCAACTCTTCGGAGATGTGATGCCTGAAACCCTCTTCGCCGTTCGTTCCGACAGCGAAACGTACGGCATGCAGCGTTCAGTCGAGCGTCAGGTAAATACTTCGTATCCGGTCTTCCCGCATATTCGTTACATTTTTATTGCGGCACGTTTGCCGCTGACAGGACGGGAATGCCGCAGCCTGCGTTTCGTTTCCCGCTTTTTGGTTACGGTGCCCGTTCCGGGCAGGGAAACATGCTGTTTCGCATCCGGCGATGACTCTTTGTATTCCGTCAGGAATCTCCCGTTCTGAATGTTGTATTCCGTGCGAAGAATACCCGCTGCGATTTCACGGGCCTGCTGCTGCAAGGCACCGTACCCGAAGTCGTGCGTCGATTGCCGGTTTCCCATACGCGCCCGGTCGCAATCCCGGAGTTTCGACGCCACCTCGGAGAAGAACTCCCGATGTCTGAAACGATGCAACCCGTCGTCGGCTACAGATGCGGCGTACCCGTTTTCCGCGATATACAACAGCGTTGCGAGATCGTGATTGCCTGACGATACCTGTGTCCGGTTCCCGGCAACGAACCTCTCGAAGTCCTCGTAGCACGGCGATATGGAATATGCTGCCGAACATACGCCTTCCGAAAGTACCGATGTCGGAATCCACTTCTCCACGGTAAAACTGTATCGGGATCTCTCCAGTCCCGGATACTCGCTTTTCAGATCGCTTTTCACGAATTTGTCGATACACTTGTCCGCCATCGCGGCGATTCGGGGCGGCAAATGTTTCAATTCATAGATTTTCAGCGTATCTGCATCAGTCCGCATTCCGAAGAAACGATCCGTCATGTATTGCATATAGCAGTACATGGCCCGCCGGCCCTTGGGCGTATCGCTGAAGAGATAAGTTCCCTGTGAAGAGGTTACAGCCCGATAGAGCGGTGCATCGTCGGGCGCCGTACGGGCACAATGCATCGTAAATCTCCGGTATTCGGAATCGCGCATCAGCTGTTCCCGCCGCCCTGCCGGAGAGAGGGGCGAAAGACCTTTCGAGAGTGCGAAAGCCGCATCCCGGAGCGAAACGGCCGGCTCGGGGTGTATATCCTGCCGGATAAAAGCCGGAGCCAGCTTCCCGTAAAAATATTCGTTCGTCGTACTTCGGCGCGACGGAATCGCTTTGCTGTCGGGAAAGGTCAGATGCAGCAGCGTGTGGTCGGGAACGACCGATGAACGGGAGCAGGCGGCAACCTGTTCGCGTATATAATCTTCGAAAGACTGACGTCCGTTTTCTCGGACGGCGATACGCACGGCCTGCATCTGCGGATTCATCGTAACGAAAACACTCGCCGGAACCTTGCGCCTCATGAGGCGGTCTAAAAAATCTGCGATTCGGGACATGAACGGTAAATTTCAGAGGATTTTACAAGACAGAATCGGAAATAATATCTATTCCCTGACACAACGCACCAGCCCTTTGCCTTTTCCGCCTTCGAAGTTCGTCCACCCGCTGTTGATCTCGAATTTGAAATAGACGGTCGGATACGGCGTAGCGGATGTCGGTTCGGACGCCGCTCCGGTCAGCATGACGGCAACGCCGTCACGATCCAGCCGAAAATCGTCGTTCCCGACCGGTACGGGATAAAACGTCCCCTTCGTATCTCCCCTGAAGCGCTGGAACCAATAGCCGTTGTCGAACGCTCCGACCACATATGGTTCTCCGGGAAAAACGTAATTCTCGAAAGCCGTCCATGTATAACGGCTCGGCAGCCGGTACCCTTCGGGACAGGGGCCATACACGCTTTTCGCACTCGCCCAACCGTAAGTGTCCACAGGCGCGGGATCGCCCCAAAGGGCATTGTCGTAATAGGTATAAAGTTTGGCGTACCACCCCGTATAGACATACGTCGTCGGGTGCCGGGTCATATAGGTCAGATCGTATGTTTTGGCTTCGGATCCGTTCGAGGTGTAGATTGTCGGCCAATGGTTTATGAACCGATCCTTACGTCCTGCGGCGTTGTAGACCTCGTTCGACGTAAAGGGATCTTTGCGCCCCCATGTGTAGACCAGTCCGTAGCGGGTTTTCAAATCCGTACCGATGGCTCCCAGATTCCGATCCATGACAAGGAACTGTTCGCCCGCTCGGTTCGTATACCGGTCGTCCTGCGGCCGATCGTTGGGCAGGCACCATATATGCCAGCTCCAGAGAATCGTCCCGCCAGCATCGTACACCGCGACGAGCGCATTGCCCCGCTGACCGTTCGTGCGCACCGTAAGACGGTTGTCCGCAAGCGTGAATCCCGTCACGATCTTGTTGTCCTGCCACAGCAGCCCGGCGGATGCCGGAGCGTATTCATCGCCCGCCTCGATTCCCAGATAGGCGTAATTGCGGCTGCGAGACGTGCGATACGGGGTAACATCGAACGTAACCTGATCGCCGGTGCAGATATGGCAGTTCGCCGTTCCGTAATACAGACCGTCGTAGACGAGAACCCGGTTGTCGATCTCATTTTCGCCCCTGATAACAAGCTCCAGATTATGCCACGTGTTTCGGCGGACATTGAAATCCGACGTGTTATTTTCACCCGGATAAACGATGTATTCGACAAGGGCTTTGTCCGCACTCCGTTCCGCGAGAATCCGCAGGTAGGTGGCACAGGCCGGAGCATTTTCAGGGCACTTGTCCTTCTGGTCGGTGATCGTGTCTACCGAGCCCTGCAAGTTCTCGAAAAGATACGCTGTACCCGCGGTTCTCCGTTCATTGCCGACAGGCATCGCCTCGCCGTCATAGTAGTTCGCCTCGACCGTCGAAGAAATACTGCCCGAATCGAAGGGACGTATCGTCAGCGGCAGATTGCAGAACTGCACAGAGCGAAGACGGAGCGACGGTGCGACGGCGTCGGCGACCTCGATGGTATAGGCGATCTTCGCCGCACTGCGCGTTACGCGAAGCGATGAGGGGGTACACCGGCCAGCGCCATCGACCGCCAATGTTCCCCGATCCGTCATCGGGATAGCGTCCGAAGACTCCATCACGTCTACCGCTGTTTCGTAAAACTGGATCTTGAACGCATTTTTATCTCCCAGATCCTGTCCGGCGTTCGCAATCGCATAACTCCGATAATTGCCGGGAAGGACGTTGAACACCAGCGGCGAGGAAACGGAGGGGAAATAAAAATGATATTCTGTATCTCCGTACAGATACAAATTCACATCCCGAATGCAATTTTCATCCATTGCGCGGGTGGCGGCCTGCTGCTCGGTCGTCAGATGCAGTTCGACCCTGACGGGCGATTGTTTTTCGGGCGCCCGAGCCGGTATCTCTACCGCTTCGGTGCAGGCTGCGAGCATCGAAAGCATGCCCGGGAGCCAAATCAACAGTTTTTTCATCGTGACAGCGGTTAAAATTCGGGGGTTGCGATTTCCTTATCCCAGCCGGGAATGTCGATCGTATCGGCTTCGATCACCGGGCAGCGGATAATTTCCACCTCTTCATGTTCGTAGACATGGCAGCCTGTAAATAGCGATGCGATAAGCGCGACCGCCGTTGTTGCAAGAAAGCCGTACGCGACGGCATATTTGATTTTCAGTCTGTTCATAAGTTCGATTGTTAAGTTCGTTTTTTTCGGTATTCCTCATAATCCACGGAGTGGAACAGCGGTTTGCGATTGCACCAGTAGGCCAGCCGCCATTGCTCCCACGAGGGTTTCCCCTCGTGTTCGAAATCCCGGTACGGCTGCGCGAAAGGCTGACACCCCAACGCTTTCAGCTCCCGGATACGTCCGAGCGCATCTTCGGTGTCATCCCTTATCAGCACATAGAAAAATAGTCTCCGGGCCGGAACGCCGTGCTTACGGAGGAGTTCTATGGCTTTATGAACGTCGTCCTGCATGGCACGGCTGTCGTAGGCCATGCGCAGAAAACGTATCCATTTGACCCGTGCGAGCAGCGCAGCGATCTCCGGTGTGCGGGCGATACGCCGGGCATCGAGTCCTTGGTTGAAATCTACCCGGATATCCATGCGGACGATCTTCTCGATCTGCATAAGTCCCCACTCCGAAGCCAAGACATTGTTGTCGAGCAGTACAGCATGCTTATGCCCGTCGAGAAACTCTTCGTTGTCAGCGTGTGCCCGGACTTCACCTTCCTTATGGGGCACGACGCACCACGAACAGCGGTTCACGCATCCGCGCGTCAGAAACCCATAGGCTTCCTTGACCCCATAAAGCGAGTAATCCGGGCATATATGTTCGATCTCTTCGGGAAGAATCGTCGCATAGTCCCTGTAACCCGTCCCGGCACGCACGACCTCGCAGTCGTAGCGATCCGTACAATCGCGCGAAAAGGTAAAGACCTTCGACATATAGACCTTGTCATAACGCCTCGCCGCGGGATCGGCGAACTCCACCGTATCGCCCCGGCGCTTGTGCCATGCCGAAAGTTTCATCAGCGCAAGGTTCGGGAAGTTGTGCCCGTCCACATCCACCAGTCCGATCCGCATGACTATTGTTTTAAGAGTTCAGCAATCTCCGGATCGAGATTGCCCCGATACTCCATACGCCCGTCCAAGCGGCATGCTTCGAGGAAATGCTCCCGGCCTTCCGCCTTGCGTCCCAGCCGCGAGCAGGCGATGGCCCGCAGATACTCCGTCACGGCATCCTTGGGCATCGTTGCCAACAGCTCCATCGCCCGCTCGTTATGATCCAGCGACAGATGCGCCACGACCGTATTGCGGTCGTTGTAGTCGTTGAGAATGTACAAGGCTTTGGCGTATTTGCGTTTCTGCAACAGTTGCACGCCGCGGGCATAGGCCGTATCCAGCTCCGTGGTATGGATCGTATCCTTGACCATTCCTTTGCGGCGCAGGCTGTAGCGAAAATTCACGGCCCGCAGCTGCGGGTAGATCACCGAACGGATATAGGCATACTCTTTCGGAAACCGCTGCCGGATGGCCTGCTCCCGCCGGTCGGGATTCTTTTCTGCGACGATCAGCTCCAGAATAGCGTCACGGCTTACGACCTCCCGGTCTGTTCGGATGCGGTTTGTCAACTCCTGCCAGTCCTCGGCCACCCACCGCACGGTCAGCATCGTGTCGATGCTTCTGCCGTATCGGCGGACAAGATAGCGTTTGAGCGCCGCGGCCCTTCCTTGCGAGAGCCGGTCGTTGAAGGCATAGGCTCCCTCCGGAGACGATGCCGCCGTCAGCGTGATGGTATCGACCCAAAATTCCTGCTGTTCGACGATCTGCCGCATCAGGCCGGTGATCTTGTCCAGCTGCCGCCGATTATCGCCCAGCGTATCGACCACACGGGTATCGCCCACGAAGAACTGAATGTAGTTGCGATCTTCGACGGTCACGAACTTGTCGATGACCTTGATGCGATACCTCGGTACGGTATCTACAAAGGATAGCATCGAGGATACGACGTAGCTCAGCGTATCGGACGGCGGCAGACGGTAGGCGCTGTCGTCCACGGCCAACACCTGCCCCTGAAGCGTTACGAGCATCTTCTTCGAGGTCTCGTGGGTTTTCACTGCTTGGGAATAGTAATACGTGACGGTGCTCCTGCCTTCGACCAGCGAGTCGAGCCGGACGTCTTCGGGATAGGGAAACTTCACGAAGCGGTTGAAGGCCGCCTCACGCCCCACGGTATCGGGGCGGAAGCGTTCGACATAGGTTTCGTACTGCCAGTAGTCGCGCTCTTGCAGCAGCGAGAACCGTCCGCCGCGGATCATCAGATCTTCGAGCGCCACGGATTCGTCGGGTTTGTGAAGTATCGGTGTGATTACGACGCTGCGGCTCTTGCCCAACAACTGCTTGGGCAGCGTCACGATGAAATCCAGCACGACGCGCCCGTTGCGTTCGGGAATAGACCGCATCTTCGCCACGACCGTCACCTGCTCGATCTGAAGGGCCATGACACGCTCACCGTCGGCAAGCGTATCCACGGGTGCAAGAAAGAATGTATTGCTGTCACGCTGGAGTTTTACGACCTGCGGGCGGTAGTCCTGCTGCCGCTCTTGCCGCTCGGCGCGGGTAAGCTGCGAGAGCGAGGCAGTCATCTGCTGCCGCTGAAGCCGTCCGGCTACCGAGCAGCCGAACAGGCTTCCGAGCGCTGCCGACAGCAGACCTATCTGCAATATCTTATTGCATATCTTCATGGCTAAAAGATATAAGAGAATGAGACTTCCAGTTTTGTCGGCGCCAGCGTCCAGCGTCGGTAACGGTAGATGTATTCATCCTCCCAGTCAGAGACGGTCGGGTCGTGGCGTGTGTCTTCGGTATGGAACAGCCCTATGCCGGCTTCGAGGGCGATATTCCATCGTTTCGAGAGCATCCACGCATATCCGTAGCTGACACCGAGGCCATAGGCATGACCCTTATAGCGTTTTGTCCGGCTTCCGAGGTCGTAACCGACATAGGTAAGGTGTTGTCCGAGAAAGTGTCCGACGAAGGATTCGTAGAACCAGTAGCGGCCGCCGAGCTGTACGGCGTGGAAGTTCATCGAGAGGGATGCGGTTTGCACCGGATTCCAGTAGCCGGACAGCTCCAGCGACCAGTTGTCCGTCAGGGCCGCTTCGGCCCCGACGTTCAGCGTCGCGCTGCACACCGCAAGAGCATTGGCCCTTACGGCGAAGATCTGCGCCGCAGCCCTGCGGGGCAGCCCCCACAAGGCCGCCGACAGCAGCACGAACAGTATGACTCGTTGTTTGTTCATTATCGTTAGCTATTATTTCGGTTTTATTCCCGGATGCAGCGCACCGGATTGGCAGCATAGCGGTAAAAATCCGTTGTGTTGACGAACGGCGGGTAGTTGCTCGTATCGAATAGGATCGAGGTGCAGGCTACGTCATGGAACACGCCGGTCGAGTCTCCCCAATGAAGATAATACGGAGCGTTCGTGTAGAGCCTTCCGAGCGACCCGTTGCGGTCGTAACGTCCTTCGTAGAATGTTCCGCCCAAAGGTATCTTCGCTGTCTGCGTGCTGTTACAGCGGATTGTAATGTAATAAGGTGTCGATACGCCTATCCGCTCTATTTCCGCAAAATCCTCGGCACCGGGCACTTTCCATCCCGGAGGGCAGGGATCGTAAATGGATTTATGGCTGGTGCGGCTGATATTGTTCTTCCCGGTCGTGACGTTGCCCCAGAGGTTCGGGTGGTGGTCGTAGAGCCAGTCGGCGACCGACGTCCACTCTTCCCAATCCTCGTAAAATACACCGTCCATATAGGTCGTTGGATGCGCTGTGGCCCATTCGAGGGTCATCACGTCGTAAGGCGATTCAGTTCCGGAGGTTCGGGGATTGCTTTCAGCATACTCGAATCCCGGAGCATAGACGGTCGGAGCCTGCGTGTAGGCGTCCGTGGCCAGCGCCGGATACGGGAACGGATCTTTGCGGCCCCACTGGTAATAGAGTCCTTTGGCAGCGGCCTGCGTGCAGTCCGTAGCCAGGGCCCCGAGGTTGCGATCCATAAAGACGGCTCCCGAAGCATAGGTCTGGGCCGTGGCCTCGATATCGTAATCCACCGACCAGATGTGCCACGACCATATGCATACCCCGCGGCTGTCGAGAAGTCCGATTACGGCATTGCCATAGGTCATGCCGGTTCGGAAGACGATACGTCCGTCGCCGGTCAGTTTCGCGCTTTCAACGATCGCGCCTCGGATCGTGCCCGTTTCCCAAAGCACCCGTGCTTCCGCACCCCGCAGGGGCTCCGGGCGGATGTTCGTCGTCGCACGGCCGTTGCCCATCGTCGTAGCGTCGAACGAATAGGAGGTATTCAATTCCGGCGCGATATAGCAGTTGGCCGTGCCCCCGTCGTCGAGCGGCCGGGTATTGACCGTGAATTTCGGGAAGATCGCGGCTTCGGGCGAGGTCGGAATGTAGGCATACGAAGCCGAGGTCGAAAGCCGTGTCTTGTAGTCGGCTGCCGAATACCATCCCTCGAAGCGGTATCCGGCTTCGGGTACGGCTGTCAGCGTGCATCCCTTTTCATGGCACAAGACGACCCGGTCGTGCGTCAGGAAAGACGGTTCAGCGTCATACAACGCTCCGGCGACGGTTACCGTACCGTTTCCGTTTTCAGCCGTCGCGGGGTGAATATATACGTCGAGACGGTTGGCGAAGCGGTGTCCGATGTCGAACGACTGTGCAAATCCCGCATCATCCTCGACCGTGACGGTATAGACCACCTGCGAATTGACTGTCGTATAGATTCCCGGAGCGTAGTTCACGCCGAAGATATTGGGGCCGGGCTGTTCCGGAAGCATAAGGTCGCGGCCTTCCCCTACGGGAGAGCCGTTCAGACAGAACGCTCCGGCGTTGCCTTGCGCGACACCGATACGTCCCCGAAGCGTCAGGGGTGCGGGACTCCCGTCGATCTCCACGGCAAGCATCTGAAACGGATTGTAGGTGCAATATCCGCCGACCGAGTTTTCTTCGTAGGTGTCATGCACATTGACGGCATAGCTGCTAATGCGGGTATCGACCTCGCTGTCGCCCAAGATCGAGATATTGAGCCTGTAATGCGTGTTGGCCCGGACATTGAAATCCGAGGTGTTGTTTCCTCCGAGGTAAATATAATAAGCTAATATTTTCGACCCGCGCACGGCGCGGATCAGCAGATACGAGGCATTCGCAGGGGCATTTTCCGGGTTCTTCTGCCGTTGGTCGGTAATGGCCGCCACCATGCCCTGCATATTGGGTAACAGATAGCAGTCGCCCGCAGCCTGCTGTCCGGAAAGTTCCACCTCCGGACAATCCGTATAGTCGTCGGGATCATCCGACGGTGCGGCCGCCATATCGAACACGGATACAAAACGCGGTACCGAGAACAGTTGCACGGAGCGCAGTTCGATGTCGGCAACGGCCGGAGTAACGGTAATGTGATAGGAGATTTTCGACACGCAGCGTTGTACTTCGACGGCAGGCAGCGTCAGCATCCCGTCTGCCGAGGGAATTATCGTTATATCGCCCTCATAGGCCATAGGCAATACATCGTACTTGTCGGCGTGTGTAACGGTAAAATCCTTCCACAGCAGATTGTCGCCCAGATCGCGGCCCAGATTGGCGGCAATGCAGATCCGGTAGTCGCCCGGTAGGCATTCGAAACGCAGCGTCGCAGAGGTCTGGTAACGGTGCAGGACAACATTGCTGTTATCGTCGTAAAGGTAGAGGTTCAGGTCGCGGATGGCCGTTTCATCCGCAGAGCGAGTTACGGAGGACATCCTTTCGGGCCGTACCGTCAGGCTGACGAAGACACCGCGGGGATTTGTACATTCTGTCCTGTCCTCGGCGATGCAGCCCCACAGCAACAGGATGGCAGCGAGTATCAACAGATATTTTTTCATAGTCGGAAAAATCTGAAAAAGGGATTGAAAACAGCTCCCGCCCGCGAGGGACGGGAGCTGCCAAAACAAGAGGGCTATGCCCCCAGCTCGACGTTCTGCGTCACGGGCGTCTCCCAATCGGCGACGGTGACCGATACGGCGCACTCCTGACCTACGAGACCCGTGATATTGGCCGCGACACGGTAGTAGCCGTTTCGGAGAATCTCGCCCGCGGCCTTACCCGTCAACTCGACCGAATAGGTCACCTCCGAGCGGTCGTCCGTAGTCGAGGTGCTGCCGTCCGAATCGTATGTGGCGTTAATTTCCAGCAGAACGCGGCTGCCCGCGGGCAAAGCTCCATTCTCGAAACAGTAGAACAGCGCATTGCATTTTCCCGAAGCCGTGGCGGGAGTCTGCGTGTGGCTGAAGGTCATGGCCCCGGGTGTCGGCGTTCCGGCCACGACGAGCGACTGCGAGGCGGCTTTGGAGAGTTTTACCGAGTTGATGGTAAGCGTTCCTGCATATTTGTCGGCGAACGACGGGTCGATGGTCGTCTGGAGGACTACTTTAGCGACAGTGCGTTTGAGTGTGATGCCGACATTGGTCGTGGAGTTCACGGCCCCGACGGTCTGCGATTTCATGCCCGACATCACGAAGCCGCCCGAACGCTTGGCTGCGGTGGACATCTCGGCAAAGGTGCCGTTATAGTCGGCGGCCGACTTCTCCACAAGGGCCGTAAGGGCCGCCCGGGTCTTGGCCGACGAGGCGTCGTAGTTCGCTATGGCGTAGAATGAACAGGGGGTGCTGGCAAGAGATTTAGGTAGGGAGAATGTCGCCGATTTCGCGGCCAGCTCGCTGGATGTTAAATCCCGGCGAATAACGAAGTTGTCGGCATTATCGAAGACGAAAATCGACAGTGACGACAACGAAGACTCTCATGCCTCGGCCGAGGCTGTCGAATCGAAGAAGGAGCGGGTGTCGGCAGCATCATCGGTAAGCGTAAGTGCGATACGTGCCCCATCGGTGAAAGAATTGGGGGAAGGTACGACTTCGGTCTCCTTGTTGCAGGAAACGAATGCGGCAGCGAAGACTGCAACGGCTAAAAGGATGTTTTTCATGTTATTTGGATTTTGAATGCAGCGATGCACTATGCGTCGCTTTCTGCTGCAAATGTATAATACAAAATCACTGAAAAGTACACTTTTCCGGATGCCTCTCGGGAAAAATCAAAAAGTTTTTTGTAAAGTATGAAAATATAATCAACTGAAAAATAAACTGTTGAAACTTTGCAAACGGAGAAAAACTTTCTGATTTTCTCGTCCTTGACAGGTCTCCGCTCTCTCTATCGCAGGTGTCTTTCGACGACTTGCTCATAGGCTTTTTTCAATTTATCCAGAAAAGGTGTGACCGCCGTGCTGCGGTCAAGCATCCTGGTTTTCTTGACATAGACATCGTTGATCGTGATATGGAATGTAGAAGACAAGGCACGGACGATCTCGATGAAACGCGCCTTGCGGTTGCCGTACATGATAATCCCGTTTTTATGAAGGGCAACGGCAAGCTCCAGCAACTCTTGCTGCGTCCCTGTCCACAGCAACTCGCCGTCCTGATAGGATAAAGGAAACGAATAGTCTTGGTTCGAGCTATATTTCGTACTATTGCTGACGATATTGATTTCGCAATCCAGAATATACATGATTTTATAGATGAACGTCGTCCTTAAAACATTGTTCGAATATCGATTAAACGATGGATGGGACAATACGTCGAATTCAACCCGGCTGTAATACAGTATTCTCAAAATATCATCGGTTATCGAAATTAGCAACCATCTCGGTCATCGTCTCGATAAACTCTTCGTATGCATGGGCTAATTCCGACGGATTCGATTCATTTTGAGTTAGCAACGCGTATATACGGGTATGAATAAGCGTTTTCATAAGACAGGATTCCGTATCTATAGGGTCACATTGCAATATTCTTAATCATATGCGATTAAAATATTTTTTAGATACAGACATAATAGAGATTGTCACTTACCTATGTCATCAATGCATATGACCGTTACTAATGACGAAATAATAGACCGAAAAATGATAAAAGCAGTATGAATAACTTTGAATTTACTCTTTAGTAATCGAGTGTTTAAATCGCGCTATCGTTACATCCTTTGCAAAATCCATTTATTTTCCATTTAACTTAAAGAAAAACCCGTACACCGCCTTTCGGTCGATGCACGGGCCAGATGACGTCGCCTAATGTCTATCCTATACGGATTTACATCGAGTGAGTGCTACTGAATATCTGCATAAGTAATCGTGTATCCCGCAGGGTTGAATGTCCAATCCTGAGAATACTCCGTACCGGTATAAGTTACAGTTGCGCCAAATGCACCTTCTGCGATCTTCTGGAATACAGGCAGCGGATTGACATTCGATGCCTTACGGACGTTAAACATCATAATACCGCCGTAGTTGCCGCTGGCAGCCTGCGAGGAGCGGGTCTTGATCTGATTCAGGAAAATTGCATTGTACGATTGTCCCATCTGGATAGCCTGCGGGCACCAGCGATCGTTCGTTACGCCGGCGAATGCGCTGGAAGTCTGGAAAACATTCGGGCCAAACGATCCGTGATCGGCCAAATCGATCTCCGCGCCTGCCGCTGCGGAAATGTTAGACACATAATTCCACTGGAACATCTGGATGATTTTGCGTTCGCCGGGGAATTCAGCATTGAATTTCTCACGCAGTTTGAGAACGAGTTTGCTGGCCGAAGTGGGATCAATGGGAGTCGAATAGTCGGCATATTCATCGTCGAATCCGATTCCGTCCAGGCCGTATTCCTTCACGATGTAGGTGAGAATAGCGGCGAACTTCTCGATCTGGTCATCCGTCAGGTTCGAGATGCCGATCCCTTTGTGGTCGCCCAGAACGTTCAGAATCACCTTGATTCCGGCATTCTGCAACGGCTCGATATAGGTCGCCTTCGCAGCCATCACCGGAGCCAGCTTGTCGTTGAAGAAAATGCAGGGATCACCATTCGCGTCTTTCTGGATATTCGAAGCGAAAAGCTGTACGAGATCGATGAATTTCTTGCCGTTCATCTCGTACGACAACGCGTTGAGCGGATTGGTGTCGTTGATCTCGTAATACACCTCGATCAGCGGTGTTTTGTCGCCGTAGGCCCGCGTTACCTGAGCCGTTTCTTCCGGTTGTGCCTGCATGTCGGGATTTTCCACGTCTTTGTAAACATTGCACCCGCGGAAAGGAGCAGAGTCGTAATAAATAAAGTCTTTTTCATAGTTAATAATTTTAAAATGGTGATTGTAATTTGTGATTGCACGATGCAAATCCGTATTTTATCGTTTTTACCAGTCTTTCGCCAGATCTCCGTAGTTCAAAGCTCCCCACCCGTAATTTACGAAGACATTATACATATACGTTCCATCCATAGCTTCATCGCCGAATACGGCCCATAACATACTCGGAACCGCGTTCCAAGACGATTCATATGCATTTTGTTGATTGGAGATAAGGTCGGCCCATACGATCGTATTGTTCGGCGCATAGCCCATCATATCCCAGATGGCCACATTCATAAAACCTTGTGCCGTCATCAGGAAATCGCTTGCCGCCGGATACCACGGCACAGCGAAGTATCCGAAATTCTCAGACGGTACCCCGGCGATCGGCCGGCGCGGATGGTTCGTCGTCGGGAGCATCATGCCCAAATCGGCCGCATCGCCCGGTGTGAGGTCGATTACTTCCCACGGGTCGAGCAACTGGATATCCTCGCTCTCCGACATATATCCCGACCATGCATAATCGAGGTACTGTCCGACCTCGATGCCGCCCGTCGCCTCGGTGTCCCCGAAATATTCGGTCGGCTCTTCGTAATCGGCCAGCGTCAGCAGTTTGTCGGGCATGGCTTCGCGCATGGCCTTTATCAGCTTGGGATAGGAAGTCGTGTTCATCTCCGGCATTCCTTCCACCTGACCGTAACCGGCATTGCGGTCGAAGAAATTCACGCCATCCAGATCATACAACTCCAGACAGGCTTTCACCTGCGCCGTGAAGTCGGCGATCTGGCTGTCGGTCAGGTTGCAGAATCCGAGTCCCGAGCCATTTCCCTCCAGCGAAAGACAGACCTTGCGCCCCTTGTCCTGCAACGGACGGATATACTTGTCCGCATGTTCCAGCACATAGCGTATGTCAGAGTTAAGCACCAACAAGGCACGCTCCGTATCGGCCTCGTAACCTATCTGCACGATGCGCAGATTGACGATATTGCCGTAAGTCCGCTCCCAGAGCGTATTGAACGGCGGCATGGCTTCGGTTTTCTGCAATATCCAAATGTCGGCCAACAGCGGCTGGTATTCGGTCGTGTTCAGATAGAATACGTTCAGGTATTCCGTATCCAGTTCGTAGTTGCCTATATCAATCCCGCGGACTTTCACGCCGTAATAGACCGCCTTGCCTCCGTCCGTAAGAGCCGCATCATTCGATGAGATCGCAATCGGTAATAAGTACGTTCCGGCAGCCAGTCCGTCCGACTTGAACGATACCTGAATTTTGTCGGAGATACGCTCTCCCGCCGCTACGGCAATCGTACCGTTACCGGCAATGGTAACATTCCCTGCCGGGAACGGGAGTAAATCCGTACCGTACTCCTCGTTACAGGCTTCGACCAGCGATTCGTCCACGGCAGCCGTGATAGTCATCGCTCTCTCTGCCGGGCGGGTCAGCCGGCAGTAAATTCGATCTTCTGTTACTGTTGTTCCCTCCGACAGATTGACAACGGCAAATTCAGTCGGGGATTTGATGCTGCGGATTTTGACATAGGTATTCTCCAACAAATCTTTGTCGGGAAGTTCTCCGCGCTGCGATTTCACGGGATCGGTCTCGCAGGCCGTAAGGCCCGCGATGACCGCCGCGAAAAGAAGCGTCACTACTCCCTTCTTTACATTATTTATCCTTGTTTTCATAGTTTACTCCTCCGTTTCGTTAATTTTCGGAATCTCCACACCGTCGGGCCATACCAGATCGTACTCGGCCTCTCCGTCGTTATGGTAGCGCGAATAGTCCTTGATCGTATTGCCGGCTCCCTCGTTGAACTTCCAATAACCGACGAGCGTCGGGTCGCTTTCGGGATCGGCGATTTCGTACATGTTCTCCCAGATCTGCTCTTGCGTGCGGGCTACCGACCAGACACGGGCCTCGGCGATTTTGCCGTTCAGCGGGCGGTAGGCGTCGTAGGAATAGCTGATGAAGAACTGGCGGGCATCGGCCCAACCGCCGTATTTTTCTTCGTTCTCCGGCGTCGGATTATTGAGGTAACGATCGTAGAAAGCACGCATGGCCAGATTGATGCGCGTGTCGTCGCTCATCGACGCAAGCCCCATATCCTTGCCCTCGCTCTGCAACTCGCCATTGACGAAAATCCGTACCGTGCGCGTCGCCTGGTCATAAGTGCATGCGATATGGTACCATACGCCTTCGTTCAGGATCTTGCCGGCATCACGCCCCGGGAACTTACCGAAGGCCGAACCGCTGCCCGAACCGTCGAACTGCAGCTGCTGGCGCTCGAAATTCGTGTCGCCGATACGCAGAAGTAGGTAGTCCTCGACACCCATGATGGTGGAGATGCTGACGGGGTTGGCGACACCGGCCGAGTTCAGAGCCGAGGTGGCGAACTTGTCGATATAGATCAACGCCTCGTAGGTCACGGCCGTCAAGTTGTTGAGGGCCATCGCCTGCTCCGTATCCTTGTCGAGTGTCGGGAAATTGATCCAGTTGTCGGTAAGCTGCGCTGCCGTAGTGATGTTCGACGATCGTTTGATAACATACCAGACGGTCGAAGAACTGTCCAGCGTCGGAACGGACGCATTCGTGATCGTCACGGGCAGCAGATAGGTAGCATCGAGGGTCAGCGCACCTGTCTGGTCTTCGCCCTCGCCCAGCAACTCCTGCAGATGGAGCGTCACGGCATCCGAAGCGGTCTTGCCGGCCGGGATGGTTACCCGCTCGTCGGAAAGCGAATAGTATTTCGCATCGAGCATCGGCCACGAGGTGTTGTGACGGGCGTTGTAGGTATCGACGAGCGATGGATCGACTGCAATGGAGACCGTGACGTCGCCACCGGACGGATAAGCCAGCGTTGCGGAGAATGTCCGATCGAGTTCATCGAGCGTGTTTTTGATCGTTGCCGTCTGCACGTCAGTCGTTTCCGCCACGTCGAGGTAGACCACATTACCGAACTTGTGGTCGTCGGCATTATAGGACTGACAGGAGCAGAAAGCGGCCGAAGCGATCAGCCATAAGTATTTATTAATTCTTCTCATTGCTCACTATTTTGAGGGGTTCAACGTCTGGATGGCATTGCGAACAAGTTTATAGTTCATGTCCAGATCATAATAGTCATTATAAATGTCGTAGGTTCCCAGTCCGGCCAGCGGCCCGAGCGATACAACCCGCTCGGCCATTTCCGTGATAGCGGCATGTTCCTCGACATTCTCGTCATAGAGAGGAGCGCCTGCGGCAGCGGCCAGCAGCAACTTCGTAGCCGGAACGCCGGCATACCCCGTAGCGTTGAGTACCTGCATCTTCAGGTCGGTCACATTCTCCGTAGCCTCGGTGTCGAGCACGACATAATCGACCTTCGACAAAGCGTCCTCCGTCAAGAAAAGCGGATTACCTTCGAAAACGAGCAGTTGTCCTTCGGTCTTTGCCGCGGAAAGTCGTTCGACGATAAGTGCAGCCGCCGTTGCGGTCGCTGCGTCGCCCGCATTGGGGATACCCGTAAACGAGTAACCGTCCAGTCCATTCTTCTCGACCGCGGCGATAACTTTATCGAGGTAAGCGCCGAGTTTTGTTTCATCGGTCAGTTCCCCGCTGCGGCCTGCATAATCGACCTGATAGAGCACTTTCGTACCTTTCTCACGCATAGCCGGCATATCTTCCGCATCGTACTTCGAGAAGTTGTCGGCATTGGTCAGCGACACGATATCGAGCGAGTCGGGCAGGCAACGCATGAAATCCTTTTCACTGGTACCCGGTTGGGGAGAGTTAAACAGACGGGCGTAGACGATAAAATGTTCCGACTGCTTGTAGTCGCGCAACGCCGCCGTATATTCCGCCCACAATTCCGGATTTTGATCCTCCGGGCGTTCGACTTTTTGTTTGACGGCTTCCGTTTCGTTCCAGTCTTCACACGAAGCGAACGTCGCGGCCAGCAGGCATAAGGAGAGAAGCCCGATCAATTTATTTCGTTTCATATCCATACTAATTTAAGTTTTTGCGATCCCACCATACTCGGGTTCCCTGCGTATCGCCCGCTCCGTTTACCGCCTCACCGTTCAGTGCGGAAACGGCGGCTTGCAGGTTCGTCGGGTTCTCGGTGTACTCTTCGACCGGATAAGGCAGACGGCGTGCGCCCAGCGCCACGTTCACGGCGCCACCGCTGTTATCCACCACGGCTGGCAGCAGACGGGGATAACCCGTACGGCGGTGTTCTGTCCACGCCTCGGTTCCCAGCGGGAAAATGGCAATCCATTTCTGGGTAATGATCCGTTCGAGGTTGGTTTCGAAATCCGCCGCGGCGTTCCATGCCACGGTGATCGTGCTCTGCGGAGAAGCCATGGAGTGCTTGTTCAACGGATCTTTGTAGGCTGCCGGAGTACTTGTCGCATCGGAAAGATAGCCCTTCACGTTATCGGCACCACGCTCCTCGAACGAGAGCGTGACAGCCTGCTCATAGAGTGTTCCGGCAGTTTCGGCCGAGCCCCAGCGCAGTTCATATTCGGCACGTAGGAACGTCGCTTCAGCGGCGTTCATCCACAGATAGGGATCCGTACCCGTAACGCGCATGTTCGAGTAGGACGACACGGCCTGCGCCTTACTCGTCACGTTGATACCAATGCGAATACCCGCATATCCCTGTATTTCTTGTCCGTTCTCCACAAGGGTTACAGTCGTAAACATCTTCTCGCGGCGCGGATCGTTGTAGCCGTTCATGTAATTGATGATGTCGGCACCAATACGATGGTCGCCCCAGTCGTTGTAAATGAGCGTCGTTCGGTTGTCCGAGGTGTGCATCATGGCATTGTCTGCGTTGGTCGTGATGACCCCGGCGGCAATGGCTTCGGCAGCTTTCGACTTCGCCAGATCGGGCTTAACCTCCGTTAGACGCATGGCCATACGTAACTTGAGCGAATTGGCGAATTTGAGCCACTGCGAGATATTACCCGAATAAACACCGTCGTAACGGCCGAAGGCATCCGAGGGTAGTGAAAGGTTGTCCTGAAGCGAAGCGATCACGTCGTCTAATTCTGTAAACATCGCCGTGTAGACCTCTTCCTGTGTATCGTAGGCTACCTCCAGCGATTCGGTCTTACTGGCCATGACCTGCGTATAGGGAATCGGGCCGTAGCTATCCGTGACGCGCTGCATGATGGCAATGCGGAACAATTTGGCCAATGCCTGCGCCACTACGTCCTCCGTACCGTTGATAATCGCACGATAGGCCGGATAGGTATCGGAGATCATATCCACGAACGGAACTTTCCGCCAGTCAGCCGAGGGATTGTAGTTTTCGAATGTCGCCTGCCAGGTATCGACGGTCTTACCGTTGTAGCCAGCGTAAGGGCATCCGACGATGCTCTCGACGAATTGAAACCGGTGCTCTTCCGTCGGAACGACCAGGCCCTGAAGGGTCTTGAGGTTCGTACCGATCTTATAGTTGTTAGCCTGCAACTGTTCGTCGGTCACTTCATTCGGATTACGATTGATGTCCGCGAAATCGCCCGTACAGGCAGTCGTACCGAGCAGCACCACCGAAAGCAGCAGTAGCTGCATTTTGTTGTTTGTCTTTTTCATGGTTTTGCTGTTCTTTAGAATTGGAATTTTACATTGAAGCCCAGATTACGCATCGAAGGCATCATAAAGTAGTCGATACCCTGATAGTTCATGCCTGTCGAAGCTACGGCTTCGGGGTCGAACGGGGCCTTGCAGTAGATCATCCACAGGTTACGGCCTACGAACGAAACGGTCATACGCATCTTGTCGCGGAACCATTTCGAAGGGAGCGTGTAACCCAGCGAGAGCTCCTGTAAGCGGACATTCGTGGCGGAATAAGTGTAATACTGCGGTAATCCCGACTGCGAACCGATTACTTGATACCATTTCTGTGCGTCGATCATGTCACGGCCGTTAATCATCACGCCACCGGCATCGCGGGCTGCGGCCGAGGCCTCCGACACGCCGTACAAATCCATATTGGCTTGCGTAGCCGAATAACAGATACCGCCGATGCGGGCCGTGAACAGTACGCCGAGATTGATACCCTTATAGTTGAAATCATTACGCCATGCGAGATTGTATTTAGGAAATACCGAACCGAGATAAATGTCATCCATATAGTCGTCCTTGACGGCTACGTTGCCGTTCTTGTCCACTTCGATATACCCGTCGTCGTTATAGACCAAATCGGAATTGGTATAGAGGTCACCCAGTGTTCCGCCCGGTTTAAGGATATATTTGGCCTTACCCAGCCCCTTGATCTCCAGTCGTTCTTTGGTGATGAGTTCGCCGGTCTCGGGATGCACATAGTTGTGAACCAGTTCCACGATCTCGTTCTTGTTCCACGAGAAGGTAAAGTTCGTAGACCAACCGAAATCGCGCCATTGGTTCTGATAGCCGAGCGACGCTTCGACACCCGTATTGCGGACGTGGCCCGTCTGGAGATAGATCGTCGAATAACCCGATGATACAGAAATCTGCGGGTCGAACGTCTGGTTGTAGGTATCGGCCCAATACCACGAAGCCGACAAACTGAAGTGCTTCCACAGACGCGCGTCGAGGCCCAACTCATAAGTGCGGGTGCGTTCGGGATAAAGATCGCCGATCGGATAGTGTGTCTTGGCTGTCCAAACTTTATTCGTTGCGTCGTACTCGTAGGTCGGAACGGTCAGGTGACGCGGAAAAGGCATACCTACCGAAGCGATCGAACCGCGAATCTTCAGATATGTCAGCGCATTGCCCATATCCCAAAGTGAGGTCGGCACCCACGAAAGACCCACCGACGGGTAAAAGAACGACGATTGCGGGGAGTTGGCCAATTGCGAAGCCCAGTCGTTACGGCCCGTGAGGGTCAGGTAGAGCATCTGTTTCCAACCCACTTCCACCGAGGCGAATATCGACTGCGTCTGTTCCTGCCAGCCGTATTTTTCGGCGCGCTTCTTCGAATCGTCGAGGTCGAAAACATTGAACACGTTCGGCAATCCATTTTCCTGAATCGGGCCGCGGTACGACAATTGGTCGATTTTGACGTTGTTGATCGAAGCGCCGACGTTGGCTTGCAGCGACCAATCGTCTCCGAAGGTCTTGTTGATGTTCACCATAATGTCAGCATAAGTCTGCGTATCGTATTCGCGCTGTTCGGTATAGTGACCGTTCTTACCGCCGTCGGTAATCGTCGTATTCGACGAAGCATAAAGTTTCTGCGTATAGAGCGAGTTCGCATTGTCGATGCGCACACGGCCAGCAACGTTCAACCACGGAAGAATGTCATAGGAGGCCGAGAACGACAGCATGTAACGCTTCTTATCGGTATTGCGTAGGTTGCGGTGGGCAATCCAATAAGGATTTTGCATACGCAGGTCACCGCCCTCAAGGTCGTCCGACCAAAACTGTTCCATAAGTTTAGAGGCGGGATTGTAACGCTCGAAAATACGATAGGAGTCGAAGTTCGTCCCGCGGGGAAAAAGATAAGCAGGAACCAGCGGGTTGGAGTAGACACCCTGATTGGTCATGTTCTGATCCTGCTGGTAAATATAGCTGGCCGAAGCATCCAGACGCAGCTTGTCTTTCAGGAAATAGGACGTATTGCGAAATGTGAAGTTGTAACGGTCGTATTCATTATTGGGAATGATACCGTCCGAATTGACCGAGGCTGCCGAAAAGTAAGTCTGGTTCTTGTCCGTACCGCCCGATACCGTCACGGCGTTGGTGTAGACGTGTCCTGTCTCGAAAAAATCATCCGGCGTATATCCCAGACGCGCCGCAGGTGCCAATTTCTCGCCCCAGCTGTAAATGGCCGACCCGGACTGAAGACCGTTTAGTCCCGTGCCATAGCGGTTCTGGAACTCCGGCTGAACGAACGGGTTCAGAAACTCTGTATTACTCGAAAGCGTCACTTTCAAAGCTCCAGCCTGTCCCTTTTTCGTGGTGATCATCACAGCACCGTTGGCAGCATTCGAGCCGTAAAGAGCCGCGGCTGCTGCACCTGTCAGCACCGAGATGGATTCGATATCCTCGGGATTGATGTCCGCGATGGCTTCGGTAGCACCCTTCGAATCGAATTCCGTACCGCCACCACCGCCGAAGTTATACATCGGAATACCGTCGATCACATAGAGGGCATTCGACGACTGCGAAATGGATTTATTACCGCGCAGCACGACTTTCGATGCACCGCCGACACCTGACGACGAAGCATTGATCGTAACGCCAGCGACTTTACCTGTCAGCGAGTTCATGAAGTTGGCGTCCTTGACAGTCGTGATGTCTTCAGCTTCAACTTGTTGTACATTATAACTCAGCGCCTTCTCTTCACGTTTGATACCTAAGGCAGTAACGACTACCGATTCGATTTCCGAAGCCGATTCCGCCAGTGTAATCTCAAAAGAGGTGCGGTTGCCGACAGCTAAAGTTTGAGGTTCGTAGCCCAAGTAGCTTATTTCGAGCTGTGCAGTGGCAGGTGAAGCGATCGTTAGCGTAAAACGACCGTCGGCATCGGTTGAAACACCATTCGTCGTACCTTTGACCAGCACCGTGGCGCCGATAATCGGTGCGCCGCCGACATCGCTGACCTTACCTCCAATCAGAACTGAGTTGGATGTGGATTTCGGTCGGTTGAAAATAATAATGCTTGTTTTTTCGATGCGATAACCGATATTGAAAGGGGTAAAAATCTGATCTAACACCTCGGCAATAGCTTTATCCGAAACATTCAGACTTACTTTGTGGTTATTGAGATCCTTGACATCCTGATTGATGAAAAGATATCTGGTCTGGTTCTTGATCTCGTCCATAACCTGTCCAAGCGACGCATTCTGTACTTTAAGCGTCACTCGGGCCGTCTGTGCCTTGGCTGATAATATGCCGAGGCTCAGACAAACAAGTAAAGTAAATCGAAACAGTCTTCTGATTTTGTGGAATACTGTTTTTTTCATACTTTTGTAAATTTAGATAATAGTTTTCTCGATTAGTATTTTGCTGACTATTATCGCTGGTCTGCGAATAGGCGATTTCGCAGACCTTTCTTTATTATAGTCAACGCTTTAGTGTATTAAGTCACGCGGTCATTTCTTCATAGTTATTTTAGAGTTTTTAGTGAAACATGAGTGCTTGCACGAAATTCAATTACAATCACATTATTATTTAATTACAATCACGTTCGTTTTTTCATCACGAGTATAACTAAAGCCGGTAGATACCTGCTGTAAAATCTGGAGCGCATAATCTACACCGTCCGAAATGCGGACTTCTCCGCTCATCACGTTAATCTGCGGCATCCGCTCGCATTCGATGCGTATTTCGACATTGAACGCCCGCTCGAACTTGGCCATCAACTCGTCGAATGGCATCCTCTTCAGATGAACTAACCCTTCCGTCCAGCAGAGTTCTGCAAAATCTTCGGCACGTTCTTTATACAGGCGCCCGTTAGAGAGTGAGACAACATCGTGCGGATACATGGTGATTCGCTCATTAGAATTGGCGCGGTTTGTCACCTGTACTTGTCCCTCGATCAGCGTGGTGGTAAATTCACCACGCTCGGCATCGGCCAGCACGTTGAATTTCGTTCCGAGTACCCGGATATCCGACGCGAAGGTCTGGACAATGAACGGATGCTTCCTGTCCGGTGCAACATCGAACAACGCCTCACCGGAGAGTTTCACGCTGCGGGTCTTGCCGAAGACGACCGGATATTCCAGTCGAGTACCCGAATTGAGCTGTACCTGTGAATTGTCCGGAAGCGTGAGAGACATCTGCTGTCCGGCAGGAACGACAATCGACATATTCTGCTGCGACAACGCATTCCGATAAAGCGTTTTACCCGTATACGCGGCTCCGATCATCAGTATGACGGCAGCTGCCGAACGCAGACTATAACGGACGACTTGCCTCCAGATTCGGCGGCGCTGCGGCGCGGCTGTCGGCATAGCGTTCGGCTTGGCGGCATACACCGCCAGACCGGAGAAAATCATGAAAGCGGTCTTGAACTCCTTACGGTTGGCTGGGGTCTCCTCGACCCATGCCAATATCGCATCTTCTTCTTCCGACGTAGTTTCGCCCCGAAAATATTTGAATAATAATTTCTCGTCCATAGTTGTCAAAATTCTTGTTCGATCTCCCCGGATCGGTTGTTATTTTTTTTGGTCTTTAATAATATATCGAATGAGCGTGGGTATGTTTACCCCTTTTTTTGCAAATAAATATTTTTATGAAATTATATAAAATATTGATTAATGTAAATTATTGAAATACATTAATTTGTATAAAAATATCAAATCTATTTTATTTTTTCAGAATATAACTTATCTTTGAATTCCCAAAAAACTACGAATCCGCTATACTCAATGACGCAGGCGATATTAGATACGCATGAGTTCGATCGACTGTACTCCGAATATAAATCACGGTTCATCGTGATCGCCTATGCCCTGTTGCGTGACAAGACGTTAGCCGAGGATCTTGTTACGGATAGCTTCCTGCTTCTTTGGGAAAAAAAGACAGGAAATTCAGTTGTCACAAAATGAATTTCCGGCTTATATTCTCGGTATTGTGCGCCACAAGTGTATTGACGCATTGCGCGAGCGTCAAACCCATCTTCAAATACAGCATCAGATGTATCTGCGTGGCATGCGCAACATCCGCACAAGCCTCGGACTACTTGAGGATTGCGATCTCTCGAAGGTGCTTTTTCATAAGGATGTCGAAGAAATATTCCGGCGGCGTCTGGCCGAAATGCCCGAACTGTCGGCGCAGATTTTCATTGCCAATCGTTTCGAGGATCAAACCTATCAGCAGATTGCCGAGCGCTACGGCATATCGGTACGCAAGGTCACACGCGAAATCCAGCGATGCCTGCATCTGCTACGCGAAGACTTGGGCGACTACCTGCCAGTGGTGATGCTGCTATTCCCGAACCTGCTCAGCAAACCGTAGAAAAAAGAAAGGGACGGCCGAATCGTGATTGTGATTGCGATCGCGGTTGAATTTCGTGAAACACCGTGAACTGATCGGGGGCCGTCCCTTTTTCCTACAAGAAATCGGAATGTTTTCGATAAAAAGAGCAGAAATATTCATGTTTTCATAATATTCCTTTCGTCCTGATTCCGAATGATTAAAGGGTATTGATGATTGGAAATAGTCCTCTGCCCTGATACTATAATTTGCTGATAAAGTTCGGCGTAATACAACGATTTCCACCAGAACTCTACATATCGAAAATAAAAAAGGACAATGCCGGTGACGTTAGGCGACGTTCTTGTTCGGAAAAAACGGTGATGTAAATCCGTATCAGGTACCGGCATTGTCCGTAGTGTCGACTCTGCAAAAATACAAAAATCATATTGCATTGATGTATTTTGCTGAAAACAACTACTATTCCGACTGAATTTTATAATATTGCCCCTCCTCGTAGCAGTCGATAACGGAGCGAGGAGGCGTATAATAAAACGGATGCGGTGATATTCGACGTGATAGTGACGCAACTTCACACTGTTTTTTGAAGAATTCAACCGAATAGCAGCCGCATCCGTTATTTTTTTATGGTCGATCCGGTAAGAAAAATTTATCCCGGAAACAGGAACCGGGCTACCGTTGCCATATTTAGGAGCCACAGTTGTTGCGGGAATTATATTGCCGGCGGCCGTTCCGTATATAATATGTGCCGCCCGCACATACCGATTCCGTCTGCCGGCGGTCGCTCGGCGGGTGCAATCCGTATGAGGTAATGTATTCGGCAAATGGCGGCGCATGACGGTTTCGGGTTAGTGGATGATGCGCCCGCAGAAAATAAAAAGGGGGCGCGGTGTCAGCCCCTACTTGTCGGTCTTGGAGTTACCTTCAGATGGAAGCTGTCCTGCGCCCCAGTCAAGCCCTGCTTGCAAACAACAAACAGGACATAACCGGAGCTGACAACCATTATACCATCTGATTAAACATCCTCCGAAGAGGTCTCCAAGTTTACAAGTAGGTATAAAGAGTTGTTTACCCTTTATGATTATGTCCGTCGGCTACGCCGAACTATTCAATCGCAAATGTAGCATAATTTCTGTATTTAGAAATCCACGTATGCAAATATAATCAAATTTTTCGAATACACGTGAAATCACGTGTATAAAATTTTAGACATCACCTTTCCTTTGCAAAAAATGCGAACAAAGGTTCCCAAATATAGAGATACTACTTTTCAACGGCTCTTGATAGAACGTATGCAACAATTACGTTCGGATCATGGGTATTCTCAAGAAGAAGTTATTGAGTTTACACATTTAGATATTTCTCGGTATGAATCAGGAACCTCCATTCCAAACACACAATCTATACTGAAACTCTGTAAATTATATAACATCACAATCGCTGAATTCTTCGCACCGATAAATTATCCTGCGAAAAAAGAATAGAAAAGACGAAACGGAGCGGTTTCGTCTTTCTTTTTGCAAAAAAGCGACTATATTTGTGTTGAAGGAAAGAACTTGCCCAAACTTATTGATGGAAGAACTCACAACCATACAAAGTAAAATCTACGAAATCCGCGGCCAGCGCGTGATGCTCGACTTCGACCTTGCGGCGCTCTACCAAGTTACGACCAGTGCATTGAATCAGGCCGTAAAACGTAACATCGAACGATTTCCGGAAGAGTTCATGTTCCGCATTTCCGAAATTGAATGGAAAAATATGTCATCACAATTTGTGACGACATCCAGAGTGAAGCGGCCGAAGACATCCCTACCTTATGCTTTTACCGAACAGGGAGTTGCGATGCTTTCTGCGGTATTGCGCAGTGGAATGGCAATACAAGTAAGTATCTCTATTATGAAAGCATTTGTCGCCATGCGCAATTATATTACGACAGCTACAACCGTTACTTCGGAATTGGCTGAAATCCGGGCGAAGCTGGCTCTGCTGGAGCGGGCGGACGAGGACAATGCCGAGGCGGTGAACGACCTTTCGGAAGACATGCGCAAGGAGCTTGACAACATCTACGAGGCCATCGCAGCCCTGTCGGTCAAAGTTCCAGAGGCCCGTAAACAGCCCCGGCCCATCGGTTTTAAGCAATCAAAGTAAAAAGAGCCATGACCCAAAAGCAAGCGATACAACTTTTTGAAGAGCGTAAGGTACGCACCGTCTGGGACGACGAAGCGGGCAAGTGGTACGTTTCGATTGTCGATGTTATCGCAGTTTTGACCGAAAGTAAAGATGCCGCAGCCTACTGGCGCAAACTCAAACAACGGCTGAAAGCTGAAGGGAATGAAACCGTGACAAATTGTCACGGTTTGAAAATGACCGCTCCGGATGGCAAGATGCGCCTAACCGATGTGGCTGACGTAGAGCAGCTTTTCCGACTGGTGCAGTCGATTCCCTCGCCGAAGGCCGAGCCGTTCAAGTTGTGGCTCTCTTCGCTTGCCCGCGAACGGCTGGAGGAGATCGACGACCCGGAACAAGGCATCGACCGGATGCTGGAATACTACCATCGCAAAGGCTATTCCGAGAACTGGATCAACCAGCGGCTAAAATCCATCGAGGTACGCAAGGAACTGACCGACGAATGGGAACGCCGCGGTATCAAAAAGGGACAGGAATACGCCACGCTGACCGATATTATTACGCTGGGCTGGTCGGGTATGACCACGCGCCAGTACAAGCAGTACAAGGGACTGAAAACCGAAAGCCTGCGCGACAACATGACCAATCTGGAGCTGGTGCTCAACATGCTTGCCGAAGCGACGACCACCGAAATTTCGAAAGAGCGAAAACCGCGGACGACCGCAGCGAACCGTGCCGTGGCGGCACAGGGCGGACGTATCGCCGGGAATACCCGCCGCGAGATCGAAGCCCAGACCGGAAAAAGAATCGTATCGCCGCTCACGGCAAAACAGGCATTGGCCGAAAAAACAGCCGAAGGGATCGAACACCCGGAGGCGGATACGACAGAATGATCCGACGGTTCGCAATCGGTTTGAGGCCGCAATTTGTGACCTCGAATTCGAAATCACAAAATGGGATATCCAATTAGAATAAATATATGCCATTGGGAACGGTCGAACGCTGAAAATCCCGATACAGAATCGGTTGTTTCCAAAATGGAAATAACCGCCGCCTACGGCAAAGGATTTACGGCTCGCAGTATTTTGAAATTATTGGCTACCGATAGCAAGATACAATCCGGCCAAAGACAGATAAGCAGATATGTTAAAAGACATATCTGTTTTTTATATCCGGGTTGAAAATTCCACGTATGTCTTTGTGCTGTTTCCGAGACTACCTACTCCCCGTTTAGCACGTTATGCACCGCATTTGCCTTGCTTCCGTTTCCGTGGGCGAAGCTATGGCAGGGGGTCGGAAAACAACCAAGATCGGGGCCCTTCGGGTTCAGACAAAAAAATCAGCCGCAACTTATATATTGCGGCTGATTTTTTTTGTCCTGAAATCTTGTTTGTATTCCGCCCCTCTGAAATATAGCCCACAGAAACGGAAGCAAGGCAAACGCGGCCCATACGGCATAAAAAAAAGGTCGTGGTTATGAAACAGCACAAAGACATACGGGAAATTTTGAAACGGAGCGGCACCGCTCCCACCGGCATCTGCGGGTTTTGGAGGTCTGCGGCAAGTTTCGCGGCTGCGCTTTTCGGCGCGTTTGCGGCGTTCAAATTTCTCGCGGGCATCTATCTCGGTGCGGGCGGTTTTTTGGGTTTCTGCCTCTCGTTATGGCTCTTGCGGCGGTGTCGGGACATCGTGCGTCTCGTCCTTTCCCCTGGGGTCGTCCTCGTGCGGTTTCTTCTGCGGCTGTTTTACTAACATTCAACACTTTACAACTATGGGAAAAGTCACATTGCTATTCGCAGGAAAGAGTTACGACACCGACGTACAAAGCGTGCGGGAGAATCAGATCGTCATTTTCGACGGCCCTTACAACATGCGTCAGCGCATGGTCGTGGCCGGAATCGCACACACACAATCCGGTTACAATTACCGATTGATCGACCCCGAAACCGCCGAGGAGCACTCCGCGGATCTGATCCGCCCCTTGCGGGACAAATTCGGTATCGGGCACTATTACGACGACGAGCACCCCGAATTTATGGATGCCGCCGAAGTCGCGGCGCTCCGCACTCGTGCCGACGCCCTCAAAGCCGAGCAGGAAGCCGCCCGACGTGCGGCGGCGGAAGACGCGGAACGGTTACGCACCATCGGCGCGGAGCGTCTGCGGCAGATCGTTCCCGACGATGCCGTGGCCGTCATCATCGGTGAACAGCATGAAAGCGAATGCGACCCCTATACGGACTATTTCGGCTCGCGTATCGTGCGCACGGTGATTCTCGGCTTCTCGACCCACACGCGCGATCTGTTTCCCGAAATGCGCAAGGCCGCGGCACGGTTCGAGGGCACGGCACACCTGGCCGAGCGTAATGCCGAGTACGAACACCGTGAAAAGTACAGCATGGGGCACGGCTATTACCTTGGCACGCACCGCTATTCGGGCTGGCAGGTCAGCAAGGAATCGTGCCGCGACAAAGAGGGCATTATCAAGCGTTTCGCCGTCGTGGCCGGAAAATCCGACAATGTATGCATCGAGAACCCTGCACCCGTGCAGACCGCCGCCCCCGAAACCGTGGCCGACGCACGTGTCGAGATCGTGGAATACTCCGCGAAGTCGATCGCCGTATTCGGCGATACGAAACCCCTGCGTGACACGCTCCGCGATCTGAACGGGCTGTTTCGCGCCTGCCTTACGCACGACGGCACCCGGTGCGCCGGGTGGATTTTCTCCAAACGCCGAGAACAAGAGGTGCGCAGCGCATTGGCCGCCTATCTCAAATAACATTCAATCCGGGGCGTGCATCCGCCCGCCCCACAACACCCGAGAGCATGAACGAACAGATAACAGCTATCGCCGCGCTCCTGTTGGAGATCAACGGCAAAGAAAAATACACCGCCTTTTTCGATTTCAGCGGCCATGTACGCACTTTCAGCATCCGTATTTATTCCGGCAAATGGTCGCAGGGGAAAGACCCTCTTTTCAATCTCTCGCTACAAAACAAGGACGGACAGCAATGGCGGAATTGGGACAACGCGCATGCCATGTCCGGCGATTCGATCCTCTCATTCTTAACGACTTTATTATGAAATCATACGAAGAAATCATACAGCGCACGGCGGATTTCGACTACATGATGCGCACCCGGTTGCCGGAAAAATACATGTCGGAGGTGTTCGGCGTCACGGCCGAGGAAGACCCCGATCTGCGGCAACTCCTTCACAACGCATCGCGCAACGGCATAGGCATTACCTACCTGCTGTTCAAAATACCGTACGACCGCCACAAGCAACTGATCAAATACCTTTCAAGATCATGAGAACGGAAACCGTAACCTACCAAATTTTCTCGCTGGGCGAACTTTCGCCCGAAGCACGGGCACGGGCATATCGCAAGTGGCTCAACGATGAACCGGAATACGGATGGAATGCGGAGAACAAACAAACGCTGAATGCCTTCTGTGATCTACTCGGCATACGGTGCAATAAATGGGAATACGACGGTTATTCCTACTCTTTCAGCTGGTATTCGCCTTACGAAGATACTATTGAAAATCTGCATGGAGCACGGCTCGCCGCCTATCTACACAACAATTTCGGATCGCATCTGTTCGTCCCGAAAATCTACTACAAAGGGAGAAGACGCCGCCGAAGCCGCCTATTCTGTACGACGGAATGTCCGCTGACAGGGTATTATATGGACAATATGATCCTCGATCCGATATACTGCTTCTTCACGCATCCGGACGATACGACTTTCTACGATCTGATCGAATGTTGTCTGGACACCTTTTTCCGGGCATGCCGCGACGATGCCCGGTATTGCCGCAGCGAGGAGTATTTCGCAGAACTGGCTGAAAGTAACGCATGGGAATACCTTGCCAGCGGTACAGCATATCATCTGATCAATTAATTCCACAATAACATATCAATTCTAATGAACCATCACACCATGAAAACGAACGAAACCGACACCACGACCGCAACCGCCACCCAGAGCACGAAATCGACCGTTTTGCTCTCCATTGACAAAATCCGCCCCAACCCCAACAATCCGCGGCGGAGTTACGACGAGAATGCCCTCGCGGAACTGGCCGCCTCCATTGCCACGCACGGCCTTATTCAGCCCATCCGGGTGCGAGCCGCAGAACAAGGCGGTTATATCATCGTCTGCGGAGAACGCCGCTACCGCGCCGTGCAACTGCTCGGCCAGACCGAGATCGAGGCAATCGTCGATGCCGTGCCCGCCGATGAACGGGCGATCTTCGACCTCGCGCTTTCGGAGAACATTCAGCGCGAGGAGATGCCGCCGCTCGACGAGGCCGAAGCCTACAAAGCCGCCATGCAGACCCTCGGCGGGGACGCCGCCGCCGTGGCCGCACGCTTCGGCAAGAGCGAGCAGTATATCTACTACCGGATGAAACTCAACGAACTGATCCCCGATGCAAAAACTCCTGCGCGAAAACTCTATTACATTGGGTCTCGCTATGGAGTTGGCACGATACGGGAAAGACTTGCAAAAGACGATCTGCAAAGACCGCCTCAAAGACGAGGAGGGGGTGGCGGAAATACTCCGTAAAGGAGTTCAAGCGGATGGTAGACGCCCATTATACGAACGATCTGGCCCGGTACCGCTTCGACCAAACGGCGTGCGCCAAATGCAAGCACAACACCAATCTATACGATATGTTCGCCACGGGAAGCGGACGGTGTACGAACCGGGAATGTCTCGAAGCCAAAAACCGCGAATTCATCGAGCGAAAAAGCGGAGAACTGCTCGCGCAAAACCCGAAATTCATCCTTTGCAAAGACCGTTACGGATGCGACGACCATGATAAGGCCGTAGAGCATATGACCGAAAACGGGGTCGAATGCAAGGCGTTCGAATACGGGCAGGTGCAGGAAATGCCCGCTATGCCCGCAGAACCATGTCCGGCGGATTATGCCACCGATGCCGACTATACCGCGGCAATGCAGATCTATGAACAGCAGAAAAAGGCCGCCGAGGAAAAGACCGCCGACCTGCTGGCCAAGCACGACGCCGGGGCGATCCGTATCTTCGTCAAGACCTCGCGTGACGACGCCCGGCTGGTCTATGTGAACCAAGCCGCCAAAGACAAGGAATCGACCGGGGAACTGATCGCCCGCCTTGAGGAGAAGAAAATCCGCAACACGGAACTCGCACACGAAAAAACCGTCGAAGCCGTCCGGCAGATCGTCCGCGACGAGGAGATCGCCCCGATGCCGTTTACCCAGCTGGAAGACAACATTCTCTATTACATCATGCTCGGAAGCCTGCGGCGCGAGCACCTCGCCGCCGTGGGATTTCCCGAAGCGTATTATTTGACATCCGAACAGAAAATCGCTGTCGTCAACGCGCTGACCGACGAACAACGCGATCTCATCACCCGCGATTTTCTTGTAAAAAGCCTTACATCCGACATCGGTTTCGACAAAACGGGGAAGCAACTGCTGATGGAATTTGCAGCCCTGTACCACAAAGAGAAATACGAGGTTACGAAAGCGCAGTTCGACGAGGAATACACGAAGCGCAACGACCGTCTCGACGAGCGTATCGCCGTGGCCGAAGCGCAGGAGAAAGCCAAAACCAAAGCCGCCAAGAAAGAGGGCAAAACGGGTAAGAGCACCAAGAAAATGACAAAGAAAGCCGCCTAAAGTCTGATCGGGGACGACCTGCGGGCCGTCCCCATAAAACCGAATAGAATCATGCTGAAAGAATTTATCGACGATCTTCGCCGGCATGGAATCGCCGTTTTCGATCTGATCCAGGCAGGTGCGGGGAATCACATTTTTTTCGCACGCCGAAACGGCCATACTTGGGGTATCCGGATTTCCCGGGAGCGAGCGGCACGCTGCTATACCGTACATATTTTCTCCGAAGAATTGAACATTAGGGACACTTGTTCCTGCCCGCCGGAATTGTTGCAGACAACTATCGAACTGCGATTCAACGACCTTGCGACACCATAAATAAGTCCCGGTTTCCGTCTGCGGCATGACTGCCGCAGACGCGAACGGGCGGACGCCCGCGGCTCCCGCCATACCGCCACCCCGAATTGTGTCAAAACATCATCTGACGAACCTATGAAATCTTATATACGTATCGCTCCCGATGTGGAATATTTCACCGATTACGACCGTTTCCGCGAGGCGCAAATCTGCTGCGCCGTCGCCGAAGACGGCACAAGCCTGTTCAGCCGCATCGAGAACCGCCGCTTCATGCACACGGCGCGGCACGATCTTTCCGAACGGGTTATCGAGTTGCTATGTCGGCAGATACATCGTGAAATATGCACATTGCACTATGGCGGACAGGCCGTGGAATGACCTGCCCACCACACCAGAGAATTGTAAGTTGTAAAATATTAAAAGTGCCCGGTTTTACCGGGCACTTTTAATTGGGTTCAACCCCGGATCAATATCTGTGTTTCGGATACTCCGGAAAGAGGATCAGCCAACATAGTCCGATGGCGACCAGTACCGACAATATTCCCATTGTCAGGCAAAGAGCCGTTAGAAAGTGTACGAGCATCGAATCTTATTTTTCCCGTTACAGCAGTTTTGCTTCTAACAACTCTTCGGCTGGTATTTCCACCGTCTGATGCCGGGCTCCGTTCTTCTCGATGATTTCCAGTAAAAGCACCTTGTCATCGGAGATCGTGAGTTTGGGCAGCGCGAATACCGTCCGCTGGCGCTGGTGTCCCCTCACGACGGCCGGATCGTTGCATACGCGCAGGATTTCGAGCGGCGTCTGTTGTTGTGCCGTGCGCTTGGTGAGTTTGCGATCCGCTACGATGAATCGCCGCGCATCCACCTCGAAAGAGATATTCGTGTCGTTCGAGATACAGGTGTGCATGTATATCACGTCATTGAACACGTAAATTCCCAGCACTTCGACTTCGATGCCGTACTTTTTCGTGCGAATGCCTTTCACATCCGTACGGTTCTGCCGGTATATGTCGCTCAACATGCGCTTTACGGTCGCGGGCTTCTCACGGCCTACCTCGCGCAGCAGCACCCGGCTTTTGGTTACTGGGGCCGGCGACAGCGGATCGCCCGCAGCAGTCGGTTCCTTTACACCTTTCGTCTGTGGTTCCTGCACTGTAAGATTGACGGTCGAGACAGCCGGATTCTCGGCATAGTGGACATCGAAAGTGAAAAATCCTCCGTCCTCGGTGATGACCGTCAGGTTTGTTTCGGCTATGAAATTCCGCACGGCGGCTTTCACGCGCACGACGTTCTCGGCCCCGTCGGCTTTGCCAGCGATGATGTCCATCGAGCCGATGTCGATATATGTAACAGGCGACGGGAACAGGATATGCACGGTTTTCGTAAATCCCGCTTCGATCCGCAGGGGGCGGATCTCCACCGGCGTTTCCGGTGCCGTCCGTGCCGTGACTTTGACCGCCGCGATTGCCGCGACGATCAGAATCAGATAAATAAGGTCTCTTTTCATAAACGTTCTATTCTTTTGAAATCAATAATAGCTGATGGTTGGCTTTGAGGGTTATCTTCACCTCGCGGAGCTTCCCGGCGACATACTGCGACGAAGCCTGCAATCCTCCGCGGGCCAGCTCGGACAACACCTGCTGCCCGGCCGAACGGGTGACGTTTACGCTCGTCCCGGCGGTCTGTCCTACGGACGCCAGCGCCTCTTTGAGGGCCGTCCGTTCGCGGGAGTTCGGGACGTTCAGCCCCGGCTGGCCGTCGAGGTCGTAAGCTACGGCTTCGACAGCGAAGATCCGTCCGCCGTATTCGACGGACGACACCGTGACTTGCAGCCGCATTCCGGAGATCGTCGCAAGACCGTATAGCGGCGTATAACGGGGAATGGTCACTCCGTCGATACGCACGGCTTCCAGCAACCGCAGTTGCACGGTGCTTCCGGCACGTATGATTTGCGTCTGAGCGACACAAGCCCTGACAGTCGGAATGTCGGCATGCGCGACATCACCTGCTGCCGTGAGAAATCCCAAGTTACGTTCGACGGTGAAATCCGCCCGCGGATCGAGTGTCGAGGCTTCGACCTCACCCTCCCGAACGGGCTGCATGACGGACAGACGCGAATCCCTTCGCTGCTTCGTCGGCCCGGCCTCTTCGTCCGCGGCCGTTCCGCCGCCGAGATACTTCCGTGCGAGCTTGTACTGCTCCTCGGCCAGTTCCAGCGGATCGGGCTGCTGCCGCTCGGCGTCGAGCTGGGATTGCAGGGCCGCGACCTGCTCTTTCAGTGCTTCGACCTCGGTATTGCCGCAAGAAGGGGCCGGGGTGTAGAAAGCCGCCATTTCACCCGATATCCTCCGGTAGGCAGCATCCGATTCGTCGATCGCCGTCGGTGCTGCCGGAACTGTAGCATCCGCCATTTCCCCGGTCACAGGCAAGCGGTCGTCCATAACATCACCCAACGATTGTAGTTTCTCGCGCCGCTGCTGCTCGTACTGCTCCTGTTCGTAGACCTTGCGTTTGTCCGTTTCCGCCGGCTTTACCGTCGCTTCCGGAATCGTAACATTGTATCCGCCCGTTCCCGCCTGCTGCGGAGCCGGTTTCGGGGCGAACAAGTACCATAGGAAAATGCCGCACAGCAGTGTCATCACCGTCACGACACCTACGAACTTAAGTTGCCGGAGATGCTGCGATGTGAGAAATTGCGACAGCTTTTCAACTGCTCCGTTATCGCTCCTGCGTGTCATCTTCACTCGTGTTTAGAGGTAACAGGCTCCTTTCCGGCAGTAGTGGCTGCCGGAGGTGTTCGACGACGGGAATCGACGTCTCCCGACTCCGCATTCCACCGAACAGAATCATCAGGGCGACCGCCGCATAGACGAGCAGCAGCACAGTAACCAGCCCGAGCCGCTGGCGCGGCGTAAGACGTTTCATGCGGGCCTTCAGCCACGCTTCGGCCCGCGTCTGTAAATCTTTAGCGCTCATAACTTCCGAGGTCTTTGTTTTCGAGAATACGCAGATCTTCGATCAGGAATCCCTGCGGGTTGTTGTCCGAGCGTACGGCATTTCGCAGGCGGCATGTCGTGACGAGCGTCCGCTCCGTGACGTTGCTTTCACGGACGATCTTCTGCCGTGCGAAGGTCTCCACGGCATAAGGATAGCAGTCGAAATCGCATCGGATGCTGTCCACGACGACATTCTGCGATACGTTCGAGGCGATGATGCGGTTGAAATATCCCTTCTCTGCAAGGCTCTGGTAATAGGCGATGGCGCTTCCGTCCGCAAGGTACAGCGCCCTGCGGACATTGCCTTCGATGGCCTCGCGGTCGGGAGAGAGGGTGAAGAAGAGCTCGTGGAAGCGCCGCACGTGTTCGCGGGCTTCGACGGGACGGTTCTGGGCCATATCCTGCGAGAGAGCCAATATCAGCGACTTGCCCTGATCGAGTACGTAGATCTTCTGCCGCTGGGCTTCCGCGAAGCGGTAGGATGTCCACACTGCCGCCACCGAGATCAGCGTGCAGGCTCCCAGAAAGAGCATGCTGAAGAGCCGCAGGTGGCGAAAGGACGATTCTATATTCTTCAATGTTTTGAATTCCATATTTTATTACGTTTTATCGTTTCTTCAAAGCCCCTTTTATACGGCCTCCGACATTTCCGACCGCCGCTCCGGCGACTCCGGCAGCGCCCATCGCCACGGCACGTCCTGCGCCTGCGACTTTATCGCCGTAACTTCCGGCGCCTCCGGCCTGAATGATCCACGACGCAACGGTCGGCACGCAGAAATATCCGACGATTCCGATAATCATAAAAATGCAATAGACCGTATTGCTTCCGTCGGGTATGAACGTCGGGTCTTGCAGTCGTTCGATGTCCTGCTGGAGCATTAGAATCTGGATGCGCGAAAGGATCGCACCGAACAGGTCGCTGACGGGCAGCCACAAATAGATGCAGATATAGCGTGCCAGCCAAGACGCCAGCGTATTGTGAAAGCCGTCGTACACGGAGAAGGCGAAGGCCACGGGCCCCAGCAACGCCAGGACGATCAGGAAAAACGTCCGCACGGTGTCGATGGTCAGCGATGCCGCCTGGAAGAGCGTTTCCAGAAACGCCCGGAATGCCTCACGGACTTTCTGACCGAATTGATACCCGGCTCGTTCGGCATACATCCCGGCAATCGTCATAAGGTCTTTGGGCTTCCAGCCCAATTCGTCAAGCCGTTTGTCGAACTCTTCGTTACTGATAAGATAGGCTTTCTCCGGATCGCGGAGCATCGCCTGACGCTGCAATTCATCCTTCTGTGTCTGGTATTTCTCCAGATCGAACGCCTGTCGATCGACCAAATGCGATGTGGCATTGCTGATAGGTGACAGCAGACCGTTCAAAGGCCCCAATACGAGGGTCGGGAAGGCCATGATGCACAGCCCCAGCACAAAGGGCCGCAGCAGCGGGAATACCTCGATCGGCTCCGCGGCGGCAAGGGATTTCCAGACCCGGTATGCGATGAAAAACAAGGCGCCCAATCCGGCGAGTCCTTTGGCAATGCCCATCATATCGCTGCACAACGGCAACATATCGGCGTACAACGAGCGGAGAATCTGATGCAGGTTCGTCCACTCTACGGCTAACGGCATCGTCATAGGTTACCAATATCTGTCGTTATGGCCGCCGTACAAGGCCCGCACACGCTCCGAATCCCCGCGCTGACGGCTGCGCAGGAACGACACGGAGATATTCTTGCGCGTATAGTATTCCGTAAGATTGCGGTATTCGAGCATCTCGTAATAGATCCTGTCGATAATATCCAGCCGCTCCTTGTCGGTCATCGAAAGCCCTGACGGAGTGATGATCTGCTTCAGGTCGTTCAGCAGGTCGGCACTCGCCGACAGCAGCTTCGTATAGCCTGCGGCCATTGCCGTGAGTTCCTCGGCCGAATAATTCGTATCGTTAAGCATCGACCGGAAGTTCGAGATGTATATATCGGAGATGTCGCCCACGAGCAGCATCGTCTGCTGCACACGACGGGCGCTTTTGACGAGGTTATGCACCGACCGCAGCGCGTCGTAATATTTTTTCGACTGCTCGTAAATCTTTACCGTCTGCTGAAAACTCTGAAGCAGCGTACTTCCGTTCCGGGATGCTTCGACGACCTGCTTGGTGGAATTCACGATACCCTGCGCCAGATTCGAGGGGTCGCTCACCACCCACTGCGCCCGAAGCGGATGACCTGCCAGCAGCATCGCTGCCAGCAGGCCGAAGCCTATTCGCCGTCCCATCGCACCGGAGCCTGAAGGATTACTTCCGTCCCTATACGCTGCGGCCGGTCGTCGCGGACGAAAAGCCCGAAACATCCGATATGCAGAATATCATTGGTTGTGTGATGAACGACGCATCCGCCGGTTTGCCCGTACAAGACATGGAGCCACAGACCGTCATCGCGTTTGAGAATGACCATGTCCCGCACGGGACGTTCGCCGCAGAAAAGCGTCGCGGCATATCCCGGAGCCGTTTTGCGGATCGTGATCCGCTCTCCGTATTCGTTCTTTCAGCAGCCGCAGATACGGTCGTCGGCAACCTCGGATTGCAACTCCCGGATGGTCTGTTTCAGCGACTCGATCTCTTCCTGCGCCCGGCGCAGCCGTTCGTCTCGCGCGGCGAGTTCTTTTTTGGATATGAACATGATTTTCGGTTTTTAGGTTAATGATCTTCATTGCGTTTTTGCTCGGCCAACTGGCGTATGGCCAGCTCGATATTGCCGCCGAGCTTCTCCGTGAGACGTTGCAACTCCAGTTTTTCAGTCTCTTCGGTGGTATAGCAGAGGTATTCCTCAAGACTCGTTTCGGTAGCATAGACAGCAGAGTGTACGCCTCCGAGTCCGATCCACACCTCTTTGTAGCAGCGCTTGGGGTCATTGGCCCGATTGATCGACAACACCTGATTGCGTTCCTTATCACTCAATCCCAACAACTCCTGAATCTCGTCGAACTTGTTAGCATACTTACGCATGTCCAAAAGGATGCGGCAGTCGCAGTTGGCGATGACGCTCTCCTTGAGGACGGGCGACGACAGCAGGTCGTCCAACTCCTGCGTTACGCACATACACTCGCCGAAATACTTGCGGCAGGTTTTATACAAATACTTGATAAATCCCGCCATGCCCGCCTTGGCGATAGCTTTCCATGCTTCTTCGAGCAGTAAAACTTTGCGAATACCCTTCAGCCGCCGCATCTTTGTAAGGAAGGTCTCCATGATAATCAGTGTAATGACAGGATAAAGGACTTTGTTTTCGCTGATATTATCCAGTTCGAAGACGATGAATCGCTTATCCAACAAGTCCAACTGCTTGTCAGAGTTCAAGAGGTAGTCGTACTCCCCGCCACGATAGTAAGGTTCGAGAACGTTCAGAAAATTTTCAATATCGAAATCCTTTTCCCGGACGCGCTTTTTTTCCAACAGACGGCGGTAATCCGTTGCGACGAACTCGTAGAAGGTGTTGAACGAAGGTGTGACCGCAGTGCCGGTCTTGAGTTGCGAGAGGTATAGGTTCACGGCATTCGACAAAGCCACCTCTTCCGCACGTGTCGGTTCCTCGGATTCGCGCTTCCACAAAGTCAGCAACAGCGCCTTGAGCGATTCGCGCTTCTCGACGTCGTACACTCCGTCTTCGACAAAGAAGGGGTTGAAGGCAACGGGGGCATCCTCCTGATAGGTGAAATATATTCCATCCCGACCTTTGGTTTTCTGCCGGATAAGCGAGCACAATCCTTGATAGGAGTTTCCCGTATCGACAATCACGATATGTGCGCCCTGTTCATAATATTGCCTGCATATATGATTGAGGATAAAACTTTTGCCTCCCCCTGAAGGCCCGATGACCACACGGTTCCGGTTGCTTATCCATCCTTTTTTCATCGGGTAGTCGGAGATGTCGAGGTGAATGGGGATACCGCTCACCCGATCCGCCATCTTAATGCCGAAAGGCGACAAAGATGAGCGATAGTTCGTCTCTTCGTTAAACAGACACAAGCCCTGTTCGAGAAACGTATAGAAACTTTCTTCGGCGGGAAAATCCCCTTCGTTGCCGGGGATTGCCGCCCAGAAAAGCGTCGGAACATCCACGGTATTATGACGCGGCGTGCACCCCATAAGCGCCAGCTGCGCCCCGACATCGTTACGGATCTGCTTCAATTCCTCGCTCCCTTCGCCCCATGCCATGACATTGAAATGGGCGCGTATCGAGGTCAGAGAGAAGGAGTGCGCCTCATTGAGGTAATCGTCGATCCATTCCTTGTTGATTTGGTTCGAACGACTATACTGCGCGAGCGACTGCATGTTACGAGCCGTACGTTCGAACTGCCTGAGGTTCTCGTCGCTGTTATCCAAAAACAGATATTGATTGTAGATGTGGTTGCACGAGAGCAGCAATCCTACGGGAGCGGCGAATGAAAGCCGACAATCGGAACGCTCCGTCGAGAGGCGTTCGTAGCGGTCATCCGTACGAACGCTGCCGGGGAGGTCGTCCAGATCGGAAAGCGTATGCAGGCACAACGCCTTGTCGCCGATCCACATCCGGTCGGGATCGAGACGCATGTCCTGCAACGGGGTCTTCCCGGACGGTGACAGCGTGAGATAACGTTCGAGGATTCCCGAAGATTCGGGAGTCCCGGCAATCTCGTCCGCTCCGAGACGCCGCAGCCGGATATGGCCGCTCTCGCGGACGATGCTGGCGAACTGCTCCACAGCTTCCAGAAAGCGCGTCGTCGTATCTTTGTCCTGCAACTCCTTCGGGACGAGCGTACCCCGGCACAGCACACTGCAATCGCTCTGACGGCGGCTTTGCGCACGGGTTGTCTTCGTAATGAACAGGTAGCAGGTATGATGCAGAAAAGGTCGTTCGTTGAAATGCCGCTCGAACGACCGGCTCAAGAAACTCAAATCGTCTTTCCCGATGTCGGAACGATATTGCTCCTGAACGAAAATATCCTGCTTGTGCACCACGGTATAGTCCGGAAGCACCTTCACCGCTTTGAGCCATACGCCGTGCAGCGCTTCATATTCCTGCGAAGAGACGGTAAACAACTCCGGAAGCGTAACCTCGAACGCCACCGTGATGTTGGCGTCTTTGGAGAGGATACAATCGTGTTCGACCTTTCAGATCGGAAATTTCCGTTCGAGGGTTTCGGTTTTCAGGGTGTTATTCATGTTTCTAATGTCGGTTTAGAATTCTTGCCACACTTTTTCGGGAGACGATACGTCGCGGATGCCGCCGTGCGGCGAGGAGCTTCATCAGTCCGTAAGCCCCGTACTTGCGGTTCAGACGGAAGGTCAGCGCCACAAGTGCACCGCCCATCCCCACGCCCGCGACAAGGCATGCCACCTGATCGACCCCGCCCATATAAAGTACGACTACGAGAATGAAAACGGCGAGCAGGCCGCCGGCGAAGAGGAAGAGGTACTGCGCCCGCAGCCCCTTGAACTCCACCTGGCGGCCCACGCCTTTATTGATCGGATATTCGGCCATCGTCTAAAGGAAAAACGAACGCAGAATCGTGGCGGCGACGATCAGGAAGATACAGGCTCCGAACCAGCTCGCAGCGGTTTTAGACGTATCCGGATCGCCCGAACTGAACTTCTGATAGACCCGCACTCCGCCGATCAGGCCGATGACGGCGCCGATGGCGTAGATCAGCTTGGTCGCCGGGTCGAAATACGACGTGACCATCTGCGTAGCCTCCTGAATGCCGGCCATGCCGTTGCCTTGCTGCGCTGCGGCGTGCTGCACCGTGGCGAGCAGTCATACGGCGATTCATGCCGAACTGAAAATGAGTTTTCTTTTCATGGATGATTGTGTTTTTTAATTCGACTTCAGATTTTCTCTCCGGGCGCTGGGCCCGTGATTCATGCGTGCTGCTCATCCTGCCGTCAGCCTGAATCGTAGTATCCGGGAGCTTTCATAGCTTCGCATTTTTTAAGTTGAACAATCTATTTCGGAGCGGCAGCCATACGCTGCGCCGCTTCCTTCTCGGCATCGTCCAGATAACGGGCGATGATCGGGCTGGCGCCGGAGATGGCGTCCATGAGTGTGCGCTGCACTTCCGTATGGCGGATGTCACGCAGCACTCCGGCCAGGGTTTGCCGCTGCTCTTCAGGCACGGCCTGCCCCTTGCACAAGGCGAGGATGCAATCCAACTGCTGCGGAGTGAAACTCTGCGTCCCGGCAGGCGGGGCCGTCGTTTCGCATCCTATGTCCATCACCTCTTCGATCGCAGCTTCGCGCGTCAGGGTGTTCTCTTCCTCCGCGGTGAGCGCCGTAGGTTCCTTATGCATCCATCCCTGAACGGTCGCTTGCACGGCGCGATGTTCCTTATCGCCGTCGCTTGCCGGTACAAATGTATGGTCGCTTTTGTCTGAATTGTTCCCTTTGCGCCGGGAGTGGCGTGACACGGCGCGTGCTGGCGTCCGCTGACCGGCGCCGTAATCCCGGGTGACGACCAGCGCATCGTCTTTAGGGGTAACGGCCGCCGGCCGACGCCTGCGGCGGCGCGGCGGGTCGAGACGGTCGGCTTGCCGCCGATACCAACGCGCCAGCGCCCGGCACGTCGGCCCGAAGCAAATCTCGCCCAACTCGCCCCGGAAGAGGAACTTATCCAGAAACAGGTAGCAGAACAGCACGAGGAACAGCACGACGAGAGTTTCCGTGATTTTCATAACGGGTGTCATTCTTACAGAATTTTATTGAGTCCTTTGGAGCAGAGCGACCGTATTTCCGTTCGGTGCCGCTCGAAGTGCTGTTCCAATACGTTGTCGATGAAGTTCCCGACCGTAAAACGCCGGGTGCCCGCAACGCCCACGAGGGTCGTGATCTTGCGGTGCAGCCGCCGGTCGATGTAGACGCATTGCCGCGCTTCGGAAGGAGTATTCTTCAGAAACCGCGACGCATAGTCTTCCGCATCCGAACGCCTAACGCGCGGCTCCGAAGCAGACGCTTCCGTCGGCTCCGGGGCTATGGCATCTGACGCCGAGGCAGCCGGTTCGGGGCCGGCCATCAGGCTGCGCAGGTATTCTTCGTCGAGCTCCTGCCGGACAGGCACTTTCCTACTCATGGCACGGAAGTTTCAGCACGGCGCAGATCTCCGTCATCAGGCGGTCGAAACCGCACTCGGCGACGAAAGCCCGGTCGGGCGGCAGCAGCGTACACCGGTACACCGGGCCGCCCGCTTCCTGAATATCCTTGTTGAAGTTGCTCCGCACGGGAATATGCGTACGCAGATGCCGCAGCCCCAACTGATCGAGGACTTTCTCGTACTGCTCATAGAGCGGCGTCCGCTCGCGGCGATCCACCAAGTTCCAGAACAGGAACAGCTCCCGAAGATGCGCCCGTCCCGTCTTGATCAGGCGGTCGTTGAGAACAGAGGCGAAATTGAGCGTGCTTTCCAGTACAATGCGGTCGGCCTTCATCGGAATAAAGAGGTAGTCCAACTCGACGATCGTGGAGAGCACGCCTTCGTTGCCCACCGTTCCCGGAAGGTCGAACAGCACGACGTCGTATCGTTCTTCGGCGACGGCGGCCCATTTCCGCCATTCCGCCATTGCTTCGGAAGGTTTGCAGCAGAGAATACGATAAGGCTTCACCCCTTTGTTCTCGGCGAGCGAAACGAGGAGTCTACCGTAGATCGCCGAAGATTGCACGACGGCCTTGTCGCGGTTCGAAAGTTTGAGGATGGAGTGTTGCGGGTAGTCGCAGTCCACCACCGCGACGCGGATGCCGTGCAGGTAGTGCAGCCACGAGGCTGCCAGTACTGTGAGGGTCGATTTGCCGACGCCACCTTTCTGGGAGGCGAAAGCGATGCACAACGGATTCTGTTCCATACGAAAATAATTAAGCGATTAATATTTAATTCGTTCCGATACGCGGATACGTACTTGCGTATTTACGTATCTTCGGCGATTCATACGCCTTTGCGGATTCACATACTTTTGTCGGCAGATACGGATATAAGCTGTCACATACGAACTTCGGCATCTATGCAGACATCTATATCCGTATCCGCATAGCCGCGCAATGACGGAGGTACGGGAGGAAGAGGCTACGCGGGCAGGTAGATTCGTAAGTACCGATCCGCGCACAAAGAAAATGAGAAAACGCCCCCGTTCGGCGGCTCCGAAAACGGGTGGCGCCCAAAGGCGCGTATCGGCGTCCGTTGGCAGGTATATATCTGATACAACATAAGATAAAACGCTCTACCTTTGTCTCCGAAAGGAGTAATCCCGCTGCGACGCCGAAGGCACGCACCTTCATCCGGCCCCTGGCCGGATTTCTATATGCGCCCGCATATAGCAAGGGGTACCTTCAGCCGCTCGGAATATTCCGAGCCGCCGAAAGTGCCGCCGCGACCTGCGGCGCGGTGGACGGTTACTCCCGAGTCGTAACCTCAAAACACGGATGCCCTATGGATGCTGCCGATAAACCGACCTCCGTTGCGGGCCGCAAAGCCCTCGGCGACCCGCGCATACACCGCTATTACGTTCGCCTGACAAGCGAACAAAACGAGCGTTTCCTGCGCATGTACGAACAGTCCGGGATGAAGAATAAAGCCGATTTCATCTGCCACCGCATCTTCGGATGACCTTTTACGGTCGTCGTTAGGGACAAGAACACCTACGATTTCTATGTCCGGCTGACGGGATTTTACGCCCAGTTCCGGGCTGTCGGGGTGAACTACAACCAGTGCGTCAAAGCCATACACACGACCTTCGGCGATAAGAAAGCGTTGGCCTATCTCTACCGCCTGACGCTCGAAACACAACGGTTGGAACAACTCGTGAAGGCGGTCGTCGAACTTACGAAGGAGTTGCTGCAATGGTGCCGAAAGTAAACTCCGGGGCCAATGTCTACGGCGTACTCCAGTATAACCGCATTAAGGTCGAAGCCGGCGAAGGCCGGATATTATACATGCAGGGAATACCCGAACGCAGCGACGGCAGGTTCAGTATCGAGGAGTGTGCGGAAGCCTTCGGGTACTACACGGCGCTCAATCCCCGTGTCCGAAAACCGGTCGTGCATTTCTCGCTCAACCCCTCGCCCGAAGACCGGCTTTCGGAAGCGCAGCTTACGCAACTTGCCGCCGAGTTCATGGAACGCATGGGATATGGCCGCCAGCCCTATGTCGTCTTTCTGCACGAAGACATCGCACGGCGACACATGCACGTCGTCTCGGTGAGGGTGGACGAGCAGGGCCGGAAGATCGACCACAACAACGAACTGCGGCGCGCCATGGCGGTTTGCAGGGCGTTGGAACACGAGTACGGCCTGCATGTGCCCGAAGACGGCGGCGTGCAAACAGAACCGGAAGAATTGCACCGGGTCGATTACCTTCGGAGCGATCTGAAGCATCAGCTGCGCAACGTCGTGATGACGCTCAAACAGCAGTACGGATTCCAGTCCCTCGCGGAGTTCAACACGCTGCTCGAACGTTATGGCGTCGCAGCCGAAGAGATCCGAGGCGACGTGCGAGGCAGACCGTATCGGGGGCTCGTTTACCACGTGCTCGATGACGACGGGCAGCGCACGGGAGCGGCGGTCAAAGCGTCCCGGCTGGGCGATTTTTTCGGATGGAAGGCGCTGGAAGAAAAATTCGACGCCTCGAAACAACGGCTTCGGCAACATCCCGAAACGCTCGACCGCACACGCCGCGAAATCGACCACGCCCGGAGCGGAAGCCGCAACCGCGAGGAATTCACGGCCGAACTTCGGGAGAACGGTATCGACGCAGTTTTCCGGGAGAACGATGCCGGGCGGATTTACGGAGTCACCTTCATCGACCGCACGACACATCAGGTGTTCAACGGCTCCCGGCTCGGAAAGGAGTATGCGGCCAACGCTTTCGAGGCGTGGTTCAACGGTCGGGAGCAAGAGTCGTCCACACCCATGCCGGAAGAGTTACGGCCGTTGCCGCCCCTCGAACCGCCCCTGCCGGGACTATCTTCGGTCGAAGAGTTCGAGGAGTACATTGATACCCATTACGTTTCGATGCCCGACGTAATAGGCGAACTCATGGAATATACGCCCGAAAAGGAGTGGGAAACAGCTCCCGAATACCGGCTCTTCCCCCGCAGGAAGAAGCGGCGGCGGAAAATCCGGAAAAGAATTTAACAACCTCGATACGTTACGATCATGCAAGAAGAAGACGATCTGCGCGGCTTGGCCAAAGTCGCGGATTTCATGCGGGCGATCAGCTTTCTGTTTCTCGCCATTCACATTTACTGGTTCTGTTACGAGTGGTTTGCGCAGACGGGATGAACGATTTCCGTCGCAGACCGCATCCTGCAAAATTTCCAGCGGACGGCTGCCTTGTTCTCATCGCCGCTCTGCACCAAACTCTTCTGCACGGTATTTCTCGCATTGTCGTGCATGGGAAACCGTGGCGTGAAGGACGAGAAAATATCGTGGAAGCATATCGCCGTGGCAGGCGGCATCGGCATACTGCTATTCTACGGAAACGGCTGGCTGCTCGGGATGAATGTCGCTACGACCCTGCGGGCGGCGCTTTATACGGCAACGCTGCTGGCGGGATTCCTCGGAATGCTGGCGGCCGGGCTATGGAGCAGCCGTTTGCTAAAAAACCGTATGACGGATGATCCGTTCAATGCCGAAAACGAGAGTTTCATGCAGGAGACACGCCTGCTGAAAAACGACGATTCGTTCAACTTCCCGACCGAGTTCGTCTTCCGGAGACGCAGGCACAGCGGATGGATCAACGTCGTGAATCCCTTCCGGGCGAGTATCGTTTTAGGAACGCCCGGCTCGGGAAAATCCTATGCCCTCATCAACAACTACATCAAGCAGGCCATCGAAAAGGGATATGCGCTCTACGTCTACGACTTCAAGTTCGACGACCTGTCGGTTATCGCCTATAACCATTTGCGCAAGAACCTCAAGGCTTACGGAGCGACGACGCCGAAATTCTATGTCATAAATTTCGACGACCCGCGCCGTTCGCACCGATGCAATCCGCTCGCGCCGAATCTCATGTCCGACATCACCGACGCATACGAGGCCAGCTATGTCATCATGCTCAATCTCAACCGCTCGTGGATACAGAAGCAGGGAGATTTTTTCGTCGAATCGCCGATCGTGCTACTCGCGGCAATCATCTGGTTCCTGAAGATTTACGACGGAGGAAAATACTGTACCTTTCCCCATGCCATCGAATTGCTGAACAAACCCTACGAGGAGTTGTTCACCGTATTGATGGCTCACGAGGAGTTGGAGAACTATCTTTCGCCCTTCGTGGATGCATGGAAAGGTGGAGCCGCAGAGCAGTTGATGGGACAGATCGCCTCTGCGAAGATTCCCCTCTCGCGCATGATCTCCCCGCAGCTCTACTGGGTCATGTCGGGAGACGATTTTACACTCGACATCAACAACCCCGAGGAACCGAAGATTCTTTGCGTGGGAAACAATCCCGACAGGCAGAACATATACGGTGCGGCGCTCGGATTGTATAATTCGCGCATCGTCAAGCTGATAAACCGCAAGAAGCAGCTCAAAAGCTGCGTGGTGATCGACGAGCTGCCGACGATCTATTTTCGGGGGCTGGATAACCTGATCGCAACGGCGCGTTCCAACAAGGTCGCCGTATGTCTGGGGTTTCAGGATTTCAGCCAGCTAAAGCGCGACTACGGAGACAAGGAAGCCGCCGTGATTCAGAATACCGTAGGCAATATCTTCAGCGGACAGGTCGTAGGAGAAACGGCCCGGACACTCTCCGAACGATTCGGAAAGATCGTGCAGAAGCGACAATCCGTAAGCATCAACCGCAGCGATACCTCGACGTCGATAAATACCCAGCTCGACAGTCTTATTCCTGCGTCGAAAATCTCGACGCTCTCGCAGGGCGTGTTTGTCGGAGCCGTGAGCGACAACTTCGGAGAGGAGATCGAGCAGAAGATTTTCCATGCCCGGATCGTCGTGGACAACGACGCCGTGAAACAAGAAATGGCGGAGTACAAACCCATACCCACAATATCGTCGTTCCTCGACGCCAGCGGGCGAAACATCATGCAGGAAAAGATCAAGGAGAATTACCGCCGCATCAAGCAGGATGCACTCGACATTATCGAAGCCGAGATGAAACGCATAGAGAAGGATGAAAAATTGGCGGAGAAATTATTGTAAAATAAAGGGAGACTGAAAAATTCAGTCTCCCTTCTCGATTAATTTTCATTTATAAGAAGTTCTTCTAATTGTTTTCTTGTTTCTTCGACCATGTCTTTTTTTGAAGCTCCCGGCAATGCAAGATATTTCTCTACGGCATCTAACATTTCGTGACAAGCTATAAAAAAATCATAGCGTTCATGGAATGAAAAATCTTTGTGATATATAGAATAAAAAGTAGAATAATGTCTTGCTACACGGAAACTATAATGTTTGTATTGATTTCCCTTTTGCGATGCCATGAGCATTCTATGAGCGCGTTTAAAAACTTCAATTGGCTCAATTACATTTTTCTTTTCGTTTGCATCTTCCAAAAGATAGCGGGCAAAATGATTATCTATTTGGAAGGTATCAAAATTTGTATTTTTTGCATATGAGTATGCATTGTCAAAACATCTTGCTGCATCAGAATACTCACCATCAGCTAAACGAGCAATAGCAAACTGTAACCAAAATAAAGGATTCTCTCTATTATATTCTAAATATGCGACTTTTTCATAAATATTAAAAATAGCTCTATTAAGTCCTCTCTGATCAGAATCCTTTTTTAATATTCTATTTAGATTCTGATATAACATAATTTCTTTCAGATATTTACGAATTCGTTTATGAGAACGTTTTTCATGTAATCGTTCATAAATTTGAATTAAAGGAGTATCAATATCTGAATAATTCAAAAGATTTTTCAATATATAATTTGAGAGTACAGAAGATTTGAAAACTATTTCTTCTGTATCAAAATCAATAAATTCTCTTAAAAATTTATTTTTCCTAAAAGATATGTTATTTAATGAATCTAATCCTAAATCATCTACAATATCTACCAATCTTAATCTGAAATCTAAAACAGCTCCAATTAGTAAGTATAATAATGCTTGATAATAATCACTTCTGTGTTTGATCGCTGTTACGATCTCATTATAGCGATTTCCTAAATCATCTGATTTAACTAACTGAATTATAAATTGGCTTAGATGACGTTTGCATCGTGTTTTAATAAATTGTATCTTCTCATCGACTGTAAAGTGGGAGCGTTTTTGCCATAATCCATTCTTTTCGACCACTTGAATTAATGACTCAACTTCCTTGTCAGTCAACTCATTAAGATCTATTTCAAAAGGATCATCAAGCATTATGTCACGCAAAAATAGATGTGCTGTTTCATGGGCAGGAGTCCTTTCTGACAATACTAATGAAATGTGATTATGCTTATAACGTCCAATTTTTTTCAGCAGATTGACTGTATCTGCATAATTTTCAATAATTATAACAGTTGGATCATCTGTTTGATTACAAATGTAATCTAATTCATCAATTGCAGATAGTGCGTCTCTTTCAAGATAAAATACTTTTTTACCTTTCTCTAATAAACATATAGATAATGCTTTCAAAAATAGCGTTTTACCATTTCCTAAATCAGAGAGGACAACTATAAAAGGACATCCTGATTGTATTTTTTGTAGAACTACCTCTAATTTATCTCGGAAAACAAAATAAGGAAATGAATCTGCATTTTTTATTGAATATGCAAGCAAATTTTCATCGACATTTCCTTTGACTAACAAATCAATAAAGCTAATGCGTTTACGTTCAGGCTTTTGATTAGTTATTCGAGGAGTAACAAAATGATGAAATGTATATGGTATATCCACATTTATAATAGGTACATTCTGCAATTCTCTCACGAATCCTTCTGTCCCCAATTTAAGAGGTGTACCTAAATCTTCTAATTGCATCAAATCAATATCATTTTCATCGGGGCCAACGATAAAAAATGTCTTTTCTTTGATATTTTTTGTTCGATCCAATAAATGAATAAGGTCAGTATCAGATTGAAGAGAACAACCTACAAAAAATATTGCATCACATAACAATAAATCATCTTCAAATATCTCCCACCAACCTGTATTTTTGATGTAATCTTTATTATAACTCTTATATGTCAATTTGAAAGAATTATCAATTGTTGCTCTTGATAATTGACTAATTACTCCATTTAAATGAACACAAACTGATGAAGTGCGGTATTGTTCACTCTCGTCGGAAAGAGTGACTGATGACAATAGTTTATTGTTTTCGAGGTAAGCTCGTTCTAAAATTTCATCATAGTTTAGCGTATAACATCGTCGCCAAGGAAAATTTCCGAGTTCTTTTTGAGTCGGAGAAATTTCCTTGATTATAAATTCCCGTTGGAGAAAGGCTATGATTTTATCTTCTCCATACTGTCGAATATACCATTGTGACGCTCGACGTAAATCGTCATCTTGATTTTCTTTAGGAACATCACATTCGTTGTATAGTTCATGTGCAATATATTTTGCAATACGAAATGCAGATTTATCTTGCTTGTAATTTTTTGCACCAAGAGAAAATCCTGCACCTGTAAGTAATAAACATTTACCATATTGAATTTTTTGTATGGCTTCTTCAAATTTCATGGCAATATTAAATTTATGCATAAAAATACATTAATTCAATGTAATATCAAAATTATACTTGCCATTTCCCGCCATCTCGCACCTCTTCCCGCCAGAAGGGGCGCATTTGGTGTTATGAACTGGAAAAAGGTCTTATCTTTCCGCCGGATTTTCACCATTCAATTTACTCATTTAATTATCTGCATTATGGCAAGAGAACAGGAAAAGCTATCGAAGGACGTGCTGGCCGTCCTCGACAAAAAGACGAACGATCTGCGTCTGGTCAGCGAGATGAACGAGCAGACGGGAGAGTTCAACACCGTGAGCACGGCTCCGGGCGATCGGCGCAGAGCCCTTTCGTTCGACAGCCGAACGGTTTTGGGAACCTTTTTCGAGAACCTTCGCAACCAATACGGACGCCCGTCCGACCTGGGCTGAAGTTTCTTTCGGATCGGTACCGAAAAACTCGACCGTATCCTCGACTCCATCATCCAAGTCCGCGAAGGCAAGGATCAGGACGGCTCTCTGGCCAAAGAGATCTCCGACTACGAACTCAACAACGAGGGGCGTATCGCCAAGTTCGCCGACCGCTATAAGTTCGAGGAGCGGGAACTTCCGTGGGATCAGATTCAGGCGTTGGGCCTGAACAAGGAGATCCTGTTGGACAATCAGAGCATGGGCGACATCCTCAAAGGACGTATTCCCAACAAACTGGTGCCGCTCAAACATAAGATGGACGGCCGCTGGGTCGATCTGGGACTCGGCACGATTTCGCCGATCCGCGACGATGCGGGCAATGTCCAACTCCGTATCTTCACACGTCTGGACGAGCCGCAGTACAAAATATCGCCGTATAAGGAGCTCTTCACGGACAAGGAAATCGAGCGTCTCGAAACCGACGGACATCTGGGTTCCACCAAGAAAATGAAAGATTTTACCTCGGGGCGCGAGTGCGAGTGTTATGTCAGCGTCCATGAGGCGACGAACCGTCTGACGACGCTTCCGGTCGATGCGCTGACGCTCCCCACCCGAATCTACGGCAAAGAGATCGGCGACGACATCAAGGCGCTGCGCTCCGGCAAGGAGATCTTCGTCGAAGACATCCACCTCAAGGACGGTCGGGTCATCTCAGGTCATGCACGCGTGGACGCCAACCGCGGAGACGTGGTGTTCCGCAACGACAATAATCCGCATCTGCGCATCCACGATACGGTTTTCGGAGTCAAGGTAAGTGCAGACATCCAGGCGAAGCTGGCCAACCACGAGGTCGTCTTCATTCCCGGTATGAAAGTCGGCAGCAAGACGATCAGCACCGACCTTCGTTACAGCGACACGGGCCGGCCCCTGTTCGGCAACAACGCCCGCAATTACCGTTCGCGTCTGGGCGAGGAGAATCCGCGTCCGCGCCAGCGTGTCCGCCGGCGTCTTCCGTCGCTTCCCGGCGCACAACCCAAAGGCATGAAAATCGGTTAGCCATTATGAAACGACATGTAGAAGAGAAAGAGTTGCCGTACTTCGCGGCAACTCTTACCGCTTATTTGCGCGAAAGCCATCCCGAACTGCTCTCCGACAAACACTTCATCGCCGAGCGGAGCGACCATGCGGCCCAAACCTATGAACGTGCCGTTCGCAACGGCAACAGCGTCTACGAGGCTCTGGAACTCTCGAACGCCGTTCTGTACCAAGACCTGCGTTTTTCGAAATACGATGCGATCTTCGAGGTCGTGTCAGAATGGTTCCCGGAGGTCGCAGCCCGGCAGCGCACCGCTTTCTGCCTGAAACTGCTTCCCGTCTGCGAAGAGGCATTCGAGATGTACGACCTGACCGACGACTTCGAGAGCAGCCCGTCCTATAAAAATCTTCTATTGGAACTTACCGGACTCATCCAAACTCACATCGAACTGCATGGCATACAATAAAAGGAAACATCTGGAGGCGAACATCGCCGCCCTGCGTATCGCTTTCGCTCCATCGACGGTACTTACCCCGCAGCAGCGTGAAGCCCTGGCTGCGTACAGCGGCTTCGGAGCGTTGAAATGCGTCTTGCAGCCGGCCGCTGCGGACGACGACCTCGCGCAGTGAAAGACCGACCGGGAACTCTTCCCACAGGTGAGGGAACTGCACGAACTGCTGCGCCATTATGCCGGCAGCGAACAGCGGTATAAAGACTTCGTGCAGAGCATGCGCAATTCTACGCTGACGGCATTCTACACACCGCCGGCCATCGTGCGTGCACTCGCCGAGGCGCTCCGGGATGCCGGCGTCGTTCCCCGGCGGTTGCTCGACCCCAGCGCCGGGGCCGGGATTTTCCCTTCGTCGTTCCGGGAGACCGCCGACGGCGAAGTCGAAATCCTCTCTTTCGAGAAAGACCTGCTGACCGGACAAGTGCTCTCTGCACTGGCCCGGGAACGAGAGCAGGTTGTCATCGACGGTTTCCAAACCATCGAATCGGCCTATGACAGTTATTTCGACGTGGTAACGTCCAATATTCCCTTCGGTGATACCCGGATTTTCGACGCATCCTTTCGGAAGAGCGACGACCCGGTTCGAGGACAAGCGCTCAAGGCCGTTCACAACTATTTCTTCATCAAGGGACTGGATACGCTCCGCGAGGGCGGCATTCTGGCGTTCGTCACCTCGGCGGGCGTCATGGACGCTCCCGGCAACGAACCCGTCCGCCGCTATCTGATGGAGCATGCGCGGCTGGTTTCGGCCGTGCGGCTACCGAACAATCTCTTTACGGAGTATGCCGGCACGGAAGTGGCCAGTGATCTTGTCGTCCTACAGAAACAGAGCGAAAAGCGGAAACTTACCCCCGACGAGCAACGCTTCGTCAATTCGTCCGAGATCGGCAACGGAATTTACCTGAACGACTACCACCGGGATTTCAAGCACGCGATCCATACGACGTTTTCGCATGAAAAAGGTCTCTATGGACAATCCGCTCTCGTACTGCACTACGACGGAGGCCCGGAACGGATCGCAGAGCGGCTGCGCGGAATCCTCGCAAATGATTTCGCAGCCCGCCTCGACACCGAACGATATACGCAATATCTTCGTCCGCTCCATATTCCGCAGGCGCAAACCGTGCCGCCGATCGCCCGGAGGCAAAATCGGGTCGCGGCTCCGCAGCCCATGCTGACACCGGAGCAGGCATCCGTTGCACCGACTCCGGAAGTACCGGCTCCGGCCGCATCGCTTTTCGGCAGCGCTGCCGCCGTTCCGATCGCCCGCCGTCCGCTGGGACAGCGGCGGGCCGGGCGCAGAACGGATACGACCAGCATATCCGATCTCTTCACGCAGGGGAATCTGTTCGCACAACCGGCGGAGGCAGCGGATGCCCCGGCGGCAGTCGCTACGCCGGCTTCGGAGAATAAAGATCCGCGGCCCTTTACCGGCACGATGCTTCCGCATTACAAAGAGTGGTCGTTGGTTCTGTTCGAAGGACAGGTCGGACGTCTGGTCGGCCTGACACGACAGGGCTGCACGTTCCATCCCGAAGAGCTGGGAACCTTGTCCCGATACCGGGCCGAACGCTATATCCCGTTGCGGGATACCTACCAGCTGCTCTACCGGCTCGAAATGCAGAACGAGATCGAATACAAGGGGCTACGGCGCAAACTCAACGGATGTTACGAGAACTTCACGGCTCTGTTGGGCGATCTGAACAAGAAGGAGAATGCCGCCTTCATCCTGAACGATCCCGGCGGGCGGGAGGTGCTGGGGCTCGAACGCTTCGTCGAAGGCCGAAAACAGCTCTCCGACATCTTCCGACGCCCCGTATCGTTCGATCCTTACGAGCTCAAGCACGTCGATACGGCGGCCGAAGCGCTGGCCGCCTCGCTCAACAAGTTCGGACGGGTGGAGTTTCCCTATATGGAGTCGCTCGCATCGCGTTCCCGGCAAGAGCTGACCGACGAGCTGGGCGCTCGCATTTTCTACAATCCGATGGTCAAGGGGTATGAAATCCGCGAACGGCTCGCGGCAGGGAATGTCGTCGCCAAAGCCGAATGGATCGAAGATTACCTCAAAGAGAATCCCGACGACGATGCCAGCCGCCGCTCGCTCGCGCTGCTTCGTGAGGCCGCACCCAAACGCATCGAGTTCGAGGAGCTGGATTTCAACCTCGGCGAGCGATGGATACCGACCGATATTTACGAAGGCTTCTGCGAGCATTTCTTTCAGGTGCCCGTATCGGTAAGCTATTCGGCGAAGATGGATGCCTTCGGCATCGAGAACCACGGGTACAGCCCACTGATCTCCCAGAAATACGTCGTCAAAGGAGACTTCGAGGTCTACGACGGTATGGATCTGCTGCATCATGCCATGCTCAACACGCTGCCCAACATCAACAAGGACGGCGGCAAGGACGAACACGGCAAGACCATCCGGATTCCCGACTTCGAGGCCCGGCAGAAGGCCGACACGCTCATCACCGAAATCCGGCAGGCGTTCGTCGAATGGCTGCATGCGCAGCCCGACGATTTCAAGGAGCGGCTGACCGATCTCTACAACCGCAAATTCAACTGTTATGTCCGTCCACGCTACGACGGCAGCCACCAGCAGTTTCCGGGGCTCGACCTGCGGGGGCTGGGCATCGACGACTTGTATCCCAGCCAGAAGGATGCGATCTGGATGATCAAGCAGAACGGCGGCGGGATCTGCGACCACGAGGTGCTGCGCCCATAAGGGCATATAGTAAATGTAGGCTTAGCAACCTACCCGGCAAGGGTTTTCAACGCCGGTCATTAGCCAACTTATCCACTTAGCCGAAAGGCGGTGGGGAGTGTCGCATGTTGGAAACGGCATAAGTCAGCTAACTATCATGCTGCTACTGAATGTCTAAATGAAATGATAGATATGAGGATGAAGACTATACTGTTTGAACGACAGTCCGAGTTGTTAGTTGGTAAACCCCGACGGAAGATAGTTACAAACGTCGGGCTGCAATACTTCTACTTTCCTACCTCAAGTACGAGAGCCGAAAACCGATTGCAGAACAGCCGCAATAAGCGGAAAAGGACGAAAATCGCATCCGACAATCTATTGAGCTATGTTACTATATGTCTAAATGGGGATTGTCTAAGTAGGAATGCCGAAAGGCTATGGGGTTTGCCCCCTGAATATCCTATATGACAACAGAGTCTCCGTAGTAGTCCGAGCAAGGGAAAGCCTTGTACATGGCGAAGGGAGACAGTGAGTTATTATTTAATATGTTTAACGAATGATGTGTGAGACATTATGAGAGATTCAGCAAATGTATTAAACAGTCTGGCTGGGCACAGCCAAGACCCTAATTACAAGTTTGAACGGCTTTACCGACTGCTGTTCAATGAAAATCTGTACGCACTTGCCTATCAAAAGTTGTCGCAGAATGCGGGCAACTATACGAAAGGCACAGACGGGCAGACCATAGACGGAATGAGCATAAAGCACATTCACTCTATCATTGGACAGTTGAAAGACGAAAGTTACCGTCCGTGCCCTGCACGGAGAATTTACATTCCAAAAAAGAATGGCAAGCAACGTCCTTTAGGCATACCAGCCTTTAAGGACAAACTTGTACAGGAAGTTGTAAGGATGATTCTTGAATCCATCTACGAAGGTCATTTTGAAGACTGCTCGCATGGATTCAGACCACACCGTGGCTGTCATACGGCTATGGCTTCCTTACAAAAGGGAGGTACGGGAGCACGTTGGTTCATCGAGGGAGACATCAAGGGTTTCTTTGACAACATCAACCATGATGTTTTAATCGGAATCCTTGCTGAAAGAATCAATGACGAGCGTTTCCTGCGACTGATACGTAAATTCCTCAAAGCAGGCTACATGGAACAATGGGAGTACAAAAATTCCTATATCGGAACACCGCAGGGAGGCATAATAAGTCCGATTTTGGCGAATATTTATCTTGACAAACTCGATAAATTTATGCGGAACTACATAAACGTCTTCAATAAAGGTAAAGCACGTGTACGCAACCCCGAATATAAAAGGGTTGCAAATCGTAAGGACAAACGTGTAAAGAAACTGAAGAATGAAACAGACGAGCAGAAGAAAGAAGCATTGCGCAGGGAGATAGCCATTCTCCACCGTGAGATGCAACAACTTCCTGCAACTCTTGACATGGACGAAAACTTCAAACGCATGAGGTATGTACGCTATGCCGATGATTTTCTGATTTGCGTAATCGGAAGTAAAGAGGACTGTGTAAAAGCAAAGGGGGACATTAAGACCTTTCTGCAAGATACGTTGAAACTCGAACTTTCGGATGAAAAGACGTTAATCACCAACTCACACGACGCAGCCAAATTTCTCGGCTTTGATGTTACAGTCCGCAGTACGGACAAGACGAGAAAGGATTTCAGAGGAATCCCCATACGCTCACTTGACCATAAAGTGGTTCTTCTCCTGCCTTATGAGGTTATGAGAAAGAAACTGCTTGACTATAATGCGATGCGCATAATAATCAAGAATGGCAAGGAAGCATGGGAATCGACCTCACGCCCGTATCTCCGTAGTAATGATGACCTTGAAATACTCAACCGATACAATTCGGAAATTCGGGGAATCTATAACTACTACTGTATTGCAAACAATGTCAACATTCTCAATAGTTTCTATTACTACATGAAAGAGAGTATGTATAAAACATTATCATCCAAGTATGAATCAACCGTAAGGAAAATAATCCGTAAATATTGCCGGAATAAAGTCTTTACAGTAAGGTATGAAAACAACAAGGGCGAAATGTTGGAACGTACTATTTATCATGGAGGGTTCAAGCAGAGAAAAGACGCGCGTATTGACAATGCGCATATCATGCCCAGTTATCGCGGGACTGAAAGTACCAGCCTTATGGCTCGGTTGAAAGCCCGTGAATGTGAATATTGCGGAGCGGAGGACAACCTTAGAATGGTGCATGTCCGCAAGCTAAAAGACCTGAAAGGCAAACAGGAGTGGGAACGCTTCATGATTGCCAGACAGAGAAAAACAATAGCAGTATGTGAAAATTGTTATCGTAAGATTCATGAAAAGAAATAGACTGAAAATAACCATGGAGAGCCGTATACATGGAGACGTGTACGTACGGTTCGGTGGCGAGCGTTTAGAAACCTACCGTCCGAAAGGACGGCAAGGCGCTTTGCGCTTAGCCTGTGGTACGGGCAAGACGCTCATCATGTGCGTCGCAGCGTATGAGATGCATCGTTTGGGACTGGCCCGCAAGCCGATGATCATCGGTATCAAGGCCAACATCCACGAGATCGCCCGAACCTTCCGCACGGCCTATCCCAATGCCCGTCTGCTCTATCCCGGCAAGGAGGACTTCACGCCGGAGAACCGCCTGCGGATCTTCAGCGACATCAAGAACAACAACTGGGACTGCATCATCCTTACGCACGAACAGTTCGGCAAGATACCCCAGTCGGCCGAGGTGCAGCAGCAGATTCTCCGGCAGGAGATGGACGACATAGATGAAAATCTGGCGTCCTACGAAAAGCAGGGCGGACATGTGGACGGCTGGATTCTGCGCGGTCTGGAGAAGCGCAAAGAGAATCTGGATGCCAAGCTCCACGAGTTGCAGGAGACAATCGACGCGCAAAAGGACGATACGGTGGATTTTCAGCAGATGGGAATAGACCATCTGTTCGTCGATGAATCGCACAACTTCAAGAATCTGATGTTCAACACCCGCCACAGCCGTGTGTCGGGACTGGGAAATACCGACGGCAGTAAGAAGGCCATGAATTTGCTATACGCCATCCGCACCATTCAGCAGCGCACGGGGCGCGATCTCGGAGCGACGTTCCTTTCGGGAACGACCATCGCCAACTCCCTGACGGAGCTGTATCTGCTCTTCAAATATCTGCGTCCCAAAGAGCTGGAGCGGCAGGACATTCCCTGCTTCGATGCGTGGGCCGCGGTATTCGCGCAGAAAACATCGGAGTTCGAGTTTTCGGTGACCAACGAAGTGATCTCCAAAGAGCGTTTCCGCTATTTCATCAAGGTTCCGGAGCTGGCCATGTTCTACAACGAGATTACCGACTACCGCACGGCCGCAGACGTGGGAATCGACCGTCCCGAGCTGGACGAGGAGCTATGCCAGATACCTATGACCGACGATCAGCAGGCATTTTTGGACAAGCTGGTGCTCTTCGCCAAGACGGGAGATCCCGAACATATCGGACGCGCCGACCTGAGCGACGGGGAGGTCAAAGCCCTGATGCTGTTGGTGACGATGTACTCCAACAAGCTCTCGCTCGACATGCGGCTGATAAGTCCCGCGTATGCGGATTCACCGGGCAACAAGGCCAGCCGCAGTGCCGCCAACATCGCTGAATACTATCGGCGATACGAAGATCAGAAAGGCACGCAGATGGTTTTCTGCGACCTCTCGACCTATAAGCCCGGCATCTGGAACGTCTATTCGGAGATCAAACGCAAACTGGTCGAAGACCACGGTATTCCGGCGCAGGAGATCCGCTTCGTACAGGAAGCCGCGAGCGACAAGGTGCGGCAGGCGATGTTCGATGCCATGAACGAAGGGAAAATCCGGGTGCTCTTCGGCTCGACGCAGAAACTCGGAACGGGAGTCAACGCCCAGAAACGAATCGTCTGCATGCACCACCTCGACATTCCGTGGCGGCCGATGGATCTGGAACAGCGCAACGGCCGCGGCGCACGGAAAGGCAACATAGTCGCCAAGGAGTATGCCGGCAATAAGGTCAAAGCCTATGTCTATGCCGTTCTGCGCACGCTCGATGCCTACAAATTGAATCTGCTGCACAACAAACAGCAGTTCATCGACCAGCTCAAACGTAACCGATTAGGTGCGCGGCGGTTGGACGAGGGGGCCATCAGCGAGGATTCGGGGATGAACTTCGCGGAGTGGATGGCCGTGGTGTCGGGAAATACCGACCTGCTGCAAAAAGCCAAGCTCGAAGGCCGGATCGCGGCGCTGGAGAGCGAGCAGACGATCTTCATGCGCACCCGGCACGAGGCGCAGAGCCAACTGCAACGCTACACGGCGGAGATCGGGCGACGGGATGCGATGCTCGAACGTCTGAAACGCGACTGGGACTATATCAACGAGGTGGCGCCGCCGGACGCCAAAGGCAAGCGGGCCAATCCCCTGCGGATCGACGGCGTGGAATCCGCGGATATTGTCGCCCATGGCAAGCGCCTCGTGGAGATCGACCGCACCGTAAATACCGGTGACGATTACCAGAAAATCGGCACGCTGTTCGATTTCCGCATTCTCGTCCGCACCGAGCGAATGCAGAAAGACGGGCTGGCGCTCACGGTCAATAAATTCATGGTCGAAGGGTTGGACGGCATCAAGTACACGTTCAACAACGGGCATCTGGCTGCGGAGCCGAAAACCGCGGCGACGAACTTTATCCGGGCGCTCGACACGATACCGTCACTAATGGCGACCTACGAGAAAGAGAAAAAGCAATTCACCCGCGATATTCCGACCTTCGAGCAACAGATCGCAGCCGTATGGCCCAAAGAGGAGGAGTTGAAGCGGCTCAAGGCCGAGGCAGAGTCGCTGACTCGGAAGATTCAGCTCGACATCGCACAGAAGCAGCAGGAGATGCAGGCGAAAACAGCAGATAACGGCAATGGGCTGAAGATCGAAAACGCGGAGGTGGTGGACGAGGTCGTCAAACCGTCGAAGGCAGAGCCGCTTTCTACGGCATCCGAGAGCCAAGAAGAACCGCCGGAAGAACGGGAGCACGTCGTGTCTCCGCCCGAATCGGACTTTATTCGCAATCATATTCTTCTCGTGCGGCCCGCGACGAACATGAAGGCCAAAGGGCCGAAAATATAAATCAATATCCCGGCTTTGCCGGGATATTGATTACAAAAGCTCACACTAAATTCATTTCGATTTGCAAAGGTTGAATATTTCAATTATCTTAATTGCATCAAATGCGATTTTAATGAATTTCCTAATTATGTAATATGTACATAAAATCAGTACACATTGAAAACTACAAAAGTTACAAAGGTTGTTTCGATATATCGTTGAACGACGGTATAAATATTCTTGTCGGCAATAATGAAGCAGGAAAATCTACGCTTATAGAAGCAATACATCTGGCCCTAACCGGAATACTTAATGGCCGGTATCTTAAAAATGAGCTATCACAATATCTGTTTAACAATGATATTGTTAATGAGTATCTGGACAATCTTAAAAATGGTCGCCCTGCATCTCTGCCGCATATTCTTATAGAGTTGTATATCGGGGGCGATGACTGTCCTCTGTTTTGTGGAAACGCGAATAGCCACAGAGAGGATGACTGCGGACTGTCATACAAGATAACCTTTGACGAACGTTATAGGGATGTTTACGAAGAACTCATCAAACAGGATGTCAAAACGTTACCCATTGAATATTACGATGTCGTTTGGACGTCATTTGCACGGGACGGCTCGATAACAAGTCGCAATATTCCGTTGAAGTCGGCTCTGATAGACTCGTCCAATACTCGCTATCAGAATGGGTCGGATGTTTATATATCCCGTATCGTCAAAGAGTGTCTGGAACCGAAAGAGATCGTGGATATTACTCAGGCGTACAGAAAAATGCAGGAGGTGTTCATGGGGGAAGAATCTATCGGAAATATCAACACTCGATTAAAAGGGGCCAGCAGAATCTCGAATAAAGACGTGGAATTATCCGTCGATTTGTCCTCGAAAAACGCATGGGAAAATTGTCTGATGACCTATCTGGATAAAATCCCGTTTAATTATATCGGTAAAGGCGAGCAATGTATCGTCAAAACCAAATTGGCTTTAGCCCATAAAAAAGCGAAAGAGGCGAGTATAATTTTAATGGAAGAACCGGAAAATCATCTGTCTTATTCCAAACTGAACGAATTGATAGCTGCCATAAAGGAGCATTGCAAAGAGAAACAGATTATCATTTCGACACACAGCAGCTTCGTTGCGAACAAATTAGGTCTGAAATCTTTGATTCTGTTGCATGATCGAAAGACATTGCGGCTGCATGATTTGTCGCCAAGCACGATTGATTATTTCGAGAAATTATCGGGGTACGATACACTGCGACTTTTGCTCTGCCAAAAGGCAATATTGGTAGAAGGTGATTCCGACGAATTGGTCGTGCAAAAAGCCTACTTGAAGAAATACGGAAAACTACCAATAGAAGATGGCGTGGACGTAATAGCTGTCGGCAATCTGTCGTTTTTACGATTCTTGGAAATTGCCAAATACCTTACGATTCAGGTGACGGTAGTTACAGACAATGACGGGAACATTGATGCTTTGAATGAGAAATACAAGGAATACAAGGATTTACCCAATATTTGCATCTGTTTCGATGACACGATAGATGCCGGGGATTTGCGTATTGGCGATAAGCCGTTCAACTACAATACGATGGAGCCTAAAATTGTAAAGGCGAACTCATTGGATAAAATGAATATCATAATGGGCACTGCATATGAAAATATTGATGATTTGCACAAATACATGAAAGCACATAAGACGGATTGTGCTTTGGCTATTTTCAATACAACCGAAGAGTTGGTATTTCCTGAATACATAAATAAAGCTATTCTGTGAACAACAAAGTCATTATAGCAGCTGCGGGTTCCGGCAAAACGACGCATCTTATAGAAACGGCACTCCTATTGCGGAATGCCACTATACTTATCACTACATTTACAGACGAAAATGAGAAGGAAATACGAACCCGTTTTTTTGAAAGAAACGGATGCATACCATCCAATGTCGTCATTCAAACATGGTTCTCATTTCTGTTACAACATGGGGTCAGGCCCTATCAAGGATATTTATATGACAAGAATATCGTCGGGTTATCTTTAGTAAACAGCCAATCCGCTTTGCGTAGTCAAGAAACGAATGTCGAACGTCATTATCTTACTGGGGATAAAAAAATATATTCCGACAAAATCGCCAAGTTCGCCTGCCGCTGCGACGAACGCTCCAATGGAGCGGTAATATCCCGATTATCCAAAATATATACTCATATTTTCATTGATGAGGTGCAAGATCTTGCCGGATATGATTTGGAATTTTTAGATAAGTTATTTCTTTCTCCACTGGAAATTCTATTAGTAGGAGATCCTCGTCAAAGAACTTTCTCAACAAATAGTTCTGCTAAACACAAACAATTCAGACGGTCTAATATATTGGATTATTTCAAAAGTCGCAAAATGAAATTTAACCTCGATATTGATTCACAATCTTTGAATGTAAACCATCGGTGTGTATCTGAAATCTGTGATTTTTCAAATAAACTATATCCTGATATGATTGCAACAACGTCTGATAATACATCTGAAATAGAGCATAAAGGGGTATATTTTCTTCGGCAAACAGATGTGGAAGAATATTTACAGAAATACAGTCCTATTCAGTTACGACAGAGTAAAAGTACCGATACCCATCCTGCATACCCGACATTGAATTTCGGGGTATCCAAAGGTTTGTCATTCGATAGAGTTCTCATATATCCAACAAAGCCTATTTTAGATTGGATTATCAGAGGAATAGAATTGAAACCGACAAGTAAGTGCAAGTTATATGTCGCTATAACGCGGGCACGATATAGTGTCGCCATTTTATATGATTATAACGACAATGTAAATATATGTGGAATAACAAAATATAAATGATAAATCATGGTTGCATTAGACAAAAAGAAGCTGTCTATGAATGCATTAGACAACTTCTCTTTATTCGAATTTCCATTATTCGAGGCCTTTTCTTGAATATGCAATTCTTAATGAGGTAGAAATCTGTTAGACAGTATTTTGAATAAATACTTCAGAATAGATTATTCTCGCTTAATTATAATTGCGGTATCCGGCACCGCTTGTTCCATTGTCTGATAAAAGATACGCTTACTCTCCTGCATGTCTTTCAGATTGATGAAATCCAGTACATTGTAGTATTGCTTGCCATCCTGATCCTCAACGGGACAGAGTTTCCCGCGACGTTTGTATTTCTCGACGAAATCCGGATCGAGTCGGATGAGCTCGCAGACTTCCTCCTGCGTCATCGAAAGAGAAATACGGCGCTCCCGGCAGACATGCTGCAATACGAGGAGCATGTTCGAGGCTTTCATGTGGCTGCGAACGAGCAGAGCGAATTTGCTTCGCTCGATAAGAATCATCTTTTTCATGACTTCTTTACTTTATTAGTTGATGTGGTGTTGGGTTCATTCCGGAGGGCTTCGAGAACGCGCGATCTGCTGTAATAGATTTTGCCGCCGTGCTTGACATAAGGGATCGTACCGTCGCTCCGACGACGGGAAAGGGTACGGTCGGACATCTGGGTAAGCATGCGGACTGCCGGAGTGTCGATCAGGTCATCGGGTAAAGGTCGAGAATTGTTTTGGATCAGTAGTTCGAGACGATTGAATCGTCGCAATACCAGACGTAACAAACGCAGAGTCGGATTACCTTTTAATGGCTTCATTACAGTGATCGTTGGTTAGACGATGCAATGATAGGAAACATCCCGATAGCAATAATTTAGTTAAAACAGGCAACTAAATAATCAACCCGCTCGGAGCACAAAAAAGCATATCCAAGTTGGATATGCTTAAATAGTACTTAATGCTTTTCTATTCGTTAATTTGCTTATGTATAATATTTTAACTATCTTTGTCGTGAGTTCTTGGATTTATTGTATAAGGGTGCAACAGAATGTAAGACTTCCGTCACCAATTCGTAACCCTTCCTCTTTTCAATAAAAATACCGTCCTGATTTACAGAACGGTATCTCAAAAACAGTCAGCCCCAAGGAACGGGGATGTCTTCCACGGGACGTGCCGCTTCCGCTATTTGTCCAGATCGACCAACTCGTACTGCCGGCTGCCGATGCCGATGGCCTCGGCGTGTTCGAGCGTGTGGATGCCGTGGCGCGACTCCATGCGTTCGATCAGATGGACCTTGCCCTCGTCGGGCGAGGCGTACACCAGGTCGACGCACGCCTGGTCCAGCGCCACGGGGTCCAGCGAGGCGAGGATGCCGATGTCGCCCATGCGGGGCGGTTCGGGATGCGCGTCGCAGTCGCAGTCCACCGAGAGGTTGTTCATAACGCTGATGTAGAGAATCCGTTCGCCGCAATGGGCGGCGATCGCTTTGGCCGCTTCGGCCATCGACTCCAGAAAATCGTCCTGCGCGGGCAGGCTGCTCCACAGTTTCTCGGTGTCCTCGGTCTTTCCGGCCGAGTGAATCCACGCTTTTCCGGCCGACGAGGCGATGCCGATGGAGATGTTCTTGATCGCGCCGCCGAATCCGCCCATCGCGTGCCCCTTGAAATGCGAAAGAACCACCACGAAATCGTACTCCGGGAAGTGAGAGCCTACGATGTCGTATTTGAGGTGCCTGCCGCCCTCGACGGGCAGGCGCACTTCGCCCTCGGCGTCCATGATGTCCACCGGAGCGATGGCCGTGAACCCGTGGTCGGCGGCGGCTTTCAGGTGGTCTTCGGTCTTGGCGCGTCCGCCGCCGTAGGCCGTGTTGCACTCGACGATCGTGCCCTTCACCGACTTCACCAGATCGCCGATCAGGGCCGGTTGCAGGAAATTGTTGCCTCCCGGCTCTCCGGTCGAGAGTTTCACGGCGACCTTCTTCCCTTCGGCCTTCCGGCCCAGGGCCTCGTAGACGGCTTTCATTCCCGCGGGCGAGATGTCGCGGGTCATGTAGACTTTGGCGGGAGCCGCCTCCGCCGCCTTTTTGTCGTTGCCCGACGCACAGCCGGAGCCTGCGGCCGCGAAATGCAAAACAAAGGAGATCATACAGATTTTTTTTCATCATGGCTATTTGCGTATTACGTACTTTATAAAGAGGTATCCGCCGAACACCTGCAATAACATGCCGGGAATCCCGATCCGGAAGTCCTGCACGGCGGCCGTGAAGCTGCCCGTCAAGGCCCATTCCCCGGCCGATCCGACGATCTGGTAGAACAGCACGACGGCGGCGAGCAGCGCCACCGACACGCGGTTGAAACGCCGGGCCGCATACCCTGCCGTTCCGGCCAGCAGCGCCGATTTCACGAGGATCGCCGGCAGCGCCGTGACGGCGGGCATCCCGAACAGCGCGGCGTTCACGAGCGGCGAAGCGAGGGCTGTCAGCAGTCCCGTGCGCCAGCCGTATTTGTAGGCGCCGACGAGCGTGAAGAAGTAGATCGGCAGCATCGTGGGACCTCCCAGCTGCACGAGGTGGCACAACTGCGGCAGGACGATGTTGCCCGCCGCGAACAGGGCTGCCGCGAGGTATGTACGCGTCTCCCGGTAGCCGGTCGAATAGAGTGTTACAGACGGTGTTTTCATGGTTATTTCAATTAAAGGTTTAACTTCAGTCCGCCGAAGACCGTCGCCCGGGGCATCGGGTATCCGGCATTGATCTCATAACGTTCGGCCAGCAGGTTTTCGCCCCGGACGAAGATCGTCAGCAAACGGTTTACGCGCAGCGACGCGCGCAGGTTCCAGAGCACGAATCCCGCTTCCCGGACTTCCGGATCGGGAGCCGCCGCCGTGTAAAGCCCTGCGATGTACTGCACGCCCGTCGACACCGACCAGCGGCCCTTCCCGAAATCGCCTCCGGCGTAGAGTTTGTGTTCGGGGGACGCCGGCACGGGATACTCCATCCGGAGCCAGCTGTAATTGGCATTGACGCTCCATCCCCCGCCGATGCGCCATGCGGCGTCGGCCTCTGCGCCCCAGTTTTCGATCCGGGCCTGGTTGAGCAGGATGTTGCGGCCGTCTGCCCTGCCGCGCCGGATGATGTCCTCGCCCTCGATATAAAAGAGGTTGACGCCGTACGACACGCTTCCTCCGGCCAGCCGCTGGGTCCACGAAAGTTCGTAGTTCCACAGCCGTTCGGGCTTCAGATCGGGATTCTTCACCCCGAACATGTAGAGTTCGCGGAGCACTGGGTTGCGGAAGCCCTTGCTCACCATCGCCTTCAGCGCTCCGTCGCGTGCGGCCCGCAGCGAGATGCCCGCCTGCGGAACCCACTCCGTGCCGGTGCGGGTGTGGTGGTCGATACGCACCCCGGCGTCGACGGTGAGGCGTCCCAGCGACTGCCGGAAATCGGCGTATCCGGCGATTTCGTCCTCCGTCTGGTCCACGATCGGCTCCTCGCGGCCGTCTGCCGTGAACCGGTTCCACGCCCGGCCCCCGAAGCGCTGCCAGTCGATGCCCGCCGTCAGGCGGCTGCCGCGCCACAGTCCGGCGCTCTGATACCACGAGACGCCCAGCATCCGGTCCTTCGAGTTGAAACGGTAGTCGCGCGGCTCCTCGCCTGCGCCGTAGCCGTCATTGATCCGGTGACGGCCCCAGTTGTAGAAGAACTTCAACGCGCCCGAAGTCCGGTCGTACGAGTTTTCCAGTGAGACGGATGCCATGCCGCGCGTGATGCGGGAGTCGTTGTCGAAGACGGGCGCGGTGATTTCGCCCGGATTCGAGGCGTTGAAGTGTGTCAGGTTCACATCGGCGTAAGCGTTCCAGCGGCGGCTGATCTCGTAGCCGACCTTGGCATATCCGCCGTACTGCTCGAAACCCATGTCGGCGCGGTGGCCGTCCGTGCGGTTGTACGAGCCGGTCACGACGCTCGTGAAGCGGCCTTTGCGGATGCGGTTGGCTGCTTCGGTCTGCAAGGTGTTCCACGAGCCGTAGCCCACGTTCAGGTCGGTTTTCACGCCTTCCTCGCGCTGCCGGCGGGTGACGATGTTGATCACCCCGCCCATGGCGTTCGAGCCGTAGAGCACCGACGCCGGTCCGCGCACCACCTCGACCCGCTCGGCGAGCATCGACTGGTAGGCGTCGGCGATCGGATGGCCGAACAGCCCCATGTACTGCGGATGCCCGTCGATCAGCACGAGCATCTGGGCCGCCGACCCTCCGCCGATGCCGCGCAGGCTGATGCCTCCGGCCGCGCCGTCCGAGACGCCGTAACCCATCACGCCGCGTCCCGTGACGAACAGCCCCGGAACCTGTTCCGTGAGCAGCGGAAGCACCGATGCCTCCTGCCGGCGGACGATTTCGTCGCGGTCCACGACCGCCACCGACATCGGCAGGTGGCGGATGTCCGAGGCGTAGCGCGCCCCCGTCACCACCACCGAGTCGATCGCGACGTTCTTCGCCGCCTGCCCGGTCTCCTGCGCGGTCTCCTGTGCGCCGTATGCGGCGCCGGCAGCCGTGCAGGCCAGTAAAATCGAAAGAATCTTGTTCATTGTTCCGTATTTGATTTGTTTTTCGGTCTCCCCCGCCGCAGGCTTGCGGACGAAGGCTGTGGACGGTTCTTTCCGCCCTTCGCCGGAATCAGGGCGCGCCCTTGCCGGCCGTCAGAAACCCTTCGATCAGCGGCAGGCACTCCGCGGCGGTCCGCGCCCCGGCGCAGAGCCGCTCCACGGGACAGATGCCGTCTCCGGCGCGGTTGATGATGTGGGGCACGGCGACCGTGTAACTTACCGGAATCCCGGCTCCGTTCAGCAGTTCCAGCGCCGCGTGGCTCACCACGTCGGCGAAGAGTTCCCTCACACGGCCCGCGGCCATCAGCGCCGCAGCGCCCTTTCCGACCACCTTGTCGGCCACGAACGCGCCGTCGAGCAGTTCCGGCTCCTCGTGCAGCAGCCTCCAGAGGTCCCGGACGCCCCGTTCGCGGAATATCCGGATCGTGTCGCCGTTGCGCACGACGCACGAGCATCTCTCGGCGAAGAGCAGGTCTATGGCCTGCCGGTCCTTGTTTGCGTTGTCTGTTCCCATTTTTTCCCGAATTTGCGGTCAATAGCCGAATCGTTCCGCCGCGCGGCGCATCGACGCTACGATCTCCACGCCGAACGGGCAGCGCGTTTCGCATGCGCCGCACCCGATGCACTCCGATGCGTGGTGCGTGAGCGCGGCGTAATGTTCGCGCACGGTTTCCGGGATTTCGCCCTGCGCCACGGCGAGGTTGTGGAATTTATGGACCGTCGCGATGTCTATTCCCGCCGAACAGGGGGCGCAATGGCCGCAGTACATGCAATGCCCTTCCCAGGTAAACCGCTCCATGCCGGCCATTGCGGAGGCATAGTCCCTTTCGGCGGGCGATGCGCCGCACCAGTCGAGTGCGGCCCGGATTTCGTCCTGCGTTCTGCATCCGACCATCACGGAAGCCACGCCCGGCCGCGTCAGGGCGTATTCGATACACTGCACCGGCGTCATGGCCTTCCCGAACGGGGAATTCTCCGCATTCAGCAGGTCGCCGCCGCCGTAGACCTTCATGGCGTCGATGCCCACGCCCGTCCTTTCGCACAGTTCGTAGAGCCGTTCGCGGTCGGGGTCGATGTTGCGCAGCGCGCCGGCGTAACTCTCCTCGGCCCACAGGGCCTCGACGTCGTCGCCGGCCGGTTGCAGGTCGTAGCAGGGGTTTACCGAGAACATCAGCACGTCCACCAGTCCCGTTTCGACGGCCATCCGGGCCACCGCGGGATTGTGGCTGCTGATGCCGATATGGCGGATTCGCCCCTCCTCCCGGAGCCTTTGCGCGATTCGGATGATCTCCCCGCCGAAGACGCGGTGAAAATCCGCCTCGGCGTCGACGTAGTGGATCATGCCGATGTCGAGACAGTCCGTCCGCAGCTGTTGCAGCTGAAGGTCGAACGACGCGAGGGTTTTCTCCGGGTCGCGGGTGCGCAGGTACTGCCCGTTCTCCCAGGTCGTGCAGAGGTGTCCCTGAATGATGAAGTCCCCGCGGCGGCCTTCGAGCGCCGCGCCGATGTTCGTCCGCAGTTCGGGATTCGGCGAGTAGATGTCGATGAAGTTGACGCCGTGCCCGATGGCGAAGTCGAAATCGGCGCACACCTCTTCCGGCGTTTTGTGGATGAAGCCCTCGCAGCCGAGTGCGACGGCGCTCACGCGCAGGCCCGTTCTGCCCAAAATTCTGTATTCCATGATCGTCCTCGATTTTCCGTTTCGCCGGGTTCCGGATTCCGGAACCTTCCGTTCACGATGCAAAGATAGTCCGAAAACAGGATTCCCGAAGTAACCGGATTACGGATGTTTCTACCTGAATTACTGATTCGGCGCTCCGGAAACGAACCGCCCGCCGGTCTCTCGACGGCGGGCGGCTTTGTCTTGCGCGGATGCGTTTATCGGTATATCTCGTTCAGCAGGCGGGCCAGGCGGTGTCCGCCGCGCAGGAACTGCCGTTCGACGACGGGCGTGTACTTGAAGAGGTAGTCGTACGAAATATCGGTCCCTTCGGGGGTGAAGCCGTAAATCTCCTTGCAGATTTCGTGCGTCTCCTTCACCCAGTCGGCCGGCTCTCCGGCGGCGATCTGCGCAGCCTCTTCGTCCGTCAGCCGGTCGATCTGCTGCTGCCACTCGCTGTAACTCCATTTGTGGACCGCCTCGGGAATGTTCGTATCCCAGACCGAATGCAGGTTCGTGTCGCGTCCGAAGAAACGCACGGGCCGCTTGTTGCCGCCCAGGTCGCTCAACCGTCCGAGGTGCATCGGGCAGTGCATGTCCCCGACCAGGTGAATCAGCATCTTGAGCGAGAGCGTCTCCTCCTCGGGTGTGAGGCGTCCCGACTTGAGTTTCTCCGTGAGTCGGGTCACCGCCGTCAGCACGTCGCCCCCGGGATTCCGGGACATGCTCTCCAGCGTCTCGCCTTCGTCGATATTGAGGTAGTGCCAGGTTTTCGAATAGGCGTATTCGGGCCAGTAGCTGGCGAAGTCGAGCCAGTTGGCGATATACACGGGCGAGTAGCCGTCGAGCGCCTTGCGGACCTTCTCTGCCGCTTCGGGCGTCAGACGGCATTCGGCGATATACGCCGTCACGTCGTGCCCCTTCTGTCCCCATGCGAACGCCCCGCGGGCGAAAAGAAGACATAAACTCGTCAGAATCAGCCTTTTCATCTGTACCCGGTGTTTGCGCTCCGTGCGGTTAGTGGTTCATCGTGGCGAGGAACTCCTCGTTGGTGTCGGTGAGTCCCATCTGTTTCTGGAGGAACTCCATGGCTTCGACGGGCGTCATGTCCGAGAGGTACTTGCGCAGCACCCACGTGCGGTTCATCACGTCGCGCGGCAGCAGCAGGTCTTCGCGGCGGGTTCCCGAGGCGATCACGTCCACGGCCGGGTATACGCGCTTGTTGGCCAGCTTGCGGTCCAGCTGCAACTCCATGTTGCCCGTACCCTTGAACTCCTCGAAGATCACTTCGTCCATCTTCGAACCGGTGTCGATCAGCGCCGTGGCGATGATCGTCAGCGAACCTTTCTCCTCCGTGTTGCGGGCTGCGCCGAAGAAACGCTTGGGCTTGTGCAGGGCGTTGGCGTCGACACCTCCCGAAAGCACCTTGCCCGAGGCGGGTTGCACGGAGTTGTAGGCGCGGGCCAGACGGGTGATCGAGTCGAGGAAGATCACCACGTCGTGGCCGCTCTCGACCATGCGTTTGGCCTTGTCGAGCACCATTTCGGCCACTTTCACGTGGCGCGAAGCCTGCTCGTCGAAAGTCGAGGCCACGACCTCGGCCTTCGAGTTGCGGGCCATTTCGGTCACCTCCTCGGGGCGTTCGTCGATCAGCAGTACGATGATGTACACCTCGGGATGGTTGTCGGCGATGGCGTTGATGATCGACTGCATGAGCACCGTCTTACCCGTCTTGGGCTGGGCCACGATCAGTGCGCGCTGGCCCTTGCCGATGGGGGAAAAGAGGTCCACGATGCGCGTGGACATGTTGTTGTGGCCGTTGCCCGTGAGGCAGAATTTCTCGCTGGGGAACAGCGGCGTCATAAATTCGAACTGCACGCGGTCGCGGATGTACTCCGGGGCCAGACCGTTGATTTCGTTCACGCGCACCAGCGGGAAGTATTTCTCACCCTCCTTCGGGGGGCGGATCGCGCCGTTCACCGTGTCGCCGGGCTTCAGTCCGAAGAGTTTGATCTGCGAGGGCGAAACGTAGATGTCGTCGGGGGAATTGAGGTAGTTGTAGTCGGCCGAGCGGAGGAATCCGTAGCCGTCGGGCATGATCTCCAGCACGCCTTCGCCTTCGATCTCCCCTGCGAAGTCGTCCTTGGTGATGACCTCCTCTTCGATGTATCGGGGAGCCTGTTCCGTGTGGGTCTCCTGCGCGGCGGCAGGGACCGCCGTTTCCTGCACCGCCTGCACCTCCGGCGCCGCCTGCGCTTTGGGCTTGCGGCCCCGGCGTTTGGGTTCGGCCTTCGCCGGCTCTGCCGCGGGCGTTTCGGCCTGCGGAGGAGCCGCTGCGGCTTCCGGTTCGGCAGCCGTCGCCGGCTTCGTCTCCATCGGGAGTTCCGGCTCTGCCGCGGCCTCCGGCTGCGGGGCTGCGTTTTCGTTCTTCGCCAGTCGCGGACGGCGTCCGCGCGGGGCCTTGGCCTTCGGCGCGGCGGTCTGCGGGGCTGCTTCCTGCGCCGGCTTTGCGGCGGTTTCCGAAACCTCCCCTTTCGCTCCGGCCTCATTTTCCGCAGGAGCCTCCTCCGGGGTGTCCGTCCCGGCTATTTTCTCTATCAGTTCGCGCTTTTTAATCATAACGTTCTTGATACCCAATGCTTTGGCTATCTCACGCAACTCGGCAAGGCTTTTCCCTTCCAGCGCTTTCAGATCTTGCATAGTTTATTTCCGTTGAATGTGATTTTCAGAAACAGGACGGTCGTCCTGTTCGTTGGAATTCGCATGCAAAGATAGTGCATTATTTCGAATTACAAAATAAAAAAGCGCCTTTACTTCCCTGAACGGCAGGGTGAAGAGCATTGTCCGGGGCCGAAATACCTACTAATGGCGATTGCGGGTCCCGGAATTTTGCGCGACCTTTGTCCCGAAAACAATGAAACGGGGATTTTCGGCCATTGCATTGTTTGTATTGTTAATGTTTGTGTGTGAAAAACCCTTCCGCGCCGCGGAAGGGTTTTTTGTGTCAGTTTGCGGTCCGGTATTCGTTGGGCGAACACCCCACCACCTTCTTGAACAGACGCGTGAAGTGCTGCGGGTAGCGGAATCCCAGCGAGTAGGCGATTTCGCTGATCGAGCGTCCGGGGTCGAAGATGCGTTCCTTGGCGATGTCGATCACCTTGAGCTGGATGTACTCCTGGGCCGATTTCCCGGTCTCCTTCTTCACCAGGTCGCCGAAATAGTTCGCCGACAGGTGCAGCTGCTCGGCGCACCAGCGCACCGACGGCACGCCGTCCCGCTCGGGGCGGTCTCCTGCGAAATAGTCGCCCAGCAGACGCTCGAATCCGGCCAGCACGTCGCGGTTGACGTTGTTGCGCGTGATGAACTGCCGTTCGTAAAACCGTGTGCTGTAATTCAACAGCAGCTCGATGTTCGAGACGATCAGCGTGCGGCTGTGTTTGTCGATCGCATGTTTCAGCTCCGATTGGATGTTTTGCAGGCAGTCCATCATGACCTGGCGCTCCTGCTCCGAAAGGTGCAGGGCCTCGTTCACCTCGTAGGAGAAGAACGTGTAGCCCGCGATGTTGCGCCCGAGCGAGGTGCCGCGCAGCAGGTCGGGATGGAACAGCAGCGCCCGGCCTTTGGGCGGAACCTGCGGCTTATCCTTCACCTCCACCTCGACCACCTGTCCCGGAGCCATGAATACGAGCGTTCCCTCCTGATAGTCGTAGTAGTTACGTCCGTAGCGCAAATCGCCGCACTTCACGTCCTTGAGGAAAACGGCGTAAAATCCGAAGCAGTGGCGGTAATGGCCGGGAGGAATGGGTTCCGCCTTCGAAAAGTCGATGACGCTCACCAGCGGATGCAGCGTCTCCACGCCGCGCGATTCGTTGTACTGGAAGATGTTGTCGTATTTGACCACCGTGCCCATATGCTGAAATAGTTTTGTTTGTCGCAAAATTAGCGGAATTTTCGATACCTGCTCCGCCTTCCGCCCCGAATCGGTAATTATGGTACGACGAACCGTAATCGGGGTATGCCCGGCGCCCGGCATTCGCCCTACTTTTGCGGTGTGAAACCGTGTAAATGGATCGAACGATGAAAAAGAGACTTATTTTGGCGACGATTGCGGCATTCGCCGTTTCGGGAGCCGGGGCGCAGCAGCCCTCCGGAAAAGTGCTGGTGGCCTATTTCTCCCACAGCGGCAACACCCGTGAGGTGGCGCGGCAGATCAGCGAGGCCACGGGCGGAGATCTGTTCGAGATCGTTCCCGCGACGCCCTACCCCACGGAATACCGGGCCGTGGTCGACCAGGGCAAAAAGGAGATCGAAGCCGGGGTGCGCCCCGCGCTGAAAAACCCCGTCGGCGACCTTTCGCAGTACGACGTGATTTTCGTCGGCTCGCCCTGCTGGTGGGCGACCATAGCGCCTCCCGTGGCGACGTTCCTCACCTCCTGCGACTTGGCGGGCAAGACCGTCGTGCCGTTTATGACCCACGAGGGCAGCGGCATGAGACACAGCGAGGCCGACATCCGCAGACTCTGCCCGCGGTCGACCGTCCCCGACGGACTCGCCGTTCGCGGCAGTGCGGTGCGCAACTCGAAGGATGAGGTCGGCAGGTGGGTCCGCATCCGCTTGAAAAACGGATTTTAGAAAGCGGCCGGTTGCTTCAGCGCGCCTTCCTTCCGTTTCGCGCCCGGATAACCCGAACGATTCGGGTTTCCGGGCGTCTTTATCCGCAGAAATAGACGCAGCCGTAGATCAGTCCGGCCGCCAGGGCGCCCAGCAGCGGTCCCGCCACGGGAACCCAGCTGTAATCCCATCCGCTGCCTCCTTTGCCCCGGATCGGCAGGAGGGCGTGCGCCAGCCGCGGCGGCAGGTCGCGCGCGGGGTTGATCGCGTAGCCCGTCGTGCCGCCCAGCGACATGCCGATGGCCATGATGAGCATCGTCACCGGAAGGCTTCCCAGACTTCCCATCCCGATTTCGGGGGTGTTCTGCTCGTTGCCGATGGCCAGGATCACGAACACCAGCAGGAACGTGCCGACCACCTCGCAGAAGAGGTTGCGCGGTTTGTCCATGATGGCGGGCATCGTGCAGAAGACGCCCAGCTTCGCCGCGGGGTCGTCCGTCGCGTCGAAATGGTCCTTATAATAAAGGTAGACCACGACGGCGCCGCAGAATCCGCCCAGCAGCTGCGCGGCGACGTATCCCGGGACGTACGCCCACGGGAACGACCCCGCCACGGCCAGTCCCACCGAGACCGCAGGATTGAGGTGCGCGCCCGAATAAGGCCCTGCGATCAGCACGCCGCACATCACGGCCAGTCCCCAGGCGATCGTAATCACGATCCAGCCGCCGTCGAAACCTTTCGATCGTTTGAGGACGGTCGATGCGACCACCCCGTCGCCCAGCAGTACGAGCACCAGCGTTCCGATGAACTCGAACAGGCATTTGGTGAACAAGCTAATTTCCATATCCGCTTTCGTTTTAGTCGTTTTTCTCGCGCAAAACCCGCCGCACGGCGTCTTCCCAGCCGGCGACGGCATTTGCGATCTGCGTGCGGTCGGCCGCGGGTTCGAAAATATGCTCCGCCTGCCACTGCTTCCTGATCTCCCCGACGCTTTCCCAATACCCCACGGCCAGCCCCGCCAGGTAGGCGGCGCCCAGCGCCGTGGTCTCCGTCACGCGGGGACGGATGACCTTCGTCGCGAGCAGGTCGGCCTGGAACTGCATCAGCAGGTCGTTGCGCGCCGCCCCGCCGTCGACCTTCAGTTCCACCAGCGAGACTCCGGCGTCGCGCTGCATCGCGCCCACGATGTCCAGCGTCTGGTAGGCGATGCCCTCCAGCGCCGCGCGGGCTATGTGCGCAGCCGTCGTTCCGCGGCTGATGCCGCTGATCGCGCCCCGGGCGTACTGGTCCCAGTGCGGGGCCGCCAGTCCCGTCAGCGCGGGCACGAAGTAGACGCCTCCGGTGTCGGGAACCGACGCCGCCAGCGCCTCCACCTCCGACGAGGAGCGGATGATCCCCAGCCCGTCGCGCAGCCACTGCACCACCGATCCGCCGACGAAGATGCTCCCTTCGAGGGCGTAGTTGACCTTGTCGCCGATCTTCCAGGCGATGGTCGTCAGCAGGTTGTTTTTCGAGGCGATGGGCTTTTCGCCGCTGTTCATCAGCAGGAAGCAGCCCGTGCCGTAGGTGTTTTTCACCGATCCCGGCTCGACGCACATCTGTCCGAACAGGGCCGCCTGCTGGTCGCCGGCGATACCCGCGATGGGGACTTTGTGGGCGAAGATCGTGGTTTTCGTCGCTCCGTAAACCTCGCTCGACGAGCGCACCTCGGGCATCATCGACGCCGGAATGTCGAACAGCTTCAGCAACTCCTCGTCCCATTGCAGCGTGCGGATGTTGAACAGCATCGTGCGTGAGGCGTTGCTCGGGTCGGTCACGTGCACTTCGCCGCGCGTCAGCCGCCAGATCAGCCATGTGTCGACCGTTCCGAACATCAGCTTACCCTTCTCGGCCCGCTCCCGCGCGCCCGGCACGTTGTCCAGAATCCATTTGATCTTCGTGGCGCTGAAATAGGCGTCGATGATCAGGCCCGTCTTTTCGCGGATCCACTCGGTTTTTCCTTCGGCCTTCAGCGAGTCGCAGTACTCCGAGGTCCGGCGGTCCTGCCACACGATGGCGTTGTAGACCGGTTCCTCCGTTTCGCGGTCCCACACGATCGTCGTCTCGCGCTGGTTGGTGATGCCTATTCCGGCTATGTTCAGCCCGTTGATGTCGATGGCCGCGATGGCTTCGGCGATCACCGACGCCTGCGACGACCAGATTTCGTGCGGATTGTGCTCCACCCATCCCGGTTTGGGGAAATACTGGGTGAACTCCCGCTGGGCCATCGAGCAAATCTGCCCCTTGCGGTCGAAAACGATCGCGCGGGAACTGCTCGTTCCCTGATCCAATGACAAAATGTACTGCTCCATATTTTTTCGGTTTAATCGTTGCGCCGGAATCCGGCCGGGCGGTCCCCGGGCCGTCCGATTACAAATCTATGAAAAAATTCCGGGATTCGAAACGAAACCGGCGGGTTTTTTATCGAAACTTTTCGGGAGGCTGTTTTCGGGAATATTCCGCCTGACGGGTCCGCCGACCCGCTGCCCCGATCCATCGGTCCGTTCCCCGGCCTGCTCCGCTCCTTCGGGAAAGACGTTCGCCGGGTCCCGGTTGGAGAAGCCTGCCACTCCCCTCTGCCGTACCGAACAAGGGGTTGCCTCCGGAAAGGCAACCCCTTGCAGGCATATTGATATTTCGCCAATTACAGCACCGTCACATTTTCCGCCGGGGTGTACATATCGGGCAGGTCGCTGCAAAAGAAAGAGTTCTCCTGATTGTACATCTTCACGAAATCACGCTCCGAAGGGTGCCCGGGGAACACCGAGAAATAGTGCGTCCCGCTCTCCATCGGGTCGTACTTGTTGCGCCACGTCACCACCATGCTCACACGGCGTCCCGTCAGCGGAGCATGGATGTTCGTGGTCCAGTAGTCGGTCGCCGTGAAGCCTTCGACGCCCGTCTCGGTTACGCCGCACGGCTTGAGTTTGGCCAGCGAAACCTTCGAAATGGCTTTCAGATTCGTCACGAAAACCGCATTGTTGATACCCTGATAGCAGTCCATGCCTACGAAATCGACCCATTCGTCGCCCGGCCAGCGGAAGTAGAAGTCATCGACGGTCTTCGCGCTGTCCATCTGCGGGGAGATGGCGTAGATGAAATTATGCACGCCCTTCGTGTCGCGCAGATACTTCACCGTGAATTTCCACAGGTTGATGAACTCTTCGGTCGTCGTGCACGACGCGCCCCACCAGGACCAGGTCTGCGTATGTTCGTGGAACGGGCGGAAAATCACGGGAATCAGCTTGCCGTCGCTGCCCCGCAGGTTGTGTGCGATGTCGGCCAGGCGGTCGAGCCACTCCTTGAAAGTCCTATTCGTGGCGCTGCCCTCCGTCAGAATCTCTGCGGCCACCCGATTGCTGGAGTTGTCCCACGAATCGCCGCCGGTAAGCGGATTGTTGATGTGAATGCACGACGTGAGCACCATGCCGCGGTCGTAAGCCTCCCGGCAGCAGCGCAGCCGCAGCGCCTGGGCATCCGGGTCCGAAGCGTGGCGATCGTCGATATGCTCCGCAAAATCGAAACTGTATACGGCGGGATAGTCGCCGCAGACGGCCTTCGTGTCGGAACCGCCTTCGGTGCCGTACCACGTGCGGCCGTACATCAGGTCATCGTGGTGACCGAACATGAACCCCTTGCTCTGGATGGCCCAGAGGTTCGAATAGAGCGCTTTGGTCTCTTCGGTGGCATTCGGGTCCGACAGCGTGAGGGTCACGGGATCGCTCTCCCCCTCCTTTTTCGGCCCTTCGCTGTCATCGCTGCACGCCACGCCGGAAAGCAGCAGCGCCAATAACACAAACGGAATTCTTTTCATGGTTTCAGGTATTTGATTATTCGACATTGGTCAACAGAACGAAACTTTCGGCGGGAACCGTCGTGCGGAAACGCTTCCCCGCAATGCCGCGTTCGCACGGCGCGGGAAATCCGTTTGCGTCGCACGCCCGGTCGCTCTCCGTATAACGGTAAAGAACGCCTCCGGCAAAGTCTCCGGGCAGGACAATCTCAAGGGTGCACGGCTCCTGCGAGAAGTTGACCGCAGCGACGCTGTATGCCGCATCCTTGCGGGCTGCCGCCACGCGCAGCCCCTCGCGCTGCGGGACCTCGCAGGCGAGGACGTCGCACCCGGCGGGAAAATGACGGCACATCAGCGACCAGGTGTAGTACCAGGGCCGCAGTTCCTCCTGCGAAGCGTCGCCGAAGACCTCCTCGCCGAGGATGTTCCACATTCCCCAGATCTTCACGTCCTCCGTGCGGCCCGAATCGCCGTTCGAATGCATGGCGTCGTCGAGCATCCACGCCGCCACCCCCGAAAGGCCGTTGTTCATCACCTCCATCGCCAGCAGCGGCATATCCAGCCCGTAGAAATAGTCGTAGCAGAGCATGTTGCAGTCCGAGCCTTTGGTGAAGGGATGCCCGGCGACCCGACGGTCGTACTCGGCTTTCAGCAGCGAATCCTCCGGCGCCGAGTACTTGTACCCGGCCTCGCCGAGAATCAGTTTTTTCCCGGCCGGAACTTCGGCGCGGATGCGGCGCAGCTTTTCGGCGTAAGCCCCGCTGCGCACCTCGTGCTGGCCGGGATAGGCATGCACGTCGTAGATGCCGATCTGCGCGCCGAGGTCCTGCGCGCTCCGGGCCACCCATCCCGCCGTGTCGTACTCCGACGCCGGGTTTTTGTAACTCATCACCACGTCGGGCGCCGCAAGCGACACCTTTCGTTTCAGGTCCGGATACCGGGCCATTTCGGCGTCGAAACGCTGCGCCATCGAGCGCCACAGGTCGTAATCGCCATCGGTCGAGGCCCAGTTGCCGTCGGGTTCGTTGAAGATGATGAAATGGCGGATGCAGTCGAACCCGAGGTCGCAGACCAGAAAATTCAGGTAATCGACCGACATCTCCACCCATTGCTGCGAATCCTTCATCGCCCACGTCGGCGGATTGTATTCACCGTAGGCCACCGTGATGCCGTTGTCCTGACAATATTGCAGCAGGCGGCGGAGCGACGCGAGGTTGCGCATGCGGTCGTAACGGCCCGTCGCGGCATCGTAATAGCGGTAGGGGCTGTTGATCATGCAGCGCACATAACCCGGGCGCATGAAATCGAGGCGTTCGGAGAGCTTCGCCCAATCGGCGTCGCTCACCTCCGCGCCCCACGCTTCGGCTTCGTCGTAAGGGTCCCACTCGACGCCGTTGCCGACGTAATCCGAACTGAAGACCCGGTCGGTCACTTCGACCCGGAGGGCCTGCCCCGCATCGCAGGCGGAGAACAGTACGGCCGCGGCAAGCGCGGGTGTCAGAAATCTTTTCATAATCAATCGTTTTGTTCGGTCAGTAAAATCATCGACTCTCCGGGCATATCGTACTCCGCGCCGGAGCGGAAATCAATCCGCAGGCCGGTGGCGTCGGGCAACAGCGTGTGGTCGCCCTCCGTGCGCATCAGCCCCTCGCCGTAGCGATAGCGGGTTGCCTGCCTGAACCGCTCCCAGCCCGGACACTCGATCCGCACGCGGCGCGGTTCGCGCGACACGTTCACGACGGCGACGGTGCGCCGTCCGTCTTTCACGGCGGCGACGGCCTTGACCCCTGCGGCACCCCGCACGTCGGCTGCGAAGAAGTCGCTTCCCGGCCGCAGCGTGCGGCACAGCAGCGACCAGGCATAATACCACGGGCGCACCCGTTCCTCGCCGGCTCCGAAAATCTCGTCGCCGAAGATGTTCCAGAAACCCCATATCTTGAGTTTGTCGGGCGCCTCCTTGAAGTGCATCGCATCGTCGAGCATCCACGCGATGCAGCCCGAATAGCCCGCATGAATCGTCTGGAACAACGCATCGGCCATGTCCGTGCCGTACATAGGGTCGTATACGAACATCTGCGAATCGTCCGTCGAGGCGTTCGGATGCGCTGCGGCCCGGCGCAGGTTCTCGGCCTGCAAAAGCGAATCGGCCGGCTCGACGAACTTGAAGCCGATCTCCCCCATCACGATCTTCTTCCCGGCGGGAACCTCCCTGCGGTAAGCCTCCAGGATACGGGTGTACTCCCCCGAGTTGACCGTGCATTTCGACGGATAGGTGTGGATGTCGTACAGGCCGATCCTGTCGCCCAGCTCATCGCGGCTGCGGCTCACCCACCACGCCTCTTCGGGTCCCCAGATCGCGGCGTCGGGACCGACCAGCTCCACTTTCCCGGCAAGCCCCTCGGCGTCGAGCCGCCCGCGGAAATAACTCACGGCTTTCGCCCACAGGTCGAAATCGCCGTCGGCCGCCGACCAGAAGCCGTTGGGTTCGTTGACGAGGTTGTAGTAACGGATGCAGTCATAGCCCTTTTCGCCGACCAGCCAGGCGACATAGGCCGCGGCGTGGTCCAGCAGCGTGCGGTTGACCGTCCCGGCCCGGGCGTACATGAGCGATCCGCCCCAGTCGCCGAACATCACCGTCACGCCGCGCGACTGGCAGTAGCCGAGTATGTGCGAGAGGTGTTCGAATCCGCGCATGCGATCGAGCCGTCCGTTGCGCACGACCGAGGTCGTGTTGGTCATCACGCGGATAAAGGCCGGCCGCATGAAATCGAGCCGGGCATAGAGTTTCGCCCAGTCAGCATCGCTGATTTCGACGCGCCCCTGTCCGTAATCGAGGGCATAAGGGTCCCACTGGACCCCGTTGCCGATATAGCCGCGATTGACGACGCTGTCGGCGTCGATACGCACCACGGCGTCGCATTTCCCGGCGGATTCTCCCGCACAGGCCCCCAGCAGCGCCGCCATGCATGCGAGCAGAAGGTTTCCGAAGTTTTTCATAGGCATCGGTTATAAGTCCGCATGCAGGCCGGACCTGCATGCGGACGTTATCGGATCATTCGCCGGCTTCCGCCTGCTTGTTGAAGAGCATCACGTAGTTGCGCGGCCCGACGGCGAACCGGTCGTAATCGGTCCAGGGATAGGCCCCCTGCGTCGTCTGCCCGGGCAGAGCGAAGTCGAAGGCGATTCCGGGAACGCTGAGCGTCGAGGAGCCGTAGCTGTAATCCCCCTCCCGCAGGAGTTTCGCCGTGATGGAGACGATTCCCGAGGTGAACACCACGGTTCCGGCTTCGGCGTCATATACGTAGGCGCTTTTGCCGTGGGGCAGCAGGCCGTAATATTTGGTCAGGTCGAGAGCGCCCGTTCCCTCCTTGTTATAGTCGGCTTTGAGGATGTAATTCCAGTATCCGCCGTCCTCACCGGGCAGGTATTCGCACTCGCCCGTCTCGCGGCCGGCGTCGTCGGTGCCCGTGGCGGTCATTGCCAGGATGTTGTCGGACTCCTTCCCGATCGAATCGTCCCACACCCAGCTCTTGCCGCCGGGTTGACGAACGCGGGGTCGGCCGAACCGCCGTAGACCGTCAGACGGCCTACGGAGTAGGTTCCGGCGAGCGAGGTCTCCTCCGGATCTGGCTCCGGTTCCGGTTCGGGATCGACCGGCTCCTCGATCGTCTTCGACGCCTCGGGAACCTCGAAACCGGCCGGCTGCTTCACGATCTCGATGTAATACGTCACCGGATTGCGGGCGAAGACCCCGTAATCGTTGTAGGTGTTGTTCCAGTCCTCCGTGCCTTTCAGGTTGAATTTGAAGGCCTCGGATTCGAGCGTCAGCGGAATCGGCGGCACATTGGGCATCTGGTAGGTGCCCTTCGGCACGAGCGTGCAGGAGGTCTTGTTCCCGTCGGCATCGGTGAAGGTGATCGTCCCGTCGGAATAGTTGCGCAGCCAGGTGCTTTCGCCCTTGGGAATCTGACGGTAGAACTGCGTCAGGTCCACCGGCTTTCCGGTGTCGGGGTTCGACGCTCCGGCAAAGACGCAGTCCCAGTTTTTGGCGTCCTCGCCGGCCCAGTTCATGCAGGTTCCGGTCGTATTGCCGTCGGCGAGAATCTCTCCGAGCGTGAACACCAGATAGTTGTCCATCTCGGCGGCGGGTCCCCGGCCTTCGCCGTTCCAGCACCACGACTTGTCGGCGGGTTTGTAGAGCTTCGTACAGTCGTAAGCGGCGCCCGTGCCTCCGTAGACCCAGAGGTTGCTGATCGTATACGTCCCGGTCAGCGTCTCCGTGAACTCGGTCATTTCGAGCGTATAGGTGCGCGATTCGCCGTTGGGAGAGGTCACGACGATCTGCGGATCGCCCTTCGTGAAGTCGATCGTCCCGCCCGAGGCGACATTGGCCGTGGCCTTATAGGAGAGCGTCAGCGTTTCGACCCGGACCTTCGACATGTCCGCGACCATGTCCGACGCCAGTTGCAGCTCGATGACGCCCGTTTCGGAATCGGTCTCCGTGATGGTCGGCGTTCCGGCCTGACCCTCGAACTTGACGTCGATGATCGACCGCTCGTGGTTCCAGCCGCCGTCGGCGACATCTTCCCACGGATCGTCCTTGCAGGATGCGAAGCACAGCAGGACGAAAGCGCTCAGCAAATATTTCAGCTTGTTCATAATTCTGCGTTTTCTTAAAAGGTTAAAGATTCGGGTTCAGGTCGGACTCGACGGACGGGATCGGATAGAACACCATCTGCTCGGCGCTCAGCCCCTGTCCCTTGGCTTCGGCGATGTCCGTGTGCAGGCGGTTCCAGCGGCGCAGGTCATAGCAGCGGTTCCCTTCGAAAGCCAGTTCGAAACGGCGCTCGTCCATCACGCGCTCCCGGAACGTCTCCTTGTCCAGCCCCGGCTCCAGATCGCCCAGCCCGGCGCGGTTGCGGATGAAGTTCACCAGTTCATACGCCTTGACCGTAGGTCCGGCAGCTTCGGCATAGGTCAATGCGACGTCCGAATAGCGGAGCAGGTAGGGACGCGTGGAGGTTTTGTCTCCCGAGAAATTCGGGTCGATGAATTTGCGGCAGAACGGATAGTTCAGTTTGCCGTCGGCCGTCGAAGCCACCACATTGCCCGCGGCGTCGTACACCTTGTCGACGATCAGCCAGTCGTGACGGCGGTCGCCCGAGGCGAACGCATCGTAGAACGACAGCGCGGTCCGGTACTCGCCCCAGCCGTCGTGGGTCGGGACCATCTGGTCGGAATCGCCCTGCTTGAGATAGATCGTGGCTCCCGAAACATAGGGCAGGTACATCTTCGAGATCTTCGAATACTGCCCCTCCGATTCTCCCGTGCGGTCCATCGACATGATGAAGATATGCTCGGGTCCGGCCGGCCGCTCGACGTCGTAAATATCGAGCAGGTTGTCGTCGAAACGGAAGACCGTCTGCTCGGGATTGTCGACCACCAGCCCGGCGTATTTCACCGCCTCGGCATAGTATTCGTCCACGTCGTGCGACATGGCGGCGTACTGGGGCACGCCGTGCTCCTTGGCCGACGCGATGTAGAGATAAGCCTTGGCCAGCATTCCGTAGGCCGCGGCGCGGTCCGCACGGCCCGTTTCGGGCGCCGCGAAGAACGGCAGCAGCGTACCGGCGGTCTTGAAGTCCTCGATGACGAGCTTCCACATGGCGTCGAGCGACTCGGCGGCGGGGACGGCCGTATCTTCGAGCGTCTCGACAGGCGTCGTGTGGACGGGCACGCAGCCGAAGTTGCGCGCGAGGTTGAAATACGAATAGGCGCGCATGAAATAGGCCTCGCCGAGGAAGCGGTTCCTGCGGCCCTCGTCGATGTTCATTCCCGGCACCTTCTTGATCACGGCGTTGGCACGGTTGATCGTGATGTAGGAGTACTTGTAGAAATTGCCGAGCGTGGTGTTGGTCTTGAAATTGTTGATCTTCCATCCGTCCAGCTCCTTGTTGGCCGCCGCGGCGTCGCCTTTCGGCTCCATGTCGTCGGTGTTCATGTCGCCCAGGAAGACGATCGAACGCGAATATTCGATGTAATTGATCGCGTCGTAGATATAGTTCACGGCCGACTCGGCGTCCGCCTCCGTCTTGTAGAAGTTGTCCTCGGAGTAGAAGCCGTAGGGATACTCGTCCAGATTGCAGGCCGCCAGGAGAGAGGCTCCCCCGAACGCAAGTATAAGGTGTTTGATTTTCATGGTTGGCAATGTTTAGAAGGTGAAGTCGGCTCCGAACGTCCATTTGCGCAGGCGCGGATAGCCGCCCGAATAGATACCCGTCATCCCCACTTCGGGATCGTAGCCCTCGAAGCCGGTGAAGGTGTAGAGATTGTCGGCACTGACGTAGAGGCGTATCTTGCGTGCCGCATCCTTCTTCGAGAAGGGGATCGAATATCCCAGCGTCATGGTCTGGATGCGCACGAACGAACCGTCCTCGACCCACCAGTCGGAGAGCTTGGTCTGGCGGTTGGCGTTCAGCCGCGGGTAGGAATTGGTCGGATTGTCGGCCGTCCAGCGCATCGGCATATTGCTCGGCTGGTCGAAACGCTTGGTGTTCAGCACGTCGTTGCCGAAGACGCCGTTGAAGAAGATGCTGAAGTCGAAACGACGCCACGAAACGTCGATGCCCAGCGAGGCCATCCAGTCGGGATTCGGGTCGCCGATGATGCACATGTCGTTCTCGTCGACGGTCTCCAATCCGTCGCCGTCGTAAATATCCACATACTTGAACTCACCCGGCTGGGCGTCGTCGCCCGAAAGACCGGCGCTCAGGCCCTCGGCCAGCGACTGCACGATGCCGTCGGTCCTGTATCCGTAAAAGACGTACATCGGCTGCCCTACGGCGAGGATATTCGTATAGGCGCGGAACTGTTCGCTCTGGTTGCCGTAATATTCATACTGCATGCCGGTGCGCAGGTCGGTTTTCAGACCGGTCTGCACGGCGTTTCCGAGGCTGAGCACCTTGTTGCGGTTGCGCGAGAAGACGAAGGTGCCGCCCACGCGCCAGTCGCGGTTCTGGAACGCCACGCCGTCGATCGTCAGTTCGATGCCGCGGTTGCGGATCTCGCCGTCGTTGACCCACATCTTGTCGTAACCCGACGAAGGCGCGATGTTGCGCTCGCGCAGCAGGTCCGAGGTGCGCTTGTCGTACCAGTCGAAAGTCACGTTCAGACGGTTGCCGAAGAACGACATGTCCAGTCCGAGGTCGACCTGCGCGGTGGTCTCCCATTTCAGCCCCTTGTTCGGGATGCCGCTCCAAAGCGCATAGATGCCGTCCTGCCCCGTGGTGCCCGACTGATAGCCGGGTCCGATGGCCGTCACCCACTTGCCTCCGTTGAAATACTTGTGCTGTCCGTAGCGGCTCAGCGTCTGGTAGGCCGAAATACCCTGGTTGCCCGAAATACCGTAGGAGGCGCGGATCTTCAGCACGTCGAAAACGTTCAGGTTCCGGATGAACCGCTCCTCGTGCATCTTCCAGCTGAACGCCCCCGAGGGGAAGAAGGCCCACTTGTTGTTGGAGCCGAATTTCGAAGAACCGTCGGCGCGGGCCGTGAAGGTGAAGAGGAACCGGTTGTCGAACGTGTAGTTGATACGCGTGAGGGCCGAGACCAGCTCGGTCTTGTAGGAGCCGTTGCCGATCGAATAGGTCTCCGAATCGCCCGCGGCGAGGTTCTCGTTGCCCAGCGATTCGTTGATGAAGCCCTTGGCGGCCAGCGACGAACTGCGCGACTGGTAGTTCTCGTAAGAGTAACCGCCCATCACCGTCAGCCGGTGCTTTTCAGCAAAGGTCCGATCGAACGTGGCGTAAGCCTCGAAAACGATGTTGTCGTCCTTCCAGTTGTCGATCGACCCGTAACCGTCGTTGAACACGCCCGTCTCGGAATACTTCTTCGGGAAATATTTGTCGGTGATCTGCTCGCCGTGCTTGTAGTTGAACTGCGCCATGACGTTCAGGCAGGGAAGCACGTCCCAGTTCACCGAAGCGAACGAGATGATGTCTAACCCCTTCGAATCGTTCTTCTGCAAATTGGTCAGGGCCAGCGGATGCGAATAGTCCTGGGCACCGTACAGCCAGTAATCGCCGTTGTCGTCGTAGACCGGGAAGATCGGGTTGCGCCAGTAGGCCAGTCCGCCGTTGTTGTGACGCTTGTTGCTGGTGATGTTGGCGCTGGCCTTCATGCGCAGGTTGTCCAGCAGCTTGTGCTCGACCGAGAAATTACCGCCGTATTTGCGGTAGGTGTCCTCGATGTACATGCCGTTGTCGAGGTAGTAGTTGGCGCTGGCCTGGAACATCGTGCGGTCGTTGCTGCTCTGCACCTGTACGGTGGTGTTGTTCGACACGGGCGTCGGGCGGAAGACCAGGTCGTCCCAGCGCGTGTTGGTTGTCCAGGTCGTCTGCAACTCCGCAATCGAGGGATAATAGACGCCGTTGGCATTGGTCGCTCCGATGTAGGTCGGCGTCAGTCCGGCGTTGATGCTGCTTTCGTTCGAGAGCATCGCCATCAGCACGGGATCGCGCCAGAGGTTCAGCTCGGAGCTGAATCCCGAAACGGTCGTCTGCTGGCGCAGCGTGATGCGCGTCACGTTCTCCTGCGCCTTGCGCGTGGTGATGAGGATCACGCCGTTGGCGCCGCGCGAACCGTAGATGGCCGATGCCGAGGCATCCTTGAGCACCTCCATCGAAACGATGTCCTGCGGGTTGATTTGTTTCAGGTCGCCGGCATCGCCCCAGGGGAATCCGTCGATGACCACCAGCGGAGCGTTCGAACCGTTGAGCGACGAGTTGCCGCGGATGCGGACCGTCGACGAGGCGCCGGGGTCCTGCGAGGAGTTGACCACCTGCACGCCGGCCACGCGGCCCTGCAACAGCCCGTCGATCGAGTTGGCCGGGATGTCGGTGAGTTTCTCGGCCTTGACCGAGGCCACGGAACCCGTCAGGTCGCTCTTCTTGACCTGTCCGTAACCCACGACCACCACTTCGTCCACGGCCGTGGCCTCCTCGACCAGCACGATGTTGAAAGAGGTGCGGCCGCCGACCTCCACCGTCTGCGTTTTATAGCCGATGAAATTGACGGCAAGGCGGGCGTCCGAAGCCACTCCGGTCAATGAAAAGGCTCCGTCGGCCCCGGTTGTGGTTCCTTTCGTCGTGCCGACGACGACAACCGACGCGCCCGTTACGGCGGCGCCGTTCTGATCCACGACCTTGCCCGTCACGGTCATGCTCCGTGATGCGGACTGGGCGCGGACGTCTCCCGTCCCCCACAGGCAGACCGCCAGCAGGGAGAGAACGATCAGGTAAAATTTCATTTTCATAAGTTTTAGATTAGAGTAGTTTATTGATACGGTCCGGGGCGGTTCCGGGAACTGCACCGGACACTGCAAAGTAACATGCTGCTACGGAAGAACTGTTTTAGAAAATCGCTGATTGATTATACTTTTATGAAAACAAAGCGCAAATGGGCTATTCGCAACGGCATTTCTCCGTCAAATAATTTAATAATTCCTCCAGCCGGCAGGTTGCAACGCCTACATATTTGTCCGCTCCGCCGTAATAGACGTACAGCACGCCGTCGACGACCACATTGCCGGTTGGGAAGACGCAATGGCTGTAAAAACCTTCGGTTTCATAGAAAAATTCGGGTTCGAGGATCGGTTCCGGCGTCCGGGCCAGCACCCGCAGTGGATTCTCCCGGTCGAGCAGCAGCGCCCCGACGCGGTATTCGGCCGTGCCGCCGTCGGCAACTCCGTGGTAGAGCGTCAGCCACCCTGCCTCGGTCAGGATCGGCGGCGTGCTTCCGCCGATCTTCTCCTCCCAGGTTCCTTCGCGGCCGGCGATAAGCAGATGGCTGGGCTTGTCCTCCCATGCCAGCAGGTCGTCGGAGAACTTCAGCCAGATCGAAGGGTATTTCACCCCGTAACGTTCGCCCACGAACTGTTTGGGACGGTGCATCATGGCGAACTTCCCGCCGATTTTCTCCGGGAAAAGGATTACGTCCCGATCGTCGAGCACGGGCGACGTAAGCCGCCCCAGCCGTCGGAAATTCCGGAAGTCGGTCGTCACGGCAAGCCCCGTATTTCCCAGGTTCTGCGCCATGGCGGCCGGCGCATAAGCTCCGCATTGGGGCAGACGCACCACGTCGTGCGCGAAAGTCCAGTACTGCCCGGGGGCATGGGCGCGGTAGGCGTAGGTAATGTAAAACTCGTTGTCGAACTTCACGATGCGCGGATCTTCGACGCACCCTCCGTCGGGACCGTCCGCGCTGGGACCGAATACCGGCGAATCGCCGACACGGCGGAAGTCGAAGCCGTTCTCGCTGACGGCCAGCCCCAAACGGATGACATGTTCCTTGTCGTCGCCGGCGGCGCGGTAGAGCATGTAAAACCGGCCGTCGTCGTAGATGACCCCCGGGTTGCAGGTTACGAGATTCTCCCAGGCATTGGCCGGATTGGGAGCGATGATCGGATTTTTTTCGTATTTCTTCAGTTTCATATCAACGGAATATTATGAGAATAAGCATACACAGAACCAGCAGCACTCCGCCCCATACGCGGTAGTTGCGCCACCAGGAAACCTCCGCGAGCGAGCGGGTTTCAGCCCGGAAATCCGCCGCCGAAAAGGTCGTGTCGATCAGTTTGTCGGGCCGGGGCGCGGGAGCCGTACGGCTTACGGCCCAGATCACCGACAGGCTGAAGACCAGCAGGAACGGCACGATCAGCAGAAAGTGCATCCCGCCGAAGATCTCCGTGCGCCAGAGGAGCATCGCCGCCGCGACGACCAGTCCGGCGATCAGCCCCGCAAAGGCTCCCCGCCCGTTGGCGCGGCGCGAGAAAACGCCCATCAGGAAAGCCGCCACGACGGGAGGCGCAATGTAGGAGAGCATCTCCTGGTAATATTTGAGCAGCGAACCGAAACGTCCGATCTGCGGAGCCCAGAGGGCGGCGATCACGATGATGACCAGCGAAGCCAGCTTGCCGACGCACACCAGCTTGCGTTCGTCGGCCCGCTTGTCGATCTTGGCGTAGAAATCCATCGTGAAGAGCGTCGACGTGGAGTTCAGAATGGCGCTCAACGTCGACGTCAGCGCGGCGAGCAGCGCCGAAAGCATGATCCCCAGTAACCCCGTGGGCAGCAGGCGCAGCACCATCGTCGGATAGATCATGTCGGGTTTCTCGATGCCCGGGAAGAGATGGCGGGCGATAACGCCCGGAAAGACGATGATGAACAGGGTGGCCAGCGTCAGCGCTCCGGCGAACATCACCCCTTTGCGGCCCTCGTCGACGCTCCGCGCGCTCAACACGCGCTGTACGAGCGTCTGGTTGTTGGCCCAGAAATAGATGCCCAGCACCGGCATGCCGACGATCAGCCCCAGCCAGGGCGTGGCCGTATCGGTCAGCGGGCGAATCAGTCTGACGCTCATGTCGCCGCTTTCGAACAGCGACGCGAGGTAGTCGAACCCGCCGTTGGCGAAGCAGGCTCCCGTCAGGATCACCGACCCGACGATCAGAATCACCGCCTGGATCAGCTCGGCGTTGATCGCCGACGAAAGACCGCCCGGAATGGTGTACGAAGCCGCCAGCACGGCGAAGATGATGATGATGAGCTGCAAGTCCGCCTCCGGGAACAACAACTTGATGATCAGCGCGGCGGCATACAGCGCCCCGGCCGCATCGAGAAAGATGTTGCCCACGATGCAGATTCCGGAAAAGTAGTAGCGCGACCGCTTGTCGAAGCGTCGTTCGAGAAACTCGGGAATCGTGAATATCCCCGAACGGATGTAGAGCGGCAGCAGGAACGTGGCGAAAAACACCATCACCACGACACCTGTGAGGTTGTAGTTGAACACGGCCACTCCGGTGTGGTAGGCGTCGCCCGACTGGCCGATGAGCGTCGTGCTGGAGATGCTCGCGGCGAAAAGCGACAGACCCACGATCCACCACGGCATCGTGCGGCCGGCCAGAAAATAGGACCCGGCGTCGGAACTCTTGCCGTTGCGCAATCCCCACCATATTATAAATATAAGGTAAAGGACGATAATCGCGCAGTCGACAAAATTAATCGCAATCGAATTCATGTAAGTCGTTTTAGGATTTTTTTACTAATGCAAAGATATGTACCCGAAAATTTACCGGATTGTATAAGTCGGTTAAACAAGTATACTTTTTTGAATTATTCATGGAGCTTTCTGAATTATTCCTATTTTTGTACCGGACCTGAAACCCTTACCGGACATGAAAGAGATACAGCAGGAGATCACCCCGATCACGAACGAGGACCTTTTCATCATCCTCAACCACCCCAACGCGCATTTCGACTATCCGATCCACTGCCATCCGGAATACGAGATCAATCTGGTGATGAACACTCGGGGATCGCGCATCGTGGGCGATTCCACCGAGGATTTCGGTCCGCTGGACCTGGTGATGACCGGTCCCTATGTGCCGCACGTGTGGAAATCGCCCCTGAAAACCAACCACGTCATCACCATTCAGTTCTCGGGCGACCTGATCGACTTCCCGATCGTCAACAAACGCCTGTTTCTCCCCATCCGGCAACTGCTGCTCGACTCCCGGCAGGGGCTTTCGTTCACAGGTCCCGAACAGTTGAGCGTCCGGGACCGGATTCTTGAACTCACGCGCATGCAGGGATTCCAGTCGGCGACCGCTTTTCTGGACATTCTCAACGCGCTGGCCACGGCCAACCGCAAGGTGCTTATGAGCAATCTCTGCGACTCGAAGAACATTGTCCACACCTCCAAATCGCGCCGCATCGCCAAAGTCTGCGACTACATCGAGAAAAACCTCTGCCAGAACATCCGGCTCACCGACGTGGCCGGGTTGGTCAACATGTCGGAATCGGCCTTTTCGCACTTTTTCAAGAAGCGCACGAACATCTCCTACATCACCTTCGTCAACAACATGCGCATCTCCAAGGCCTGCCAGTTGCTTGCCAACACGACGCTCAGCGCCTCGGAGATCTGCTACGCCTGCGGCTTCAACAACAAGTCGAATTTCATCCGCATCTTCACCAAAAAGAAAAACATGACCCCGATCGAATACCGCGAATACATCTCCCAGATGCTCATCAAATACTGATCTACCCTTCATCTTATGAAAAACTTCAAACCAATCCTTACCGCTATGTCCCTCTGCATGGCCCTCGCCGCAGCCGCAGCCCCCGTCCGTCAACACCTGCACGACGACTGGCAGTTCCGTCAGGCGCGGCTCAACAACTGGTATCCGGCCACGGTCCCCGGCACGGTGCACACCGACCTGATGGCCAACCGGATCATCGAAGACCCCTATTTCCGCCTCAACGAGCGCGGCGTACAGTGGGTCGACAAGGAAGACTGGATCTACGAAACGCATTTCGAGGCCGACGCCGGCCTGCTCGCCCGCGAGCGGATCGAACTGGTCTTCGAAGGGCTCGACACCTATGCCGACGTCTACCTCAACGACGAGAAGGTGCTCGCCGCCGACAACATGTTCCGCCGCTGGCGCACGGAGGTCAAACGGCTGCTCCGTCCGGGCGAAAACACCCTGAAAGTCTATTTCCACTCGCCGATCAAGGTCGACCTGCCCAAATACGACTCGCTGCCCTACCGTTACGAGGCCGTCAACGATCAGTCGGCCAACGGCGGGCTTTTCGACAAACGCGTCAGCGTCTTCGCCCGCAAGGCGGGTTACCACTACGGCTGGGACTGGGGTCCGCGCCTGGTGACCTCGGGCATCTGGCGTCCGGTCTATCTGGAGGGCTGGAGCGGCGCCCGCATCAGCGATGTCTTCTACCGCCAGCAGGAGGTTACGGCCAGGCGCGCCCGGGTCGAGGTCGAGGTGGAAATCGCCTCCGTCCGTGACCTGGCGGAAGCCGTAGTCACCGTTGCATCCCCCGGCGAAGGCATCGAAGCCTCGGTCACGGCGCCGCTGCGCTCCGGAATCAACAAGGTAACCGTCCCGCTCGACATTGCCTCTCCGAAACTCTGGTGGACCCGCGAACTGGGCGAACCTCATCTCTACGAATTCCGGGCTTCGGTCGCGGCGGGCGACGCCTCCGACAGCCGGACCACCCGCATCGGGCTGCGCTCGCTGCGCCTCGTGCGCGACAAGGTCGCCGACGGCACGACCTTCTACTTCGAACTCAACGGCGAGCCGCTCTTCGCCAAAGGAGCCAACTACATCCCCTGCGACGTCTTCCTGCCGCGCGTCACGCGCGCCGTCTACGAGAAGACGATCGACGACGCCGCGGCCGTGAACATGAACATGCTGCGCGTCTGGGGCGGAGGCGTCTATGAAGACGATGTTTTCTACGAACTGTGCGATGAACGGGGCATCCTCGTATGGCAGGATTTCATGTTCGCATGCAGCGTCTATCCCGCCGAGGGGGCATGGCTCGAAAACGTCCGGCTCGAAGCCGAAGACAACATCCGCCGTCTGCGCAACCACCCCTCGATCGCCGTATGGTGCGGCAACAACGAGTGCAACGAAGCGTGGTTCGGCTGGGGATGGAACACCCGGTACGCCAAGCAGGGGCATCCCGAATGGGACCGGATCATCGGCGACCAGCTCCGCCGCCAATACTACGAAGTGCTGCCCGAAGCCGTCGCCGCCTGCTCGCCCGGCACGCCTTACCACCCCTCGTCGCCCTGGTCGCGTCACGAAGGCACGAGCGAAAACAGCGAAGGCGATACGCATTTCTGGAAAGTGTGGCACAGCCGCGCACCGATCGCCGACTACAACGCCACGCGCAGCCGCTTCTTCAGCGAATACGGCTTCCAGTCGTTCCCCGAATACGCCTCCGTCCTGCGTTTCGCCCCCGAAGAGCGCGACTGGGACATCGAATCGGAGGTGATGATGGCCCACCAGCGCGGCGGCGATTTCGCCAACATGCGCATCCGCCAATACCTCGAAGACGAATACTGGCCCGCACGCGATTTCCGCACGTTCCTCTACATGAGCCACGTTTTGCAGGGCGACGCCATCAAGACCGCCATCGAGGCGCACCGGCGCGACAAACCCTACTGCTGGGGATCGCTCTTCTGGCAGCACAACGACTGCTGGCCCGTGGCTTCGTGGGCCAGCCGCGACTGGTACGGCCGCTGGAAGGCGCAACATTATTTCGCCCGCCCGGCCTTCGACGACATCCTCGTATCGCCCCTTGCCGAGGGAAACACGCTGAATGTCCGCCTTGTGTCGGACCGCCGCAAAACGGTCCGGGGCAAACTCCGGATAACGGTCATGGACATGGACGGCGCCCTCCTCTCGGAAAACACCCGCAGCCTAACCGTCGCACCCAATGCCAGTCGGAACGTCTATTCGGCCGACATTTCCGGACTTTTGCACGGTTGCGCCCGCAATCGGGCGATCGTCGTCGCGGAATTCACGACCGACGGACGCCGCTACGCCAACATCGGATATTTCGTCTCTCAAAAAGAGCTTGAGCTGCCCGAAGCCGACATCCGCTGGAGCGTCGGACCTGCGGCGGACGGTTATGAAATTACGCTCTCGAGCGACCGTTTCGTCCGCGCCGTCTGGCTCGCTCTCGACGGCAACGAACATTTCGAGGACAACTATTTCGACCTCGTACCGGGCGTCAGCAAAACGGTGCGGGTCGCAACGACGCTGTCCCGGTCCGAATTCGACCGGCTGCTGCGCATCACCCATCTGCAACAAACCCGATAAACCGACCATACGATTATGAAACGCACATTGCGCCTTTTGCTGACCGTAGGGCTGTCGCTCGTCTGCGTCAGCCTGTTCGCCCAAAAGTTCCCCAACTACCCCATCCCGCAGCAGCCCGATACGCTGCGCATCCTCGGCATCGGCAACAGCTTCACCGACGACGGCATGATGTATCTGCCCGAGCTGCTGGAGGCTGCCGGCATCCGGAACGTCGTGCTGGGGCGTCTCTACATAGCCGGGTGTTCGCTCGAACGCCATTGCCGGGAATATGCCGGCAACGCCCCTGCGTATATCTATTACAAGTCGACGTCCAACCGCTGGGAGACCGTTTCGAAGAAAGCGACCCTGTTGGACGGAATCGCCGACGAACGGTGGGACGTCGTGGTACTGCAACAGGCGTCGGGCAAATCGGGCATCTATCCGACCTATCAGCCCTGGTTCGGCCGGCTGGTCGAGATCGTGCGATGGTGTTGCTCCAATGCCGGAGCCTGCATCGCCTGGCAACAGACATGGGCCTATGCCCGCAATTCGCAGCACCGGGATTTCGGACGATACGAGAAGAACCAGCAACTGATGTACCGGGGAATCGTCTCTTCGGTCGAACAACTCATGCGGGAGACCTCCGTCGAAGTGGTCGTCCCGTCGGGCACGGCGATTCAGGACCTGCGCAACACGGCGCTGTGCGACTCGCTGGACCTGACGCGCGACGGATACCACCTGAATCCCGGGACCGGACGTTACACTGCGGCCTGCGCATGGTTCCAGACGCTCGTGGCTCCGGCCTTCGGGACGAACGTCGCCGGGAACGGCTGCCGTCTGGCGGGAACCCCTCACGAGCTGACGCCGCAGGAGGCCGAAGCCTGTCAGGAGGCGGCCCGCAGAGCCTGCATCCGGCGGTTCTCCGTTTGGACGGAACCTGTCGCCGGCGAGGGCGGGACGGCAGTCCGGTAGCGGTCGGGGGTGGTCGGGGCATTCCGCCATGCAGATATAGGTATCCTGCCATTCGCCGGAGCATTTCTGTTATCTGCCGGATGTGGGTTCGAAGCCCGCCCTGCCCCCTCCCTACCACCACCAACGAAAAAAGAGGTCTGCAAAGACCTCTTCGAGCGGAAAACGGGATTCGAACCCGCGACCCTCAGCTTGGGAAGCTGATGCTCTACCGACTGAGCTATTTCCGCATTACGGAGTACAAAGTTACTCCGTTTTTTTTATTTGTCAAGTTTTCGGCGGCTGAAAAATGCGCCTACCCCACGATTTTTTTCAGCGACGCGAGGTTTTCGGGGTTTTTCAGGCTGCGGCCCTCGGCCGAATAGAGGTAGTCGAGCCGGTTTCGGAAATGCTCCTCGACCTTCCCGCGCACGACCTTCATTGTGCTGTTCACCAATCCGTTCTGCTCCGTGAAAGCCTCGTCGACAATGGCCAGTCCCGCAGGCAGCCACCGTTCCGGAAACTCCCCGGCATAGGTTCCTCCGGCGCGGTAACGGTCGATCTCGGCGCCGAGAATCTCCGCTGCGACGTTCACGCGCTCCGCTTCGGGCGTCCTGCGGGCCTCCAGCTCGCGGCGCAGCGCCTCGCGGTTGGGAACCACGATCGCCCCCGTAAACGGGCTTTGGTTGTTGTGCACGATGATCTGGTCGATGTAGGGCGATTTATCCACGATCGCCTCCTCCATTCCTTCGGGGCTGTATTTTTCGCCGTCCGAAGCGATCAGCAGGCTCTTGAAACGTCCCAGCACATAGAGGAAATCATCCTCCGAGACGTAACCCATGTCGCCCGTGTGGAGCCACCCGTCGCGCACGGTTTCGGCCGTGGCCCCGGGATTCTTCCAGTAGCCGGCCATGACGTTCTCGCCGCGGACGACGATTTCGCCCTTCTGCCCGCGGGGAACCTCGCGGCCCTCCTCGTCGAGGATCTTCAGGTCCAGCGGAATGAGTATCTTGCCCGACGATCCGAACCGGTGCCAGTGATGTTTGGGCGAGTTGGTCGAAATCACGGGCGTCGCCTCCGAAAGTCCGTATCCCTGGAACATCGGGATTCCGATGGCGTAGAAAAACCGCTGCAACTCCGCGTCGAGCAGCGCACCGCCCCCGACGAAGAATTCGAGATGGCCTCCGAACGCCTGCCGCACCTTGCGGAACAGCAGCGCGTCGAAAATCCCGACGACGGGGGCCAGCACGATGCGCCATCCGCTGCCCCTGCCGTACCCGTCGCTGTTGTATGCGTATGCCGTGCGGAGCGCGAGGTTGAAAAGCGCCTCGGTGAGTCTCCCCTTGGCCCGTATGGAGCTTTCGATGTTTTTCCGGAAGTTCTTGGCCAGCGCCGGGACCGACAGCAGGAAGTGCGGCTGCACCTCGCGGATGTTCTGCGGGATGTTCTTGAGCGTCTCCATCGGCGTCGCTCCGATCTGCACTGTGGCCACCGAGGCTCCGCAGGCGATCATGATGTAGAAACCCACGACGTGGGCGAAACAGTGGTCGAGCGGCAGGATGATCAGCGTGCGGAAATGCGGCGGAATGTCGACCCGCGACAACGCCTGCTCGACGTTGGCCGTGTAGTTGCGGTGGGTCAGGATCACGCCTTTGGGGTCCGACGTCGTGCCCGAGGTGTAGGTGATCGTGGCGTAATCGTCATTCCGGATCGCCTGCCCGATCTCCATGAACTCCTCCTTGTTCTTGGCGAGGTATTCGCGGCCCAGACGCTTGAGCGTCCCGTAGGCCGTCTCCCCGGATTCCAGCGGAATGTGTCCGAGGACGATCACCTGCTCCAGCTGCGGCAGTCCGGCGCGGATGCGGCGGATCTTGGGCAGCTGGTGTTTCGACACGAAAACGGCCTTGACCTCGGCGTGCCGCATGCGGAAGAGGAGGTCGTTCGACTCTTCGAGTTTCACCGACAGGGGCACGCTGACCGCCCCGGCGTAGAACAGCCCCAGTTCGGAAATGATCCATGCGTTGCTGCCTTCGGCCAGTATCGCCACCTTGTCTCCGGGGCGGATGCCGAGCGCGGCGAGTCCGGCTCCGGCTTCGAGCGCCTGCTCGCGGGTCTCGGCATAGGTCGTAGGCTCGAATTTGTGATGGCGTTTTTCGAGCAGGAAGGTCTTGGCCCCGTATTTCCGCACGGAGGCCTCGAAGAGGTCGATGATGGTCTTTTTCATGGTTCTTAATCCATTTTCAGCACGGCGAGGAATGCCGACTGGGGAACTTCGACGTTACCGATCTGGCGCATGCGCTTCTTGCCCTTCTTCTGTTTTTCGAGCAGCTTGCGCTTACGCGAAATATCTCCGCCGTAGCACTTCGCCGTCACGTCCTTGCGCACGGCCTTGACCGTTTCGCGTGCGATGATCTTGGCGCCGACGGCGGCCTGTATGGCGATGTCGAACTGCTGGCGGGGGATCAGCTCCTTGAGCTTTTCGCACATCTTGCGTCCGAAATCGTAGGCGTGGTCCGTGTAGGTGAGCGACGAGAGGGCGTCGACCGGCTCCCCGTTGAGCAGGATGTCGAGCTTGACGAGTTTCGAGGGCTGGAATCCCGTGCGGTGGTAGTCGAACGAGGCGTATCCTTTCGAGATGCTCTTGAGCTTGTCGTAGAAGTCGAAGACGATCTCCGAGAGGGGCATGTCGAAATTGACCTCCACGCGGTCCTGCGTGATGAATGTCTGGTTCTTCATCACCCCGCGCTTGTCGATGCAGAGTTTGATGACGTTGCCCAGAAACTCCGACTTGGTGATGATCTGCGCGAGGATGTAGGGTTCCTCGATCTTGTCGATCTTTGTCACCTCGGGCAGTCCCGAGGGGTTGTGCACCTCGACCACGTCGCCCTGCGTCGTGGTGATGCGGTACGACACGTTGGGCACGGTCGTGATGACGTCCATGTCGAATTCGCGGTACAGCCGCTCCTGAATGATCTCCATGTGCAGCAGCCCGAGGAATCCGCAGCGGAACCCGAATCCGAGCGCCAGCGAGCTTTCCGGCTCGAACGTGAGCGAAGCGTCGTTGAGCTGCAATTTTTCGAGCGACGCGCGCAGGTCCTCGTACTGGTCGGCCTCCACCGGGTAGACGCCCGCGAAGACCATCGGCTTCACGTCCTCGAATCCGGCGATGGCCTCTTTGGCGGGGTTGGTCACCGAGGTGATCGTGTCGCCGACCTTCACGTCCGACGAGGTCTTGATCCCCGAGCAGATATACCCCACGTCTCCGGCCCTGATCTCCTGTCGGGGCTGCATCTTGAGTTTCAGCACGCCTATTTCGTCGGCGTCGTACTCGCTGCCCGTGTTGAAAAACTTCACGTGGTCGCCCTTGCGCAGCGTGCCGTTGAAGACGCGGAAATAGGCGATGATTCCGCGGAAGGGGTTGAACACCGAGTCGAAGATCAGCGCCTGCAACGGCGCGCTCTCGTCGCCCGTGGGAGCGGGAATGCGGTTTACGATCGCTTCCAACACCTCTTCGACGCCCAGTCCCGTCTTGCCCGATGCCAGCAGAATATCCTCCTCCCTGCATCCTATGAGGTCGATCACCTGATCCTTCACCTCGTCGATCATCGCCGAATCCATGTCGATCTTGTTCAGCACGGGGATGATCTCCAGGTCGTGCCCCACGGCGAGGTAGAGGTTCGAAATCGTCTGCGCCTGAATGCCCTGCGTGGCGTCGACCACCAGCAGCGCCCCTTCGCACGAGGCGATTGCGCGCGACACTTCGTACGAGAAGTCGACGTGTCCCGGGGTGTCGATCAGGTTGAGCGTGTACCGCTGTCCGTCGCGGGCCGTGTACTCCATCTGGATGGCGTGGCTCTTGATGGTGATTCCCTTTTCGCGTTCGAGGTCCATGTCGTCGAGCACCTGCGACTGCATTTCGCGCTGGTTGAGCGTGTTGGTCTTCTCCAGCAGACGGTCTGCAAGTGTCGATTTGCCGTGGTCGATGTGGGCTATGATGCAGAAATTTCGGATGTTTTTCATATATAAGGGTAAAATCTTCGGCAAATATACATAAATTTTTGAATATATCGGAGGGCTTCCGTTTGCCGGAATGGCACAAATTGCTTATATTTGCGACTTCAACAAGTTAGGTTAAAGATGTTAAGCAGACAAATCGCATCCAAGCTCCGGGGCTACGAGACCCCGTTCTACCTCTATGACATGGCGCTGTTGCGCCAGACCCTCGAAAGCGTCGTCTACGAGTCGAAGAAATACGGCTACAAGGTCCACTACGCCATCAAGGCCAACTACGACGACCATCTGCTGGCGGTCATCCGCGAATACGGGCTGGGCATCGACTGCGCCTCGGGCAACGAGCTGCGCAAGGCCGTCGAGGCCGGATTCGACCCCAAGGGCATCGTCTATGCGGGCGTGGGCAAACGCGACAAGGAGCTGAAATACGCCATCGAGCAGAACATTCTGGCCATCAACTGCGAGTCGATTCAGGAGCTGGAGCTGGTCGACGCCCTTTCGGCCGAGGCGGGCAAGGTGACCGACATCGCGCTGCGCATCAACCCCGACATCGACCCCAAGACCAACCATTGCATCGACACGGGCCAGGCGGACAGCAAGTTCGGCATCTCCTACGAGGAAGTGCTTGAGCACGCCGCGGAGATCCGGTCGCTCAAAAACGTCAACATCATCGGACTGCACCTGCACATCGGATCGCAGATCCGCGAGCTGCATGTCTTCGAGAACATGTGCAACAAGGTCAACGTCATCGTCGAGAACCTCGAAAAACTGGGCTGCAAGTTCCGTTTCGTCGACGTGGGCGGCGGCCTGGGCGTCAACTACGACGTTCCCGAGAACGAGCCGATCCCCAACTTCGCGTCGCTGTTCTCGATCGTCCACAACCACCTGCGCATCGGCGACCGCGAGGTGCACTTCGAGTTCGGGCGTTCGATCGTCGCCGAATGCGGCGAGCTGATCACGACGGTGCTGTTCAACAAGACCACCGCCACGGGCCGCAAGCTGGTGATCGTCGACGCTTCGATGACCGAGCTGGTCCGCCCGGCGATGTACGGTTCGTACCACAACATCGAGAACATCACGGCCAAGGACGACGAGGTGCGCGAGAAATACACGGTTGTCGGCACAGCCTGCGAATCGACGGACGTTTTCGACGAGAACGTCACCCTGCGCCGCACGCACCGGGGCGACCTGCTGACCATCAAGTCGGCCGGGGCCTACGGCATGTCGATGGCTTCGCGCTACAACCTCCACGATCTTCCCGGCGCCGTTTACAGCGACGAAATCAAATAGATAAAGGCGGCTCCGGCCGCCTTTCCTCATCGCTATGTGGCTCACTTTGGCATTCACCTCGGCGGCGCTGCTCGGCTTCTACGATGCGGCCAAGAAAAAGGCCCTCACCGGCAACGCCGTGCTGCCCGTGCTGTTGCTCAACACGCTCTTTTCGACGCTGTTCTTCCTGCCCGCGATCCTCTCGGCAGAGTTCGGCCTCGGATGGTTCGACCATACCCTGCTGGCGACGGCTCCCGGCACATGGGAGGCCCACGCCCTGGTCGTTCTGAAATCGGCCATCGTGCTCACTTCGTGGATTTTCGGTTACTTCGGCATGAAGCACCTTCCGATCACCATCGTCGGGCCGATCAACGCCACGCGCCCCGTTATGGTGCTCGTCGGGGCGTTCGTGATCTTCGGCGAGCGTCTCAACGCCTACCAGTGGACCGGCGTTGCGCTGGCCCTCGTGTCGCTCTTCCTGCTGAGCCGTTCGAGCCGCCGCGAAGGGGTCGTCTTCACCCATAACCTCTGGATTCTGTTCATTGCCCTGGCGGCCGTGACGGGCGCCGTCAGCGGGCTGTACGACAAATATATCATGGCGCGCCTCGACCCGGTTTTCGTGCAGAGCTGGTATAACCTCTACCAGCTCGGGATGATGTCCGTCGTGGTCGGCATCCTCTGGTGGCCCCGGCGGCACGCCACCACCCCGTTCCATTGGAGCTGGGCCATTCCGCTGATCTCGGTGTTCCTTTCGCTGGCCGACTTCGCCTACCTGTTCGCCCTGCGCGATCCGGACGCCATGATCTCCGTGGTCTCGATGGTCCGCCGCGGCTCGGTCGTGGTGTCGTTTCTCTGCGGCGCGGTGCTGTTCCGCGAGCGCAACCTGCGCTCGAAGGCCGTCGACCTGGCCTTTATCCTCGTCGGCATGTTCTTCCTCTGGCTCGGTTCCCGCCCCGCTTAAGAAGCGGGTTTTAGGGGGCGATGGAATGTCCCTCTGGTCTCCCGCCCCGTTCTGCGCCGCCCGCTTAAGAAGCGGGTTTTAGGGGGCGATGGAATGTCTCTCTGGTCTCCCGCCCCGTTCTGCACCTCCGGCGCAAAACAAAAAGCGAGACCCGAAAGTCTCGCTTCTCCTATTTTGAGCGCAGCTTCAGATAAGATGCTCCAACTGGTTGATCGTCTTGCGGATCTCCTCGTCGCTCGGCGAGAAGTCCTTCAACGCTCCGGCCAGATACTGCTCGTAGGCGTAGAGGTCGATCACGCCGTTGCCCGAGAGGTTGAACAGAATGGTTTTCGACACGCCTTCCTCCTTGGCTTTCAGCGCTTCGCGGATCGTCGCGGCGATGGCGTGCGTCGACTCCGGAGCCGGGATGATGCCTTCGGTCTGGGCGAACAGAACGCCTGCGGCGAGGGTCTCGACCTGCGGCATCGACTGCGCCTCGATCAGCCCGTCCTTCATCAGCTGGCTGACGATCGAGCCGGCTCCGTGGTAGCGCAATCCCCCGGCGTGAATGTCCGACGGCTGAAAATCGTGGCCCAGCGTGTACATCGGGATCAGGGGCGTGAATCCCGCCACGTCGCCGAAGTCGTACTGGAATTCGCCGCGGGTGAGTTTCGGGCATCCTTCAGGCTCCACGGCGATCACGCGTATCTTCTTCCCCTCGGCGAAATTCTTCCGCAGGAACGGGAAGCCGATGCCCGCGAAGTTGCTGCCGCCTCCGAAACATCCGATCACCATGTCCGGCTCGGCGTCGGCCATCTCCATCTGCGTCACGGCCTCCTGGCCGATGACCGTCTGGTGCAGAACCACGTGATTCAGCACGCTTCCCAGGCAGTAGCGCGTGTCTTCCGGACGGCGCAAAGCCATCTCCACGGCCTCGGAAATGGCCAGCCCGAGGCTTCCCGAACAGTGCGGATCGCGCTCCAGCGCCGCACGGCCCGATTCGGTCAGCGTCGAGGGCGACGCCACGCACTCCGCGCCCCACGTGTTCATCATCAGGCGGCGGTAGGGCTTCTGGTCGTAGCTGACCTTGACCATGAATACCTGGAGGTCGATGCCGAAGTGCTTGGCCGCGAAGGCGATCGACGCGCCCCACTGTCCGGCGCCGGTCTCGGTGGTCAGGTGCTTGATGCCCTGTTTGTAGTTGTAGTAGGCCTGCGGCACGGCGGTGTTGGGCTTGTGCGAACCCGCGGGCGACACGCTTTCGTTCTTGAAAAAGATCTTCGCGGGCGTTCCGAGGGCCTTTTCCAGCCCCGTTGCGCGCACGAGCGGCGTCGGGCGCCATATCCTGTAAATCTCCTGCACCTCCTCGGGAATGTCGATGTAACGCTCGGTCGACATCTCCTGGTCGATCAGTTCCTCGGCGAAGATCGCCGACATCTGCTCCTTCGTGACGGGCTTTTTCGTTCCGGGGTGCAGCGGCAGGAGCGGTTTGTTGGGCATGTCGGCCACGATGTTGTACCATTGCGTGGGCATCTGTTTTTCGGTGAGGCAGAATTTTTTCGTTTCCATAATGGGTATCGGTTTTTGAATTTGAAATGTGCAAAAGAAAAAGCCCGCTGCTTACTTTTCGTAAACAACGGGCTTGTGTATTTTTCGGGTTCAACTATACACGCGCGGTTCCGCACTCATTGTTCACGAGAGTCAACGAGCGCCACCACCATGCCTGTATGTTGAAATTGCGGATCATCTTTCAGCTTTGTTTCTGCAAATATATGTGGTCGGTTCGTAAAATGCAAATTTTTTACGAAGTATTTTCGACACCTATATATGTAAGGATTTTTTACCGTACTTTGCGGAAAAATTTATATTTTTGCATGATTATCCGCAAATTCAAAACTTAACGATATGAATATTTCGTATAACTGGCTCAAACGTTATATCGCGACCGATCTTCCGGCCGAAAAGATCGCTGAAATCCTGACGGACATCGGCCTCGAAGTCGAAGGCTTCGAGAAGATCGAAACCGTGAAAGGCGGCCTTCGGGGCGTTGTCGTCGGCGAGGTTGTGACCTGTGCCGATCACCCCGATTCGGACCACCTGCACGTCACCGCGGTGGACGTGGGAGCCGCCGAGCCGTTGCAGATCGTCTGCGGCGCTGCGAACTGCCGGGCCGGATTGAAAGTCCTCTGCGCCACGGTCGGCGCGGTGCTCTACCCCGACGGCGGCGACAAGGAGTTCAAGATCAAACGTTCGAAGATCCGCGGCGTGGAGTCGCTCGGAATGCTCTGCGCCGAGGACGAGCTGGGCATCGGGTCTTCGCACGACGGCATCATGGAACTTCCGGCCGACGCCCCCGTGGGCATGGAGGCCAGGGAATACCTGCATGTCGAGGACGACTACCTGATCGAGATCGGACTCACGCCCAACCGTGTGGACGCCGCTTCGCACATCGGCGTGGCGCGCGATCTGGCCGCTTACCTGAAGAGCCGCGGCGAAAATGCCGAAGTGAAACTGCCCGATGTTTCGGCTTTCGCTCCCGACAATCACGACCTGGAGGTGGCGGTCCGCGTCGAAAATCCCGAGGCCGCGCCCCGCTATGCCGGCGTTACGGTCACGGGCTGCAAGATCGGTCCGTCGCCCGAGTGGATGCAGAACTGCCTGCGCGCCGCGGGCATCAATCCCAAGAACAATCTGGTCGACATCACCAATTTCGTGCTGTTCGAGCTGGGCCAGCCCCTGCACGCCTTCGACGCCGCGAAGATCGAGGGCCGCGAAGTCGTGGTCCGCACCTGCGCCGAGGGCACGCCCTTCGTGACGCTGGACGGCGTGGAGCGCAAACTCACGGACAAGGACCTGATGATCTGCTCGGCCGAGCGTCCCATGTGCATCGCCGGCGTCTTCGGCGGACTGGACTCGGGCGTGAGCGACACCACGACCGACGTATTTATCGAGAGCGCCTATTTCAACCCCGTGTGGGTACGCAAGACGGCCAAGCGTTTCGGCCTGAATACCGACTCTTCGTTCCGCTTCGAGCGCGGCATCGACCCCAACATGCAGGTCTACGCCGCCAAGCGCGCCGCCCTGCTGATGAAGGAGCTGGCCGGGGGTACGATCTCCAGCGGCATCACGGACATCTATCCGGAGCCGATCGGGGATTTCGTCTTCGACATCTCGTTGGCAAGGGTCAACGCGCTGATCGGCAAGGAGATTCCCGAAACGGTCGTCCGCACGATCATCGCGGCGCTGGAGGTGAAGATCCTCGCCGAGAAAGACGGCGTGCTGACGGTCGCCGTGCCGCCCTACCGTGTCGACGTGCAGCGCGAAGCCGACCTCGTGGAGGACATCCTGCGCATCTACGGCTACAACAACGTCGAAATCCCCACGCAGGTCCGTTCGACGCTCTCCTATGCGCCGAAACCCGACCGCAACCGTCTGATGAACCTCGCGGCCGATTTCCTCACGGCCAACGGGTTTACCGAGATCATGTCCAACTCGCTGACGAAAGCCGCCTATTACGAGGGCCTGACCTCCTGTCCCGCCGAGCGTTGCGTGCGTATTCTCAACCCGTTGAGCGCCGACCTGAACGTGATGCGCCAGACGCTGCTGTTCAACATGCTGGAGGCCGTCGGTCTGAACGCCAACCGCCGCAACGGCGATCTCTGCCTCTACGAGTTCGGCAACTGCTATTTCTACGACGAGTCGAAGCGCACGGACGAAAACCGCCTGGCGGCCTACTCCGAGGAGTACCGCCTCGCCATCGCCGTCACGGGCGTCTCGACGCCGCAGTCGTGGAATGCGAAGCCCGTGAAGGCGTCGTTCTTCACCCTGCGCGCAGTCGCCGAAAAACTGCTCCGCCGCTTCGGCGTCGACATCTACGCGCTGAAGGCCGAGACGCTCGAAAGCGATCTTTTCAGCGAGGGCCTCACGCTGTCGCTCAATGGCAAACAGTTGTTGCAGATCGGCTCCGTGGCCGCCGCAATCCGCCGCCGTACCGATGTCAAGCAGGATGTGTACTATCTGGAGATGAATTTCGAGGCCCTTGCGAAATCCACGAAGAAGCTGAAGATCGCCGCCGGGGAACTGTCGAAATTCCCCGAGGTCAGACGCGATCTGGCGCTGCTGGTGGACAAGTCCGTGACCTTCTCCTCACTGCGCGACGCAGCCTTCGCCGCCGAGCGCAAGCTGCTGAAAAGCGTCTCGCTGTTCGATGTCTACGAGGGCGACAAGCTTCCCGAGGGCAAGAAATCCTACGCTTTGAGCTTCATTCTGGAGGACAAGACCCGCACGCTGGACGAGCGGACCATTGAGCGTGTGATGGCGAACCTCACCCGGCAGTTCGAGCAGAAATGCGGCGCGCAGGTCCGGGCCTGACGAAATTTCAGCAACCGAAAGACCGCCCGGCCCCATCGGAGCCGGGCGGTCTTCCTTAAAATACGCCGATGCGACGATTTTCCAGAATATTTGCGTGGACGACCCTGTTCTTCGTTGCGGGAGCCGTGCTGTTCTTTACCAAAGCCGCCGCGCTTCCCTATAAGGTCGCCTGGCCCGTCCTGCTGCTGTCCCTGGCGACCTTCCTGTCGCGGCGCCGGGAACTGCTCCCGTTCGGGTTCGCCTTCCTGTTTTCCGCCGCCGGGGATGCCGTGGGCGCCAGGGGGCTGTTCATTCCCCAGATGGCCTTCTTCGCGCTGGCGCATGTCGCCTATGTGTGCTGGTTCCTGCCCCGGGCGCGGCGCAGGCTCCGTGCGGTTTCGCTGGCCGTCACCGTCCCGCTGCTCGTCTTCCTTTTCGCCGCCATCGTCCCCGAGGCCCCGTTTCCGGCCGAACGCATCGGCGTCGCCGTCTACGGGCTGGTCATCGCCGCAATGCTTTATAGCGCGCTCCAGTACGACGGGGCATGCGCCGCCGGATTCAGGTGTGCGGCCCTGCTGTTCGTCTTTTCCGACGCGGTGATCGCCTGGAACCGCTTCATCGGACCGGTTCCGGCCCGGACCTGGATCGTTATGATCACCTACTACCTCGCGCAATACCTCTTTTTCCGCTTCGCCTTCAAAACCGCGGCCCGGAACTGACGCTTACAGCGCCGGTTTCACCTGCGGCGGCTGGATTGTGACGTAGGGCGTGCCGTTGTCGTCGCACGTCGAGACGATCCGCACGGCCTTCACCGGACGCCCGGGGCGCAGCGTGATGCTTCCCATCTCCAACTCTCCCGCCCGCTCGAACGTCGCGCCGTCGTACGACACTTCGGCGTAACCCGTCGTCACGATCGTCTTCGGCAGCTGGCGGTTTCCCGTCTGCAAATACATTTCGCGGCACCTCACCGGCTCGCTGAACGTGTAGCGTATCCAATCCTGCTGCCGGCAGGCGCGGCGCGTACGCGAAAGGCCCTTGTAGCTCTCGGCGTTGGCATAGGGGAACTTCGCGCTCTCGCCCATCGAGGTCGTGATCGCCACGGCGGGCGTAATGGTCCGCCAGCGAGACTTGTCGGCCACGTAGGGGCTGCGGGCGGTGCCGTAGCGCGAATAGAAGCGGTAGAGATGCGGTTTCCCGGTGCGGACCGGAGCCGTGTAAGGGTGTTCTTCCGGAGAGCCGTCCATAAGGTAGTAAATCGCGGAGCCGTCGTCCGCCGAAGCGGTGAACGCGCCGTCGCCGTAGCCGACCTTCGGCGGGAAGAGCCGGAACCGGATGCCCATGGCCGCCATCCGGTCGTAATGTTTTCCTTTCAACTCCTCGTAATAGGCGTCCCACCCTTCGGCGTTGCCGCTCCAGGCGATGCGTGCGAGGGCGCAGACGCGCGGAAAGAGCATATAGTCGAGGTAGTCGGGCTTTTCCGGCTCGTGCGAGACGTAGGCTTCGCTGAAAAACGCCCCCTGCAACCCCTCGACGTTGCGCATCTGTTCGGGGCTGAACTCCGTGAAGCCGAAGCCGTAGACCTTTTTGGCGTCGAAGATCGCCGCCCAGTCGTGCCCGTCCTCGCGGGGCGACTGGCGCATGTCGAAATAGAAGTACTGGCCCGGCATCACGACGGTGCGGTAACCCTTCGCCGTGGCGTCGAGACAGGCCTTGACGCTCTCCCAGCCGTGCACGCGGCACTCCCGGGCGAAGGCTCCCGTGCGCACGGCCTCGTTCCACACGGCGGGCCGTTTGCCGTGCGAACGGAGGATTGCGGCCATGCGCTCCATGAAGAGGTCCTCCAGCCGGTGCGGGTCGGTCATCCCCTCCCGTTTCATCAGCGCCCGGCAGTCGGGACACCGCTCCCACTGCGACATGTCGACCTCGTCGCCGCCCACGTGGATGTACTCCGAGGGGAACAGCTCGCACAGTTCGCCCAGAATGTCGCCCAGCAGCGCGTAATTCTCCTCCCGGGCCACGCACCATGCCGAACGGTAGTCGTAACCGTTGGTCGACACGGTGTCGGGCGGATAGTTGCAGCGGATTTCGGGATGCACCGACGCGATGTTGCGGCTGTGGCCCGGCAGGTCGATTTCGGGAATGATCTCGATATTCCGCAGGGCGGCGTAACGGATCAGCTCGCGCATCTTGCTTTGCTTGAAGTAACCTCCGTATTTCTCTGACCACTTGCCGTATACGGGCCTCACGGGCGAGTCGCCGCCGCGGAAGCCGCCGATCTCGGTCAGCTCGGGGTGCGAAAGGATCTCGATGCGCCACCCCTCGTCGTCCGAAAGATGAAGATGCAATTTGTTGATATTGTGGTAGGAAAACAGGTCTATATAACGTTTCACTTCATCCATTCCGATCCACGTCCGCGCCACGTCGAGCATCATCCCCCGATAGCCGAACCGCGGCTTGTCCTCGATCCTGACGCAGGCGATGCCGGTTCCCGGGGCGATCCCCCTGCGGGCGTAGACTTCGGGCGGCAGCAGCCGGAACAGTTGTTGCAGTCCGTTGAAAACCCCGCCGCAGGTGGAACTTCCGATCTGGATGTGGTCGGGCGCGATGTCGAGGGTGTAAGCCTCCGACGGCTCCCCGTCCGGGGCGTCGAGCGTCAGCACGACGGAGCCTTCCCCCGCCATGCCGTTGCGGACCCCGCACCCGAGGTATTCGGCGGCGTATTCGGCCAGGGGGGCCAGTTCGCGGTCGGCGGAGATTGTCGTTCCGGGACCGAACGTGAAGATCCCTTCGCGGGGCGTCGTCTTTTCCGGGGCGGGTTGCGCCGCGGCGGTGCACAGGCCGCAAAGGGCTGTTGTCAAGAGGATCAGAAGTCGTAATTTCATGCGACGTGAGGATTTTGTTTCCCGCAAAGTTACTTTTTTTCCGCCGAATGTGCTACCTTTGCCGGAGTAAAACCACGGTTTTAGCGGGCGGACGGCGGCGAATCACGGACAGACTCCGCTTCTGCGCCCGGTGTGAAAAAATAATTTGCGACATGGAAGATAAACGTCTGAAGGCCACGGCCCGTCTTTTGGAGGTGATGAACACCCTGCGCCGCGAGTGCCCCTGGGACCGCGAGCAGACATTCGACTCGCTGCGCAGCAACACCATCGAGGAGACTTACGAACTGGCCGATGCCATCACCGACCACAATATGGAGGGCATCAAGGAGGAGTTGGGCGACCTGCTGCTGCACGTGGTGTTCTATTCGAAACTGGGCGAGGAAGAGGGCGCGTTCGATTTCGGCGACGTGGCCGACGCGCTGTGCGACAAGCTGATCTACCGCCACCCTCACGTCTACGGCGACATTCACGCCAACACGCCCGACCAGGTCAAGGAGAACTGGGAGACGCTGAAACTCCGCAAGAAGAACCGCCGGAGCGGCACGCTGGGCGGCGTTCCGCGCTCGCTCCCGGCGATGGTCAAGGCCTACCGCATGGGCGAAAAGGCCGCCGGGGCGGGTTTCGATTGGGAGCAGAAGGAGGATGTCTGGGACAAGGTCCGCGAGGAGCTGGGCGAAGTGGAAGCCGAGATGAAATCGGGCAGCAAGACCGACCTCGAAGGCGAATTCGGCGACCTGCTGTTCGCGCTCGTCAACGCCTGCCGCCTCTACGGCGTGGACCCCGAATCGGCGCTGGAACGCACGAACAAGAAGTTCATCCAACGCTTCAATTACATGGAGGAACGCGCTGCTGCAAAAGGACATACGTTTCACGAAATGTCGCTCGGCGCGATGGAGGAGCTGTGGCAGGAAGCCAAGAGAAATTAAGAATTAAAAATCAGAAATTCAGATATGGCGCTTATACGAAAAGTCCGCGGGCATGAGCCTGTGATCGGAGAGAACACCTTTCTGGCCGAAACGGCCGTCATTCTGGGCGACGTGACCATCGGCCGCGACTGCTCGATCTGGTACAACGCCGTGCTGCGGGGCGACGTGAACCGGATCGTCATCGGCGACCGCACGAACATCCAGGACGGCGTGGTGCTCCACACCATCTACGACAAGGCGAAGCACCCTTCGCAGACGATCATCGGCAACGACGTCTCGGTGGGCCACAACGCCATCATCCACGGCGCGGTGATCGGCGACAACTGCCTGATCGGCATGGGCGCCACCCTTCTGGACAACGCCCGCATCCCCTCGGGGTGCATCATCGCGGCCAACGCGCTGGTGCTCTCGAACGCGCAGCTGGAACCCAACTCGGTCTATGCGGGCGTCCCGGCCAAAAAGGTCAAGGAGGTGACTGCGGAGCAGCGCGAGGAGATCATCCGCCGCACGGCCCACGACTATATGCTGTACGCCTCCTGGTACGGCGAGCCGGAAGAGTGACCGGTTTCCGTGCGGCACGGCAGGACGCGGCCGGAAACCGCGTTCGCAGGCCCGTCCCGCTCCGGATCCTCCCCGGAAGAGACCCGATCCGCCGTAGGCGGCGGCTACGACCGTCCGAAGCGAAATCCGGTAATTTTTAGTTAGAGCGATAACTACCCTATATGAAACTGCAATCGAAATACGCCGATCTGGTGCTCAACCTGTTGGTTGCCGTGGCGATCAGCCTGGTGGTCAATTTCTCCTACGTGCTGCTGATGCTCGTGGACCTGAACAGCGACAGCCAGCCCCGCCCTTCCGACCAGAGAGCCGTCGAACGGCCCGACGAGGGCGTGCTTTCGGTCCACCCCGACGGCTACGGGTATCTGGTTTACGAGAACGGCGACAGCGTCTACGTGCCCACGCGGCGCATGCGGTGGCTGGAGATCGCGCCCGGCGACCGGATCGTCGCGGACCTGATGCCGCCGCGCTCCGAGAAGGCGCATCCGATGCTGGCGGAAATCCGCACGCGCAACGGCGCGGAGTTCGATTACAGCAAACTTTACAACGGGCCTTCGAAGATGACGGAACTGCTCCTGCAACTGTTCTACTACCTCGTCGTGTCGTTCGTCATGCTCTCGATCCTCACCTCCGTCAGGCGCAACTACTCCATGTCGCGCTTCGTGCGCCGCTGCCTGTGGTGCTGCGTCGCGGCGGCCGCGCTCTACTGCGTGGCTCCCGTCACGGAGTGGCACACGGGGCGCATCGGGCTGAACTTTATGAGCGGGCGGATGTTCGACTACATGCTGCTGCTCAAATGCTCGTTCGCCGTGGTGGCGTCGATGCTCTACGGGCGCATCTACGTGCTGATTTCCCAGCGGCAGGCCGTCGTCGTCGAGAACGAGCGGCTCAAGAACGAAAACCTCACCACGCGTTACAACATGCTCGTCGGGCAGATCAACCCCCATTTCTTCTTCAACTCGCTCAACTCGCTGGCGATGCTCGTGCGCGAGAAGCACGACCAGAAGGCCCTGACCTACATCGACCAGCTTTCGTACACGTTCCGCTACATCATCCAGAACGGCCAGAGCATGCTGATGACCCTCGACGAGGAGCTGAAATTCCTGGAGGCTTACAGCTACCTTTTCAAGATACGCTACGCCGACAAGCTCTTTTTCGACATCGACGTCGACGAGAAATACCTCGGGTGGAAACTCCCGGCCTTCTCGCTGCAACCGCTGATCGACAATGCCGTCAAGCACAATTCGATCACCCGCACCAAGCCGTTCCACATCTCGGTCCGCACCGAAGAGGGGCTGCTCGTGGTGTCGAACCCCAAGGTTCCCAAACTCGAACCCGAACCTTCGACCGGCATCGGGCTGGAGAACCTGCGCAACCGCTGGAATCTGATCACGGGCAGCGACATCGAAATCGTCGACGACGGCGCCACCTTCTCCGTGCGCATGCCGCTGCAAAATCCCTCCGTATGATGAAAGCCCTGATTATTGAAGACGAAACCGCCGCCGCTCGCAACCTCGCGGCGATTCTGCGGCAGACGGCTCCCGACGTGGAGATCGTGGCGACGCTCGAGAGCGTCGAGGAGAGCGTCGAATGGCTCCGTTCGAATCCCCACCCCGACCTGCTGTTCATGGACATCCACCTGGCCGACGGCGATTCGTTCCGCATCTTCGACGCCGTGGAGATCGCAGCCCCGGTGATCTTCACGACGGCCTACGACCAGTATGCACTCGAAGCTTTCAAGGTCAACAGCATCGACTACCTGCTCAAGCCGCTCAACGCTTCGGACGTCGGCCGTGCGCTGGCCAAGCTGCACCGCCTCACGTCGGTTGAGCGCAGCGATTACGGTTCGCGGGTCCGCACGCTGGCCGCCAGCCGCCGCGAGGAGGTTTTCCTGGTGCACGTGCGCGACAAAATCATCCCGCTGCACCGCAGCAGGATCGCCTACTGCTACACGTCGAACGAGAAGGTCACGGCCTACGGTTTCGACGGCGCGGCCTACCCGCTGGACAAGACCCTCGAAGCGTTGCAGGGGCTGCTTCCCGAGTCCGAATTCTTCCGGGCCAACCGCCAGTTCATCGTCGCGCGGCAGGCCGTGAAGGAGATCGCCGTGTGGTTCGGGAGCCGTCTCACGCTGCACCTCACCGTCGAAACGCCCGAGCGGATCGTCATTTCCAAAGCCCGCGTTCCCGAATTCAAGGCGTGGCTGCGGTCGCTTCACCCTGTCGAATAGGCGGTTGACCCCGCCGTTCTGCCGTTTTACCCGGGGCCTGGCTCCGGGTTTTCGTTTTGGCGTTACCTTTGCATCAGGAACTCCGGGAAACCGGATTGCCGGAAAACAAAAAAAGTGATGCACAACCAAATTCGAAAAATTATGAAAAAGAGGATTTTTGCAGTTGCCGCAGCCCTCTGCCTGATGGCGGGAACGGGCGCTTTCGCACAGGAGGCCAAGCCGGCCGCCGCTCCCAAGGAGCGTCCGACCGTGGAACAGATGGCGCAGCGCATGACCGAACGCATGCAGAAGGAGCTGAAGCTCACCGATGCGCAGGCCAAGGAGGTTTACAACCTGAATTTACAGCAGATCAAGGAGATGCAGGCCATGCGCGAGAAGATGCGGGAGGCGCGCAAGGCCGAGGCCGAAAAGATGAAGTCGATCCTGACGACCGAGCAGTTCGTGCAGTGGTCGCAGATGCAGGCTCCGCGGCCCGGCCAGCGCGGTCATGGTCCCCAGATGATGAAAAAAGGCGACCGTCGCGGAGGCGGCAAGGAGTGCTGTGACAAGCCCTGTCCGAAGAAGGACAAGAAGGGAAAGGAGTGAGGTTAGGTCTCTTGAGGCTTGTTACGGCCGGGGCGTCGGTTTGGTCGACTGACGCCCTTTTTTTGCCGATTCGCCCCGTGCGGGGCGCAAAACAAGCATAAAAGAATTAACTTTACGCCCGTTTTCAACGCCGCCCGGGCTTAAGAAGCCCGATTTACGGGCGGATGAAACGGGAAACGCTATCGGGCCGGTTCTGCGCCCGGGCTTGAGAAGCCCGACTTACGGGCGGATGAAACGGGAAACGCTATCGGGCCGGTTCTGCGCCGGGCTTAAAAAGCCCGACTTACGGGCGGATGAAACGGGAAACGCTATCGGGCCGGTTCTGCGCCGGGCTTAAGAAGCCCGACTTACGGGCGGATGAAACGGAAAACGCTATCGGGCCGGTTCTGCGCCCGGACTTGAGAAGCCCGCTTCATGGGCGGGCGGAGCGGACGCGCGTTTTCAGCCGGTTCGCCGCCGAAAAAGAGATACACACAAACAGAAGATATGAAACGAACACTACTGACTACCCTGCTGACGCTTTTCGCCGCCGCGGCATTCGCCCAAAAGGGCGGCGTCACAGCCACGGTCGTCGACGCCGACACCGGGGAGAGCGTCGTCGGAGCGGTGCTGACGCTCACGCCTGTGAAAACCCCGGAGAAGAAACAGTATTTCACCTCGGCCTTCAAGGGCGCGGTGTCTATTCCGTCGCTCGCCTACGGCGAATATTCGCTTTCGGGGGCTTTCCTGGGCTACAACAACCTCGACACGACCTTCCGGGTCTCGGCTTCGAAGGTCAGCCTCGGACTGCTGAAACTCAAGCCGGGCGTGCAGATCGAAACGGTCGTCAAGGAGGCCAAGGCGCTGCGCACCTCGCAGAAGGGCGACACGGTGAGCTACAATGCCGGAGCGTTCAAGGTCGTGGCCGACGCCGATGTCGAAGGGCTGCTGAAGAAGATGCCCGGCATCACCGTCACCGACGGCACGGTCGAGGCGCAGGGCGAGACGGTCAAGAAGGTCTTCGTCGACGGCAAGGAGTTCTTCGGTGAGGATGTCACCACGGCCATCAAGTCGCTTCCGGCCGAGGCCGTCGACCGCGTGGAGGTCTACAACAAACTCTCCGACGCGGCCGAATTTTCGGGCATGGACGACGGCGAGGGCTACAAGGCGCTCAATATCGTCACCCGTCCGGGCATGCGGCAGGGCCAGTTCGGCAAGCTCTACGCCGGATTCGGCTACGACGCCGACACCGAGACCGAAGACAAGTTCAAATACATCGCCGGCGGCAATGCCAACGTGTTCAGCGGCGACAGCCGTATTTCATTCATCGGCCTGTTCAACAACGTCAACCAGCAGAATTTCTCGTTCGAGGACATTCTGGGCGTCTCGGGCGGCGGTGGCGGACGTCGCGGCGGCATGGGCAATTACATGGTGCGCCCGCAGAGCGGCGTGGCGTCGGTCAACGCCATCGGCGTCAACTACTCCGATACGTGGGGCAAGCGCAATCAGGTGACGTTCCAGGGCAGCTATTTCTTCAACAACACCAATACCGAGAACCGTTCGACGGTGGAGAAATGGTACGAGGCCCCGATGATCCCCGATACGCTGTCGACCAACGGCTATTCCGACACGAAGGGCTACAACCACCGGTTCAACGCCCGTCTGGAGTGGAAGATCTCCGAGAACCAGAACCTGATGATCCGCCCGCGCTTCAGCTACCAGTCCAACGATCCGTGGAGCAGCACGACCGGATGGCAGTACGGCGCACCCGCCGACGGCGGCAGCGGTTACAGCCGCACGGACAACTTCAGCGACGCCCTGCGCCACGGCTACAACGTCGGGACGAGCGCCGTCTACCGGGCCAAGCTGGGCAAGAACGGCCGCACGATCACCCTTGACGGATCGTTCAGCTACTCGGACAACACGAACAATTCGAACTCGTGGTCGAACATCCTCGCAACCCAGCCCGACCGGCCGGCGGTCGACCCGGTGACCGGCGTCTGGGACCCGGCGAACTACACCGAACTGCGTTACCTGCGCAACCTGGCGCCGTCGTCGTCGTACAGCCTGCGGGGCAGCTTCACCTACACCGAGCCGGTGGCCAAATACGCGCAGTTGAGCTTCCAGTACCGTGCGTCGTACAACTCGCAGGAGCGCGACAAGCGTTCCTATATCACGGGCGACGATTTCTCGACCGCCGGACTTACCCCCGACCGTTCGCTGTCGAACTCCTACGAGAGCGGCTACCTGACGCAGAGCGTGGGGCCCGGATTCCGTTTTTCGAAAGAGCGCAACACCTTCATCGCCAACGTCTACTACCAGCGTTCGGCCCTCGACGGACAGATCGTGCGCGACGATGCCGAGAAGATCAAGCACGCCTACAACAACGTGACCTATTTTATGATGGGCCAGCTGAACATCAACCGCGAGAACTCGCTGCGGCTCTTCGTCTCGTCCTACACCGACAGCCCGTCGATCACCGACCTGCAAAGCGTTTACGACGTATCGGACGCCCAAAACATCAGCCACGGTAATCCGAACCTGAAGCCGACCTACTCGCACCGGGTGAATTTCCACTACACCAACTCCAACGTCGAAAAGGGCCGGACCTTCATGTGGATGTTCTCGATGAACACGACGCTGGATTACACGGCCCAGCATCTGGTGCAAAGACCCGGTGACATCACCATCGACGGACAGGCCTATTCGCCCAATTTCTACTCGACGACCGAGAATCTCGACGGTTACTGGCAGTTGCGGACGCACTTGAGCTACGGCCTGCCGATCGGGTTCCTCAAATCGAATTTCAACGTCATGGCGGGCGTCATCTACACCAAGACCCCCAGCATGCTGGGCGGCACGGTGGACGCGGCGACGGGTATGATTTCGGGCGGCGAGCGCAACGACACCAAGAATATGGGATACGACTTCCGGGCCGTGCTGGGCAGCAACATTTCGGAGAACGTCGACTTCACCCTCTCGTGGAACGGCACCTACAACGAGGCCACCAACTCGCTGAACGCGGACAAGTCGAAGAACCGCTATTTCAACCACACGGCGCAGGGCAACCTGAAGGTGGTCTTCCCGCTGGGCTTCACCTTCACGGCGAGCGCGGCCTACTCGCAGTATATCGGCTTCACGAACGATTACTCGGAGGATTACCTCCTGTGCAACGTCTGGCTGGGCAAGAAGGTCTTCAGGAACAAGCGCGGCGAAGTGATGGTCGGCGTCAACGACCTCTTCAACCAGAACCAGGCCTTCTCGCGCTCGACGGGTTCGGGCTACACGCAGAACTCGACCAACAGCGTCATCGGCCGCTACTATATGGTGCAGTTCAACTACAACCTGCGCCGTTTCGGCAAGAAGGGTTCGCGCAATATAAAGGATTACGACGGTGTCGAGTCCTCCTCCGGTTCCCGCCGCATGGGACCCGGCGGGCCGGGCGGACCTCCTCCGGGGATGTTCCACGGACCGCGGTAAACCGGTCCCGGGCCGGATTGAGCAGGTTGACGAGAGCGATCTCCGTCAACCTGCTTTTTTTCAGGTCTCCGGCAGCGGAAATGGAATCTTTATAAATTGCAGATTTTTTTTTAAATTTTCGGTAAAATGCTTGTATATACTAAAAATTTTATCGATATTTGTATGTGACTGTATCTCCGCATGATGGCCTTTCGCGGTTGTTTTCCGCCAAATCGCTCTGGGCGAACAACATATGTGCTAACAGATTAAATGATGATGCCATGGAGAAAACAAGTACAATGAAACAGGCGGGGACCTCCGTATTGGTTGCCCTTGCTTTGATTTGTGTCGTTTCGTGTGCGAAAATCGACGACGAATCGTCCGCCGTCGCACCGGAACAGCCCGCTCGGCCTACTGTGCTCTTGCCGACGCGCAGTTATGAAGAGGCCCTTTCCCTTGCCCGGAAGAGCATCGCCCTTGTCGACCGGGGCCAGACCCGCTCGGCCACAGCCCGTTCGATCCGCAGCGAACGCGGCCAATGCGTCACTACCCCGTCCACGCGCAGCGGCGCCGGGAGCGACACTTTGATGTATGTTTTCAATTTTGAGAACAACGACGGATTTTCGGTCATTGCCGCCAACCGCGCCGTCGATCCTGTGCTGGCTGTCGCCGAAAAGGGAAACTACACCTACGGCGAACCGACCGGCGTGGAGAATTTCGATTTCTATATGGACGCCATGGCGCAAAGTCTGGCCGTGATAAAGCCGCCGAAGTTCGACACGATACGCACTACGCCTAAATTCAAGACGGTGGAGGTCAATGAATCCCGCTCCTGCGACCCGCTTATTCCGGTCAGATGGGGGCAGGAATCTCCCTACGGAGACTATTGCAGCAATGGGTATTCCGGCTGCGTGGCGACAGCCATTGCACAGATTATGGCCTATTACCGTTTCCCGGCTTCGATCACGACGACCTACACCGATGCTCCGCATGCGGGAGAAACGATCGCTTTGAACTGGACTTCGATGATAAGTTATCCATACGTATACCAAGTGCCCGCACTGATGCGGGAAATCGGACAACGGGTCGGGATGAGATATTATCCAGAATATGAGAATGATAAAAGGACAGGAAGTGGTGCTGCTTCATCTAATGTGCCCAGTTGTATGATCTCTTTTGGCTATAGTTGCGCTTCGGGCCTTGCAAGCTATGAGATAGCTTCAATTAGAACCAATTTGGACGAAACACACCCCGTTTATGTAAGGGCGAATGATATTTCAGAAGGAGGCCACGCTTGGATTGCCGATGGATATATCTATTCGCGTATCGGTACGGAATATTACGAAGAGAGGCTGGTAGATAACGATGAACCCGGTCTGATTCCTCACTATGAATATGTGCTGACAAATTCTACCGTTCAGACAACCAATCTGGTCCATTATAATTGGGGCTGGGATGGCAGTTGTGATGGCTATTTTGCTCCTGGAAATGGAGTCGCTTCTGGCAATGGATATATCTTCGATGGATTGCAGATGATAACATCGATCCGTTTACCCCGTATTGATAGTAATTTAAATCATGATTTCTTATGAAAAAGTTGATAACAATTTTAGTCCTGTCGTCGGCGATGCTGTCGGCATGCGAAGGTGATCCCGAGTTTGTTCCTAAAACTTCGGTGGAGGCGAAAATCCACGAACTGATGATCGGTTACGATGGAAAAATCGATATGACCGTATTCATAGCGGACGCACAGCGGGGTGTCTGGCTGATTGACGACATCGATATAACCTATACGAATGGAAAAACCGAGAGTGGCGTTATGGACGGAGCGGCTCTCATGAATAGCATGATGCTTCTTCCCACTGGTATATGCCGTACATTCTTTACGCTTATGCATATTCCCGGCCCGACGGTATATTCGGAAGGCAATCAATGGAGTGTCAGCGGTGAAATGAAGAATACATTGGCCCTTTATAATCCCGGGATCGAAGAGAGTGCGAAGACCGCCAACTATGATCAGTATGCCGCCCGGACGACGCTCGAACTGCTCTATTATAAGGACGGCGTATTCGTGATGAAAGGCCGGCAACCCTTTGCATACATGGGTGGACAGACTTCGAAGGGCGTTTACGAGGATTACTGCCGGGTTGTCGGGCATATCGCCACCGACAAGGCGACGGTGGATAGATACCTGTCGTATATCTCCTACAAGCAGTATAAGGAGGAAAATCCCGATAAATTTTAGACTGCCGTTTACTCACAAAAGAGACGCCGGACCAAAATCCGGCGTCTCTTTTTGCGTGTGTACGGAGCCGTTAGCGCCCTTCGTCCCCGTTTTCCTTCCGGGCGGGATGTTCCCGTTGTTCGCGGCCGATCACCTGGTGAATGCCGATGCAGGCCAGTCCGCCGTAAACGACCGTGAGGATGATGAGCCACTTGATTTCGGCGAAAACCTCGGGGATCGAGGCCCCCATGGTCTGGATACGGATGAAGCCGTTGACGCCGTGGCTGCTCGGGAACAGCTGTCCGAGGTTGAACAGCCAGTCGGGAATGCCCTGGCGCGGGTACGACACGCCGCTGAGCATCAGCACCGGGATCGAGGTCCACAGCAACAGCAGCAGCGAGTTTTCGCGGTAGCGGAACAGCGTCGAAACGGCGATGCCCATGGCGATGCAGGCCGCCAGATATGCCGCCATGAAGAGCATGACGGCTCCCGTCGCGCCGTTCATCGGGAAGTGGAACAGCCGGTAGTGCAGGCCGAGGATATAGGTGCAGGTCACGGCGTAGATCAGCGCGTAGACCAGTCCGCGTCCCAGGACGATGGGCAGCGTCGACATCCGCCGCCGCCCTGCGGGGCAGAGTTTGCGGTAAAGTCCGAATTCGCGCCACGTGCCGCCGATCATGCCGATGCCGATCAGCATCGTCTGCTGGATGATGACCATGATGATCGCCGGCATGACGAACGTGCCGTAGCCCAGATAGGGGTTGAACAGGTTGTGCGACTGGTAGATCACGGGCTGGGTGGTGGCCTGCGCCTGCGGGATGTTGGCCCCCTTGGCGATCAGGCGCTGGAATTCGACCATCGCCCCCGTCTTGCCGATCGAGGTCACGACCTCCTGGAAAACCTGGCGGTACATCAGGAAGTAGCTGGCGTCGGCGTAGATCGCCACGTTGGCCTGCTCGCCGCCGTAGAGTTTCTCCCCGTAGTCCGACGGAATGTAGACCACGCCGTAGATTTTGCGGCCGTAGAACAGCTCTTTGGCCTCTTCCATCGAGGTCGGATTGTAGGCCACATAGGTGTTCGGCCCGGCGTTGAAGGTGTCGATCAGACTGCGGCTGGTCGGCGTGCGGCATTCGTCCACCACGCCGATCGGCACGTTGCGGAGCACCTGCGATCCGTAGGCCAGCGAGTAGGCCGTGGCGTAGATGATCAGGGCGAAAATCAGAATCAGCATCACGCCACCGTCCTTGAAGATCGTCCGGAACTCGTTGCGGACGACCGATCCGAGCTGTTTCCAGTAAGAGGCTGTTTGTTTCGTAAATCGGTTCATATCACAATCTCCCCCAGAATTTTTCCTCCGTGCAGACCCTTTTCAGGCGCGGCAGGCACAGGAGCGGTAAAACGATGAACAGCGACATGTAGCAGAGGTCGGGCAGCGAGTAGACCCACGGCGTGCCGCGGAGCATCTGGTCGACGAAAATATCGGTGTAGAAGGTGAACGGGAAGATCTTGCTCACCCACTGCATCGGCTCCCACATGGCCATGATCGGGAACGTCAGTCCCGAGAAGGTGAAGGCCAGCACCGAATATCCGCCGCCGATCGAGAGCGACAGGCGCAGGTTGGCCAGCAGCGAGACGATCAGCACCGAGATCGACTGGTAGCTCAAAATGAAGAGCAGCGTGCCGGCGAGAATCACCGCAAGACTGCCGTTCAGCGGCGTTCCCACGATTTTGAAGTTGATCACCAGCATCACCAGCGAGATCAGGAACATCACCGCCGTGATGGGCAGCACCTTGCCCGCGAGCGCCGCCGCGACCGAACCGTTTCCCGTGCCGAGCCATTCGCGGGCCGTGGCGTGCTTGAGTTCGGTGCCGATGGCGAAAACGGTCACCATCACCACGAAGATCATCAGCATCATGGGCATGAAACTCGGCGAGAGGTAGTATCCGTAATTGATGTGCGGATTGAAGAGCACGTGCTTGTCGAAGCGCACGGGCATCAGCTGCGCCATGGCCTGCCGCTGCGTAAGCCCCTGCTTCATAAGCACCTGGAGCTGAATGCCGGCCGTGAAGGTCGTCACGGCGGTCTGGATGTCCTTCGACAGCAGTCCGTTGACCGTGATGTTCGTTCCCGAGACGTAGTTTTCGAGGCGGGTCTGGCTGTTGCTCAAAATGTTCTTCTCGAAGAAGGCCGGAATCTGCACGATGGCCATGATCCGCCCTTCGCGCATCAGCCGCTCGCCCTCGTCCATGCCCTGAATGCCGTAGGCCACCATCGCCGTCGGGGTGTCGTCGATCATCTGCACGGCCTTGCGCGAAAGCGTCGTGTTGTCCTGGTCCAGGACGGCGATCGGGATGTTGCGGATTGCACCCTGGTTGAACAGCAGGGCGAAAAACGCGAACGACACCACGGGCAGGACGATCATCAGCACGAAATACATCGGCTGACGGGTTATCCGGCCCGTCTCGCGGCGCATCACGGCGCAGGTGTTGTGCAGGAATCCGGGCATCGCTTACTTTCCGATTTGGTCCCAGTCGACGAGCACGCTCATGCCCGGGCGCATGTTCGCGGCCTCGGTGACGGCCTTGGCCTTGATGGCGAAGGTGCGGATGTCGAACCCGCCCTGCGTGCGGGTCGCCGACCACGTTGCGAAATCGGCCTGCGGGGAGATGTAGGTCACCTCGAACTCCACGTCGCTGTCCAGCGCCGGGACGTAGCCGTTCATGCGGGTCCCGATCCGAAGGCCCGGAAGCAGCGTCTCCTTCACGTTGAAGGTCACCCACAGGTCGCTCATGTCGAGGATGGCCACCACCGGATAGCCGCTGCCGACCAGTTCGCCCTCCTCGGCGATGATCGTCGAGATCTCGCCCGTCACGGGCGAATAGACCATCGCGTCGCTGATGTACGACTCCACCTCGCTGACAGCCCCTTCGGCCTGGCGGACGCGGGCCGCGGCGGCCTCCTTGTCCTCCTTGCGGGCGCCGTCCGTCGCCATGTCGTACTGCGCCTTGGCGGCCAGCGCCGTGGCCTCCATGGCCTTGTAGTTGGCCGTGGCCTCGTCGAGCTTCTGCGCCGGAACCACTCCGTCGTTGTAGAGGTTCTGCACGCGCTCGTAGGTCTTGCGGGCCAGTTCCAGCCCGGCCTGCGCCTTCTGCCACATGTTCATCGCGGCCTCGATCTGCTGCACGCGGGCGCCGGCCAGCGCCATGGCGTCCAGCGCGGCGGCGGCGCTCTTCACGGCCTCGGCCTGCCGGAGCTTGGCCTCCAGTTCGGGCGTCGAGAGCGTGTAGAGGAGCTGTCCCTTCTCCACGCGGTCGCCCTGGGCCACTTTCATGTCGTCGATGCGGCCCGGAACCTTCGACGAGGCTTTGTAGGTGGTGCACTCCACCGTGCCCTGAATCAGCGTCGGGGTCCGTTTGGTGAGGTACCAGCTGATCAGTACGACCGAGAGGACGATGACCGCTGCGGCCGCCAGAATTCCGATTACGTTGCTTCGTTTCATATCGTTTGCTTGTTATCTATTTCGTATTGTTTGCGGGGGCCGGCGACGGGCCGTAACGTGAAGCCCGCCCTTTCCCGATCTAATTTCCGCTTCTTGAGCCGTCGAAGAGAACCGCCTGCGCGTCGTTGCGGCGCGCGTAGGACGGATATTCGTCGCTGATGCCCGCGGCCTCGAGCAGCCGGGCCAGCAGCAGGTCGTAGTTGTAGGCCGCTTGCAGCCGCTCGGTGCGCACTCCCGCGAGGTTCAGCTCGGCGTCGATCAGGTCCGACGAGGAACTCATCCCTTCGAGGAACGCGGCGTTCTTCATCCGGAGATACTCCTCGGCGAATTTCAGCGACGCGTCGATCGAGGTCATCTGGTTGTGGTAGTTCATCATCTGGTTGTAGAGTTTCTCCACCAGCACCGCGATGTCCTTCCCGGCCTTGTTCTGCAACTCGCCCACGCGGCGCACGGTCTGCTTGGCGGCCGAGTACTTGTATTCGCGGTTGAGACCGTCGAAAATCTTGATGTTGACCCCCACGCCCACGGCCCAGCGCGGCACGAGTCCCGCCACCTGGTAGTTGTAGAACGAACCGCCGCCGATGGCCGCCACCTGCGGCAGGAAATCGGCACGCTGGGCGCGCACGCCCTCCTGGGCCAATTCGCGCTTGAGCGACACCTGGCTGAGCAGCGGGTTGCGCGCCTGCGCGAGGTCCTGATAATAGGCCAGATCCTCGACCTTCGCGAGCAGGAACATCGCCGTCACCGGACGCCAGTCGCTCTCGCGTCCCAGGGTGTTCGACAGCGCGCTGGCGATGGTCTCGGCCTGCAATTTGGCGTTTGCCAGCTCCCGTTCGGCCTCGGCCATCTTGAACTCCACGTAGAGGCGTTCGGTCTGGGCGATCATGCCGTTGCGTTCGAGCGCCCGGGCGTCTTCGAGATGCCTGCGCACGCCGTCCACCACCTGCTGACGCACGGCGACGACCTGCGTGGCGAGGGCCAGTCCGAAATAACGCTCCACGAGTTCCGAGATCAGCGCGTTGCGGGTCTGGTTGCCCTGCGCGACGGCCGTCTTCTCGTTGATCCGCGCGGCGCGGTTCGCGGCGTTGATCTTGCCGCCCATCCAGATCGGGACGGTCACCTCGCCTCCCACGAATCCGAGGCTCTGATCCTGCACCTTGAGGAACCAGTCGGCATCCATCATCGGGTTCAGAAGCCCCTGGAGCGTCGGAATCTTGTCGGCGGGGATCAGCCCGTTCTGCACGAGCGCCGTCAGTCCGCCCGCCACGCCCTCTTTGACCGGGCCTTTCAGGTCGTTGAAGTCGAATCCGATGTCCTTGGCCATGTAGGCGTATGCGCCCGTGACGTTGATCTGGGGCATGCGGAGACCGATGGCCGCGCGGCGCTGCTGCTGTGCGGCGCGCTCCTCGTAGGCCGCGGCTTTCAGCGCAGGGTTCTCCGTGAGGGTGACGGCGACCGCCTCGTCGAGCGAGAGCATCCGCCCGGCCTCCTGCGCGGACGCCGCCGCCGGGATCGTCGCCGCCGCCATGAAGGCGATCTTGACAGCTATTTTCATAGTATTCATGCGTTTATTCGACAAAGATAGATTTTCTTGCAATATCTTCTTCAGCCCGGAGGGCGTTTAGGCCATTTTTAGGCCCTTATGGACACAAATCACGCCCGTTTCACCTCCCGAGGTGGGCGTTGGCCCGGCGCACGCCTTCGGCCAGTTCGGGATAAACCCGCACGTCGACACCCGCTTCGCGCAGCGTCTGCGCCCCGCGGCAGCAGACGAACCGGTCGGGTTCGTACAGCGCAAAGACCACGCGCGCGAATCCGTGGCGCAGGATCAGTTGCGTGCAGCTCTCCGGCTCGCTCTTCCGCTGCGAGCACGGCTCCATCGAGGAGTAGATCGCCGCCCCGCGCAATTCGGCGCCCGCGTCGAGCGCCTTGCGGATCGCCTCCTGCTCGGCATGGTGCGTGGGCGAAGTCTCGTGGGTGTAGCCCGTGAAGCTCCTCCCGTCGGGAAGCGCCACCACGGCCCCGACGCAATAGGAGGTCCGGCTGGGCACGCACCGCAGTCCTTCGGCCACGGCCTGCGTCAGGTAGCGGAGGTCTTCGTCCCGGGTGTCGGGACGAAGCGTGCAGGTCGCAACCTCCATGCCGCCCAGATTCTCCCGCCGGCATACGGCCCCCTCCGGGACCTCGAACCGGAACTGCGCGCCGCCCCGCTCCGGTCCCAGCGTCAGCTGCGGATTGACCGCCCGGCGCACCGTGTCGGCCATCCCTTCGGCGAGGAACATGCGCAGGACGGAGGCTCCCCCCTCGACCAGCAGACGCTCCACGCCGCGCTTTTCGAGTTCGGTGACGATCGCTGAAGCCGTAATTGAACTGTCGCTTGAAATAACCTCTGCAACGCCTTTCAATTCCGGAAGTTCCTTTTCTGAAAACACGTAGCGGTCTGCGTCGCCCTCCGTGAAGAAGCGCATCGACGGCGAGAGCCGTCCCGAGTGTGTGAGGGTGACTTTCGTCAGGTCGGGCCGCATGCCCCGGGCACGGCGCAGTTCCCGCGCCGCGGCATCGCGCAGGAGCAGGGCGGGATCGTCGCGCCGCAGCGTTTCGGCTCCCGCGAGGATCGCGTCGTGCGAGGCCCGAAGGCGCAGGACCGCCTCCCAGTCTTCGGGCGTCGAGATCATCAGCCGCCGGGGGCTGTTGTCGTCCAGGTAGCCGTCGGCCGTCGTGGCGAAAGATAGTGTTATCTGCATCGTTTCAAGGTAAACAGGGTGACTTCGGGCCATGCGCCCAGCCGCATGGGATATGCAACATATCCCGTGCCGTCGTTGACATAAAGTGTGTGGCGGCCCGTGTCGTAGCGTCCGCTCCAGTGTTTGTAGATCCATTTCGCGGGCGACCATCCGCGACCCCAGGGCCTGATTTTCAGCTGCATCGAATGCACGTGCCCCGAGAGCGTCAGATCGCCGTAGCCGGCCTCGACGATCTGTTCCCAGAGCTGCGGGATATGTACGAGGGCGATGTTGTAGAGCGAATCCGGAACTCCGGCGTAAGCCTTGGGAATGGCCGTTCCCGGCAGGTCGCGGTCGTGGCGGCGTTCGCGCAGCGCGGGGTCGAACGACAACCCCGTGAGCGAGATGCTGTCCGCGCCGCGCCGCAGGTAGACGGTCGTGTCCTCCAGGACGGTCCACCCCATCGCCCGCTGGCGCGCGACCACTTCGCGGGCCTCCCCGGCCGCCGGGAAACGCAGCGAATCCTTGATGTAGGTTCCCACGTCGTGGTTGCCCGTGACCGACCAGACCGGGCCTGCGATCCGCCGCAGGAGCGCCGTGGTGCGTTCGTCCAGCTCTCCGGCGCGGATGTTCACCAGATCGCCCGTGAAGAACACCGCCTCGGGGCGCTGCGCGTTCACGCTGTCGGCCAGTCGCGTCAGTTCGCGTTCGGGACGGACGAGGGTCCCGACGTGCATGTCGGTGATCTGCACGAACCGGAAGCCGTCGAAGGCCTCGGGAATGCGGTCGGAGCAGATCTCCACCCGGTTGACGCGGATGGAGGTGCGTCCCCGGGTCGTGCCCCAGAGGGCGAACAGCACGAACGCGCAGGCCGCGACGTAGCCCGTGCGGCGCAGGTTCACGAAGTTGAACGCATAGAACGCCAGACGCGGCGGAACGGTGACGATCCACGCCCAGAACAGCCACATATAGAGGTACATCAGCTCCGGACCGTTGTCGCGGCTCAAGGCGCCTATGAGCGACGAGAGAATCGGCAGGGCGTCGGTCGCGGCGACCCACGCCACGAGTGCGCGGCGCACGGGCTGCTTCCGGCGGCGGCGACGGCGGAAATGGATGAAATCGGCGGCGATGGCCGTCAGGGAGAGTATCGACGTCAGAAAAAAGAGCATATACCTTTTATTTATATTCGGCAAAGATACGAAAAATTGCTTTTCCCGCGGTTTTCTTTGGCATACAACTTGCTGATTTGTCCGATGAGTTACAACTCTTTGAGAACGAGCAAGAACATTAATAAAACCAAATTCATTCGGCTTATGAAAACATTTCGACTTTTAATCGTGGCTCTGCTGCTTGCAGGTTCCGCGTCGGCGCAACGTTACGAACGCAAGGCCATGCGCGGCGAATATTCGCCTACGGTCTACCTGATCTCGGTGCAGGAGGTGGACACCATCTACAACTACGGGCCTTATGCGATGCAGCAGGCGGCGGTGCTCAACCGCATGGCCATGGACAACGCCACGCAGGACTACATCGAGACCCACCGTCCGGGCTTCCAGCAGGTCGAGAAACCGCAGTTCGTCTTCGCCACGAAGAACAACCGTTTCTCCTTCTCGCTGGGCGGTTTCGTCAGCCTCCGCGCCGGGTATGACTTCGACGGCATCGTCGACAACATCGACTTCGTGACCTACGACATTCCCGTTCACGGCAATTACGATACCAGGCAGAAGCTGATGATGGACGCTTCGACCTCGCGTCTGTTTATGAAGGCCATCACCAACACCCGTGCGCTGGGCCGCGTGGTCGTGTTCATGGACGCCGACTTCCGCGGAGGCGCCGAGGGCAGCTACACGCCCCGCCTGCGTTCGGCCTACGTGTCGTTCCTGGGCTTTACGCTGGGTCGCGACGTGACGACCTTCTGCGACCTTTCGGCAGCCCCGACGACCATCGACTTCCAGGGTCCCAACGCCTATAACTTCAACTTCGCCACGATGATCCGCTACGAATACGCCTTCGCCGACAACCACCTCAAGTTCGGCGTTGCGGCCGAGATGCCCTCGGTCAGCGGCACCTACAACGACAATTTCGCGACGCTGAAACAGCGCGTTCCCGATTTCCCGGCCTACTTCCAGTATGCCTGGGGCGCCAACCGCGACAGTCACATCCGGGCTTCGGGCGTCGTGCGCAACATGTACCTCCACAACCTCCGCACGGGCAACAACACCTCGCTGCTGGGATGGGGCGTGCAGTTCAGCGGCACGATCAAGGTGGCGCAGCCCCTGCGGCTCTTTATGAACGGCGTCTACGGCAAGGGCGTCACCCCGTATATCCAGGACCTGACCGGCTCGGGGCTCGACTTCACGCCCAATCCGGAGAACGCCGACCAGATTCAGACCATGCCCATGTGGGGATGGCAGGCCGCGGCCCAGATCAACCTGACCCCGCGTCTGTTCATCTCGGGAGGCTATTCGACCGTCCGCGTGCAGCGCAGCCACGGTTTCTACTCCGACGACCAGTACAAGCAGGGCCAGTATATCTTCGGCAACATTTTCTATTCGATCACCCCGCGCTGCAAGGTGGCCGGCGAGTACCTCTACGGTTCGCGCAAGGACATGTCGAACGACAAGGGACACGCCAACCGCGTGAACGTGATGCTGCAATACAGTTTCTGACGACACCGTATATTAAATAGTATTGAGTATTTTCGGGCGGCTTCTTCAGGAGCCGCCTTTTTTGCGGCAACCGCGGGGTGCTTTTGTATTTTTTTGCTGCAAAAAGTAGTAAAGCCGCGGTCTTCGCCCGCGGGGCATAGCTACCTTTTGGGGGCAAAAGGTAGCTATACCCCGCGTGGGAAAACCGTAATTCTGCCTTTTGCCGTCGGCATCCGCAAACGAAGCCGTTCCGCCAGAATAAACGGCCCGACTGTTGCACGGAACGTTTTTTTTGCTACCTTTGTCTTGACGATTCGCCTGCGTGCGGATTGTTTGCTTTGCTTCACGTGAAAACTGCAACTTTCAAATGTCGAGGCGAAGGTGCAAGGATGCTCCGCGAGTTGTCGGCCCACGGCCCGGCAACGAGAGGTTCTGACTTGCTTGTTATCGAAACTGCGCGTTACGGGCGTGGGTTCCTTGTATCTGTATTCGGCATGGGTTGTTGCAGACCTTCACGTGAGTATGGGTATCTTGGGGCCTGCGCCTTTCTTTTTCGAAAGCGCCGGCCCGGCCATACGGACCGGCGGCTGAACGTTGCGTCACTGCTTTTTGATTCTTCATGGAGTATGTAACCGCCGGTCCTTTTTTACCTTCCGGGGTTTTGCCGAACCGCATGCGGTTCGGATTTGCAACGATCCGACTTTTTCGTACCTTTGGTGTCGTAACGACACTTTCAGGAGGTCGGGAGGTTTTGCCGAATCGCATGCGGTTCGGTTTTGCAACGGTCCGACTTTTTCGTATCTTTGTCATCGGACCAATCGACATCGTAAACATATGGAAGAGACGAACCACGCGATAGCCCGCTGGCTGACCGAAGCCGGATGGAGCGAAACGTATGTCAATCTGGCTGTCAAGGCAGTCATTATCCTGGGCATACTCGTCGTCGCCTATGCGGCGGCGGTTCTGTTCCGCCGCCTGGTCGTTCCGCTTCTGCAAAAAATCAGCGCCCGGACGAAAGCCGTGTGGGACGACCACCTTTTCAGCGACAGGGTGATGCACCGCGCGGCGCGCCTGATTCCGCCCCTGATCTGGTACGTCCTGCTCCGGGTGGCTTTCTACGACACGCCCGTTTTGCTGAACGTGCTGCACAAGGCCTGCCTGATCTACCTGATCGTCGCCGTCCTGCAACTCGTCGCGGCGTTCCTCGATACGCTCTACGAGATCTCCAGCCGCCACGAGACGCTGCGCAACCGTCCGTTGAAAGGCGTTTACCAGATGATCAAGCTGCTGGCGGTATGCGTCGGGGCGATTCTCATTGTCAGCATCCTCATCGGGCAGGACGCCACGGCCGTACTCGCGGGACTGGGCGCTTCGGCGGCCATCATCATGCTGATTTTCCGGGACAGCATCCTGGGGCTGGTCGCCGGCGTGCAGCTTTCGGCCAACGACATGCTGCGCCCGGGCGACTGGATCACGATGGCCAAATACGGCGCCGACGGCTACGTGACCGAAGTTTCGCTCACCACGGTCAAGGTGCAGAATTTCGACAAGACGATCACCACCATCCCGCCTTATGCGCTGGTCAGCGATTCGTTCCAGAACTGGCGCGGCATGTGGGACAGCGGCGGACGGCGCATCAAGCGGTCGCTGCTGATCGACGCCAGTTCGGTGCACAACTGCACGGCCGCGGAGCTGGCCGCACTCCGCGAAAAAGGGCTGGCCGGGACGACGCCCGACGCGGAACCCGTCGTCAACCTCTACGCCCTGCGGGAGTACGCCGCGCGTTACCTGAAGGGCCACCCGGGCATCCACCCCGACCTGATGCAGATGGTCCGGATGCTCCAGCCCACCCCGGAAGGCATCCCGGTCGAGGTCTACTGCTTCACCCGGGAGACCGACTGGGTGGCCTACGAGGCCGTGCAGGGGGCTGTTTTCGACCACCTGTTCGCCGTCCTTCCCGACTTCGGCCTGCGGGCCTACCAACGCTCCTCGGACCGCGAGCCTCAATCCTCCGAATCTTGATTTAACGGATAAAAACCATGGAATTTTTAGCGCAATACAACCTCACCGGAATCGTCATCGGCATCGCCACCTTTCTGATCATCGGCATCTTTCACCCGATGGTCACCAAGGGCGAATACTATTTCGGGGTGAAAATCTGGTGGCTGTTCCTCGTGATGGGAATTGCCGCCGTCGCCGGTTCGATCGCCGTGCGGCACATCCTCTGGTCGACGCTGCTGGCCGTGTGGGGCGCCTCGTCGCTGTGGTCGATCGGCGAACTGTTCGAACAGCGCGAGCGCGTGGCCAAAGGCTGGTTTCCGAAGAACCCCAAGCGGAAATAGCATGCGCGCACGCCGGATATGCCTGCTGACGGCGCTGACCTTTGCCGCCGTGTGCTGCACGCCCGCGGGAGGCCCTGCGCCCGTCGCGCCTCCGCCTCCGGCCGGCTGGTCGGGACCGGGGCCCGTGCCGCCGCCCCGGCGGATGCGGTTGTTTTTCGGCGGCGACGTGATGCAGCACATGCCGCAGGTCGATGCCGTGCGCCGCGGCGACGGCTTCGACTACGAACCCGTTTTCCGGACGCTCGCGCCCCGCATCAGGGCCGCCGACCTGGCCGTGGTGAACCTCGAAACCACCCTCACGCGCCGCAGCCGCTATACGGGCTATCCGCTTTTCCGGTCGCCCGCGGCGCTGGCCGACGCCCTGCGCGACGCAGGCGTGGATGTCGCCGTGCTGGCCAACAACCACTGCTGCGACAACGGCGCCGAAGGCATCCGCACGAGCGTCGAGGAACTGGACCGCTGCGGAATACGCCACACGGGTGCGTTCGCGGACAGCGCTGATTACAAGAAAAATAACCCGCTTTACCTCACGTATTGCGGCATACGGCTGGCGATCGTCAATTACACCTACGGAACCAACGGCATGCCCGTTCCCGAGGGTACGGTGGTGAACCTGATCGACACGGTGCGCATGGCCGCGGACCTGGCGGCGGCACGCGCCTCGGGGGTCGATTTCATCGTCGCGTGCGTCCATTGGGGCGACGAATACCAGCGGCGCGAGAACGCCGCGCAGCGGAGTTTGGCCGCGTTTTTGCGCCGTCACGGAACCGATGTGGTGGTCGGGAGCCATCCGCACGTGATTCAGCCTTGGGTGGCCGATTCGTCGCACGTGGTGCTCTACTCGCTGGGCAACCTCGTCTCGGGCCAGCGCCGCCGCTACACCGACGGCGGTCTGGCGGCCACGGTGGAGGCCGTCCGGCATCCCGAGGGGCGGATGACCTACCGGCTCGAAACGACGCCCGTGTGGGTCAGTGTGCCGGGCTACCGCATCCTGACGCCCGAGGCCGCCGACACGATGACGCTGCCCGCGGCCTACGGGATTTTCCGCGCCGACCTCGACGCGCTGCCGGGAAACGGCTTATAGGTAAACCGAATGGCTCCATAGGAAGAAACGATGGCGTTTTTTTGGAGATTGTTTCCGGAAATCGTTATCTTTGTAACAGTAAGAATGCACACACATTAAACAATACGACATTATGGAAAAGAGCATCAAAGGTACGCGTACCGAACAGAATCTGCTGAAGGCATTCGCCGGCGAGAGCCAGGCCCGCAGCCGCTACGTATTCTTCGCCAGCAAGGCCAAGAAGGAGGGTTACGAACAGATCGCAGGCGTTTTCGCCGAGACCGCGGAGCAGGAGAAGGAGCACGCCGAGCGTTTCTTCAAGTTCCTCGAGGGCGGCGACGTGGAGATCACGGCCAGCTACCCCACCGGACCCATCGGCACGACGGCCGAGAACCTGCTGGCTGCCGCCAAGGGCGAGAACGAGGAGTGGGACGTGCTGTACCGCGAATTCGGCAAGGTCGCCGAGGAGGAGGGATTCACGGAGATCGCCACGGCGTTCAAGATGATCGCGACGGTGGAGGCCGAGCACGAACGCCGCTACCTGAAGCTGTTGAGCCGCCTCACGGACGGCAACTTCTTCAAGCGCGACGGCAAGATCTGGTGGCAGTGCCGCAACTGCGGCTTCGTCATCGAGGCCGAGCAGGCTCCGCTGCTGTGCCCCGCCTGCAAGCATCCCCAGGCCTATTTCGAGCCGAAGAAGGAGAACTATTAGTCCGCCTTGCGGCCCGCATACGAGTCCCGTCTCTTCGGAGACGGGGCTTTTTTATTTCCGCTGCATGTGCGGACGTGCAAATATTCGGCCCCCGGAGACTTAAAATTCCGGATTTTCTCCGTATCTTTGCAAGAATCCTTATTTCGGACAATTCAAACACAAGATATGGCAGACGAAAAAATCATCTTTTCGATGGTCGGCGTAAGCAAGACCTTCACCAACCAGAAACGGGTGCTCAACAACATCTACCTCTCCTTTTTCTACGGCGCGAAAATCGGCATCATCGGCCTGAACGGCTCGGGAAAGTCGACCCTGATGAAGATCATCGCCGGAATCGACAAGAACTTCGACGGCGAAGTGGTCTTCTCGCCGGGCTATACGGTGGGTTACCTCGAACAGGAACCCAGGCTCGACGACTCGAAGACGGTCCGCGAGGTCGTCGAGGAGGGCTGCGCGACGACCGTGGCGTTGCTGAAGGAGTACGAGGAGATCAACCAAAAGCTGTGCGAGCCGATGGACGACGACACGATGGCCAGGCTGATCGAACGTCAGGGCGAGCTGTACGAGAAGATCGACCAGTGCAACGGCTGGGAGCTGGACAGCGTGCTGGAGCGCGCGATGGACGCCCTGCGGTGTCCCGATCCCGACGAGCCGGTGAAACACCTTTCGGGCGGTGAGCGCCGCCGCGTGGCCCTGTGCCGCCTGCTGTTGCAGCAGCCCGACGTGCTGCTGCTCGACGAGCCTACGAACCACCTCGACGCCGAGTCGATCGACTGGCTCGAACAGCATCTCCAGCAATACAAGGGTACGGTGATCGCCGTGACCCACGACCGTTATTTTCTGGACAACGTCGCCGGGTGGATTCTCGAACTCGACCGCGGCGAGGGCATTCCGTGGAAGGGCAACTACTCGGGCTGGCTCGACCAGAAGACCACGCGCATGGCCATGGAGGAGAAGCAGGAGTCGAAGCGCCGCAAGACCCTCGAACGCGAGCTGGAGTGGGTGCGCATGTCGCCCTCGGGCCGCCACGCCAAGTCGAAGGCCCGTCTGTCGGCCTACGACAAGATGATGAACGAGGATACGAAACAGAAAGAGGAGAAACTCGAAATCTTCATCCCCAACGGTCCGCGTCTGGGCGACGTGGTGATCGAGGCGCACGACGTTTCGAAAGCCTTCGGCGACCGCGTGCTGTACGAGGGGCTGGATTTCTCGCTGCCCCCTGCGGGCATCGTGGGCGTGATCGGCGCGAACGGCACGGGCAAGACCACCCTCTTCCGCATGATCATGGGCCTCGAAACTCCGACGAGCGGCTCGTTCCGCGTGGGTCCCACGGTGAAACTGGCCTATGTGGACCAGCAGCACAAGTCGATCGACCCCGAAAAGACGGTCTTCGAGGTGATCTCGGGCGGTCTGGACCTGATGACGCTGGGCAACCGGCAGGTCAACGCCCGCGCCTATGTCGCCCGTTTCAACTTCTCGGGCGCCGATCAGGAGAAGAAATGCGGCATGCTCTCGGGCGGCGAGCGCAATCGCCTGCACCTGGCCCTCGCCCTGAAGGAGGAGGGCAACGTGCTGCTGCTGGACGAACCGACCAACGACATCGACGTCAACACGCTGCGGGCGCTGGAGGAAGGTCTCGAAAATTTCGCCGGATGCGCCGTGGTCATTTCGCACGACCGCTGGTTCCTCGACCGTATCGCCACGCACATCCTCTCGTTCGAGGGCGACTCGAAGGTGGTCTTCTACGAAGGCTCCTACTCGGAGTACGAGGCGTGGAAGAAGGCCCAGGGCGGCGACACGCAGCCCCACCGGGTGAGGTACAAAAAACTGATCGCGGATTAGTTTTTTGTATCAATTGAAAATTAAGAATGAAAAATTAAAATTTGTTTTTGCCATGCAGAAACCTTCGATTCCCAAGGGCACGCGCGACTTCTCCCCCGCGGAGATGATGCGCCGCCAGTATATTTTCGACACGATCCGCCGGGTGTTCCGCGCCTACGGGTTCGCGCCGCTCGAAACTCCCTCGATGGAGAACCTCTCGACCCTGCTGGGCAAGTACGGCGACGAGGGCGACAAGCTCCTGTTCAAGATTCTCAATTCGGGCGACTACGCCGCCGGACTGTCGGACGAGGAGGTGCGCAGCGCGTCGAAAATCTGCGAAAAAGGACTTCGTTACGACCTTACGGTGCCCTTCGCGCGTTACGTCGTGCAGCACCAGGGCGAACTGACGTTCCCCTTCAAACGCTACCAGATTCAGCCCGTGTGGCGCGCCGACCGGCCGCAGAAAGGCCGCTACCGCGAATTCTACCAGTGCGACGTCGACGTGATCGGCACGCGCTCGCTGCTGTGCGAGGTCGAATTGGTGGAGATCGTCGAACGGGTGTTCAAAGCCCTCGGCATCCGCGTGGCGCTGAAGATGAACAACCGCAAGATCCTGTTCGGCATCGCCGAAGCCATCGGCCATGCCGACAAGATGATGGACATCACCATCGCCATCGACAAGCTGGAAAAGATCGGACTGGACAACGTGAAGGCCGAACTGATGGAGCGCGGCCTGGATCGGGAGGCGGTCGACAAACTTCAACCGATACTTGAGTTGAGCGGCGACAATGCGCAGAAGCTCAACCAGCTGAAAGAAGTGCTCGCTGTTTCGGAGACGGGCATGAAGGGCATCGAGGAGATGGAGACCGTCTTCGGCTATGTCGGGCGGCTGGGCATCGGCCTCACGGTGGAGCTGGACCTCTCGCTGGCACGCGGTTTGAACTACTACACCGGTGCGATCTTCGAGGTCAAGGCCCTCGATTTCGCCATCGGCTCGATCTGCGGCGGCGGCCGTTACGACGACCTGACGGGAATTTTCGGCATGCCCAATATGTCGGGCGTGGGCATTTCGTTCGGTGCGGACCGCATTTACGACGTGATGACGGGACTTTCGCTCTTCCCCGAGGAGGTCAACAGTTCGACCCGCGTGCTGTTCGTGAACCTCGGCGCGGAGGAGGAGGCCGCCGTGCTGCCGCTGCTGCGTCAGCTGCGCGGGCGTGAAATCGCCGCCGAAATCTACCCCGAGGCGGGCAAGATGAAGAAGCAGATGGAGTACGCCAACCGCCGCGGCATCCCCTATGTGGTGATCGTGGGGTCGCAGGAGCTGGAGGCCGGGGCCGCAACCGTAAAGGATATGCGCACGGGTGAACAGCGGCAGGTTTCGTTAGACAAGCTGACAACCGAAATCTGCAATTCATAATCGAGAATTCGGGATTGCAGGGTTGCGGAAGCCGACCTGCGGGCTTTTGCCGCAAAGTCGGATTGTGAATTATGAATTGTGAATTTTGAATCGAATCATGCGCCGATTATTCGTCATACTCGCTACCCTCTCCGTCCTGCCCCTCGCGGCGCAGAACGAGGACGATGCGCGCCAGTTCCAGAAACTCGCGCAGGTTTTCCGTTATCTTTCGGGTCTTTACGTCGACGAGGTGGAGATGAAACCCGTCGTCGAGGGCGCCATCACGGGCATGCTCGAAGAGCTGGACCCCCACTCGGCCTACATCGGCGCCGAGGAGATGAAGGGCGTGCAGGAGAGTTTCGACGGGGAATTCAGCGGCATCGGCGTGGAGTTCAACGTCCTGCGCGACACGGTGATCGTGGTGAACACCATCGCCGGGGGACCAGCCGAACGGGTCGGCGTCAGGGCCAACGACCGCATCGTGCGCATTGATACGCTCGACGCCGTGGGGATGAGCCGCACGGACGTGCCCAAACACCTGCGGGGCAAGACCGGCACGAAGGTCGGAATCGACGTCGTGCGCCACGGCACGCCCGGACGGCTCCATTTCGTGATCGTCCGCGACAAAATTCCCCTGAACACCGTCGACGCCTCCTATCTGGCCGGCGAGGGCATCGGCTATATCAAGGTCAACCGCTTCGGCCGCACCACGATGGACGAATTCACCGAGGCCTACCGCAAGCTGGGACGGCCCGAAGGGCTGATCCTCGACCTGCGGGGCAATGGCGGCGGCCTGCTGGAGCAGGCGATCGGGATGGCGGGATTCTTCCTGCCGCGCGGCGCGGTGATCGTCTCGACCGAGGGGCGCGCCGTTCCGGCGTCGTCGTTCCGCGCCCAGACCAACGGCGAGGACCTCAAGGGACGTCTCGTGGTGCTGATCGACGAATCGTCGGCTTCGGCTTCGGAGATCGTCGCAGGGGCCGTGCAGGACTGGGACCGCGGCGTGGTCGTAGGCCGCCCGAGCTTCGGCAAGGGTCTCGTGCAGCGGCAGATCGGGCTTTCGGACGGTTCGGCCGTGCGCATCACCGTGGCCCGTTATCACACCCCTTCGGGCCGCGTCATCCAGCGTCCCTACGAGAAGGGGAAGCGCCGCGAGTACTACCTCGACCACCTGCGCCGTTATGACGATGCCGCGCGCGATTCGCTCGACGCGGCGGCCCCGGCCTACCGCACGCTCCGCACCGGACGCACGGTCTACGGCGGCGGAGGCATCCGTCCCGACATCCTCGTCGAGGCCGACACGGCGGGTTTCTCGAACTACTACGGCGAACTGATCCGCCGCGGCATCGTGGCCGATTTCGTGGGCGACTGGCTCGACGGTTCGCGCGACAGCCTCTCGCGCCGCTACGCCTCGTTCGAAGCCTTCGACGCCGGGTATACCCCCTCGGACGAGGTTCTCGAAAGACTCACGGCGCTCGGTGAAAGCCGCGGCGTGAAGTTCGACGCCGAAGGGTTCGCCGTCTCCGAGCCTCTCGTGCGCATGCAGCTCAAAGCCCTCGCGGCGCAGCGGCTGTTCGGCACGGGAGCCTATTTTCGGGTCATCAACCCCGCCGCAAGCCCCGCCTACGCCCGGGCCGTGGCGATTCTCGAAGATTGGGACAAATCGGGTCAGCCGGTTCTGGAGCCGTAAAATAGCCCTGCAAGTTTTTGGAAATTCACTTTTTTTTGCGTATATTCGTAGATACGAGCGTGCGCTGAAAAAGCTGAAACCAACCCAAAAACGAAACCCATGCTATCCCCAACCCATCTCCGTCGCGAAGGCGAGGATTACGAAGCCCAGATTCTTTCCAAAGCCGTAAAGGCGGGCCGCCGGACCTATTTTTTCGATGTCCGGGCCACGCGCGGCGACGACTATTTCCTGACCATCACCGAGAGCCGCAAAATCACGGCCCCCGACGGCACATCGAGTTACGACCGCCACAAGATATTCCTCTACAAGGAGGATTTTTCGAAATTCGCCGACGGACTGCACGAGGTCGTCGAGTTCATCCGCCGCAGCAAGGCATGCCCCGAGCCGGAGGAATAGCCCGTTCCGATCCGTTTCGGAGCGCGCGGAAATCGGCCGTCGGCCCGGTTCCGCCGTAAGATGCGCCGAAGCCCAGCGACAGCTCCCGGGAGGCGGCGGACGCTTTCCCCGCACGGGATGTCCCCGGACCTGCCGGGGAGAGGGAAAACGTCCGGCAGCGGTCGTTTGGGACGAATGTGCGCCCTGCGCAGCGCGGCATTCCGAAAGGAGCGGTGCCGACTGTGGGAAATCCCTCCGCGACGGAGGCTTATCCGCGCGGGATGTTCCCGGACCCTGCCGCAGGGAGCGGGAGAACGTCCGGCAGCGGCGGACGCAGGCGGGTGCGAAAAAACGGCAGGCTCCCGAAAAATTGATGAAAACTTAATTTTCGGAACGCGGGCATTTGTCTTTTATCCCCTATCTTTGGCTGCGCCGAAGATACTCCGCCTGAACAAAATCGCAAACAAGTTTGCTTTTGTATCCGGCTTATTCGTATCTTTGCGTTTAAAACCAAAATACGCAAACAGACCATGAATTTTTCCCGGTACATCGTACTTGCGCTCAAAGGGTGCGCCATGGGTATGGCCGACGTAGTTCCCGGCGTCTCGGGCGGTACGATCGCTTTCATTTCGGGTATCTACGAAGAACTGCTCGACTCGATCCGCAGCGTCAACGCCACGGCGCTCAAGCTGCTGCTGAAACTCCGCCTCGGCGAGTTCTGGCGTCATATCAACGGAAGTTTCCTGCTGCCCGTGCTGCTGGGCATCGCCATTGCGATCTTTTCGCTGGCTCGCCTGATGACCTATCTGCTGACCTACCATCCCATCGCCATCTGGTCGTTCTTCTTCGGGTTGATCATCGCCTCGGCGCTGCTCGTCGCCCGGCAAATCGGACGCTGGGACTGGCGGAGCCTCCTCGCGTTCGTCGCAGGGGCCGCCGCGGCCTGGTGGATCACCGTCGCCACGCCCGCAGAAACCCCCAACGACTGGTGGTTCGTGATGCTTTCGGGCGCCATCGCCATCTGCGCCATGATCCTGCCCGGCATCTCCGGGGCCTTCATCCTGCTGCTGCTGGGCAAATACCAATATATCATGCAGGCCGTGGGCGATCTGAACATTCCCGTCATCGTGATCTTCGTCGTCGGAGCCGCGGCGGGCATCATCTCCTTCTCGCACCTGCTGTCGTGGCTGCTCAAACACTGGCACGACGTCACGGTGGCCGTGCTGATGGGCTTCATGGTCGGCTCGCTCAACAAGGTCTGGCCGTGGAAGGAGACCGCCGAGACCTACCTCGACAGCCACGGCGTCGCACAGCCGCTCGTCCAGCACAACGTCGCTCCCGGGACCTTCGAACAGCTCACCGGCCAGCCATCGCAGCTTGTGCAGGCGGTTCTGCTCTGCGTCGTCGGATTTCTGGCCATCTACGGCATCGAACTGCTGGCGCGCATCATCGTCAAAAAAGAGGAGAAGTAACCCATGCGACGCTTCGGACTGATCGGACGCCCGCTGGGGCATTCGGCTTCGGCCGCCTACTTCACGGAAAAGTTCAACAGAGAGGGAGTAACCGACTGTGAATACTCGCTTTACGAACTCGGGTCGATCGGAGACCTGCCCGGTCTGCTGGAGCGTCTCCCGGAGCTTTGCGGGCTGAACGTCACGATTCCCTACAAGCGCGACGTAATGGCCTTTCTGGATTCGGTGTCGCCCGAGGCCGAGGCCATCGGGGCCGTCAACTGCATCCGCCGCACGGCGGACGGGCGTCTCGCGGGCCACAACACCGATGTCATCGGCCTCCGGGCCGCGCTGAACGAACTGCTGGGCGCGGCCCAGCCCGGGCAAGCCCTCGTGCTCGGCACGGGAGGCGCTTCGCAGGCCGTGCAGTATGCCCTTGCCGAACGCGACATCCCCTTTGCGCTGGTCTCGCGCGAAGCGGCGAAAGGCAACTACACCTACGACGATCTGCCGTGTGAGGCAGTGGAGTCCAGCCGGTTGATTGTCAACGCATCGCCCGTGGGGACCTACCCCAACGTCGATGCCGCGCCGCGTATCCCCTATGCCTATGTCACGCCGGAGCACTACCTGCTCGACCTGGTCTACAATCCGCCGCTGACGCAATTCCTCGACTACGGCCGTCAGCGCGGGGCGCATATTCTGAACGGGCGGACGATGTTTGTTGAGCAGGCCGAAGCCTCGTGGCGCATCTGGAATGCTTAAAGCGGGGCTTTAAATAAATCTTATAATGTTATGAAAAACCGCTTGTTGTCGATATTATTCGTTCTGCTTGCCGGAACGGGAGCGGTCTTCGCGCAGTCGGAGGTGACGCCTCCCGCATTCAACGGTGCGGTGATCAGGGTCTTTATGACGCGCATGGCCGCCACGGTCGAGAAGATTGCCATCGAGCAGCAGATTCCGGCGGACTCGATCTCTCCGGTCGTGGGCATCGTCCTGCAAATCGACAAGGCGGGAAACGTCGCGGAGTGGCGCTACATGGACAATACGCAGGAGGGCCGCGATCATGCGGAGTTCGCTCCGGCGACGGCGGCAACCCGCCGGGCGATGGAGAAGGCGTACGACCGTCTGGGCGGAACGTGGAGTCCCGCGACGCTGACCGACGGAAGTCCGGTTTCCTACACTTCGCGGATGACGATCCGCATTCCGGTCGAGAAGATCCGGAGGGCGCAGGACGCCGATCCGCTGCTCTTCATGGGGGAAAATCCGGACGAGAATTTCCACGCGTGGGCCAAAATGCGCATCCGCTACGACGGGCGTTTCACGGAGAAGGGCGTGGAGGGAGTGGTGCACGTGCGGTTCTACATCGAGCCGGACGGGCGCATCGCCATCGGCGAGGTCGTGCAGTCGCCCGACGAGCGGCTGACCAAAGAGGTGCTCCGCGTCATCCGCAGCAGCAAGGGCAAATGGACGCCCCGCAAGGTGCGCGGCGTGCCCCAGCGGACGGCCTACGAATACCGGGTCAACTACCACAACAACTGAACGAAAAGCTCCGCCGTGCAGCGGAGCTTTTTCATGGGGTTCTTATCGGTGGTGGAGCATCGCCTTCGCCTTCTCGTAGTCCTCTTCGCGGACGACAATCTGGGCGGGCATGGTCCCTATCGGGTAGATGGCCGACATGTATTCGTTGCGGATCGTCGACCAGATACCGGCGCTGTCGAGCATCGACTTGGCGATCTCGGCCTCTGTGATGGTGTTGTACTCCGCCAGTACAACCAACGTGTCGTCTTGCATAATTCTTCGGTTCTTGGTTCGGTGTTTAAAGTTAAGCATTTTATCGGTAAAATGCAATAGCCCTGCCATGAATTCTTCAATAAGAAAACATTATCTTCGTCCGGAACCGGAGAGGGGCCGCATCCCGGCAAAACAAGTCGTCCGGCATTTGATTATACCCCCGATTTATATTATCTTTGTCGTAGCAAAATTTTGACGCAATGCCCCAATTCGTACACCTTCACGTACATACGCAATATTCGATCCTCGACGGACAGGCCAGCGTCCAGCGGCTCGTGGACAAGGCCATGGCCGACGGACAGCCCGGCATCGCCGTGACGGACCACGGCGACATGTTCGGCATCAAGGAGTTCTACAACTACGTCCAGAAAGTCAAGGGCAAATGCAAGGACAAGGCCGCCGAGGCGGAGGCCCGCATCGCCGCCCTGCGCGACGGCACGGAGACCTGCGCCGACCCCGCTGCCGAGATCGCCAAATGCGAAAGACAACTGGAGGAGTGCCGGCGCAAACTCGCCTTCAAGCCCATCATCGGCTGCGAGGTCTACGTGGCGCGCCGCCGGCTCCACGACAAGGAGGGCAAGCCCGACCAGAGCGGCTACCACCTGATCCTGCTGGCCAAGAACCTCAAGGGATACCACAACCTCATCAAGATCGTCTCGAAGGCGTGGACCGAAGGTTTCTACATGCGTCCGCGAACCGACCGCACGGAGATCGAGAAATACCACGAGGGGCTGATCTGCTGTTCGGCCTGTCTGGCGGGCGAGGTTCCGCGCGCCATCACGGCCAACGACCTCGAAAAGGCCGAGGAGTCGATCCGATGGCACAAGAAGGTCTTCGGCGACGACTATTACCTCGAACTGCAACTCCACAAGGCCACCGTCGAGCGGGCCAACCACGAGGCCTATCCCATGCAGCTGCACGTGAACAAGCACCTGCGCGAACTGGCCGCGAAGCACAACGTCAGAATGGTCTGCACCAACGACGTGCACTTCGTGGACGAAGACAACGCCGAGGCGCACGACCGGCTGATCTGTCTCTCGACGGGCAAGGACCTCGACGACCCCAAGCGCATGCTCTACTCGAAGCAGGAGTGGCTCAAGACGACGGCCGAGATGGCCGCGATCTTCGGCCAGACCGACCCCGAGGCGATGTCGACGACCGTCGACATCTGCAACCAGATCGAGTGCTACTCGATCGACCATGCGCCGATCATGCCTAACTTCGAGATCCCCGAGGAGTTCGGAACCGAGGCCGAATACCGCGCCCGGCTCACGGAAAAGGACCTTTTCGATGAATTCACGCGCGACGAGAACGGCAACGTGGTGATGTCGGAGGAGGAGGGACTCAAGAAGATTCAGAAATTAGGAGGTTACGACAAACTCTACCGCATCAAGTTCGAGGCCGACTATCTGGCCAAGCTGACGATGGACGGTGCGCACAGGCGCTACGGCGAGCAGCTGACCGAAGAGCAGGAGGAACGGCTGAAATTCGAGCTGCACATTATGAAGACGATGGGTTTCCCGGGCTACTTCCTGATCGTGCAGGACTTCATACGCGCCGCGCGCGAGGAGCTGGACGTGTCGGTGGGTCCGGGCCGCGGATCGGCCGCCGGATCGGCCGTGGCCTACTGCCTCGGCATCACGCAGATCGACCCCATCGCCTACGACCTGCTGTTCGAGCGTTTCCTGAACCCCGACCGTATTTCGCTCCCCGATATTGACGTCGACTTCGACGACGACGGCCGCGGAAGGGTCCTGAACTGGGTGACGCAGAAATACGGCAAGGAGAAGGTGGCGCACATCATCACCTACGGCACGATGGCCACCAAACTGGCCATCAAGGACGTGGCGCGCGTGCAGAAACTGATGCTCTCGGAGTCGGACCGCCTCTGCAAACTCGTGCCGGACAAGATTCCCGACAAGAAGCTCAACCTGCAGAACGCCATCGACTACGTCCCCGAACTGAAAGCCGCCGAACAGTCGGACAACCCGATTCTGCGCGATACGATCCGTTACGCCAAGATGCTCGAAGGAAACGTCCGCAACACGGGCGTGCACGCCTGCGGCACGATCATCTGCCGCGACGACATCACGGACTGGGTCCCCGTCTCGACGGCCGACGACAAGGAGACCGGCGAGAAGATGCTCGTCACGCAGTACGAGGGTTCGGTGATCGAGGACACGGGACTGATCAAGATGGACTTCCTGGGGCTGAAGACCCTTTCGATCATCAAGGACGCCGTGGAGAACATCCGCCTGACCAAGGGCGTGAAGATCGACATCGACGACTTCACGATCATCAACGACCCCGCGACCTACCGCCTCTACGGCGAAGGCCGCACCGTCGGGACGTTCCAGTTCGAGTCCGCGGGCATGCAGAAGTACCTGCGCGAGCTGCAACCCTCGACCTTCGAGGACCTGATCGCGATGAACGCCCTCTACCGGCCCGGCCCGATGGACTACATCCCGGACTTCATCGCCCGCAAGCACGGCCGCAGCCCCATCGAGTACGACATCCCCGTGATGGAGAAGTATCTCAAGGACACCTACGGCATCACGGTCTACCAGGAGCAGGTCATGTTGCTGTCGCGTCTTCTGGCCAACTTCACCCGCGGCGAGTCGGACACGCTCCGCAAGGCCATGGGCAAGAAACTCAAGGACAAGCTGGACCACCTGAAACCCAAGTTCATCGAGGGCGGCAGGAAGAACGGACACGATCCGAAGGTGCTCGAAAAGATCTGGGGCGACTGGGAGAAATTCGCCTCCTACGCGTTCAACAAGTCGCACGCCACGTGCTACTCGTGGGTGGCTTACCAGACGGCCTACCTCAAGGCCAACTACCCTTCGGAGTACATGGCCGCCGTGTTGAGCCGAAACCTCACGAACATCGAGCAGCTGACGCTCTACATGAACGAGTGCAAGCGCATGGGCATCAGCGTCATGGGACCCGACATCAACGAGTCGATGCGGACCTTCTCGTCCAACGCCGCCGGGGACGTGCGCTTCGGCCTCGCGGCGGTGAAGGGCGTCGGTGCGGCGGCCGTGGAGAGCATCATCGCCGAACGCAAGGCCAACGGGCCTTTCAAGGACATATACGACTTCGTCGAGCGCGTGAACTACTCGCTCGTCAACCGCAAATGCCTCGAAAATCTGGCTTACGCCGGGGCGTTCGACTCGATCTCGGATTTCGCACGCTGCAAGTACTTCGGCGTCGACCTGCGCGATTCGAGCGGCATCACCTTCATCGAGCAGCTGATGCGCTACGGGCAGCGGTTCCAGACCGAGCAGAACAACGCCCAGCAGAGTCTGTTCGGCGGCGGCGAGCACGTGGACATCCAGCGCCCGGTGCTTCCGGCCTGCGCCGACTGGAGCCAGTTGGAAAAACTCACGAAGGAGCGCGAAATGGTGGGCCTTTACCTCTCGGCGCACCCGCTCGACGATTATAAAATCATTATCGACCACATGTGCAAGACCCAGCTTTCGGAACTGGAGAACCTCGACGCCCTCAAGGGGCAGGAGATCGCCGTGGCGGGCATGGTCGTGGGCGTGCAGAACCTGATGACCAAGACCGGCAAGCCGTGGGGCAAGTTCAAACTCGAGGACTACAACGGAGGCCACGAGTTCGCCCTCTTCGGCAAGGACTACGAGAACTTCCGCAAATACCTTTTCCCGGACTATTTCCTCTTCGTCCGGGGCCGCGTGCAGGCCAAGCCCTACAACGACAAGGAGCTGGAATTCAAGATCATTTCGATGGTTCAGTTGCAGGAGATGCGCGACACGATCAAGGAGATGATCGTGCAGCTGCCGATCGAGGAGGTGACCGAAGCGTTCATTCACGACCTGACGGAGAGGGTCCGCGAGTCGAAGGGCGACACGCTGCTGCGCCTGAACGTCTACGACCGCGGAGCGCAGGTCTCGCTGCGCCTCTTCTCGAAAAGCCACAAGGTGAGCCTCTCGCAATCTCTGGTCGGATATTTGGACGACAACAGCATCCACTACTCAATCGCATAAGCATACTTTAATTGATAATCAACAAAAAACTCAAAGCTATGGCATTGGCAATCAACAAAGACAATTTCGAAGCGCTGGTCGCAGGCGATCAGCCGGTGGTCATCGACTTCTGGGCCGAATGGTGCGGTCCCTGCCGCACGATGTCGCCCATCGTGGACGAACTGGCTGCGGAATACGAAGGCAAGGTCGTCATCGGCAAGTGCGACGTCGAGGAGAACGACGACATCACGATGAAGTACGGCGTGAGGAACATCCCGACGATCGTCTTCCTCAAGGGCGGCGAGCTGGTCGACAAGCAGGTCGGCGCATGCCCGAAGGATGCCCTGAAGGCCAAGATCGAGAAGCTTCTCTGATGCTGCGCGCCATCGACTTCCACGGGCTGAAAGGCGTGGAGTTCTCCAAGGGGGAGTATACGGCGCTGCTGATTCCGGAGATGGGGGCCAACCTCGTGCGGCTGGCCAACACCCGGCTGGGCGCGGAGATTCTGCGCACGCCCGGACCCGGGGAGATCGAGACGTTCCGGAGCCGTCCGCAGGTCTTCGGGCTTCCGATCCTGTTCCCGCCCAACCGCATCGCCGACGGCCGTTACGTCTTCGAGGGACGCACGTACCAGTATCCCATCACCATCGAGAGGGAACGGAACTACCACCACGGCGTCCTCAAGAGCGAGGCGTTCCTGGTGTCGAAGGCCCGCGAGACGGACAGGGAGGTGATGATCGAATGCCGTTACTACGCCAATGCGGGGAACGATGCCGTTTACCGCGATTTCCCGCACGAGTTCAAGTGCAAGATCACCTACCGGCTCACGGCCGAAGGGTTGGAGCAGGAGGTGGTGTTCTTCAACCGCAGCGAGACCCGCATGCCCCTGGGCGTGGGTTTTCACACCCCGCTGACGATTCCCTTTGCGGGCGGGATCGACGCCGACTACGTGATGCGCCTGGCTGTCGGGGAAGAGGTCGAACTCGATGGCCGCAACCTCCCGACGGGACGCAGGCTGCCGCTGTCGGAGCAATTTTCCAAATTGCGCCGCGAAGGGCTTCAGGTCACCGGCTGCGGGCCGATCGAGGCGGGTTTTACGCTGCGCGAGATCGACGTGGACGGCAAACCGTTCCGCGGCGCGCTGGTCGAGCACCTGCGCACGGGCGTGAGAACCTGCTACGAGGTCGACGAGCAGACGACCTACTGGACGCTGTGGAACAACGGAGGGCAAGTGCCCTACTGCTGTCCCGAGCCGCAGACATGGACCACGAACGCCCCCAACGCCGCCGATCCCGCGGCCGAAGGGTTTCGGGCCATTGACCCGGGCGAGTCGTGGCGCACGACTTTCCGCCTGTATGCGAAATAGTGGTAAAAAAAGAGGATCGACCGGCGATCCTCTTTTTTGTCTCAAAACCTCTCGTGGAAGACCGTCGCGGAGAGCGGTTTGCGCAGCGTGTCGTGGCGGTTGGGATCGGCCGCCGGGCCGTCGCCGTAGCCGATCAGCAGGATGTTCACGGGTTCGACGTTCGCCGGAAGGGCGAACTCCTCGCGCACGGCTTCGGGTTTGAACATGCAGATCCACAGCGTGTCGAGGTTCAGCGACGCGGCGGCAAGCATCATGTGGTCGGTGACGATCGACGCGTCGATGTCCGAAATGTTCTTGCCGTCGTACTTACGGGTCCACGCCTCGGAGGTGTCGGCGCAGACGATGACGGCCGTCGGGGCGCCGAAATCGCGCGTGCAGCGCGCAAGGCGTTCCATGCCCTCCTTCGACTGCACGACCACCAGCCGCTGGGGCTGGCGGTTGGCGCCCGTGGGGGCCACGCGGCCCGCTTCGAGGATCAGCTCCAGTTTCTCCGGCTCCACTTGCCTGGAGAGGTATTTGCGGCAGGCGTACCGCTTTTTCGCCAGTTTCAGAAAATCCATTTGCAAAGGTTTTAATTATATAAAGGTACGGACAGGCCGGGCGATTCGAAATCTCCCGACCGGTAAAAAGGGCCGTTACGCCTCCAAAGGTATAAAAATTCGCGCCGTTATACAACCGGGCGCTCCGTTTTGGCAGGTCCGGCTGACAGAATGGCAGAAAAAAAGTACTGGCACACCGTTTGTTGCAGGAAGGGCAGGAAATCAAATACAACAACAACGATAGCACTATGAAAAACGGAAAAATCGGAGTTACGACGGAGAACATTTTCCCCGTCATCAAGAAATTCCTCTACTCGGACCATGAAATTTTCCTGCGCGAGCTGATTTCGAACGCCGTGGACGCCACCCAGAAGCTGAAAACCCTCTCGTCGATCGGCGAGGCCAAGGGCGATCTGGGCGACGTGACGATCCGCGTCGCCGCCGACAAGGAGAAGAAAACGCTCACCGTGACCGACCGCGGCGTCGGCATGACGGCCGAGGAGGTGGACAAATACATCAACCAGATCGCCTTCTCGGGCGCCGAGGAGTTCATGGAGAAGTATAAGAACCAGGCCATTATCGGACATTTCGGACTGGGATTCTACTCGGCATTCATGGTGTCGGACAAGGTCGAGATTTTCACGAAATCCTATAAAGAGGGTTCTAAAACCGTACATTGGAGCTGCACCGGGTCGCCCGAGTTCGAGATGGAGGAGACTGACGAGGCACGCGACCGCGGCACGACCATCGTGCTGCACCTCTCGGAGGATTCGCTCGAATACGCCGAGGATGCGCAGGTCGAGGCCCTGCTGAAGAAGTACTGCCGCTTCCTGCCCGTGCCCATCGCCTTCGGCAAGGTCAAGGAGTGGAAGGACGGCAAATACGTCGACACCGACAAGGACAACATCATCAACAACGTCGAGCCGCTGTGGACCCGCAAGCCCGCCGACATCACCGAGGAGCAGTACAAGGAGTTCTACCGCGAACTCTACCCGATGAGCGACGAGCCGCTGTTCTCGATCCACCTCAATATCGACTATCCGTTCCACCTGACGGGCATCCTCTACTTCCCGAAGATTCACAACAACTTCGAGATCCAGAAGAACAAGATCCAGCTCTATTCGAACCAGGTCTATGTGACGGATCAGGTCGAGGGCATCGTGCCGGAGTACCTGACGCTGCTGCACGGCGTGATCGACTCGCCGGACATTCCGCTCAACGTATCGCGCAGCTACCTGCAAAGCGACGCCAACGTGAAGAAGATTTCGAGCTACATCACCCGCAAGGTCGCAGACCGCTTGCAGGAGTTGTTCTCGACCATGCGTTCAGACTACGAGGCGAAGTGGGACGACCTGAAAATCTTCATCCAGTACGGCATCCTCACCGACGAGAAGTTCGCCGAGAAGGCCGCCGGGATCATGCTCTGGAAGAACGTCGAAGGCAAATATTTCACCCCCAAGGAGTATGCGGAGAAGGTGAAGGAGAACCAGACCGACAAGAACAAGACGGAGGTGTTCCTCTATGTGGACGATCCCGTGGAGAAGCACACGTTCCTCGAAGCGGCCAAAGGCAAGGGGTACGACGTGCTGGTGATGGACGGCCAGCTGGACAGCCACTACATCAACTGGTACGAGTCGAAGAACAAGGAGTCGCGTTTCGTGCGCGTCGACAGCGACGTGGTCGACAAGCTGATCCAGAAGGAGGAGAATGTCAAGATGTCGCTCACCGAGGGCCAGCAGGAGGTGCTGACGCCCGTTTTCGAGAGCCAGATGCCCAAGGACGACAAGATTCACTACAATATCTCGTTCGAGGCCATGTCGCCCGACGAGGCTCCGGTGGTGATCACGCAGAACGAGTTCATGCGCCGCATGAAGGAGATGGCCCAGACGGGCGGCGGGGGCATGAGCCAGTTCTACGGACAGATGCCCGACAACTTCACCATCGCGGTCAACGCCAACCACCCCATCGTCATCGACATCCTCGCCGACGTGGAGAAGTCCTACGGCGACAAACTGAAGTCGATCACCAAGAAGATCGACGCCGCGGTGGCCGAGGAGAAGCGTTTCGACGAGGTCGTGAAGGGCAAGAAGGAGGAGGAACTTTCGTCCGAGGAGAAATCCACGCGCGAGGAGCTGTCGAAGAAGATCGTCACCCTGCGCGACGAGCGCAACCAGCGTCTGCGCGAGATCGGCGGCGAAAACCGCCTCGTCAAGCAGATCATCGACCTGGCGCTGCTGACCAACGGCATGCTCAAGGGCAAGAACCTGACGGATTTCATCCAGCGTTCGATTTCGCTGATCGGAAAATAGTTTTTGAAGGGTTTGCAGAGAAGGGGCCGCACTTTCGGAGTGCGGTCCCTTTTCCGTTCCGGGCCATCCAACCGCTTTTTGCGGAAACAGTTGCAAAAACAGCAAAAAAAGACTACATTTGTTTGTCACTACAAACCCAACCAACCTGCTATGAGAAATCTCCTGTTCCTAATCGCAGCGGCGCTCGGTGCGCTGCTGCCGTCCTGCACCCCGGCTAACCGGGTCGTGGAAAACCCGCTGATCGCCACGGCCAACACCCAGACGCTCGACATCGTGAAAGTCGAATTGAGCGACACGGCGACCGTGCTCCACATGAACGCCTACTACCGGCCCAAAAACTGGATCGTCATTTCTTCGGACAGCTATCTGCAAATCCCCGCCCGGAGATTCATGCTCACCGGGGCCGAAGGCATAACGCCCGACTCGCTGTTCTGGATGCCCGATTCGGGCCGTGCGTCGTTCATGCTGCGGTTCCCTCCCCTGCCCCGCGGAACAAAGTCGTTCGACTTCATCGAATCGGACTGCGACGACTGTTTCAAACTCTACGGCGTGGACCTGACGGGCAAAACGGAGTACCCCGAATTTCCCGAGGGGCTGCCCCGGGAGCTGCGCAAGGCCCCGAAGGACGGTCCGGTGCCCGATCCGATCTTCGCCGTCGGCGAAACGAGGGTCAACATCCACCTGTTAGGATTCCGCGAAGGGATGTACAAGGACATGACGCTTTATATCAATTCGATGCTGACCGGTCACGAGCGCAAAGACGCTCCCATCGACCCCGAGACGGGCGTTGCGACCTTTAAATTCGGGCAATACGGCCCGTCGCTGATCTATGGCAATCCGGCCGGTCCCGGCTCGATGCACCTGAATTTCTGGACGGCTCCCGGGGAAACCGCGGATATTTACGTTGACCTCACAGAGAAGGGCAAATCCATCGTCCAGCGCCGCGGCAAGGAACGAAAAGCCTCACACGACCGTAAGCTGTATGCGACGGGAACCTATGCCGACCTGAATATGCTGTACGACATGAGGGCCGAAAAACAGATCGGGTTCGATTTCTATACGGGCAAATTCGCGGATTACCGGATGACGGCGGACGAATATGCGCAGATGATCGTATCCAAATACAAAATGCTGACCGACAGCGTCGCCCGCAGCGGCATGTCGGAGATGATGAAGGAACTGAACCTGCTCTCGCTCAAGCAGGAGGCTCTCTGTGTCATGGTAACGTGCAGCAGTCTTCTCGAACACAACTACCGCTCGGTAAACAATCTTTGGGACCGCAATGCAAAGATCGACTACAAATTTGCCACACTGGAGCCGAAACATTATGCCGCTGTCTGCGGATTGTTCGACATCAATGACCCGAAACTGCTGATGGGCGAGTTCGAACCCGACTACCGGACAGCCATCAGCTACTCGGCTTTCGACTGGGCGGATATTATCCATGCAGAGAACGGTCTTGTCGTAGATCTGCGCAAAGCCGTTCCGATGGCCGCGAAAGCCGCGAACTGCGAACTCACCGAGGCTGACCTCGCCTCGCTCCGTTCGCTGAAGAATCCGTTCTACGCCGAGGCGTGCGAGGCTATTCAGGCCAGGGTACGCAGGGAGCTGGCGGCGCTGGAAGGCAAGGTGAAGATCGAAGAGACGCCCGACGTGGCCCCCGACAAGCTTTTCGACGCCATCGTCGCGCCCTGCAAGGGCAAGGTCGTGCTGGTCGATTTCTGGAACACCTGGTGCGGACCCTGCCAGGCGGCGATCAAGGCCAACGAGCCGCTGAAAACCGGGGAACTGAAATCGGACGACATCGTGTGGATTTACCTTGCCAACGAGACCTCGCCGCTGGTGACCTACAAGACCCAGATCGGCAAAATCGCCGGCAAGCATTACCGGCTGAACGAGGAGCAATGGAAATATCTGTGCGAAAAGTTCAAAGTCGACGGCATCCCCTCCTACGTGCTCGTCGACCGGGACGGCAACAGCAAACTGCGCAACGACCTGCGCAACCACGACAAGCTGAAAAAGACGCTCAAAAAGATGATCGAATAACGGAAACGGCCGCCCTGCGAGGGGCGGCCGTTTTGTCTGCGTCAAGGACGGGCGGCACGGAATCCCGAGGGTCCGGGACTTCACAGGCGCGGCGTCTACGCCTTGCGCCGTTCGATTTCGCTGATATTTTCAATTTTCTTCTTCCGGAGGAAACCGTAGACCCCGTCGAGGTGCTCGGTGACGCGGCCGTGGGAGAATTCGTAGATTTTGGATGTCAGCCCGTCGAGAAAATCGCGGTCGTGGGAGACGACGATCAGCGTGCCGTCGAAAGCCATCAGGGCCTCTTTGAGAATCTCCTTGGTCTTCAGGTCGAGGTGGTTGGTCGGCTCGTCGAGGATCAGCAGGTTGACTGGTTCCAGCAACAGCTTGATCATCGCCAGACGCGTCCGTTCGCCGCCCGACAACACCTTTACGAGTTTCTCGCTGGCCTCCTTGCCGAACATGAAGGCCCCCAAAATGTCGCGGATACGGGTCCGGATGTCGCCCACGGCAATGTCGTCGACGGTCTTGAAGACGGTGATCGACTCGTCGAGCCCCGACGCCTCGTTCTGCGCGAAGTAACCGATCCGGACGTTATGGCCGATCCGGATCTCGCCCTCGAAGTCGATCTGCCCCATGATGGCCTTGACCATCGTCGACTTGCCCTCGCCGTTGCGCCCCACGAAAGCCACCTTGTCGCCGCGCCCGATGGTGATCGACACGTCGCTGAACACCCGGTGGTCGCCGTACGCCTTGCCCAGTTCGGAGGTGATGACCGGATAGGAACCCGAACGCGGGGCGGGCGGAAAGCGCAGGTTCAGCGCCGATCGGTCCTCCTCGTCCACCTCGATGAGTTCCAGTTTTTCGAGCATCCGCACGCGCGACTGCACCTGATTGGTCTTCGAATAGGTCCCCTTGAAACGCTCGATGAACTCGCGGGTCTCGGCGATCATCTTCTGCTGGTTGTCGTAGGCCGCCTGCTGCTGCTCGCGACGCTCCCTGCGGAGTTCGAGGTAATGGGAGTAGTTGACCTTGTAGTCGTAGATGCGTCCGCGGGCGATCTCGATGGTGCGCGTGGTGATGTGGTCCACGAAAGCCTTGTCGTGGGAAATGACCATTACGGCCTTGGCGTTGTTCATCAGGAAATCCTCCAGCCACTCGATCGACTCGATGTCGAGGTGGTTCGTCGGCTCGTCCAAGAGCAGCAGGTCGGGTTTCTGCAACAGCAGCTTGGCCAGCTCGATGCGCATGCGCCAGCCGCCCGAGAATTCGGAGGTCTGGCGCGTGAAGTCGCTCCGTTCGAAGCCCAGCCCCAGCAGAATGCGCTCCACGTCTTCCTGGTAGTTGGTGAGGTCCACGGCATAGAACTTCTCGGAGATGGCCGTGACCTCCTCGATCAGCCGCATGTACGACTCGCTTTCGTAGTCGGTGCGGGTCGTGAGCTGCTCGTTGAGCGCCGCGATCCGCCGCTCGATTTCGAACAGGTGTTCGAAGGCCCGCGACGCCTCCTCGACGAGCGTGCGCCCGTCCTCCACCTGAAGGTGCTGGGGCAGATACCCCACTTTCCCGCCTTCGCCCACGGTCACGCGCCCCCGCGTGGCCGAACGCACTCCGGCGATGATCTTCAGCAGGGTCGATTTGCCCGCTCCGTTTTTGCCCATCAGGGCGATCCGGTCCTTGTCGCCGATCGTGAAGGAGATGTCTTTGAAAAGCGTCGTGCCGCTGAACTCTACGGTGAGGCCGTCTATTGAAATCATAAGTTGTCGCAAATTGAGCCGCAAAGGTACGAATAAGCGATGGCAATGTCAAATTTACTTGAACATTGCCGAGCGGGAGTATCCAAAGGTACGAAACGTCGGGTGCAGAAGCGAACGCCGGTTTGCTTCCGCCCCGACGGAGCGGTTCCGGAATCGTACTGCGGGGAGGGACTTTCCGGGCGATGAAAATGCCGTCACGGCGCAGAAAAAGCCGCTTCGCAGGGCGAAGCGGCATGAATCGGACCCGAAACGGGGCGTCTTATTCGGTCCAGCGGCTGCGGATCAGCTCCAGGAACCATTCCGGACAGCGGCACGGACGCCGCGAATCGCTGTGGATGAAGCCCAGCTGGGTCATGCCCGTATTGAGCAGGTCGCCCCGCTCGTTGTAGATTTCGTAGAAGAAATTGATGCGTGTCGAGGGCATTTCCCGGAGGATGATGCGCACGGTCAGCAGTTCGTCGAAATAGGCCGGCTTGCGGTATTTCGACTGCACTTCGAGGATCGGCATCATGATGCCCCGCCGTTCGACCTCGGCGAACGACATGCCCAGCGCGCGCAGGAACTCGCTGCGGGCGGCTTCGTAGTAGCAGATGTAATTCGAATGGTGGCAAATGGCCATCTGGTCGGTGTGCTTGTACCACACGCGTATCTGACAATCGTGACTTAACATGTTTTTTTTATTTTTCGGTTTGCAGGGAATATCCAAGTAACAATTCGGCCTCTGCGGTTTTCCCCTCATCCAGCAGCCGGCGGATCACGGTCGAACTGACATGCTCGCCGTCGACCCTGCACGGACCCACCTTCACGACGCGGAGCCGTCCCGACGCCGCGAGCGTGTCGCAGTCGATCCGGTCGTGGCCGAAACGGTGGTTGTAGCCCGCGACGAGCGTTTCGGCGCCGACCTTTCCGATCAGGTAATCGTCCGCGAACTCCTCTCCGGACAAGGCGCTGAACGCCCTGTCGAAGGGAATGACGATCACGTTATCCACCCCCAGCTCTTCCAGCAGGGCCGTTTTCTCGTCGAGCGTCGTCAGCAGCCGCAGCCCTTCGGCCTTTCCCAGCGTGATGCGCGGGTGCGGCTCGAAGGTCAGCACAATGCTTTCGCCGCCGTTGGCGCGGGCCTCGGCGATCAGCCGCCCGATCAGGGCGCGGTGGCCCAGGTGCACGCCGTCGTACGACCCGACGGTGACCGCCGGGCGGACGAAGTGCGGAAGTGCGTCGAAACCGTGAAATACCCTCATCTCTCTCTCCCTCTCCGGCACACGGTTACGAATTGCTCCCGTCGCTCTCCTTAACGAAGTAGGCGACTTTTTCGAGCAGCGTGGTGATGTCGTAATTCTCGACGATGATCCCCTGCGGGAAGTTCAGCGGCGTGGAGGTGAAATTCAGCACCCCCCGTATGCCGGCATTGATGATCGGCAGCACGAGATTCGGAGCCACCTTCGTCGGCGAGGAGACGATGACGATCGAGATGTCCTTGTCCTCGACCACCTCCTCGAAGGAGTCCATATGGTAGCACGGGATGCCGTCGATCGTCTTGCCGACCTTTTCGGGGTCGACGTCGAACGCCGCGGTGATCTTCAGCTTGAGCCCCTTGCCGTTGAAATATTTGGTGATGGCCTGGCCCAGATGGCCCATGCCCAGCACGGCGATGTTCATGGGCGAGGGGCTGTCGAGGATGCGGCTGATGTACTCGATCAGCACCTGCACGTCATAGCCCTTCTTCGTGTCGCTCGAGAAGCCGATCAGCATCAGGTCGCGGCGCACCTGCACGGCCGTGATGCCGTGGATGCCGGCCAGTACGTGCGAAAAGATATGCGTGATGCCCTGCCGATGGCTGGCGAGCAGCGTGCGGCGGTACTCGCTCAATCGCTCGATGGTTTTCTCGGGAATCGTATTCGTCAAAGTTGCCATGGCTCTGTCATTCGATGGTTATGGTGAAGTCGCTGTTGTAGTTGACCCGCGTCCAGTTGCGGTTGACGTGGTTCTCGCGGCCTTCGTTCTGCCCGAACCGATAGGTCGTCTGCAACGGCGTGTAGCGGCGGTCTTCGAGGTCGTACTCGATGTCGCCGTACATGGCCGGGGCGAAGATCATCGCCGTGTCGTAGCCCCGGTAGGAAAAGAGGGTCGGCAGCGCGCCGAACGAACGGATGTAGGCGTCGTCGAACGCCCGCACGGTCTCCGAGTCGCGTTTGGCGTGGTAGGTCGAGAAGAAGATCACGCGGTTCTTGAAGAACATCGCGCGGTCGACGGTGTTGTAGCGGTTCCAGCGGGTGTTGCCCAGCACCACGAAGCGGGGCGCCGTGCGGCCGCGGCTCGTAAGGCTCGTATCGGCCGAGGCCAGAGCCGCGAGAATGCGGTCGATGTCCACCTCGTTGTCGGAGAGGATGATGAAAACGTTGTCGTCCGTATTCTCCAGCAGCGGCGTGAGGTCGCTCGGGCTGTCGGCCGAGCGGGCCGTGGGATGCTCGTATTTATAGGTATAGCGGCGGTACTCCGAATCGCCCAGCAGCGCGAGCATCTCGCGCTCGAACTCCTTGTCGGCAGACTCGGTGCAGATCAGCGTCACGCGCTTGTCGCCGTTCACCAGATCGCCCGCCTTCTCGTACTTGCGCGAAGGGTCGGGCGCGAGCTGGAACAGCACGTCGCTGTTCATCCCCTCGATATTGGCCAGCGGCGACACCACGGGAATCTTTTTCTCCTCGGCGAAGCGGATCACCGGATACAGCCCCTCCTCGTAGACGGGGCCGACGATCAGGTCGGCTTTCCGGAAGGCGTCGCTTTCGACGATTTCGCGGATGCGCGCCGTGTCGCGGGCCGTGTTGTAGAGGTCCACGTTCACCGAACGTCCGTATTTGAGCTTCACGCTGTCCAGCCCCAGCAGAAAACCCTGATAGAACTCCAGGTAGTTGCCGTTAGGCTCGCCGCCCGTGGCGAGGGGCAGCAGCAGCGCCACGTCGAGCGGGTCGCCGGCCCGGAGCGCCCGGAAGTCGATCTGCACGACCTGCTGCCCGGTCTCCGGCACGCTGTCCTGCCGTTGGAGGCTGTCGGCGCCCTCCGGAATCTGTCCGGCCTCGGGCGCAGGAATCTTGACCATGGCCCCGGCCTTGAGGTCCGCGGGTTTCAGCCCGCCGTTGAGCGCGCTGAACTCCGCCTCGGTGATCCCGAAGCGGCGCGAGAGCGAATAGAACGTCTCGCCCGGATGGACGATGTGGTAGGCCGTGCCTTCCTCGGCCACGCTGTTCAGCGACTGCCGGTACTCCTCCCACTGCTCCTTCGTGCCGGCCTCGTCCTCCGAACCGATCTGTTTCCTGCGGATCAGGATGCGTTCGCCGAGGCGCATGTGCAGCGGGTCAAGGTTCGGGTTGTCCTCCAGAAGGGTTTTCACCGGAATCTCGTACTGCCGCGAAATGGCGTAGAGCGTCTCGCCCTTCGACACGAAATGGAAGTCGAAGGTCTTGCGCAGCTTCTTGTCCGACTTGGGTTCGGGAACGTCGGCCACGAAGAGGATCTTGATGTTCTCGGCGGTTTTCAGGCCGCGGACGATCGAGGGGTTGTTTTCAAGAATCACCTTCTCGCCCACCCCGTAGGTTTTCGAAAGCCCGTAGAGCGTCTCGCCCGCCTGCACCGTGTGGATGTAGTATTTCGCACCGTTGATGTAGACGATCGTTGCGGACTTCCCCGCCGCAACGGCGCAGAAAGCCCACACGATCATCAGAGCTGCGGCACAGAGTCGTTTCATCGTCATTTCATTTTATCGCGCATCCGGATTTCGGTGATGACCTTCTTGGTGTAGAGCGGGAAATCGCCGTTCATCATCCAGGCGTAGTAGCTCGGCTCGATGCGGAACACCTCGGCCACCGAACGGCCCTTGTACTTGCCGAACCCGAAGACCTCCTCGCCCTTCTCGTTGTAGAGGATGCGCCCGGCGTAGTCGGCCGATTCGGCGCGGCACGAGTATTCGGCCAGCTTGTCGATGTCGTTCTCCAGATCGTCGTAACGGTCCAGCTGGGCCTTCAGCACCTCGTAGGTGGCCTTCGTGTCGGCCTCGGCCGAGTGGGCCTCCTCCAGGTCCTTGTCGCAGTAGAACTTGTAGGCCGCGACCAGCGTGCGCTGCTCCTTCTTGTGGAAGATGTTCTGCACGTCGATGAACTTGCGGCGCTTGAAGTCCACGTCCACGCCGGCGCGCAGGAACTCCTCGACCAGCACCGGCAGGTCGAAGCGGTTCGAGTTGAAGCCGCCGAAGTCGCAGCCGCGGATGAACTGTTCGAGCGACCGCGCGACCTGCGCGAACGTCGGGCAGTCCCTCACGTCGTCGTCCGTGATGCCGTGTATGGCCGAGGCCTCCTCGGGGATATGCATCCCGGGATTGAGCCGCCGGGTTTTGGTGATCTCCTCGCCGTCGGGCATGACCTTGACCATCGAGATCTCCACGATGCGGTCCCGGGCGGTGTCCACGCCGGTGGTTTCGAGGTCGAAGAAGATGATCGGTCGTTTGAGGTTCAGCTTCATCTGAGGGCCGTTATGCGTTGATCATCATCGGCATCAGCAGCATGAGCGTCGCGCTCGGCTGCTTGTCGTCGTAAACGGGTTTGAAGACGCCGGCGCGGGTCGAGTCGGCCAGTTCCACCACCACCGTCGGGGTATCCATGTTCGAGAGGATCTCGACGAGGAACGTCGACTTGAAGCCGATCGAAATGGGCTGCCCGTCGTAGCTGCACGAGATCGTCTCGTTGGCCGACACCGAGAAGTCGATGTCCTGCGCCGTGAGGGTGATCCGGTTGTCGGCGATGTCCATGCGGATCAGGTTCGTCGTGGGGTTCGAGCAGACGGCCACGCGCTTGATGCCGTTGACCAGCTCGATGCGGTCCACCAGCACCTTGTTGGGGTTGTTGGACGGAATCACGGCGTTGTAGTTCGGGTAGTTGCCCTCGATCAGGCGGCAGACGAGCGTGTGGCTCTTGAGTTTGAACAGGGCGTTCTTCGAATCGAACGCCATTTCGATCGCGTCGTCCTCCTTCAGCAGCACCGACTTGAGCAGGTTGGCGGGCTTCTTCGGGAGGATGAACGACGCCGTCACCTCGTTTTCGGTCTCGGCCTCGTACTTCACGAGTTTGTGCGCATCGGTTCCCACGAACGTCAGCGCGTCGGGCGCCAGATTGATATAGATGCCGTTCATCACGGGGCGCAGTTCGTCGTCCGCCGTGGCGAAAATCGTCTTGTTGATGCCGTTCACGAGGGTGTCGACGTCGAGGCGCAGCTCCTTTTTCTCGGCGTTCAGCTGCGGCACGGCGGGATAGCTGACGGCGCTGGCTCCGGGAATCGAGAGCGATCCGCTCTTCCAGTTGATCTTGATCTCCCAGTTCTTGTCGTTGACCTCGATGGTCAGCGGCAGTTCGGGGAACTCCTTCAGCGAGTCGAGCATCAGTTTGGCCGGCGCGGCGATCGTACCTTCGCTCTCGACGCTGTCCACCTCGATCTGCCCGACGAGCGTCGTCTCAAGGTCCGACGTGGTGACTTGCAGCGTGTTGCCGTTGAGTTCCAAGAGGAAGTAGTCCAGGATGGGCAGCGTGTTCTTATTGCTGATGACCTTGCCGGTGGTAGCCAGAAGCGAAAGCAGGGCCGAGCTTGATACGGAAAATTTCATACGTTGTTTCTGTTTTGTCTGTTTATGGTTTCTTACTCTAAAATTGCCAGTTTGTCGAGGGCCGTTTCGATCATCTTCCGCACGAACGGCTTGTAGTCGGTGTTCACGTCCTGCGCGATGCGCTGGGCGATGATCGTGCAGATCGTGGCGGCGCGGTGACCCATCAGGGCGGCCAGCCCCGCGAGCGCCGAACCCTCCATCTCGAAGTTGGTGATGCGGCGGCCTTCGTAGCCGAACGACTCGATCTTCTCGTTCAGCCGGGCGTCGTGCGGTTCGAGCCGCACCCAGCGGCCCTGCGGGGCGTAGAATCCCGGAGCGGCGATGGTGATGCCCTCGCGCGTGACGTCGCTGAAATGCTCGAACAGGGTCTTGTCGGCGTCGACGAAATAGGGGCGCGGCATCTTCTCGTACCAGCCCGTGTGCTTCACGAACGCCTCTTCGAGCGCCAGGTCGCAGACCGCGTCGCGGCCCTTGTAGTAGCTCAACAGGCCGTCGAAGCCGCACGAAGTGCGCGAGAAGACGAATTCACCGACCTTGATGTCGGGCTGAATGGCGCCCGAAGTGCCCAGCCGCACCAGCGTGAGCCGTTTTTTTCCGGCCTTCTCCTGCCGCGTGGCGAAATCGACGTTGGCCAGCGCGTCCAGCTCCGTGACGCAGATGTCGATGTTGCCGATGCCGATGCCGGTCGAGAGGACCGTCATGCGTTTTCCTTTATAGCTGCCCGTCACGGTCTTGAACTCGCGGTTCGAAACCTCGCACTCCTTCGTGTCGAAAAATCCGGCTACGAGGGCCACGCGGCCGGGGTCGCCGACCAGGATCACCGTGTCGGCCAGCTGCCCGGGATGCAGGTGCAGGTGAAAAATCGAACCGTCGTCGTTGATAATCAATTCGGAAGCGGGAATGGTTCTCATAATTGTCGTTTTTTAATTTCCATAATTGGCATAAAAGTAATATATTTACCTCGAATATCAAAACTTCGAAGCGAATTTTTCATAAATATAAGTATCCGTAAAACCGAATAAAACATGACACTCATCAAATCCATTTCGGGCATCCGCGGCACGATCGGCGGACCCGCGGGCGAGAACCTGACGCCTCCCGACGTCGTCAAATTCACCACGGCCTACGTGCGCCTGATCGCCCGCCGCAATCCGGGCAAAAAACTTACCATAGTCGTAGGACGTGACGCCCGTATTTCGGGCGAAATGGTCTCGAACCTCGTGGAAGGGACCCTGCTGGCCTGCGGCGCGGACGTCGTCAACGTCGGGCTGTGCACCACCCCCGGGACCGAGATGGCCGTGATCGGCAAGAAGGCCGACGGCGGCATCATCATCACCGCCTCGCACAACCCCCGCCAGTGGAACGCCCTGAAACTGCTGAACTCCGACGGCGAGTTTCTCAACGACGCCGAGGGCAAGCAGGTGCTGGCCATGTCCGAGGAGGAGGATTACGACTACCCCGCGATCGACGCCATCGGCCATGTGCTGTCGCGCGAGGATTTCAACGACGAGCATATCCGCCGCGTGCTGGCGCTGCCGCTGGTCGACGTCGAAGCGGTGCGCAAACGCCGTTTCAAGGTCGTCGTCGACGCCGTGAACTCGGTGGGCGGCATCGTGATGCCGAAACTGCTGCGCGAACTGGGCTGCGAGGTCGTGGAGCTGAACTGCGAACCCACGGGCGAATTCGCCCACAACCCCGAACCGCTGCCGCAGAACCTCACGGAAATCTCGGAGGTCATCGTGCGCGAGAAAGCCGACCTGGGCATCGTCGTCGACCCGGACGTCGACCGGCTGGCGTTCGTCTCGGAGGACGGCTCGATGTTCGTCGAGGAGTACACGCTGGTGGCCGTCGCGGACTACATTCTTTCCGAAAAGCCCGGCAACACGGTTTCGAACCTCTCCTCGTCGCGCGCGCTGCGCGACGTCACGGAGCGTCATGGCGGCAAGTACTACGCCTCGGCGGTCGGCGAGGTCAATGTCGTGGCGAAGATGAAGGAGGTCGGCGCGGTGATCGGCGGCGAAGGCAACGGCGGAGTGATCTACCCCGAGCTGCACTACGGCCGCGACGCGCTGGTGGGCACGGCGCTCTTTTTAACGTGGCTGGCGAAGAAAGGCATGACGATGACCCGGCTGCGCGCCACCTACCCTTCGTACTACGCCTCGAAGAACAAAATCGAGCTGACGCCCGCCATCGACGTAGATAAAGTGCTGCGTGAGGTGAAGGGGCGTTATGCCGGTGAAAACGTGAACGATATAGACGGCGTGAAGATCGACTTCGCGGAAAACTGGGTGCACCTGCGCAAGTCGAACACCGAGCCGATCATCCGCGTCTACACCGAGGCGAAGTCGATGGACGAGGCCGACGCGCTGGCGCAGCGGTTCATTGCCGAAATCAAGGAGATCTGCAACATTTAAGAGCATGAAAGAGAGTTTATTGATCCTCGCCGCAGCCCTCGTGATGGTCTCCTGCGGCGGAAATGCGCAGCAGAAGGCGGCGACAGCCGGGACGCAGCAGACAACGGCAGCGGCTCCCGACATGCACAATGCCGAGACCTCGCTCGACTATCTGGGCGTCTACAAGGGCACGCTGCCTGCGGCCGACTGCCCGGGAATCGAGACGACGCTGACGCTCGCGCCCGACGGTTCCTATGCCCTGCATCTGAAATACATCGACCGCGACTCGGAATTCGACGAGAAGGGCGCTTTCACCGTTAAGGAGAACCTGCTGACGCTGACGCCCTCGGAGGGCGGACAGCCCCAATACTACAAGGTCGAGGAGAACCGCCTGCGCCGCCTCGACGCCGAAAAACAACCTGTGACCGGCGCGCTGGCGGACAATTACACACTGCAAAAAACCACCGAATAAATGAATAAAGCAAAGGTTTATATAAAGGAGAATAAAGAACGGTTTATCAGCGAGTTGCTCGACCTGCTGCGTATCCCGTCGATCAGCGCGCAGTCCGAGCGCAAGCCCGATATGCAGCGTTGCGCCGAGTTTCTCGCGGCGGCGCTCGTGAAGGCCGGGGCCGACCGCGCCGACGTGCTGCCCACGGAGGGCAATCCGGTGGTTTACGCCGAGAAGACCGTCGATCCCGGGGCTAAAACGGTGCTGGTCTACGGCCACTACGACGTGATGCCCGTGGACCCGCGCGACGAGTGGCGCACGGAACCTTTCGAGCCGGTCATCCGCGACGGCCGCATCTGGGGCCGCGGCGCCGACGACGACAAGGGACAGCTGTGGATGCACGCCAAGGCGTTCGAGGCGATGTGCGCCACCGATTCGCTGCCCTGCAACGTGAAATTCATGCTCGAAGGCGAGGAGGAGATCGGTTCGCCGAGCCTCTATGGCTTCTGCGAGCAGAACAAGGAGCTGCTCAAGGCCGATATTATATTGGTGTCGGACACGTCGATGATCTCGATGCAGACGCCGTCGATCACCTGCGGACTGCGCGGACTGGCCTACATGGAGGTCGAGGTGACGGGACCGGACAAGGACCTGCATTCGGGGCTGTTCGGCGGTGCGGTGGCCAACCCGGCCAACGTGCTGGCGCGGCTGGTGGCGGGACTCGTCGATGAGAACGGCCGCGTGACGATCCCCGGCTTCTACGACGACGTGCGGGAGCTGACGCCCGCCGAGCGCGAGGCGTTCAACAAGGCGCCGTTCAGCCTCGAGGATTACAAGAAGTCGCTGAAAATCGGCGACGTGGAGGGCGAAGCGGGTTACACGACGCTGGAACGCACCGGCGTGCGCCCGTCGCTCGACGTCAACGGCATCTGGGGCGGCTACACGGGCGAGGGGACCAAGACGGTCATTCCGTCGAAGGCTTCGGCCAAGATTTCGATGCGCCTCGTGCCGAATCAGGACTACCGCAAGATCTCGGAGCTGTTCGAGAAACATTTCCGCGCCATCGCGCCCGAGAGCGTGAAGGTCGTGGTGAAATCGCTCCACGGCGGCATGCCCTACGTCGCGCCGACCGACATGCCGGCCTACAAGGCGGCCGAAAAGGCCGTCGAGGCGACTTTCGGCAAAAAGCCCCTGCCCTTCTACTCGGGCGGTTCGATCCCCATTATCAGCGGATTCGAGTCGATTCTGGGCATCAAATCGCTGCTGATCGGTTTCGGTCTGGCCGAGGACGCCATCCACTCGCCCAACGAAAGCTACGGACTCGAGCAGTTCGACAAGGGCGTGGAGACCATTCCGCTGTTTTACAAGTATTTCGCCGAATCCGAATAGCATGTACGACGAACTGCTGAAATTCGCCGTGCAGCTGGCGAAGGCCGCGGGCGGAATACAACTCGCCTACTTCCGGGGCGACAGGCTGTCGATCGAGACCAAATCCAACGTCTACGACGTGGTGACGCGCGCCGACAGGGAGAGCGAGGAACTGATTGCCGGCATGATCGCGGAGCGTTATCCCGACCATGCCATTCTGGGCGAGGAGGGCGGCTGCCGGGGCAACGCCGCGAGCGATTGGCGCTGGGTCGTCGACCCGCTCGACGGCACGACCAATTACAGTCAGGGACTTCCGCTGTTCACGGTTTCGATAGCCCTCCAGTACAGGGGCGAAACCATCGTGGGGGTCGTCTACGCACCCTACCTGAACGAGCTGTTCACGGCGACGAAGGGCGGCGGGGCATATCTGCAATACGCTTCGCGGGAGTCGGAACGCCTCCGCGTCGGGGAGAAGCAGACGCTCGCCACCTCGGTCATCGCCTCGGGATTCCCCTACGACAAGGACGTGAATCCGGACAACAACAGCGACAACGTCGCACGGATCATCCCCTACGTGCGGGATGTCCGGCGGCTGGGTTCTGCGGCCTACGACATCAGCTGCGTCGCCGCCGGACTGCTGGACGGCTACTGGGAACTGGCGCTGCACGAATGGGACGTCTGCGCCGCCGAACTGATCCTCGCCGAGGCCGGGGGCGTCGTCTGCGACCTGCGCCGCGACCGGGGCATCTCGATCGTCGCGGGCAACGGCGCGATCGTGAAGGAAATCTTGAAGTACGTGCGGTAAATTCACCGAAAACCAAATCGTTGCAAGCGTTGCAGCCTATTCTGAATGAGGGCGGGAGTAAATTCCCGCCCTTACACATGTGTGTTTATTAAAATTTTTTCTTATTTTTGACCCGAACAAAAAAACAGAACAACATGTGCGGAATAGTCGGATATGTCGGGCGGCGCGACGCGTGCCCGATTCTGATAAAGGGGCTTCACCGCCTCGAATACAGGGGATACGACAGTGCGGGCGTCGCGCTGGTCAACCCGGACGGGCGTCTCAACGTATTCAAATGCAAGGGCAAGGTCTCCGATCTGGAGCATTTCCTCGACGGAAAGGACCTCGGCGGCAATATCGGCATCGCCCACACCCGCTGGGCCACGCACGGGGTTCCGAACGACGCCAACGCCCATCCCCACTACTCCGAATCGGAGAACATAGCCTTGATACACAACGGCATCATCGAGAACTACCGCGTGCTGAAGGACGCCCTCGAACAGCACGGATACACCTTCCGCAGCAGCACCGACTCCGAGGTGTTGGTGAATCTGATCGAATACGTCCGGGCGACCAGCGGCTGCTCGCTGCCCGAAGCCGTGCGGCAGGCCCTCCGGCAGGTGATCGGCGCCTACGCCATCGCCGTCGTCGAGAAGGGCAACCACGACCGGATCGTCGCCGCGCGGCAGAGCAGCCCGATGGTCGTGGGCGTGGGCGACGGGGAGTTCTTCCTCTCGTCCGACGCCGCGTCGATCATCGAATACACCGAGGATTTCGTCTACGTGGGCGACGGCGAAATCGCCGTGATCGACCGCAACGCCCCGCTGAAAATCGTCACGCTGGACAACCACGACGCAAAGATCGACATCAAGAAACTCCAGCTGTCGATCTCGCAGCTGGAAAAGGGCGGCTATCCCCATTTCATGCTCAAGGAGATTTACGAGCAGCCCCGGACCATCGTCGACTGCATCCGCGGACGCATCAACCCCGACACCTGCGAGGTGAAACTTTCGGGCGTGATCGACCACCGCGACAGGTTCGTGAACGCCCGGCGCATCATTTTCGTGGCGTGCGGCACGTCGTGGCACGCCTCGCTGATCGGCGAACACCTCGTGGAGTCGATCTGCCGCATTCCCGTCGAGGTGGAGTACGCCTCGGAGTTCCGCTACCGCAACCCCATCATCCGCGAGGACGACATCGTCGTGGCCGTGTCGCAGTCGGGCGAGACGGCCGACACGCTGGCCGCCGTCGAACTGGCCCGCAAGGCCGGGGCGTTCGTCTTCGGCATCTGCAACGTCGTCGGCTCGTCGATCGCCCGGGCCACGGATTCGGGGGCCTATATCCACGTGGGGCCCGAGATCGGCGTCGCCTCGACGAAGGCTTTCACCGGGCAGGTGACCGTGATGGCCATGCTGGCGCTGGCCGTGGGCCGCGAGAGAGGAACCGTCACGGAGGCGTATTACAACGAGGTTTCGGCGGCGCTGCTGCACCTGCCCGAGACGATGGAAGAGGTGCTGAAAGTCGCCCCGCAGGTCGCCGACCTGGCGAAAATATTCACCTATGCGCACAACTTCATCTACCTCGGCCGCGGGTACAACTACCCCACGGCGCTCGAAGGCGCGCTGAAACTCAAGGAGATTTCGTACATCCACGCCGAAGGTTACCCCGCGGCCGAGATGAAGCACGGCCCCATTGCGCTGATCGACGCCGAGATGCCCACCGTGGCCATCGCCACGCCGGACCACACCTACGAAAAAACGGCCTCGAACATCGAGGAGATCAAGGCCCGCGGCGGCAAGATCATCGCCGTCATTGCCCGCGGCGACGAACAGGTGCGCCGCTCGGCCGACTTCGTGATCGAGGTCCCGGTGATCGCCGAGTGCCTGATGCCCATCGTGGTATCGGTCCCGCTGCAACTGCTGGCCTACTACATCGCCGTCTACAAGGGCCGCAATGTCGACCAGCCCCGCAACCTCGCCAAGTCGGTGACGGTGGAGTGATCACGCGCCGCACGGCAAACGAAAATCCGCAGCTTCCCGGGGGAGGCTGCGGATTTTTCATCTGCGGCGGACGCCTAATGCCCGTAGTTGGCGTCGATGTAGTCGGAAATCCCGAAATCCTTCGGAACTGCGGGCGCATCGAGCGGCGTGATGCGGACGTCGGTCACCAGCCGCTGCCGTTTGAAGACCAGCTTTTCGAGAAACGAGTCGATCTCGCCGCGGTTCTCGGTCATCGGCCGCCACGCCATCGAATGATTGGTCTCGGCGACGGAGTAGAACGCGTGCGGCACCCTGCGCCGCGCGAGGTCGTCGGCAATGCTCTTCGAGCCGAACAGCCAGACCCCGTCGACACCGATCGCGCCGTAGGGCACATTGCGGTCGGCGTCGCCGTGGAAAAGCAGCATCGGCGCGGGATCGCGCGCCCAGCGCAGGCTGTCCTGCGTATCGCAAACGGCTCCCGCAAAGGCGATTACCCCGGCGTAGCTAAAGTTCTGCGTGAACTTCCCGGCGGTCAGCGGATGCCCGTTGCAAAGCCAGTACTCGCCCATCAGCACCGTGATGGCCCCGGCGCTCGACCCGCACGTCACGATCCGCGAAGGATCGACGTCCGGCATGTGCCGGCAGATATAGGCCGTGGCGTCGTAGAGGTCCTCCGTCGCCATCGAAAGCGTCATGTCCAACGCCTGCGTGAAATGCTCCTCGTCGAGCAGGCCGGCCTGTCTGGCCCGCTTCATCCCCAGCCGGTAGTCGATCGACACGACGACGAACCCCTTGCGGGCATAGTAGTCGAAGAAGGGGCGGAAACGCCGGTTGTCCCGCGTTCCGGTCATAAAGCCGCCGCCGAAAAGGAACATCAGGCAGGGTTTCGCCCGGCTGTCGGGCGAGAGGAGCGCATAACGGTCCAGCCGCAGCGTGTCGGCATCCCGCACGGCATAGACGAAGGTCTCTTTTTCGATCTTCCGCGGCGTCGCATCGTCGTTCTGCGCCCCGGCCGGCGTCCACAGAAACAGTGCAGCGATCAGAAACAGACGTCTCATGTCACTGCATCTCTTCGTGGGCGTAGCGGATCGCCCGGTTCAGAATGGCGATGAACGGCTGCGTGCGGCGGAACTGCTCGACGGTGCGTTCCAGCAGGTCGGGTGCGAGCAGGAACTCCTCGGCGATGGGCTGTTCGAGGTAGAAATCCTTCAGCTTCAGCATCTCGGCATAGGGGCTGTCGACCGGGAATCCCGTCGGGACCCGCTTGAGCCTGTTGCCGCTGCACAGCCGGAACCCTTTGGCCTTCCGGATCGCCGCCTCGATCTGCGCGCCGTTGTCGAGCACCTCCTCGCGGATCGACCGCAGCACCGTCGGCTCGATGCACACGGCGCCCGCCGAAAGCAGGTTGCAGCACACCAGCGAGTCGCAGCAGGGTTCGATGTGGAAATAGTATCCCGCGAAACCCGATTTCTTGCCCTTCGGCGCAATGTAAGCCCCGATATAGGTCTTGTAGGGCGACTTGTCGGGCGAGAAACGCGTGTCGCGGGCGATCCGGTAGGTGCAGTCCTGCGGACGCAGGCCGCGCACCTCGGGGTCGAACGACGCGATGCCCCCGATCAGCTGTCCGGTGAAATCGGCGAACCGTCCCTTCACACGGGTCCATTCGGCGCGGTGGGCGTCGAACCATTCCCGGGTGTTGTCGTCGTGCAGCCGGCGGAAGAAGTCGATGACCTCCTTCATCTTACCACGCGAAAAGCGGATAGTCGGCCATCAGCGCGTTCACGTCCTTGCGCACGGCGGCGATGTTCGCTTCGTTCTCCGGGTCGTGCAGCACGCGGTCGATCAGCCCGACGATGTAGTCCATCTTGTCCTCCTTCAGGCCGCGCGTGGTGATGGCCGGGGTTCCGAAGCGCAGACCCGAGGTCTGGAACGGCGACCGGCTGTCGAACGGAACCATGTTCTTGTTGGTGGTGATGTCGGCGGCCACGAGGCACTTCTCGGCCAGCTTGCCCGTCAGTTCGGGGAACTTCGTGCGCAGGTCGACGAGCATCAGGTGGTTGTCCGTGCCGCCCGAGACGATCTTGTAGCCGCGCTCGACGAAGGCGGCGGCCATGGCTGCGGCGTTCTTCTGCACCTGCGTCTGATACTCCTTGTAGGCGGGTTCCAACGCTTCGCCGAAGGCTACGGCCTTGGCGGCGATGACGTGCTCCAGCGGACCGCCCTGGATGCCCGGGAAGACGGCCGAATTGAGGATCTGCGACATCATCTTCACGACGCCCTTCGGCGTGGTCTGGCCCCAGGGGTTCTCGAAGTCCTTGCCCATCAGGATGATGCCGCCGCGCGGGCCGCGCAGGGTCTTGTGGGTCGTCGAGGTGACGATATGCGCGTATTTCACGGGGTTCTCCAGCAGCCCCGCGGCGATCAGACCGGCCGTGTGGGCCATGTCCACCATCAGCAGCGCGCCCACCTTGTCGGCGATCTCGCGCATGCGTTTGTAATCCCACTCGCGCGAGTAGGCCGAGGCGCCGCCGACGATCAGTTTCGGCTTGCACTCCAGGGCCTTGCGCTCCATGGCGTCGTAGTCGATCACGCCCGTGGCCTCGTCGAGCTGATAGCCCACGGCCTTGAAATATTTACCCGACATGTTGACCGGCGAACCGTGCGAGAGGTGTCCTCCGTGTGCAAGGTCCAGTCCCATGAACGTATCGCCCGGCTGCATGCAGGCGAAGAAAACGGCCATGTTGGCCTGTGCGCCCGAATGGGGCTGCACGTTGGCGTACTCCGCGCCGTAGAGACGGCAGATGCGCTCGATGGCCAGCGTCTCGACCTTGTCCACGACCTCGCAGCCGCCGTAGTAGCGCGCTCCGGGATAGCCTTCGGCGTATTTGTTGGTCAAGACCGAACCCATGGCCTCCATCACCTGGTCGCTGACGAAGTTCTCCGAAGCGATCAGTTCGATGCCATGCATCTGGCGGTTGCGCTCGGCGGCAATCAAATCGAAAATCTGGGAATCTCTTTTCATATCGTTATAAGGATTTTGGAATGCTGTTTACGGTCGGTAAAGATAAGCAAAAATGCCGAAATTCGCTCCGCGGGCAGGCGATTAAGATATTTTTCCTATATTTGCGAATAAAAATTGGCAGATATTGCCTTAAAAATATAAAAGAATTATGAAATTACTGGATGGAAAAGTGGCCGTTGTGACCGGCGCCGCACGCGGCATCGGCAAGGCCATCGCACTCGAATTCGCCAAAGAGGGCGCCAACGTGGCGTTCACCGACCTTGCGATCGACGAGAACGGCAAGGCTACCGAAGCCGAAATCGCCGCGCTGGGCGTGAAAGCCAAGGGCTATGCCTCGAACGCAGCCAACTTTGAAGAGACGCACGCGGTCATCGACCAGATCATAAAGGATTTCGGCCGTATCGACATCCTCGTGAACAACGCCGGAATCACCAAGGACGGCCTGATGATGCGCATGTCCGAGGCCCAGTGGGATGCCGTGCTGACGGTCAACCTCAAGTCGGCGTTCAACTTCATCCACGCCGTCGTGCCGGTCATGGCGCGCCAGAAAAGCGGCTCGATCATCAACATGTCGTCGGTGGTGGGCGTCAGCGGCAACGCCGGCCAGTGCAACTACTCGGCCTCGAAAGCCGGCATGATCGGCCTTGCGAAGTCGATCGCCAAGGAGATGGGTCCGCGCGGCATTCGCGCCAACGCCATCGCCCCGGGCTTCATTATGACCGAGATGACCGACAAACTGCCCGACGAGGTGAAGGAGGGCTGGTACAAGCAGATTCCGCTGCGCCGCGGCGGCACGCCGGAGGATGTCGCCAAGGTGGCGCTGTTCCTCGCGTCGGACCTTTCGTCGTATGTCAGCGGGCAGGTCATCCACTGCTGCGGAGCGATGAACTGTTAGGAAACGACAGACAACGAGAACGTTGCGGAAAACGATGCAGTCAAGGCGTCGTCTGAAAATGAAAGCGCCCGCCAGGTTCACCTGGAAGGGCGCTTTTGTTTTCGGACAATATTCCGTCGAAATTTTTCTTTTCGAGGCCGAAGCGCCGCCAACAATCACGGCACGAAAGCGCAGCGTGTGCCGTAATTGCCTGAACAGCCTGCGCAACTTGCATCTTTTTTGCTGCCCTCCGGCGTCGCAACGACGCTTCCGGCAGACCGGAAGGTTTCTGCGGACCGGATTTGCTTCCGTCCCGCATTTTACTATCTTTGCAACATGAAACGACTCGTAACCTTGCTCGCGGCGCTGGCCGCGCTCCAGACATACGCCCAGAGAATCGAGGCGACGCTTCCCAGCCCCGACGCCAAGTCGCTGGGCATGGGCGGCGTGATGATGACCACCCTTTCCGGTTCGCACGCCATCTACAACAACTCCGCGACGGCCATCTTCTCGCACACGCCGTCGCAGGTCTCCTCCTCCTATTACGGACAGCGGAGCTTCGACTATTACGCCGTGTCGGGATTCTGCCGGTTCGACAACATCAACCTCGTGCAGGCCGGCTGGCGGCAGTTCCTCCGCGAACACGGCAACAACGACATGGCCGTCGACCTGGGTTATGCGCGCCGCATCGGCGACCGGTGGGCCGTCGGCATCGTCGGCCGCTACATGCACCTCAAACGCCCCGACATCTCAGCCGACGCGCTGGCCGTGGATTTGAGCGCCGCGTGGCAGCGGCCGCTGGAGAACGTCGGCAGCTACTCGACGCTGCGCGCAGGCGCCAAGCTGGGCAATCTGGGCGGGTATCTCCGCGATACGGAATACACCCTGCCGATGGATTTCACCGTGGGCGCGGCCCTCGACACGTTCCTCACCGATGCGCACGAAATCACGGTCGGAACTGACCTGGGCTACTATTTCTCGCCCTCCGCGGTCCGCGGTTTCCAGATGTCGCTGGGCGTCGAGTACAACCTGATGCAGCTCGTGCAGCTGCGCACCGGCTACCACTACGGCGAACGGCGCGACTACTACCCGAGCTACTGGACCGTCGGCGCGGGACTGCGCATCCTCCACCTGCGGCTCGATTTCGCCTACCTCTTCGCCAAGAAGCACTCGCTGCTGCGCAACACATACAGCATCAGTTTCGGGTTGGATTTCTGACGTAAAACCGGCAAGCCCGACACGCTCGGGGTTCATCCCGGGCCGAACCTCCGACTCCACACCGGGCCGCGGCGTCATTCATTCCGACAATCCCTCCGGGTCTCCCTCGTCAAAGGGAGACTTTTCATTTTCCGTTTTCGGAGAGATATTCCAGAATCCCCTCGCAGCCGTCTTCCAGCATGTCGAGCACCAGTTCGAAGCCCTCGTGGCCCTCGTAGTAGGGATCGGGCACGTAGGTGCGGTCGGGATGGCGGCGGCAGAACTCCGCCATGCGGAAAATCTTCCGCGCAGCCTCGCGCGAGGGAGCCAGCCGGTTGAGCGACTCGTAGTTCATGTCGTCCATCGCCACGATCATGTCGAAGCGGTCGAAATCCTCCTCCCGGACCTGCCGCGAACGGTGCGTCAGCGCATAGCCGCGGCGCGAGGCCGCGCTGCGCATGCGCGGATCGGGCAGTTCGCCGCGGTGTCCCCCGTAGGTTCCCGCGGAGTCGATCCCGAACGTCCCGGACAGGCCGCGTCGCTCCACGATGCGGCGCATGATGCCCTCGGCGGCCGGAGAACGGCAGATATTGCCGAGGCAGACAAACAATATTCTCGTTTTCATATGGTTGAAATTTCAGATGCTTTCCGGACCGACGCCCCGCAAGGAGCCGGAAAAAGGGCGGTTCATGGCCTGCCGTCATTGTCCGTTCCGGCAAATGCAGCCCGTCAGATGGTCGTTGACGAACCCCGAGGCCTGCAAATGGGCGTAACAAATCGTGGGGCCGAAAAATTTGAAGCCCCGTTTTTTCATGTCCCGGCTCATGGCGTCGGATTCGGGTGACGACGCCGGAATCTCGTTCAGGGAGCGGAAATGGTTGGTGATCGGCTTTCCGCCGGGAAAGAACGACAGCGTGTAGTCCCTGAAACTGCCGAACTCCTCCTGCACGGCGAGGAACAGCCGCGCATTCGTGATGGTCGCTTTGATTTTCAGCCGGTTTTTCACGATGCCGTCGAAGTGCATCAGCCGTTCGACATCGTCATCGGTCATCCGCGCCACCTTCCCGGCGTCGAAATTGCAAAAGGCCTTGCGGTAGCCCTCCCGCTTCCGGAGAATCGTTATCCAGCTCAACCCGGCCTGGGCGCTCTCCAGCACGAGGAATTCGAACAGCTTCCCGTCGTCGGTCACCGGTCTTCCCCACTCCTCGTCGTGGTATTTCACATACAGCCCGTCGGTTCCGCACCAACCGCAGCGTCCGTCTATCATATCCTGCATCGTCGTCCCGTTTGGAATACACCGCCAAAGGTAGCAAAAAGTCGGATGGATGCAAAATCGGGCCGCCCCGGTCGGCAAAACCTTCCGACCTGTGAAAAATGTCGTCACGGCGCCGGGGGCGGCGGAACTTCCGGAACGCGAATTGCAGGGAGCCGGGGCATGGGAAAACGAATTTCAGACTGGATCGGACAATACAGGTGCATGGACTGGGCGGTGCTCTACCTGCGGCTGTTCACGGGGGCTTCGATGCTGTTTCACAACATCGGCAAAATACAGAACTACAACGAGATAATCAGTTCATATCCATCGCCGCTTTACATCAATCCGCCGGCCGTGTTCGTCATCGTGACGGTCGCCGAGGCGCTGCTGGCCGTGCTGATCATCATGGGTCTCTGGGTGCGGATGTCGGCCCTCGTCATGTCGCTGGGCATCCTCCTGATGTTCGCCTGGGGCGGATTCGGAGCCGGAGAGCCGGAATTCGCGTGGCTCGGGATCTACGTATTCCTGATCGTTTCGGGCGGCGGACTGTACGCCTTCGACGCGGCTCTGCTCCCGTCCGACCGAAAAAAATGACCAATCGAACAATAATATGCACCCCCGCAATCTCCATTTTCGGAGAAATATTGTAACTTTGCCACGATTTGTTTTCATTAAAAACCAACAAAATCAGAACGTAATGAAGATGAAAGTGATTGCAATGCTGGCCGCCTTCGCGCTGACCGCATCGGCCGTTCAGGCGCAGGAGCTGCCCCGCAAAGTGCAGAACGTCGAGGTGCTCGATCTGGACGGCAAGCCGGTCAAACTCCCCTATTTCGGCGAAAAGAACCTGATGATATTCTACGTGGACCCCGACCGGCACAAGCAGAACGAGGATTTCACCATCGAACTGGAGCAGAACCACCGCGCCGAAAGCGACAATATCCACGGCTTCGGCGTGATGAACCTCAAGGACGCCCCGATGGTCCCCAACGGCATGGCCCGCAACATGGCCAAGAAACGCACGGCCAAGAACGGCGCCACGGTCCTCGCCGACCAGAACCGCATTTTAAGCACGGCGTGGGCGCTGGGCGACTGCAACAACCAGTTCGTGCTGATGATCGTATCGAAGGAGGGGGAACTGGTGTTCCTGCGCAAGGGCGAGCTTTCCGACGCCGACAAGGAGGCCTTCTACGAAACCATCGAAAAGTACAAATAGGCCCGGATGCTGCGCCGCCCCGCCGTTCTGCTCCTCATAAGCGCAGGCATGCACCTCACGGCGCATGCCCAGGAGACCGCCATCCGCTCCTCCGACGGCGACTCGCTCCGCTACTCCTACACCCCGCTGCCGCCGCAGGCTCCCGAAAAGAGACCCTTTCTGCGGCGCGTCGTCGATTATTTCGGGGAGTCGACCACCGACAAGACCTTCGAGAAAAAGATAGATTTCACCTTCGCCGGAGGTCCCAGCTACTCGAAGAACACGAGTTTCGGCATCGGGCTGCTGGCTGCGGGACTCTACCGCCTCGACCGCACGGACTCGATCACGGCGCCGTCGGACGTCTCGATCTTCGGCAACGTCTCGGTGTCGGGCTTCTATGCGCTGGGCGTGACGGGAAACAACATTTTCTCGCACAACAAACGCCGCATAAACTATACGGTGATGTTCGCCTCGGCGCCCCGCAGTTTCTGGGGAATCGGTTACGACGCCGGGCGGTACAATCCCGAGAGCACCTACTCCGAAAAGCGTTATCTGGTCGAAGGGCGCTACCTGCACGAGTTCCTGCCCCACGCCTACATCGGAGGACTGGTGAGCTTCGAGCATGTGCGGGGGCTGAAATTTTCAGACCCGGCCTACCTCGCAGGGCAGAAACAGCGCTATACGGCCACGGGCGTCGGCGCAATTCTGGAATACGACTCGCGGGACTTCATCCCCAGCCCGTTCCGGGGCGTCTACGTGAGTTTTCAGGAGACGCTGTTCCCCAAGGGGCTGGGCAACTGCGGCAAGACGCTGTGGCGCACGACCTTCACGGCCGACGCTTACGGGCAGATCTGGAAGGGCGGCGTTCTGGCTGCGGATCTGTATGCCGTATTCAACTCCGACGGCACTCCGTGGCCGATGCTCGCCCGCATGGGCGGAGGCCAGCGGATGCGCGGCTACTACCAGGGCCGCTATACGGACAACGACATGATCACCGTGCAGGTCGAACTGCGCCAGCGCATCTGGAGGCGGATCGGATGCGCGGTATGGGGCGGCGCGGGCAACGTTTTCCCCTCGCTGTCGCGATTCGACTGGTCGCAGACGCTGCCCAACTACGGCGCAGGACTCCGGTGGGAACTGAAAAAACGGGTGAACGTGCGCCTCGACTACGGATTCGGCAAGAAAACCAGCGGTTTCCTGCTGAACATCAACGAGGCTTTTTAAGAGAATTTGTATGAATGCCGATCTGAATAACGCGAATAAGACGAACCGCCGGAGGACGGTCAAGACCCGCAGCCGCTTCACGACGCTGCTGACCGTCTATTTCTTCGTGGCGCTGATCATCCCCAACTGCGTGCTGGCCAATACGGAGCCTTACTCGGTGTGGACCGTCGAGGCGCTGATCCTCATGCCGCTGGGATTCTACATGATGTGGAGCGTGGCGCTGCGGCGTTCGGGCGTGATGATCTGGCTGGCCTTCCCGTTCATCTTCTTCTGCGCCTTCCAGATCGTGCTGCTGTACCTGTTCGGCAACTCGATCATCGCCACGGACATGTTCACGAACCTGCTGACGACCAATCCGGGCGAGGCGGGCGAACTGCTGGGCAACATCTATCCGTCGGTGGTTCTGGTCTGCGTCATCTACCTGCCGCTGCTGTGGCTCGCGGCCCGCGAGATCGGACACAAACGCTACATCACGCGCACGGCGCGCATGAACATCGGTCTGACCGGGGCGGCGCTCTTCGCCGTGGGCCTGCTGGCCCTGTGGCCCGCCTACCACGTCAGCGAGGAGCGGCACGTGCTGCGCGACGAGATTTTCCCGCTCAACATCATGTACAACCTCGGGTTGAGCGGCTCGGAGTTCCGCAAGTCGTACAACTTCCACAAAACCTCCGAGGGCTTCACCTACGAGGCCGAACGCACGGCCGAAGCTCCGGGACGCGAGGTCTACGTATATATCATCGGGGAGGCGTCGCGCGCGATGAACTGGCAGCTCTACGGCTACGGGCGGGAGACCAATCCCCTGCTCTCCGAAGTCGGCGATCTGGTGGTTTTCCGCGACGTGCTGACCCAGAGCAACACCACCCACAAGAGCGTGCCGCTGATCCTCTCGTCCGTAGCCACCGGCGAACACGAGGAGCTGTACCGCCGCAAGGGCCTTCCGGCGCTCTTCAACGAGGCGGGATTCGACACGTGGTTCATCTCTAACCAGTCGCCGCAGGGCGCGATGATCGACCACCTGGCCCACGACGCCAGACACGTGATCTACATCCGCTCGCCGCGCCACGACACGCAGCTGCTCGACGAGATGCGCAAGGCGCTCGAAAGAAGCACGTCGCAGAAACTCCTTTTCGTGCTCCACTGCTACGGTTCGCACTTCAGCTACCACCAGCGCTATCCGCGCGAGTTCGCCCATTTCCAGCCCGACAACGACGTGGCGATCGCCCGGCAGCACCGTCCGATGCTCGTCAACGCCTACGACAACTCGATCCGTTACACGGATTATTTCCTCGCGCAGACCATTGATTACCTGCGGTCGCTGAAAGGCACTTCATCGGCCCTGCTCTACTGCGCGGACCACGGCGAAGACCTGATCGACGACGACCGCGAACGCTTCCTGCACGCCTCGCCCACGACGACGGCCTATCAGCTCTACGTGGCGTCGCTGGCCTGGTTCTCGGAGGATTACCGGACCCATTTCCCCGAAAAGGTCGCCGCCGCCGAGGCCAACGAGACGGCTCCCGCGACGACCCACGCGCTGTTTCACACGATGGCCGACATGGCTTCGATCCGCGGACGGTTCCTCACGACGAAGGTCTCGCTCGTAAGCCCCGATTTCGACCGCACGGCTCCGCGCCGCTACCTGAACGACCACAACGAAGCCGTGCCCTTCCGCAAGACGGGCCTGCGGCACGAGGACATGGAGGTGTTCCGGAGATACGGAATCGAACTTTAGGTTCCGATTTCAGGCGGCTATTTCCGCACATCCCCCGTTTTCGATTTCAGAGACGCCTATTCGCGCCTGAACGAAACGCGGCACGGATGGGCAGTATAAAAACACCCATTCGTACCGCGTGAGAGCAAGTGCGAAGACGCCCTATAAAACCGGAAACGATAAAGGCTGCCCCGAAGGACAGCCTTTATCGTTGTGCGGAACTCAATTATTTCGCAGCTTCTACGGAAACCTTGCGGAACTCCTTCATCAGCTTCGAAATTTCGAGAGCCGATTTGCGGGCGCGCGTGCCGGCAGCCTTGTTGTTCTTCTCTACCTGGGCAGCTGCGTTGGCTGCAAACACCTCAAACTCTGCGTTGATCTTTTCTACTAATTCTTTCATAGTTTTATTTATTAAATTGGGTTTGTTATCAACGCAAAGATATAAAAATATTCTAAACAACATCATTCGGAACGGGAAAAACAGTTTTTTTTGCAGGAAAAACCCTATTTCAAGGGGCTGACGGTACGTTTTTTGCCTTTCCTGCGGTGTAAAACATACCCTTATGGACAGACTTTTTCCCGCCGCATGTCTTTTCGCCGCGCTCCTCACGGGCTGCGCGCAACATACGCCGAAACAGGCGGCGCCTCCCCTGCGGGTCGGGGTGGCCGAAGCCGCCGTCGACAGCGTACCCAACCGCATGAGTTTCATCGGTTACCTCGCGAGCAACTTCGACGCCGTGATCCAGCCGCGCGTGAACGGCTACCTCTCGTCGAAGCAATACGGCAACGGCATGCCCGTACGGCGCGGCCAGCTGCTGTTCACCATCGACCCCGACCAGCTGTCGACCTCGATGCTGGCGGCCGAAGCCGAACTCGAATCGGCCCGTGCGCAGGCCCTCGAGGCCCGCAACAACTACGACCGCGCCGTGCCGCTGGCGCGCATCGACGCCATCAGCCAGTCGCAGCTGGACCAGTACACGGCCCAATGGAAGGCCGCCGAGGCCTCGGTGCGCTCGGCGGAGCAGTCGCTGCGCAACGCCCGCATGAACGTGGGATACACCGAGCTGCGCTCGCCCATCGACGGCATCATCGAGCACACGGCGGCGCACGTGGGCGACTACGTGGGTCCCGGCACGCAGTTCAGCGTGCTGACGACCGTGTCGAACATCGACACGCTGACGGTCGACGTGGCGATTCCGATGTCGCAGTACCTGCGCTATGCGGGCGACCGGACTTCGATCTACGACAACGAAGGGCTGCTGTCGGACATCCGTCTCGTGCTGGCCGACGGCTCGCGATACCCGCTCGGAGGAATCTACGACTACACGCGCAAGGATGTCTCGTCGACCACCGGGACGCTCGTCGTGGTGGTGATGTTCCCCAATCCCGACGAGACGCTGAAACCCGGACAGTTCGCCCGCGTGGAGGCCAGCGTGGGCCCCGTGCGGCCGCGCGTCGTCGTGCCCCAGCAGGCCGTGAGCCAGACGCAGGACATCGCGTCGGTGTGGGTCGTGGAGGCCGACAGCACGGTGCACTACCGCCGCGTCACCCCGGGCGACACCTACGGCGCGATGTGGTGCATCGACGAGGGACTCGACCGGGGCGAACGGGTCGTGGTCGCCGGGCAGCAGAAACTGCACGACGGCGCAAAGGTGATCCCCGAAAACCCGACTGCGCGGAGGACCGAACAGGCCGCCGCTGCGGAGCAGGCGGGCAAGCGTCTCGAAAAACGGTAGTCCTATGGAAAAATTCTTTGTTTCGCGCCCGATTTTCGCCATTTCGCTGGCCATCGTCATCGTGCTCGTCGGCCTGATCTCGATCATGGGGCTGCCCATCGAACAGTACCCCGACATCACGCCTCCGGTCGTGGAGGTGTCGGCCACCTACGACGGCGCCGACGCCGAGACGGTCAACAACGCCGTGGCGACGCCCGTGGCCCAGGCCGTGATGGGCGTCAGCGATATGCTCTACATGCAGGCCACCTCGGCCAACGACGGTTCGATGGTCCTGCAGGTCACCTTCGACATCGGCTCCGATCCCGACCTCGACGCCATCTTCACCCAGAACAACGTCTCGTCGGCCACGGCCGAACTCCCCGCGACGGTCACCCGGCAGGGGGTCACGACACGCAAGACCATGACGGGATTCCTGATGGTCTACTCGCTGCACAGCGACGGCCGCTACGACGGGGAGTTCCTCTCGAATTACGCCTACATCAATCTCCAGAACGAGCTGCTGAAGATCGACGGCGTGGGCAAGGTCTCGATCATGGGCGCGGGCGAATACGCCATGCGGGTGTGGCTGCGGCCCGACGTGCTGAAATACTACGGCATCGCCGTCGGCGAGGTGACGGCCGCCATCGAGAAGCAGGGCGGCATCTACCCTGCCGGGCAGTTCGGCGCCGAGCCGGCTCCCGACGGCGTGGCCTACACCTATACGGTGACCATGCCGCCGCAGATCTCCACCGCCGCGGAGTTCGCCGACATCGTCGTGCGGACCACCTCCTCGGGCGAACAGATCCGTCTGGGCGACATCGCCGAGGTGTCGCTCGGCAGCCAGACCTACGGCGTAAGCTCGTCCTACGAGAGCGACCCGACGGCCATGATCGTCATTTACCAGCAGCCGGGCAGCAACGCCGTGGCCGTGGGCGGCAAGGTCAAGGCCGCGATGGAACGCCTCTCGCAGCGGTTTCCGGACGGCGTCGAGGCCGCCACGATCGTCGACAGCACCACGAGCATCGACGCCGGCGTGAAGGACATCTTCCGCACGCTCGTCATCGCCCTCATACTCGTCATCTTCATCATCTTCCTCTTCCTCCAGGACTGGCGCGCGACGGTCATTCCCCTGGTGGCGATCCCCGTGTCGCTCGTCGGCGCCTTCGCGCTGTTCCCGCTGCTGGGATTTTCCATCAACATCATCTCGCTGCTGGGACTGGTGCTGGCCATCGGCCTTGTGGTCGACGACGCCATCGTCGTCGTCGAGGCCGCGCAGGTCAATATCGAACGGGGCATGAAACCCCGCGAGGCGGCGCTGGAGGCCATGCGCAACGTGGCCTCGCCGATCGTCGCCACGACAGTCGTGCTGCTGGCCGTATTCATCCCCGTGTCGTTCACCGGCGGCATCACGGGGCGGCTGTTCCAGCAGTTTTCGGTGACGATCGCCGTTTCGGTGGTCATCTCGGCCTTCAACGCCCTGACGCTCTCCCCGGCGCTCTGCGCCCTGCTGCTGCGACGCCGGGAGCCGTCGCAAAAGGGATTTTTCGCCGCCTTCAACCGCTGGTTCGCACGGCAGATGGACCGTTACACGGCCTTCACGCCGACGCTGATGCGCCACGTCGCCCGCACGGGCGTGTTCGTGGCCGTGGTCCTCGGGGTGATCTTCGTCGTGTGGCGCAAACTGCCCGCGGGATTCCTCCCCGAGGAGGATCAGGGCTACGTGATGGTGATGGTCTCGACGCCCGAAGCCTCGTCGCTGCAAGTGACCCGACAGGCGATGGCCGACGCCGACGCCGTGATCCGCACGCTTCCCGAGGTCGCCTCGACGTCGTTCGCCGCGGGATTCAACATGATGGCCGGCATCGCCTCGACTTCGAGCGGCATCATCTTCGTCAAACTCGTCGACTACTCCGACCGCAGGCTCTCGGCCATGCAGATCGCCCAGCGGCTCACCGGAGAGCTTTACGTCGCGGTTCCGGGGGCCGAATGCTACGCCTTCATCCCGCCTTCGATTCCCGGACTGGGCGTCACCTCGGGCGTCTCGGTCGAGGTGCAGGACCTCGAAGGGCGCGGCACGGCCTACCTGATGGAAAACGCCGGGCGGCTGATGGATTCGCTGCGCAAAAATCCCGCGATCGCCTCGGTCACCACGCAGTTCGACGCCGGGGTTCCCCAGCGGCGGCTGCGTATCGACAAGCAGCAGGCGCTGGCCGCCGGCGTGGACCTCGGGACGCTCTACGGCGAGCTGACCACCCTGCTGGGCGGCGCGTACATCAACAATTTCACACGCTTCGGCAAACTCTACCAGACCTACATCCAGGCCGCGCCCGACTACCGCCTCGACCGGCGGTCGCTGGACAGCTACTACGTCACCTCGGCCTCGGGCGAGAGCGTTCCCGTGGCATCGCTGATCGACGTGGCGGACACCGTGGGCGTGGAGTACGTCTCGCAGTTCAACCTCTACCGTTCCGTCTCGCTCACCGTCACCCCCGCGGCGCGGGCCTCGACGACGACCGTCATGCGGGAGATCACCGCCACGGCCGCCGAAACGCTGCCCGACGACATCGGCACGGCGTGGAGCGGAACCTCCTATCAGGAGGCCAACGCCTCGAAGACCGGCGGGCTGGTCTACGCGCTGGCCCTCGTGTTCGTGTTCCTCGCGCTGGCGGCCCTCTACGAATCGTGGGGGCTGCCGCTGGCGATCCTGATGAGCGTGCCGGTGGCGGTGCTGGGCGCGGTGCTGTTCGTCGGAGGCTCGCACCTGATGAACAGCCTGTACGTCAACGACATCTACATGCAGATCTCGCTCGTCATGCTGATCGGGCTGGCGGCCAAGAACGCCATTCTGGTCGTCGAATACGCCGACCGGCTGTTCCGCGAGCAGGGCGTCTCGCTGATGGACGCCGCCATCGGAGCCGCGAAACTGCGCGTGAGACCGATCATTATGACCGCCTTCGCCTTCATCCTGGGCGTCATGCCCCTCGTCTTCGCCAGCGGCGTCTACGCCACGGCCCGCAACATCATGGGCGTGGCCCTCGTGGGCGGCATGCTCTTCGCCACGCTGCTGGGCATCTTCGTCTACCCCGCGCTCTACTATTTCGTCGGGAAGATCGGCCGCTTCGAACAGCGCCGCGAACTTAAAAAACAGGAGGAGAACGCATGAAAACGCAACTTACGATAGCCGCCGCCGTGCTGACGCTGGCCGCCTGCACCCCGAAATTCTACCCGCCGCAGGTCGCGACGCCCGAAAGTTACGTCTACGGCGCGGGCTTCTCGTCCGACACGACGGGCGTGGGCGAACGCTGGTGGGAACTCTTCGGCGACACGACGCTCGACGCGCTGGTCGAACAGGCGTTGGCGAACAACCGCGACGTGGCCGTAGCGGCCGCGCGCGTCCAGCAGGCCCGGGCCAACCTCAAGACCGTAAGGGCGCAATACCTGCCGCAGATCGGCGCGGAAGCCACCGCCGAGGGCGAATATACGCCCGAGACGAAGATCGTGCAGTCGTATGCCGTCGAACCGACCCTCTCGTGGGAACTGTCGCTGTTCGGGGCGCTGCGCAACGCCAAACGGGCCGCAAAGGCCGAAATCGCGGCCTCGGAGTGGGCTTTGGCGGGCGTCAGGCTCTCGCTGGCCGCCGAGGTCGCCACGACCTACTTCACGCTGCTGGAGTATGAACGCGACCTCTCGATCGCCCGCCAGACCCTCCGGCTGCGGCGCGAATCGGCCGCGCTGATCGACTCGATGTTCCGCTACGGCATGTCCGACGGCGTGGCGCTGGAGCAGGCCCGGAGCCTGGTCTACACCGCCGAGGCGGACATTCCGCAGTACTGCCGCGCCGTGGAGCAGACGTGGCTTTCGATGGGAATTCTGTTAGGCGAGACGCCCTCCCGGGCGTGGCTTTCCGGAGCGGGGCTGCGACTGCTGACCGACTACCGCCCCGCGGACATTCCCGTGGGACTGCCCTCGGAGCTGCTCAAACGCCGCCCCGACATCCGCCAGGCGCATTTCAACATGTTGCAGGCGGCGGCGCAGGCCGGGCAGGCTCGGAGCGCGCGATTCCCGTCCATCTCGCTGACTGCCAAAGGAGGAGTTGCATCCAGTTCAATCAAAGGTTTAACTGCGGCGAACCCCTGGGCATGGGATGCGCTGGGTTCCGTCGCCGAGCCGATTTTCGGATTCGGGAAACTGCGCAACGCCGAGCGCGCCGCGATGGCGGCCTACACCCAGTCGGCCAAGACCTACGAGCAGACCGTGCTGACGGCGTTCGCCGATGTGGAAAAGGCGCTGGTGGCCATCGCCACCTACCGCAGCCAGACCGAGCGCACGGGCGAACTGGTGCTCTCCAACGACCGCATCGCCACGATGACCCGCGCGCTCTACCGCAGCGGACTGTCCGACTACCTCGACGTGATCGACGCCGAGCGCAGTCTCTACCAGTCGCAGATGTCGCACGTCAACCTCGTCGTGCAGCAGTATATCAACTACGTCACGCTCTGCAAGGCGCTGGGCGGAGGATGGACCGCCGCAATGCAGAATTAAGGATATACCTACTTATGGGGATTGCGCAAGTCGCCGCAAAATCGTATCTTTGGGCGCAAAAATGCAGTAGAAAAAATGCGCTTATCCGAACTGAAGACCGGCGAATCGGCGACGATTGTCAAAGTGATGGGCCACGGAGGCTTTCGCCGCCGCATCATGGAGATGGGTTTTGTCCGCGGACAGCGGGTCGAAGTGATTCTGAACGCCCCCCTGAAGGACCCGATCGAGTATAAAATCATGGGCTACGACATCTCGCTGCGGCGCAGCGAGGCCGATATGGTCGTCGTGCTCACCGACGACGAAGCCGGGGAGTACCTCGCGCGGCGCGAGCGCCACCGCCATCAGCACCACGCACACTCCGGGGAGTGCGGATGCCCCGCGGCGGAGACTGCGCCCGCGGAAATCCGGACGGAGGAGTTCGGCGCGACGGAATCCGACGAGGCGTGCTGCGCGAGCATCGACGAGGTCGTGGCGCGCCACTCCCGCACCATCGCCGTCGCGCTGGTGGGCAACCCCAACAGCGGCAAGACCTCGCTTTTCAACGCCATATCGGGCGGCCACGAGCATGTGGGCAATTACAGCGGCGTGACCGTCGGGGCCAAGATCGGCCACCGCACCTACCGCGGCTACCGTTTCGAGGTCACCGACCTGCCCGGAACCTACGCCCTCTCGGCCTACACGCCCGAGGAGCGTTACGTGCGTCACCACCTCGCCACGAAGACCCCCGACGTGGTGATAAACTCGGTAGTCGCCTCGAATTTAGAGCGAAACCTATACTTAACTACCGAACTGATTGATATAAACCCGCGCATGGTCGTGGCGCTCAACATGTTCGACGAGTTGCAGGACAGCGGCGCGAAACTCGATTACGACAGTCTGGGCCGCATGCTGGGCGTGCCGATGGTTCCCGTAGAGGCGCGCAACAACCGCGGCATAGAAGCTCTGCTGGACACGGTGATCGACGTTTTCGAGAACCGCGACGAGCGCGTGCGCCACATCCATATCAACATGGGCCCCGTGATCGACGAGGGGCTGCGCAAACTCAACGGCGACATGAGCGTCTTCCGCGACGAACTCCCGAAAAACTTCCCGCCTCGCTACTACGCGATGAAGATGCTCGAGGGCGACCGGCAGGCCGAAGAGAGCCTCCGCGGCTGCGAGCGTTACGGGGTGTGGGCCGAAATCCGCGACCGCGAGGCCCGGCGCATCGCCGGGGAGCTGGGCGAGGATGTCGAAACGGCCTTCGCCAACCAGAAATACGGATTCATCCAGGGTGCGCTGAAGGAGACCTTCACCCCCGGACGGCGCGAGGAGGTGACGACGACGGCCATGATCGACACCTTCGTGACGCACAAGCTGTGGGGATTCCCGATCTTCTTCGCGCTGATGTGGCTCATGTTCTGGTGCACGTTCAGCCTCGGAGCCTATCCGCAGGAGTGGATCGACGCGCTGGTGGGATGGATCGGCGGCGCGGCGGACGCGCTGCTGCCCGCGGGGCCGCTCCGCGACCTGCTGGTCGACGGCGTCATCGGCGGCGTGGGGGCCGTGATCGTTTTCCTGCCCAACATTATGATCCTCTACCTCTTCATCTCGTTCATGGAGGATTCGGGCTACCTGGCCCGCGCGGCGTTCATCATGGACCGCGTGATGCACCGCATCGGAGTGCACGGGAAATCGTTCATCCCGCTGATCATGGGCTTCGGCTGCAACGTGCCCGCGATCATGGCCTGCCGGACCATCGAAAGCCGCAGCAGCCGCCTGATAACCATACTCATTACGCCGTTCATGTCATGCAGCGCGCGAATTCCGATCTACCTCCTGCTGGCGGGCACGTTCTTCGCCGCCGACGCCGGAACGGTGATGCTGGGCCTCTACGCGCTGGGGATCGTGCTGGCCGTCGTTACGGCGCGGCTGATGCGGCGGTTCCTCTTCCCGGTGGACGAGACGCCGTTCGTGATGGAGCTGCCGCCCTACCGCCTCCCGACGTGGAAAACCACACTCAGCCACATGTGGGACAAGTGTGCGCAGTACCTCAAGAAGATGGGCGGCATGATCCTGATCGCTTCGGTCATCGTGTGGTTTTTGAGCTACTACCCCCGCACGGACGCCGCCGCCGGAACCGAGGCGCACTACGAAAATTCCTACCTCGGACGGCTCGGCAAGGGCTGCGAGCCGGTGTTCAGTCCCCTGGGATTCAATTGGAAAGCCGGCGTGTCCCTGCTGTCGGGCCTCCCGGCCAAAGAGATCGTGGTGTCGACGCTCGGCGTGCTCTACTCCGAAGGCGCCGCGACCGCTCCCGCAGAGCAGGAGGCCGTGATCGGCGATGCGGACGGCGCGACGGAAATCATCGTGAAAACGGACGATCCGACGCCGGCAAAGGCATTCCGGACCGCGGAAGAGGAGGAGGCGGACTCGCTCTCGCAGCGGCTGCTCGCGAGCGGCGACTTCACGACGGCCTCGGCGCTGGCGTTCCTCATCTTCATCCTGCTCTACATGCCCTGCATCGCCACGGTGGCCGCCATCGGCGCCGAAGCCGGGTGGAAATGGGCTGCGGCGTCGGTGGTTTACAACACGACGCTGGCCTGGTTCGTGGCGTGGATCGTATATCGGATCGCACTGATATTCTGAACGATGGACTGGCAGGATTACATCGTCGCAGCCATCGGGCTGGCGGTTGCGGCCATTGTCGCGAGGCGGCTGTGGTGTTTCGCGCGCGGACGGCGGCGGGGAGGATGCGCGTCGTGCGCGTCGGCGCAATGCCCGCTCAAGAAGCGCACCGGCAGGAATTGATTTGCCGGACACGGGCTGCGCCGGGGAGATTCTCCAAATAAATTTGGCATTGCACCCGGCATGCACTATATTTGTCGCCGCAAACGGCGGCAGGGTTCCGGGACCGGCTGAAAAGTCCGGTCCCGAACGTTCAAGGCCCGCCGCCAAAGTCGAACGACGATGACAGGACTTTTTCAGATTCTTCTTTTCTGGCTCATAGGCAATGCGTTGAGCCTTATCACCGGAGGTTACGTGTCGGGCAACATCATCGGCATGATCCTGCTCTTTGCTGCGTTGTGCCTGCGCTGGGTGCGGGCCGAGACGGTGCGCCCCGCGGCGCGGTTCCTGTTGGGGGCCATGGCGCTCTTTTTCGTGCCCTACGGGGTGGGGCTGATGGACTCCTACCGGGTGATCCTCGAAAACCTCTGGGCCATCCTCGTCTCGGGAATCGTCTCGACGATCCTCGTGCTGATCGTCGCCGGCCAGACCTTCCAGAGCCTGAACCGCCGCGCCCGCCTGCGGCACATCAAACAACTCCGCCACGATGCCTGACGCCTCATTTCTCTCCTCGGACCTCTTTCTGCTGACCCTCACCGTGGGGCTTTACTGCCTCGGAGGGATGATCTACCGCCGTACGCGGCTGCCGCTGCTGCATCCCGTGCTGCTGACGTTCGTCGCCGTGATCGTCTTCCTGCGCTGCGCCGGAATCGGCTACGAGCGTTACCGCGACGCCACGGGCATCCTCAATTTCGCCCTCGGCATGTCGGTCGTGGCGCTCGGGTATCTGCTCTACGAACAGTTGGAACGCCTGCGCGGAAGCCTGCTTCCCGTGGGCATGGCCACGCTCGCGGGATGCGTCGTCGGGGTGTTGAGCGTCGTCTATATCGCCATGGCGTTCGGCGCCGAGCGGCAGATTCTCAACTCCATAGCCCCCAAGTCGGTCACGGTGCCCATCGCCGTGTCGGTCGCCGGACCGCTGGGCGGCAACGTCTCGGTGACGTCGGTCGTGGTCTTCTGCGTGGGGATTTTCGGCAGCATCTTCGGCGAATGGATTCTGCGCCGCTGCGGGGTCCGCGACCCCGAGGCCCGGGGATTCGCCCTCGGAGCCGCAGCCCACGGCATCGGCACGGCCCGCGCCATCGAAATAGGAGCCGCCGAAGGGGCTTTGAGCGGTCTGGCCATGGCCCTGATGGGGCTGGCGACGGCGCTGCTCATGCCGCTGATGGAGAAATATCTGTATTAGACGCAAGGCCCTGTGCGCATGCGGCGAAGAAACGAGGCGCGGAGACGTCCGGTTCGCCTTGCAGCGCAGACCGGGGAATTAATGCTCAATTTTTAATTCTTAATTTTTAATTTTATTATTATTTCCCTATCTTTGCCCGGAAAGCATAATCCCAAACATATTCAAGCTATGGCAAAAGCAGTCAACATCGCCCGTTCGCACCGGTTGGACGGCATCGGAGAGTACTATTTTTCGCGCCGTCTGCGCGAGATCGCCGAGATCGAAGCGGCCACCGGCCGCCAGATCGTAAAACTGGCCATGGGCAGCCCCGACCTGCCGCCCCACCAGTCCGTGATCGACCGCCTGGCGAAAGAGGCGCAGCGTCCCGACGTACACAAATACATGTCTTATCAGGGTGAACCCATCCTGCGCAAGGCTTTTGCCGACTGGTACAAGAAATGGTACCGCACCGAGCTGGACTTCAAGTCGGAGGTGCTGCCGCTGATCGGCTCGAAGGAGGGTATCATGCACATCTGCATGACGTTCCTCAATAAGGGCGACAAAGTCCTCGTCCCGAACCCCGGCTACCCCACCTACTCGGCGGCCGTGCGTCTGGCGGGCGGCGAAATGCTCCCCTATGCGCTAAACAAGCAGACCAACTTCTACCCCGACTTCGACGCCATCGAAAAGGCCGGGCTGGACGGTGTGAAGATGATGCTCGTCAACTACCCCAATATGCCGACGGGACAAACCCCCTCGATGGAGCTGTTCCAGAAGATCATCGACTTCGGAGCCAGGCACAACATCCTGATCGTGCACGACAACCCGTACAGTTTCATCCGCAACGCCGAACACCCGATCTCGATCATGGAGGCCGAGGGCGCGAAGGACGTGGCGCTGGAGATGAACTCGCTGTCGAAAGGCCACTCGATGGCCGGCTGGCGCGTGGGCGTCGTCGTGGGCAAGAAGGAGTGGATCGACTCGATCCTCACGTTCAAGTCGAACATGGACTCGGGTATGTTCTACCCCATTCAGGCCGCTGCCGACACGGCGCTGGCGCTGGGCGAGGAGTGGTTCAAGGAGCTGAACGACATCTACTACGGCCGCGAGAAGCAGGCTTACGAACTGCTCGACGCGCTGGGATGCCGCTACCGCAAGGGACAGGCGGGCCTGTTCGTGTGGGCCGAGCTGCCCGAGGGCTACGAGGGCGACAGCTTCGCATTCTCGGACGAAGTGATGGAGAAGACCGACGTGTTCCTGACCCCCGGCGGCATCTTCGGTTCGGAGGGCAACGGCTACATCCGCATCACGCTCTGCTGCCCCGAGGCGCTGCTGAAGAAGGCCACCGAGAAGATCAAAGCCGCTTTCGGCAAGTAGAGGCGAAATCACGGCCTTACAGAAACAGCCGCCCCCAAAGGGCGGCTGTTTCTCGTTCACGCCTCTCCCGGCATCTCTGCGCGTTGGGCGGAAACCATTCGCCGCAAAACAGGAAGGTCCCCTCCAGAACGAGGGGACCTTCCCGTATGGCGGAACGAACCGCAACCTACTTCATCAGCCAATGCCGCTTGAGCCACTCGCGGACGGGCAGGTCGTAGAGTTTCAGGCAGGCCCAGGCCAGACCGACGGCAAGCAGGAAAATCGCGACATTCACGAAAATGCCCGTGCCGAGCGGAGCGTCGGGATTCCCGGCCGGCCGAACAGGTCGAGATTCAGCGTGAGGTCCAGCGTCAGCACCGCGGCCCCGGCCACGAACAGCCCCAGCACGAATTTCGGGAAGCGCCGGATGACGAGGGCATAGAGGATATTGGCGATGTATTCGTAGAGCAGCGACCATGCGGGGCCGTTCAGCGGGCTGGTCTCGCCCCAGCCGCGGATGTCCCACGACGGCAGCGCGGGCAGCATCGTACAGCCCAGCAGGCAGATCAGCAGCACCTCCCACCACTGTACGCCGGCGATCATCGGGAAGGCCGCGGACCCGAAGTAGAAGAACAGCGCGCCGATGAGAGACCCCATGATGACCATCGGATGCAGACGCACCAGGCGGCGCTTGAAGAAGCCCTTGAGCGACATGCGGTTCCAGCGGTCGTCGTAGGCGTAGCCGATCACGAAGCCCGAGAGCACGAAGAAGAAGTCGACGGCCAGATAGCCGTGGTTGAGCACCTGGTAGGCAGGGCCTTTGGAGTAGGTTTCCAGCAAGTGGAAGGCCACCACGATCATCGCCGCCACGCCGCGCAGTCCGTCGAGGATTTCGTAGCGCGGCTTCGAGGCCAGGTAACCGGTTGCGGTCGCAGACATGGGGATCGGACGGAATTCGTTACTCCTCGACGATGCGGATCGAAAGAATCTTGTCGCCCGGGCGGATGTCGTCGATCACGTCCAGCCCTTCGACCACCTGCCCGAAGCAGGTGTGGCGGCCGTCGAGATGCTGCGTATTCTCGCGGTTGTGGCAGATGAAGAACTGCGAACCGCCCGTGTCGCGCCCGGCATGGGCCATCGACAGCACGCCGCGGTCGTGGCGCTGGCGCGGGGCCGACGTCTCGCACTTGATCGTGTAGCCCGGACCTCCCGTGCCGTCGCCCCTGGGGCAGCCGCCCTGGATCACGAAGTCGGGAATCACACGGTGGAAGGTCAGCCCGTCGTAGAAGTTGTGTCCGGCCAGTTCGACGAAGTTGGCCACGGTTCCGGGGGTCTCGTCGGCATACAGCTCGGCTTTCATCGTCCCCTTTTCGGTCGAAATAATTGCGTACTTTTTCATGGATCGGTTTTATGGTCCGGTTCCGGCTGAACGGCCCGCGGTTTTCGCGGGTCGCTCGCGGCCGGGAAGCCGGAGTTGTCGTTATTCGGTGACTTTCACTTTTGCGGCGGCGGCGCAAACCCGTTCGCGCAAGGCTTCGAGGCTGCTGCCGTGGGGTTCGTAGCCCACGACGACGCCCATGCGGCGGTTCACGCGCGCCGAGGGTTTGCCGAAGATGCGGATGTCGGTGCGGGGATCTCCGGCGACGGCCTCTTCCACGCCCCCGTAACGCGGCGCGGAGGTCTCCACGCCCGAGAGGATCACCGCGCTGGCGCCCATGCGCTCGAAGGTGACCGCCGGAATGGGAATCCCCAGCACGGCGCGCAGGTGCAGTTCGAACTCATTGAGGTTCTGCGTCCCGGCCAGCGTCACCATGCCCGTGTCGTGCGGCCGGGGCGACAGCTCGGAGAAATAGACCCCGTTGTCGCGGCTCAAAAAGAACTCCACGCCCCACAGTCCGGCCCCGGTGAGGGCTTCGGTGACGGCGGCGGCCATGCGCTGCGCCTCGGCAAGGTGTTCGGGTGCGATCACGGGCGACTGGAAACTCTCGCGGTAGTCGCCGCCCTTCTGCACATGGCCGATCGGCGGGCAGAAAAGCGTCGGGCCGTCCTTCTGGGTGACGGTCAGCAGCGTGATCTCGCTGTCGAAGCGGATGAACTCCTCGATGATCAGTTCGCGGATGTCGCCGCGCGACCCTTCGCAGCCGTAATGCCAGGCGCGTTCCAGCTCGTCGGGACCCTTGACCAGCGACTGCCCCTTGCCCGAAGAGGACATCAGCGGCTTGACCACGCAGGGGAAGCCGATTTTCGCGGCGGCCTCGCGCAGTTCGCCGAGCGATGCGGCGTAGAAATACCGCGCCGTCTTCAGCCCCAGTTCCTTCGCCGCGAGGTCGCGGATGGCCTTGCGGTTCATCGTGAAATTCACGGCCCGGGCGCTCGGTACGACCTGGACGCCCGCCCGCTCGAACTCGTAGAGCCGTTCGGTGCGGATGGCCTCGATCTCGGGAACGATGATGTCGGGGCGGTGTTTTGCGACCGCAGCGGCCAGCGCGTCACCGTCGAGCATGTCGAAGACCTCCGCGGCGTCGGCCACCTGCATCGCGGGAGCGCCCGCATACTTGTCGCACGCCACGACGGTCTGTCCCAGCCGCTGCGCCGCAATCGCGAACTCCTTGCCCAGCTCGCCGGAACCCAGAAGAAGAATGGTTTTCATATCAGCATGTAGTTTAGTTACAGTATCGTTTAGTCGTTCTCATGGTCAATCTCCTGCGGCCTTTGGCCACATTTGCAAATCTGACCCTCCCCTAAATCCCCTCCTCGGAGGGGACTTATCGCATGCGACCGGATTGTCAACCAAAATGCGGGCACCGCTTATCGGGAATAGTCCCCCTGTTTTTTGCAACGCAAAGATAGCTTTTTCCGCCGAATTTCGTATCTTGTAACGACAAAACTGCGCAAGCCCAATGAAATACTCCAAAATCCTGCTGTGCTTCGGCGCGCTGTGGGCGTCGTCGGCATTCCCGGCCCCGGCTCCCTGCGACACGCTCCGCGTCGCCTTCCTGACCGACATCCACGTGACGCCCGGCAACGTGCAGGATTCGCTGTTCCGCGTCGCGGTGGACGAAATCAACGCCTCGCCGTGCGACATCGTGATCTTCGGCGGCGACCTCACCAACCTGGGCAGCGACGCCGAACTGGAATACGTCCACGGGCTGATCTCTCGGCTCGAAAAACCGTGGCACGCCGTGCCGGGCAACCACGAGACCACGTGGTCCGAAAGCGCCTGCACGACCTTCGCCCGGATCTTCGGCCACGACGGGCGCACCGCCTTCCGGGCCGGGGACTACCTCTTTCTGGGCTACGCTTCGGGACCTTTTATGAAGATGGCCATGGGAGCGGTGCGCACCGAGGACCTCGCGTGGCTGGCCGCGGAGGCCGCCAAGGCTCGGCCCGGCCAGCGCATCGTGAGCCTCTGCCACTATCCGCTGAACAACGACCTCACGAACCGCACGGAGGTGACGGCGACGCTCCGGCGGCTGGATATCCCGCTCACGCTGTTCGGCCACTACCACCGCGCACCCTCGCTGTTCAACTTCGACTCCATAGCAGGCATTCAGGGACGCGCCCTGCGCGGCAAGAGCGATTCCGACGCGGGCTACACACTGCTCGACTTCTGGGGCGACTCGGTCCGTGTGCGCGAAAAGACGCTGGGCGCGGAGCCGCGCACCCGCTTCACGATCCGCATGCAGGACGACCCGCGAACGCTGGCCCTCGCCTCCGACCCGACGCCCCCGGTTCCCGACTACAAGGCGCATGCGCAGCTTGTGTTGCAGGACAGCGCCACAATCTACACCGGAGCGGCCTTTTACAAGGACCTGGTGTATTACGGCACGACGCAGGGCGTGCTGCGGGCCTACGACACGCGCCGCAATCGCGAGGTGTGGCGTCAGCGTTTCGGCGGGGCGCTCTACACCACGCCCCTCGTGGCCGAAGGGCTGATCATCGCGGGCACGACCACCGACGGACTGCGCGCCTACGACGCCCGCACGGGCCGCGAGAGGTGGCATATCGACACCCCGACGCCGATCGTCGGGCAGGGACTCGTCGACGGCCGCGGCAGCGGCGCGGCGCTCTACATCGGGCTGGGCAACGGCACGATGGCCAAAATCGCGGTGCGCGACGGGCGGATTCTGTGGCGTTACGACTACGGCCGCGGCCAGTCGCAGGGACAGCCCGCGCTGGCGGACGGGAAACTGGTTTTCGGAGCATGGAACGGGCATCTTCACTGCCTCGACGCCGCGACGGGAAAACTCGGCTGGAAGTGGACCAACGGCTCGAAAAGCCTCTTCCTGTCCCCGGGCAACATCGTTCCCCGGATCGCCGGAGGCCGCGTGTTCATCGACGCGCCCGACCGCGCCGTCACCTGCCTCGACCTCGCCTCGGGAAGCGTCGTATGGCGCTGCACCGACTACAAGGCCCGCGAAGCATCGGGCATGAGCGCCGACGGCAAACGCTTCTACGTCAAAACCATGGACGGCGAACTGCTGGCCATCGACACGGCCCCGGACGCCTTCCGCCGGCTGTGGATCACCCCCGCGAGCTTCGGCTACGACTACACGGCCTGCCCGGTGACCGTGAGCGGCGGCATAGCCTACCTCGCCGACCGCTCGGGCAACGTCGCCGCCGTGCGCGAGGACGGCACGCCGCTGTGGTGCGTCAAGTGCTGCAACTCGGCGGCGAACTTCATCACCGAGGCTCCCGACGGCTCGCTGTGGGCGACTTTCGCCGAAGGAAAGATTTTCCGCATCCCTCCGCACGCACCCGCAGGGCACAAAAAGAAAATCCCGTAATTCGCAGAATTACAGGATTTTTCTCATAACTACTTTGTTTTCAGTGGAGGTGGCGGGAGTCGAACCCGCGTCCAAACAGGGAACCCGAAAGCTTTCTACACGCTTAGCCGCCATTTGATCCTTCTCCCCGTGCCTGGCAGGCGGCTACCGAACACGAGGCCCAGTTCCTTGATTTTCGCGCACCGGCCGGAACCCTCCGGCGCACTATCTCTAAATGGATGATACCCCGTATGAAGAGCCGTTAAAGAGCGGAACGTCCCTTCGGGATACTCGTCGCCAAAGCGCCTGGGCTTCGGCGATTAAGCCAATTTTCCTTGAAAATTAAGCAGCGAGTGCAAGGCTGTTATTGCCATTTGTAGTTTGAGCATCGGGATTAACGAGCCGCCACACAGCGCTCGGCGTGCTTACAATCAAACTCTGCCTGCTGTCAAAACCAGGCACCCCCGGTCTTTCCGCGCAAAGTCAATCGGAAACAGTGCAAAGATAGTACAAAACGCGGGCATTCGCAAATTTATTTGACAAATGCCGGGAGCAGCCCCGTCGGACCGAAAGCACCGGAGCCGGATTGTCCGGATTCGGAGCCTCGGCAGCCGAAACCGCGCCGCCGGCCCGTTCCGAAGCAGCAGGCGGAGCGTCTGCCGCAGTCCATCGCCCGCGAGGGGTTGCGCAAAATCCGCGCCGCACCCGCCTCCGGACGCCTGCCGGAACGCTTTTTTACCGGACGGATGAAGGGCATACGGATATTTTGCTTATCTTTGTTTGTTCGGAAAACAGAGCGAAACGCTATGAATGAAAAATATGTCGTAAATCTCCGCGACGTGGCTATCTACCATGCCGACAATCCCTTCGGCAGCTGCTCGGAGAAGAAACTCCTGCAACGGGGCGAGATGGTGCTCTCGGAGGTCAACCTGTCGGTGGCCCCGGGCGAATTCGTATACCTGATCGGACGTGTCGGGAGCGGGAAAAGCAGTTTACTCAAAACTTTATATGCCGAGATGCAACTCCTTACCGGAAAGGGATATGTCGCGGGATTCGACCTGCGCCGCCTGCGCCGCAAGGACATCCCCTACCTGCGCCGCCGCATCGGCATCGTCTTCCAGGACTACCAGCTGCTCACCGACCGCAACGTCTTTATGAATCTTTACTACGTGATGAAGGCCACGGGCTGGAAGCGCGAGCAGGAGATCCGCGAGCGCATCGACCGGGTGCTGGGGCTGGTGGAACTCGGCTCGAAGAGTTACAAGATGCCTTTCGAGCTTTCGGGCGGCGAGCAGCAGCGGCTGGTGATCGCCCGCGCACTGCTGAACGACCCGCAGGTGCTGCTGGCCGACGAGCCCACGGGCAACCTCGACCCGGTAACGGCCGACGGCATCATGCAGCTGTTCCAGAAGATCGCCTCGCAGGGCTGCGCCGTGGTGATGTCGACGCACAACACGGCCCTGATCGAGAACTACCCCGCCCGCGCCGTCCTCTTCTCCAAGGGCAAAATCCGCGAGGTGGACCTCAAGGCCGAACTGGCGTAAACACACGAAACAACAAGTCAATCTATACCTTGATAATAACTTTTCCAAGAACATGTACCCCCAAAAGGATCGGTCGTTTGAAAATATACATATGCTCTCGTATTGCTTGCGGCAAGCATAGCACGTAATTTCTTATTTATCCCAAGATATCCAAAGCCCTGTTGACCTGATTTGGTCTTACAAACGAACCGGCAAACAGGAGCGACCCGATTCAAGCACAAGAACTCCACCGCATTAACCGTGGAAGGAGCGAAAAAAACCTTGGATACCTCTGCCTGATCAGGGGCATTCAATCTACCGGAAGGCAGCGGCTCTTCAGAGCGGGTTTGAGAAACCGCTATTGAATCCATTTTCTTCGCGAAGTTCCTTTGGCCCTTTCAAGTAAACGGGCCAATCGGGATGCTCCTTTATGGATTCTTTCATCGCTTTATTAACCTCCAGCACGGTTTTTTGCGCTTTTTGATAATAATAATCAGAAACCCCGAGTGCTTCAGCCTCTTTTTGAGATAGGTTCAATACGACGCAGCTATCGACAACGTGCATGTAATTTACCAAAATCAGATTGGCATTTATCTCTGATTCGATATTCCCTGTATTTTGTACATTTCCGGAATCCACATCTCGGATACCTTCATTGGTTGAACATGCAATTAAAATCGCAGAGCACGCAATAATTGCATAACTTTTCCAATAATTTTTCATAATTTTCCATTTTTTTTAACTACCCGAGTGTAAAATACGAATAAATTTCATATATACGGCATTTTTTACATTTTTTTTACAAAAGTGAATCCATTACATTTTAACCAAATCCAATACCGCATCTTTCTTGTTTTATACGGAAAATTTCCGTATATTTGTACGATATTTAAAGACTACGATGAGTACCGAATTAGAAAACGTTAAAAAACAAGAAGAAGAATACTCCGCGTCGAACATTCAGGTCCTTGAAGGTCTCGAAGCGGTGCGCAAGCGTCCCGCCATGTACATCGGCGACATCGGCGAGAAGGGTCTCCACCACCTGGTTTACGAGGTCGTGGACAACTCGATCGACGAGGCGCTGGCGGGCTACTGCACCGACATCGACGTGACGATCAACGAGGACAACTCCATCACCGTCAAGGACAACGGCCGAGGCATTCCGACCGACTACCACGAGAAGGAGGGCAAATCGGCGCTCGAAGTGGTGCTGACGGTGCTCCACGCCGGCGGTAAGTTCGACAAGGGCAGCTACAAGGTCTCGGGAGGTCTGCACGGCGTCGGCGTCTCGTGCGTCAACGCGCTTTCGACGCTGCTGATCGCCGAGATCCACAGCCGCGACGGCAAGATTTACCGCCAGACATACAGCAAGGGCGCCCCGACCTCACAGGTCGAGGTGGTCGGCGAATGTACGGACCGCGGTACGATCATCACCTTCAAGCCCGACGGCTCGATCTTCACGCATACCACCGAATACAAATACGACATCCTGGCCAACCGCCTGCGCGAGCTGGCGTTCCTGAACAAGGGCATCAGCCTGAACCTCTACGACAAGCGTCCCGACGAGGAGGGCAAGACCCGCGAGGACCACTTCTACTCGGAGGAGGGACTCAAGGAGTTCGTCAAATACCTCGACGCCACGCGCGGCACGCCGATCGTCGAGCAGATCATCTACCTCGACACCGAGAAGAACGGCGTCCCGGTGGAGGTGGCCATGCAATACAACGATTCGTTCTCGGAGAACGTACACTCCTATGTAAATAACATCAACACCATCGAGGGCGGTACGCACCTGACGGGCTTCCGCCGTGCGCTGACCCGTACGCTCAAGAAATACGCCGAGGATTCGGGCATGCTCGCCAAGCTGAAGTTCGACATCAACGGCGACGACTTCCGCGAGGGTCTTACGGCTGTCGTATCGGTGAAGGTGCAGGAGCCGCAGTTCGAGGGACAGACCAAGACCAAACTGGGCAACGACGAGGTTGCGGCCGCCGTCGACCAGGCCTTGGCCTCGGCGCTGGGCGACTATCTGGAGGAGAACCCCAAGGACGCCAAGGCCATCGTGCAGAAGGTGATCCTCGCGGCTACGGCCCGCCACGCGGCGCGCCACGCCCGCGAACTGGTGCAGCGCAAAACCGTGCTGTCGGGCGCCGGGCTTCCCGGAAAACTCGCCGACTGTTCGAGCCGCGACCGTTCGATCGCCGAGATCTTCTTCGTCGAGGGTGACTCGGCAGGCGGTACGGCCAAATCGGGCCGCGACCGGAATTTCCAGGCCATCATGCCGCTGCGCGGTAAGATCCTGAACATCGAGAAGGCCCAGGAGCACCGCATGTGGGAGAACGAGGAGATCAAGAACATGTTCACGGCCCTCGGCGTCACGATCGGAACCGAGGAGGACTCCAAGGCCCTGAACCTCGAAAAACTGCGCTACGACAAGATCATCATTATGACCGATGCCGACGTCGACGGAAGCCACATCGCCACGCTGATGCTGACGTTCTTCTTCCGCAAGATGAAGGAACTGATCGAAAACGGCCACGTCTATATCGCCACCCCGCCCCTCTACCTCGTGAAGAAGGGCAAGCAGGAGCGTTACTGCTGGACCGAGAAGGAGCGCGACGAGATCTCAGCCGAGTTCGGCAAGGGCGTGCACATCCAGCGTTACAAAGGTCTCGGCGAGATGAACGCCCACCAGCTGTGGGAGACGACGATGAACCCCGACACGCGCATCCTGCGCCAGGTGAACATCGAGAACGCCGCCGAAGCCGACCGCATCTTCTCGATGCTGATGGGCGACGAGGTTCCGCCCCGCCGCGAGTTCATCGAGCGAAATGCGCATTACGCGAATATCGACGCATAAAACGACAGTCAGAAAAAGGATTGCCCTCTTCAGGAGGGTGATCCTTTTTTTAATAACCACCGCAAATCGCATTGTTGAGAATAATCCGGACGACGGATGCCATAAAGTCCCCTCCGAGGAGGGGATTTAGGGGAGGGTCGGATTTGCAAACGACGCCGGAGGCGGCGAATAAAGACGGTCAGATGCGATGAAACGGTCTATAATATCAAAAACTTACTGATCTTATGAACGTAACGGTAATCGGAGTCGCCGGGGGAACCGGCTCGGGAAAATCGACGCTCGTCAAGCGTTTGCAGGAAGCGTTCGTCGGCGACGACGTGGTGACGCTCTGCCACGACTACTACTACAAGGCGCATCCCGAACTCACCTACGAGGAGCGTACGAAACTCAACTACGACCATCCGCAGGCCTTCGACACGGAGATGCTCGTGGAGCATATCAAGGCGCTGAAGAACAACGTGCCCATCGAACACCCGGTCTACTCGTTCGTCGACCACGACCGCACGTCGGAGAGCGTGAGCGTGAAACCTTCGAAGGTGATCATCGTCGACGGCATCCTGATCTTCGAGAACAAGGAGCTGCGCGACCTGATGGACATCAAGGTTTACGTCGACACCGACGCCGACATCCGGCTGGCGCGGCGTATCCTGCGCGACGTCTGCGAGCGCGGGCGCACGATGCAGTCGGTCATCACGCAGTACACCTCGACGGTGAAGCCGATGCACGAGGAGTTCGTCGAGCCGTCGAAGAAATACGCCGACGTGATCATTCCCGAAGGCGGCTTCAACTCGGTGGCCGTAGCGATGCTGATCCAGAACATCCGTTCGCTGATCCAGAGCAGCAAATAGGGAATCTAAATAGTAGCCTTAAAATGCTGAAACCATGAAAAAACTTATTGTTCTTTTAATTTTCTCGCTTTCATTTGGTTGGTTTGTCTTTGCTCAAAACAACAACGATGAAACTGAAAAAGCATCACCAATGCAAAATGCGGAATTAATTCGTAAAGTTTGTTTTCTTGATATAGAAGGTGAAGTATATACCGATGTAGTAGTTGCAATCAAATCCATTAGCCCAGATGGCTTTTTTAGCGACAAATACAGGGTTAAAGTAAAAGTAACAGACTCTAACGGCAAAACAGTATGGAATAAGACTATGAAGAACGCCTATCTATATGTTTTTTCAGATGGACAAATTCAGATTGGAAGGCCCAAATTCAGTCAACTTGTAATTTATTCAGGTAAGCGTGCCAACAAATATGAGAAAGGCATAATAAGAGAAAAAGAAGGCGTGTATAATTAGAATAACACTAATCAAATAATAACACAAGCCCCGGACTTCTCGAAAAGAGGTTCGGGGCTTTGGTATATTCGACTTCCAGTATCGCTTTATCAGATACCAGTTATCTTCTTGATTTCGTTGAGCTTGTTCAACGCCTCGATCGGGGTCAGCGAGTTGATGTCGAGGCCCTTGATCTGGTCGCGGATCTGCACCAGCACGGGATCGTCGAGCTGGAACATCGACAGCTGCATGTTCTGCGGCCCGGCGCTCTCGGCGGCCTCCTTCACGGCCTGCGCCGCGGATTTGCGGCCCCGCTCCTTGAGGCTGCGGCTCGGCACGATCTCGTTGTTGCCGTAGACCAGTTCGAGGTTGCGCAGAATCTCGTCCGCCCGCGAGACGATCGACACCGGCATGCCGGCCATGCGGGCCACGTGGATACCGAACGAATGCTCCGTGCCGCCGCGCTCGAGCTTGCGCAGGAAGACGATCTGGTTGCCCATCTCCTTGACCGAGACGTGGTAGTTCTTCACCCGGGAGCACATCTGCTCCATCTCGTTCAGCTCGTGGTAATGCGTGGCAAAAAGCGTCTTGGCGCGGGCCGAGGGGTGGTTGTGAAGGTATTCGACCATCGCCCAGGCGATCGAAATGCCGTCGTAGGTCGACGTGCCGCGGCCGATTTCGTCGAGCAGCACGATGCTGCGGTCCGAAATGTTATTGAGGATGCTGGCCGATTCGAGCATCTCGACCATGAAGGTCGACTCGCCCTGCGAAATGTTGTCCGAAGCCCCGACGCGCGTGAAAATCTTGTCCACATAGCCGATATGGGCCGACTTCGCGGGTACGTACGAACCCATCTGGGCCATCAGGATGATCAGCGCGGTTTGGCGCAGCAGCGCCGACTTACCCGACATGTTGGGTCCGGTGATCATCATAATCTGCTGCTGCTTGTCATCGAGCACCACGTCGTTGGGGATGTACTCCTCCCCCACGGGCATCAGCGTCTCGATCACCGGATGGCGGCCCTGACGGATGTCGATGCGCTTGCCGTCGTCCAGCACGGGACGCACGTAGCGGCGTTCGCAGGCGATGCGTGCGAAGGACTGGAGGCAGTCGATGCGCGCCACCGCGGCGGCGTCGCGCAGCATCGGCGCCAGCGAACCGCAGATATAGGCCATGATCCCGGCGTAGATGCGCTGCTCCAGGATGAGCATCTTCTCCTCAGCGCCGAGAATCTTCTCCTCGTACTCTTTCAGTTCGCCCGTAATGTAACGCTCGGCGTTGGCGAGGGTCTGCTTGCGTATCCACGTCTCGGGGACCTTGTCCTTGTGAGCGTTGCGGACCTCGATATAGTAGCCGAAAACGTTGTTGTAGCTGATCTTGAGCGACGGGATGCCCGTGGCCTCGCTCTCGCGCTGCTGGATGCGCGCGAGATAGTCCTTGCCGTGGAGCGCGATGCGGCGCAGGTCGTCCAGTTCGGGATCGACGCCGTCGGCGATCACGCCGCCCTTCTGTATCTGGTTGTTCTGCGGGTCGGGGTAGATTTCGCGGGCGATACGCTCGCGGACCTCCGCCAGAGGGTCGATCTGCTCTGCCAGCGCATGCAGGCGATCGTCGTCGGTGGACTCCAGCGCAGCCTTGAGCGTCTCGATGGCTCCGAGCGAGTTCTTGAGCTGCACCAGTTCGCGGGGCGTGACCCTCTGGGCGGCGATACGCCCCGCGATACGCTCCAGATCGCCCACCAGCGACACCTGCTCGCGGATGACATCCGCCAGATCGGCGTCTTTGATCAGCCGTTCCACCACATCGAGGCGCTCGTTGATCTTCGCGGGGTCCTTGATCGGCATGGCGATCCAGCGTTTCAGCAGGCGGCCGCCCATCGGCGTCAGCGTGCGGTCGATCACGTCGGCGAAACTGCACTTCTCGCGCGCGCCGTTCGACGAAAAGAGTTCGAGGTTGCGGATCGTGAACTTGTCGACCCACACGTAGTCGTCCTGGTCGATACGCGCGATGGAGGCGATATGGCCCGTTTCGCGGTGCTCGGTGAATTCGAGGTAGTAGAGAATGGCCCCGGCGGCCGAAATGCCGCTGGTGAAGTGGTCCACGCCGAAGCCCTTGAGGGATTTGGTCCCGAACTGCTTGCAGAGTTTCTCGCGGTTGACGTCCTCCGAAAAGACCCACTCGTCGAGACGGTAGGTGTAGAGTTTCGACCCGAACGAACCGGAAAAACGGTCCTCGTAGCCGCGCTGGTAGACGACCTCCTTGGGCTGGAGGTTCGAGATCAGCTTGTCGACATAGCTGTCCGCTCCCTCGGCCACATAGAACTCGCCCGTGGAGATGTCCAGAAAAGCCACGCCCGTCGTCTGCCGGCCGAAATAGACCGACGCGATGAAGTTGTTCTCCTTGTTGGCCAGGATGTTGTCGCCCAGCACGATGCCCGGAGTCACCAGTTCGATCACGCCGCGCTTGACGAGTCCCTTCACCAGCTTGGGGTCCTCCAGCTGCTCGCAGATGGCCACGCGCTCGCCCGCCCGCACCAGCTTCGGCAGGTAGGTGTCGATGGCATGGTAGGGAAATCCCGCCAGTTCGACGTACGTCGCCGATCCGTTGGCGCGGCGCGTGAGCGTGATGCCCAGAATGCCGCTGGCCTTGATCGCGTCGTCGCCGAAGGTCTCGTAGAAATCGCCCACGCGGAACAGCAGAATGGCGTCGGGATGTACTGCCTTGATGGAGTAATATTGCTTCATCAGGGGCGTCTCGACATATTTTTTGTCGATTTTCTTTTCGGAAGTCAAAATAGAATATTGTATAATTTATACAACAAAGATAGGCCTTTTTTGAATGCCGTGCAAAGCCGACATCCAATTTTTTTCGTCTGTCCGGCCGGTTCTTTCCGCCCAAGCGTCAGAGAATCCCGTTCTCGGAGAACACTTTGCGGTAAAACTCCGCCTTCCACTCCACGGGACGCGGGAAGGCCCGCGACGAGGAGGGCATGCGCCACAGCGTCAGGTCGCGCCCCGCAAAGGGCATCGGCACGCACTCCCCCACGGCCGGTTCGCCGCAGCCCGTGATGGCGCGCAGCGTGTCGGTGGCCTTCTGTCCCGTCGTGACGACGGCCCGGCAGGCGGGAATGCGGGCCAGCAGGGTTTCGAGATCGACTTCGCGCACCACTTGAAGTGACGCGTCCGACGCATTGTCCTTCAGCCGGATGACCTCCACGGCCGTATCGTAGAGCGCAATCCCCCGCTCACGGCAGAAGGCCTCGATTCGCTCCCGGTCGAACCGCCGTCCGCCCGGTTCCAGGAAGTGCATCTTGTCGCCCGTAGCAAGGTAGCCCACGATCCGCCACATGTCGTTTTGCAGGTTGGGATAGAAGAACTCCATCGACCAGCGGATGCGTTTGGGCGGAAAGCTGCCCAGCATCAGCAGGCGGGCGTTTTCGGGCAGGAAAGGTTCAAGGGGATGCCGTTCGCTATTCATAGAATTTTTCATCGAAATTTACAAGATATAATTTATCGGTGGCGCGCGTCAGGGCCGTATAGAGCCAGCGGAGCATGTCGCGCGACATCGGCTCGTCGCCGAACAGGCAGCGGTCGACGAAGACCGCCCGCCACTGGCCGCCCTGCGCCTTGTGGCACGTGACGGCGTAGGAAAACTTCACCTGAACGGCGTTAAAATGCGGATTCTCACGAATTTCCTTAAAGCGTTTCAACTTGCTTTTGATGTCCGTGTAGTCCTTCTCCACCTCGTAGAAAAGGCGCGTCGACTCCTCCCGGGTGAGCGACGGCGACTCCGAGGCGATCGTATCCAACAGAATCTTGCACTCGATCTCCGCATCGTTGTAGTCGGGAAATTCGAGCACGGCGTCGGCGAAGCGGAAACCATAGAAATCCTCGAACCGCCTGAGGCGTTTCAGCCGCGCGATGTCGCCGTTGGCGATGAAGTTCATCGGGCAGTCTTCGGTATGCTCGGGGAAGTAGTAGTTGTTCTTGACGACCATCAGCATGTCGCCGCTCTCGATCTCCTCCTCGGCATAGAGCACGTTGCGGCGGATGCCCTCGTTGTAGCGGTTGGCCCGCTTGTTCGAGCGCGTGATGACGATCGTCTCGTCGCGGCCGTATCTGGCATAGCAATCCTGAAGTTTTTCGAGGAACTCGCCGCCCACGACCGCCTCGATGTCGGGAAAATCCATCTCGAAGCGGGGAATCTCGTAAAGGCCGTTTTCGAGCATGCAGCGCACCAGCGTGGCGTTGAAGAGGATGCCCGACTGCGCCTCCTGCCGCACCACCTCGTCCATCGTGCCGTAGACGATGCCGCCGTAGGCATCCATCGACACCGGGTCGAGCGCCGGGCTGAAATCGGCCCCGACGGGCGGCAGCTGCGCGCTGTCGCCGACCAGCACCAGACGGCATCCGCGGCCGCTGCGGACATACTCCACGAGGTCCGAAAGCAACGATCCGCTGCCGAAAACGGCTCCGCCCTGCGTGTTGTCCGAAAGCATCGAAGCCTCATCGACGATGAACACCGCCCCGCGTTCGGGGTTGATGTTGAGCGAGAATTTCGATTCGTAATCGGCATTCGTGCGCTGGCGGTAAATGCGTTTGTGGATGGTAAGTGCCTTCTCTTGAGCGTATTGGGCCAGCACTTTGGCGGCACGCCCTGTGGGGGCCAGCAGCACGGGTTTGATTCCCAGATCTTTAAGCGCGCCGACAAGCCCGGCGATAAGCGTCGTTTTTCCGGTTCCGGCATAACCGTTCAGCACGAAAATCCTCGAAAAATCGTCGTCTGCAAGGTATTCGGACAACTTTTCTATAATTTTTTTTTGTCCGGGAGTTGTTTCGAAACAAATTTTAGCGTAAATTTGGGTCGCGATACGTGTGCTGAACATGCGTCGGTTTTTAATTGATGCAAAATTAATAACAAATATTTATTTAAAATGAAAAAACTCTTTCAAATCATTCTTGCCGTAGCAATCGTGGGTTTGGTCTACGTCATCTACGTCCAGATCTCAACTCCGATCCGGTTCGACAAAGAAACGAAGGCGAAGAAAGCCCAGGTTATCGATCGCATCAAGGATATCCGTACGGCACAGCGCGCCTTCAAATCCAAGTACCAGCATTTCACGGCCAGCTTCGACTCGCTGTCGGCTTTCGTGCTGACCGACACGCTCGAACTGGAGCGCAAGATCGTCGACGAAGACGACTCGGCGGCCATGGCCATGCTGAAGAAGTCGGGCAAAAAGAATATTGAAAAGTTCAAAATCGCTGTAATCGACACCATTTTCGCCCCCAAGAAGGTGACGCGTCAGGATGTCGAGAACTTCCGTTTCATTCCCGGAACCGGCAACAAGGCCCAGTTCATCATGGAGGCCGGCATCATCACCACCGAGTCGAAGGTCGTGATTCCCGTCGTGGAGTGCCGCGCACCCTACAAGGCGTTCCTCGACACGGTGGCTTACCGTCAGGAGGTAATCAACCTGATCGACGAAGAGCAGAACAACTTCAACCGCTATCCCGGCGTCAAGTTCGGATCAATGGATTCCGGTAACAATGAGGCAGGCAACTGGGAGTAACACGCCGCAGTCAGGCAATAAGGTGTCCATTCAGCTCTCGTTGGATGGACACTCTTTTTCGGTCCCTGCACTCTCGGAACTGCCTGCCGGAGAGGCCCCGGTGACGGTCGAGCTGCTGCTGCCCGGCACGATGCTCGTGCCGGGCGAACTCTTCGACGCGGAGCGGGGCGCCGAGATGCTCGCGGCCAACGGCATGCCGCCGACGGCGGAGGAGAGCGTCGTCGCCAGCGACCCGGAAGCGGAATTCGTCGCCGTCACTGCGATAAACCGCGAGGCGCTGCGGCAGGTGGAGGAGAAGCTGGGCGACAGGGCGCGGTTCACCACCCCGCTGCTGCACACCCCCGCGAATACGGCCAAAACCGTGTGGATGAGCCGCCGGGCGGGACTTCTATATATTAAGGTATACGACGGCGGCGAATTGCAGCTGGCCGAAGCGATTCCCGCGGCGACGGACACCGATGCCGCCTACTTTTTCGAACGGCTCGACGGCTGTTTCCCGTTAAAGGAATACGAACTCCGCATTGCGGGCGACAACCCGAAAGCGGCGCGCAAACTGCTCGGCAAACGATTCAGACAGACGACATGCGAATAGTCAGCGGAAAATACCGGGGCCGGGCGATCAACCCGCCCAAAAACCTGCGTGCGCGGCCCACGACCGACTTCGCCAAGGAGAACCTCTTCAACGTGCTGGGCAACCTGCTCGATTTCGAGGAGTGCGACGTGCTCGACCTCTTTGCCGGCACGGGGTCGATCAGCTACGAATTCGCCTCGCGCGGCGCACGGAGCGTCACGGCGGTCGAGATCAACGCCGTGCATCACGATTTCATCCGCCGGACGGCCGCACTGCTGGGGATCGAAAACTTCTACCCTGTCAAGGCCAACGTTTTCCTCTACCTGAAAAGCTGCGCCAAGCAGTTCGACGTGATCTTCTCCGACGCCCCCTACGACCTGGAGGGCAGCGAACAGGTCGTGAAGCTGGTCCTGGAACGCGGGCTGCTCCGTCCGGGCGGCATCCTGATCTTCGAACATTCGAAAAAAATGGATTTTTCGGATCTCGATGAGTTCTGGCAATTAAGAAGTTACGGAAGCGTGCAATTTTCTTTCTTCAAAAAGCCGTAAAACCATTTGCCGATTAAAAAAAATACACTATCTTTGCATTCGCAATAACCGGAATGGTGCGTTAGTTCAGCTGGTTAGAATACGTGCCTGTCACGCACGGGGTCAGGGGTTCGAGTCCCCTACGCACCGCAGAGTTCGAAGAAACAAACCGAAAAAGCCTTGTAAACGGATCGTTTACAAGGCTTTTTCGTTGTTCGCGGCGGATGCCGGATTCGTCCTCCGCGAAATTCCGGATGCCCGAGGCGAATGCGATCGGCCCCGGCAAACGGACAAAAAGGCGGTTGCGGGCATCAATTCCGGCAAATCGCATCCGGCGCCCTATCCCCCGCCTACTCCACCAGACGGACGAAGCAGGCGTCGCTGACATTGGGACCGTCGCCGGCAGTCCAGTCGCTTATCAGAAACGCATTCGACCCGAAATGGTTGAAATCGTATGTCGAAACATTGATGTCCCACGAGGAGGTTCCGTTCGACTGCCGGTTGCACCAGTAGAGTCCCCCGAAATTGGTGTAGATGGTATGGAAAAGCGGACGATAACGTACATCGGAAGAGGTATAGAGTGCGCTGCGGGCGGCGTAACGCAATACGCCGTACTTTCCATTCTCCTGGGCGCAATGCTTCCGGCGACCGTATCCGGACACGCCCACCGGGAAGAAGATATTGGCCCCGGCGCCGCCCGAATTGAGACTTCCCGCAGGATTGAAGACGAAACAGCCGCGCATGCCCTTGTTCGTGTTGCTCGCATTGTAACAGGCATAGCCGTTCACGTCCGACAGGTTCAGCGAAGTCTCGGTCGAAGCATCGTCGTAGAGCACGCCGAACGCAAACTGGCAGTTCTTCTGCAACGCCTCGAAATCCGCCAGTTCAGCGACATGGCACTGCCTGCCGCCGATGGTTTGCGGCATGTTGCTGAAGCCCTCCGAACTGCGCGACTTGCTCGTTATCCGGGTCTGCCCGGGGACCGCATTCCAGGTTCCCGTCAGCCCCGAACTCGTGGGAGCCAGCCGGAACGGAGTCGTGGCATGGTCGGCAAACCGGTCGAACTGGTTGTTGACGGCGTCAATGGGCTGGTCGACATTGCCGTAGCGGAAGAGCGAACCCTCCTCGCAGGGCGCGGCGGCCTCGTGATCCTGATATTTCAGGTTGAATGTGTGCCATTTGGCCGATCCGGCCACCCGGATGGGGGCATAGCCCTGACGCACGAAGATGTGGTGGTAGCACGACAGGTTGTGATAGCGGACCAGGATGATGCCGCACCGGCTTTGATCTTCGCCGATCGTACCGGCGGGCTGACAGGTAAAGCGGATTTCGGACCCGGTCGATCCCTCCACCGTGCCGCCCAACACGCCGTTGAGCTTGATCCACTCCTTGCCGACCTCGACCTCGGCCTTCCAGGGACCTTCGGTAAATCCCCGCCCCGCCGCCGGTTTGCCCTTCCGGCACGCCGCCGTTCAGACGCTTCAGCCGCAAAACGGCGGTCAACACCCTTCACAGGGCGAGACAGCGTGAAGGCGACAAAAAAAATTTCAATGCTTTTGTCCTTAAGAATTAAGCAGATTGGTGCGAATGCCGCCGGCGCGCCGCACAAAAAATCAAAAAAAAAGTTGCAGACTAAAAAAAATGTAATACCTTTGCACTCGCAATAACCGGAATGGTGCGTTAGTTCAGCTGGTTAGAATACGTGCCTGTCACGCACGGGGTCAGGGGTTCGAGTCCCCTACGCACCGCAGAAACAAAAGGAACTTTCGGAAAAGTTCCCACGAAAATGAAAATCACCCCTGTCAGAAATCTCTCCGGCAGGGGTGAAATCCTATCTATACCCCATCTTGTCAGACCCCCCTTTCACTTTTCACTTTCCACTTTTCACCTTTCACTTTTCCATCCCTCCTCCGCTCCGACATCCGCCGACTCCGATCCATTTATTTTCCATAGGAAATTTGTTTTGTCGGAAAATAATCAATACTTTCGCAACGTTATTTCAATGGAAAACGTAAACCCGTTATAAGACGAACTATGATAAAAAATGCGAAAAAAGAGTAAACATATCGGAGTATGGGTCCTGCTAATGTCTGTTGGAGACGAATCCGTCGACATACTCTTTATCATGGGCAACGACAGCGAAAGCCTGCCTGACGAGCTTGTTTGCAACAGCGATCATAGCGAGTTTACCGGGTTTTCCGTTTTGCCTAAGCCGAGTATATGTCTCCCCGCATTTGGCATTGAACCGGCTGGCATTCCATGCGGCGACATAGATAAGTCCTCTGGTGTATGCGTCTCCGTTTCGGTTGATGTGCCCTCTGATGTTTACCGAAGTTCCGGATTGTTCGTAAGTAGGACAGATACCGAGATACCGGGACACTTGTTTGGCATTTTGGAAGTAGGTGAAGCCTCCGGTAGTGATGATAAGTGCTGTTGCGAGCGTTATGCCTATACCTTTGATAGTTGTCAGCAGCGCGAGTTGTCGGCTGAACTCGACTTCGACAAGCTCCGTGAGTTCCGATTGCAGCCTGTCACGCCTCTTTTCAAGGAACTTGATCGTTTCGTCTACGGTATGGGTCGCTCCTTTGTCCGGGACAGGCAGGCATACGAGGGAGCCTCGGAGATTCGACATGGCCGTAATTTGCTTGGTGAGCTGACGTATGACCGTTCTTTTCTGTCGGAGCCGCAGGATAGCCTCTCCCTGCACCTTGAAAGGACGCGGGTTCATCTTCTCTCCGTACAAGGTAATGAGTCGTGCATCGCTCTTATCGGTCTTGACCGTAGAGAGCATGGCTTTGGCGAAGTTCTTTACCTTCAGCGGATTCTCCATGCTGACAGTAATTCCGGCGACATTGAGCATATACAGCAGCAAGGCGCTGTAGTTCCCTGTCGCCTCCATAACACAGTGGATACTGCCATCTTTGGGGAGAGTCCCGATAAACTGCCTGATACCAGCGGTCGTGTTGTTAAAAGTGCGGATTCCCCCGCCTTTGTCAGAGGAGTAAGCTACCACGAATGTAGCTTTGCTCACGTCGATTCCAATGTACCTCATGGCCGTTCGGTTTTTAGTTTTAATGACATCGCTTACATCTTGGTCCTTCATTGCAAATACGGGTTCAAACACCTTACGAACTATCCGGATTCTGATGTAAAGAGCATGGGGTCAGAACATCTTATACGGTCTCGCAGACCAATGAAACGTCGGACTTATTCCATACTCTGATGTCTTAATTACTCAAATTTATAATGATTAAAGGAAATATACAATGAAACTGCTGAAACGACATTGGCCGACGCTGCTGGGAGCGGCGCTGGGAGCCTTGGGAGGCTATCTCTACTGGTATTTCGTGGGGTGTGCCGACGGCACGTGCCCGATCACCTCCTCGCCGCTCAACAGCACGCTGTGGGGCGCCGTCATGGGCGGACTGCTGTTGAGCATGTTCGAACCGAAACCGCCCCGGAAAGAGTGAAAAAACGGGCGCCCGGTCGGTTCCGGACGCCCGTTTTTGCGGCTGACGGCCGCTATCGCCCCGTCACGCGCATGTAACGCGCCAACGAAGTCCGGTAAGCGGCGCATGCCGAGGTGAAGTCGTTGCGGCTCCGGGTGTAGAGCGTCTCGGCGTCCAGCAGGTCGGTGAGCGGAGCCGTTCCGGCCTGGTAGAAATTGCGGTTCTGCCGCAGGTTCTCGGCGGCCGACGTCACGGAACGCCGCGTCAGCAGAATCTGCGCATAGGATTCCTGCACCTCGCTCCACGTCCGCTCGATCTCCACGGCCAGCATCTCGCGGGCCTGCAACCGATCGTTCTCGGCCTGCTGCTCCCGGATGCGGGCCTTCTTCAGGGCGTGCGCCCCGCCCCACCAGTCGGAGATGGGGACCGACACCTGGGCGAAAACCAGCCCGTCGTCCACATCCTTGTCCGTCACGTTGTAGTAGAGGTAGCCGGCCCCGACGCCCACCGTCGGCAGGCGTTTGCCGCGCTCCATGCGCTTCCGGTACTTCTGAGCCTCGACATTCTTCTCGGCGAGCCGGTACTCGGCCCGGTTGTCCAACGCCTCCTCGACCGGCACGTAGAACGCCGCGGGCGCCTCGGGCTGGCCGAACTCCGCCGCCGCCACGTCGAAAGCGCGCCAGTCGACGCCGATATGCTGTGCCAGCAGCATCTTCGAGACTTTCAGTCCGTTTTCGACCTTCAGGCGGTTCGACGCGATCTCCTGCTGCCGCAGTTCCACGCGCAGCAGGTCGTTCGTCGTCACCAGCCCGGCCTTGACCGAGAGTTCCACCTGGCGGTGAATCTCCTCCAGCTGGCGTTCCACGGCTTCGATGGTCGAAAGGTTGTCGCGCAGCGACACGACCTGCCAGTAATAGGCGTCGGTCTGCTCGCGCACCTCGGACTCGGTCTTCTGCAACTGCAACCGCCCGACCTCCTCGCCCAGCCGGGCGAGCTTGTTGCCGTTGACGATCTTCAGCCCCGCGAAGACGGGCTGCACGGCCGTGATGCCGCCCACAATCCCCCGCTTGACCATCGACAGCGGCAGGTTCATCGTCCCCAGCTGCGGGATGGTCATGCCGAAATCGGCCTGCACCAGTCCGTGCTGGGCCTGGAAAACGCCTCCCGTGGCCGAGACCTGCGGGAAGTAGCCGGTCAGCGCCTCGCGGCGCGTTTGCAGGGCCGCTTCAAGCTCGAACCGGCCGTCGCGGAGCGTGCGGTTGTGTTCGGCGGCGGCTGCGCGGCATTCGTCGAGCGTCAGGGTCTGCGCTCCGGCCGGAAGGGCCGTGCAGCAGAGAATCAGATATACGAGAGCCTTTTTCATCACTTGTAGATTTTGGAGTAAAGAACCGGAAGGATCGTGACCACGAGGATCAGCGAACCGATGCCTCCGGCGAAAATCGTAACACCCACGGGCGCCCAGAACGTACTGCCTCCCAACATCATCGGCACGACGCCCACGGCCGTGGTGGCCGTCGTGAGGAAGATCGGGACCATGCGGCGCTTTCCGGCGTCGTAGGCCGCCAGCTTGCCCGACCAGTGGCAGACCTTGCGTTTGTCCTCGGCATGCTGGTACATCAGGATCACGTTCCGCACGATCATGCCCAGCAGGGTGATGAAACCCAGCACCGAGGTCAGCCCGATGGTGAAGTCGGCGATCCACAATCCGACCATCGCGCCGAACAGACACAGCGACATCGAGGCCATGACGACCAGCGTGATGCCGAATTTGCGGAAGTTGACGAGGATGAAGAAGAAGATGATCACCAGCGAGATGCTCAACCCCGCGGCGATGGGCGGCAGGGTCTCGGCGTCGAACTCGTGCGCGCCGCCCAACTCGGTCTCGACGCCCGGCGGGAGCGGAATCTCGTCTTTCAGCATCCGGCTGATGCGCGAGGTCATCCGCATCGCGTTGGCGCCGCGTTTCAGGTCGGCCGTCACGGTGATGCAGCGCATGCCGTTGCGGTGGACGATCTTCGACTGGCTCCACGCGGGTTCCACGTCGGCGATCTGCCGCAGAGGCACGCTCACCCCCGGCACGGGCGAGGAGACATAGGTGTCCCCGATGTCCGACAGCGAGCGTTCGCCCAGCCGGGCGTCGCGCTTGAGCACCACCGGGAGCCTGTAATCGCCCTCCCAGACCGAACCCACGGCCACGTCGCCCGACGCCAGGGCCATGTTGGCGGCCACGACCGTGCGCGTGATGCCCAGCTGCGACGCCGTGACGGGATCGAGCCGCACCTCGGCGATCGCCCGCGGGTCCTCGTAATCGGTATGCACCCATTGCAGTTCGGGCATCTGCCGCATGCGGGCCATCAGCCGGTCGGCCGCGGCGCGCAGCGAGTCGATGTCGCTGCCGTAGAAGCGGAATTCGAGCGACGGCACGTTCTGGTAGTCGAGCTGCTTGAACTTGACATAGGCTTCGGGGAAACGGTCGGCCCACGCGTCGGCGTACTCGTCGAGAATGGACTCCGTATCATCCACCGACGTGGTGTTGACGATGAACTGCGCGTAGTTCTTGCCCGCGATCTGCGGGGCGTAGCTCATCTGGAAGCGCGGCGACGAGCACCCCACGAACGAGGTGACCGACTTCACCCGTTCGTCGGCCCGCAGCGCCCGGTAAACCGAATCGGCGACGGCCCCGGTGCGTTCCAGCGGCGTGTCGGGGCGCAGGTAGATCTCCACGGCGAACTGGTCCCGGTCGGCGAAGGGAACCATGCGGAACTTGAGCTGCGTGGCGATCAGCAGCGACACGACCACCGAGGCGGCGCCGAGCGAGATCGTCAGCCACCCGTGGCGGAAGGTCCACGCCAGCACGCGGCGGTAGACGTCGTGCACCCGGTCGGTGAACGACCTGCGGCCGTCCCTGCGCACGTGCACGGCCGGAATGATCAGTATCTCGAGGAACGGAATGACCATCACGGCCAGCAGCAGCGACACCATCAGGTTAATGGTGATCGTCCACGGGAACCAGGTCAAGAAGTCGCCCATCATGCCCGTCATCGTGAAGAGGATCGGATAGAAGATCATGCAGATACAGATCGTGGCCAGCAGCAGCGAGGGGAAGAACTCCCGGGCGCTCTCCACGGCGGCGAACCACTGCGAATGGCCGCGTCCGAGGTAATCGAGGTAGCCGTCGATCACCACGATCGAGTTGTCGACGATCATGCCCAGCACGACGACCAGCGCGGCGAGCGTCACGGTGTTCAGCGGAATGCCGCAGAGGTACATCATGCCCACCGATATGAAGGTCGACATCGGGATCGTCAGCGCAGCGACGATGGCCGACCGCAGCGGGAAGAGGAGCATCATCACGACGATGATGATGGCCATGGCCACGAACAGGTCGCGCAGGAACGAGTGCACCGAGTCGCCGACGACCTTGGCCTGGTCGGCGATGCGCTGCACGCTGACATCGGCGGGAAGCTCCTCTTCGATGAAGGCGTGCAGCACCTCGTCGACCTCGCGGCCGTACTCCACGATGTTGTTCCCGGCCTGCATCTCCAGCGACAGCAGCACGCAACGGTGGCCGTTGTTGCGGATATAGCTGTCCGGATCGTCGTATTCGCGCACGACGCGCGCCACGTCCTTCACCCGCAGGACGTGCCCTTCGGGATCGCTCCAGACGATCTGCTCGGCGACCTCCCGCTCCCCGGCCAGCGACGGCGCGATGTGGATCGGGGTCTCGGTCTCGGCATTGCTCACCGAGCCGCCCAGCGGGGTCAGCCCCTGCGCGACCAGCGCCGCGGAGAGCGTCTTCTCGCCGATGCCGTAGGCCGCGAGCCGCTCGGGATCGGCGTAAACCGAGATCTGCTCCTGCTGCACGCCGTAGGGGCGCAGGTTGGAGACCGACTCGATGCGGCGCAGACGGTCGCTCAAATCGTCCATATACCCTTTCAGTTCACGGTAGGAGCGCGTGTCCGATTCGAGGGTGATCAGCAGCGCCGAGGTGTCGCCGAAATCGTCGTTGGTCACCACGGCCGCGACACCCGCAGGCAGCTGCATCTTGAACGCCGCCAGCCCGTGCTTGACTTTCGACCATACCTCGTCCTTGTCGTTCACATCGTCGTTCAGCTCGACCATCACGTAACACATGCCGTTCTGCGACGTGGAGGTGGTCTTCGCACGCTTCACCTCCTTATAAGTCATCAGGAACTGTTCGAGCGGCTTCGCCAGCTGCTCTTCGACCTCCTCGGCCGTCGCCCCGGGATAGACGCCCACGACGACGCCCTGCCGGATCGTGTACTCGGGGAACTCCTGCTTGGGAATGCGCGCAAGGGCGTAGATTCCGAACACGAACAGGCAGCCCACGATCAGGAAGGTGATGCGAAAATTCCGCATCGACCAGGCTATTACGCTATTCGAACTTCTCATCGCCATACGACTTTACTGCCCTCGCCGATCTTCTGCATGCCGTCCACGACGATGCGGTCGCCCGCCGCGACGCCCCCGGTCAGCACGATGCCGTTGTTCACCAGCCGCCCCGTCGTGACGGCCGTACGCACGGCCGAATCGCCGCGCACGGTCCACACGAAACGGCTCCCGTCGCCCGCCTGCTGCACGGCGCGCAGCGGAACGGCAATCTCCTCGGCCGACTCTGCGGGCGAAACCGTCACGCGGCACACCATGCCCGGCAGCAACTCGCCAGCGGCGTTGTCCAGCGTGGCGCGCACGTCGTAGGTGTGGGCCGCGGGATTGGCCACGGCGCCCTTTTCGATCTTCCCGGCGGGGAACACCCGAATGCGGAAAGATATAGTGATAGAATTGAGTTACAAGGGTTTTGGTTGAAGTGGCGATAATCCGTGAAGCCATTACAATCCCTGCCGAAGCCAAATCCTGACGCCGCTACGTTACTTGTTCGTAACCATGCCCGAAAATGCACGGGTACGAATAGCGAAACAAGGCTCTAAGGAATAGTGAGTTATCCATAACTCATGCGAAAAATCAGGTTACGGAAAAAGATTGCGCCGTTCCTCCCCGTTTTGCGTACCAACACCGGACTCTTCACCAACTAATTTTGAAACCCAAAAATTAAGGACAATGAAGAGTACATTTTCAGTAATCTACTACCTCAAGCGTCAGGTAGTGAAAAAGGACGGGACAGTTCCCGTCATGGGACGCATCACGGTGGACGGCAGCCAGACACAGTTCAGCTGCAAACTGACTGTCGATCCGAAACTGTGGGACACCAAAGGTGGACGTGTCACGGGCAGAAGCACGGCGGCACTCGAAACGAACCGTATGCTTGACAAGATGCGGGTACGCATCAACAGGCATTATCAGGAAATCATGGAGCGTGACAACTTCGTCACGGCGGAGAAGGTGAAGAACGCCTTTCTCGGACTGGAACACCGCTACCACACGCTGATGCAGGTGTTCCGCCAGCACAACGAGGACTACGAGAAGCAGGTGGAGGCAGGCATGAAAGCCAAAGGCACGCTGCTGAAGTACCGCACCGTTTACAAGCACATGCAAGAGTTCCTCGACATCCGCTACCATGTGAAGGACATCGCCCTAAAAGAGCTTACCCCGGCTTTCATCTCCGACTTCGAGATGTTCCTGCGCACGGACAAGCACTGCTGCACCAATACCGTGTGGCTGTACGTCTGCCCGTTACGGACGATGGTATTCATCGCCATCAACAACGAGTGGCTGACGCGCGACCCGTTCCGCGAGTATGAAATCAAGAAGGAGGAAACAACACGCAGTTTCCTGACCAAAGATGAGATCCGCCTGCTGATGGAGGGGAAACTGAAAAACGCCAAACAGGAATTGTACCGCGACCTCTACCTGTTCTGCGCCTTCACGGGGCTGTCGTTCGCGGATATGCGCAACCTTACGGAAGAGAATATCCGCACCTACTTCGACGAACACGAGTGGATAAACATCAACCGCCAGAAAACGGGCGTGGTGTCCAACATCCGCCTGCTCGACATCGCCAACCGCATAATCGGCAAATACCGGGGACTGTGCGGGGACGGCAGGATATTTCCCGTTCCGCATTATAACACGTGCCTTGCCGGTATCCGTGCCGTCGCCAAGCGTTGCGGCATCACCAAGCATATCACGTGGCATCAGAGCCGCCACACGGCAGCCACGACGGTATTTCTCTCTAATGGCGTACCTATCGAAACCGTCAGCTCCATGCTCGGACACAAGAGCATAAAGACGACGCAGATTTACGCGAAGATAACCAAAGAAAAACTCAATCAGGACATGGAGAACCTTGCCGCAAGGTTGAACAGTGTTGAGGAATTTGCAGGTTGCACCATCTAAAAAGAGAAGCCATGAAACGTGACATAATCATCATAGAGGACAAGGCGGTCAGCGTAACCGGTAACGACGTGTGGATGACCGCCACCGAAATCGCCGGACTGTTCCATACGACCGTCCCGGCAGTGAACGCCGCCATCAGAGCCGTCCGCAAGTCGGACGTGCTGAACGACTACGAGGTGTGCCGCTACATGCAGCTTGAAAACGGGCTGCACGCGGACGTGTACGCCCTTGAAATCATCATCCCGGTCGCTTTCAGGCTGAACACCTACAACACCCACCTGTTCCGTACATGGCTGGTGGGAAAGGCACTCGCACAAGATAAAGGGCAAACATACGTGATGTTCATACATAACGGAAAAGCCGGGTATTGCTGATTACAGATACCCCATAAGACAAAGTAAACGGGTAGCACCCAAAAGGTGTCACCAGTTTACTTTTTCATGAAACCGCCTCACTCCAGCGGCTTGCGGTAGTTCGCTTCCAGTACCCCGCGCAGCCCCGTTTCCGGGTAAAGCACCTTCCCTCCCAAAAGTATGAAGGGCAACACGCGGTTGTTGCGGTATTCCTGCAAGGTGCGCCGGCTCACGCGGAGCAGTTCCGACACCTCGCCGTCCGTCAGGTAACGTTCCCCGTCCAGCGGAGGACGGTAGCTTTCCAGAAATGCGGACAGCCATTTCGAGCCTTTGCGCATATCCTGCACCACAGAGGCTATCGGCTCGTCTTCCATCGTAAAAACATCGTTGTTCTCGTTCATCATAACTTCGGATTCAGTGGGTGAATAAATCAAATCATCTGCCGTGCGGATAGAGCGTGCCGACAAGCGGTATCAGCCGCTTCACCTCCTCCGGCTTGTAATAGAACCTGCGGTTTATCTGCGAGTAGCCGATAAGCCGCCTGTCACGCAGCGTCTGCAACGTGCGCGGGCTTATTCTCAACTGCCCGCAGACCTCCTCGCCCGTGAGCCATCTTTCCATGCGCCCCGTGTCGCTTTTGCGCCTCAGGGCGGCGACCTTCTCCGAGAGTGCGCCGAATGCCGCCACCATCATCTCGAAAGTCTTTTTCTCGATAGATACTATTTCCATATTCATGTCATTTAGAGTTTGCCGCAAAGGTAACGAAACGGCATACAAGACGTATCGTTTTCCGCTGAAAGGCTGCCTGTTGCGCCGTTTGACCGGGTTACGGAGCCATCTTCCGCAAAAATCTTACGTGAGTCACGTAGTGAGTTGTTAAAGCCCCTTTTGTTTATTGCCGATTTTTGCTGCAGAAACAAAAAGAAAGGACTGAATATGAAAGTGATAACGATGGAAAGTTCCGCCTACAAGGAGATGATGGCGCAGATTGCGAACATCGCAGGGTACATCCGCGAGGCAAGGGACGAGAAGAAACGGAAGCGGGAAACCGAAGACAAGCTGCTTGACACGGCACAGGCGGCGAAGATGCTCAACGTGAGCAAGCGCACCATGCAGCGTATGCGCACCGACCACCGTATCGAGTATGTGGTGGTACGCGGAAGCTGCCGCTACCGCCTTTCCGAGATACTGCGGCTATTGGAGGACAACACAGTAAGGAACGAGGAAGGGACAATAGACACCCTGTTCCACAACCACACGCTGCGCACGGGCGGCAAACCAAAAGGAAGGAGGACATAGGTCATGGAACTGCTCACACGAAACAACTTCGAGGGCTGGATGCAGAAGCTGATGGAACGGCTCGACCGTCAGGACGAACTGCTGCTGGCGATGAAGGCTGAGGGGAAACAGCCTACTATCACGGAAAGCATCCGCCTTTTCGACAATCAGGATTTGTGCATGTTGCTCCAGATAAGCAAACGCACCCTCCAACGCTACCGCAGCGTAGGCGCATTGCCCTACAAGACGCTGGGCAAGAAGACCTATTACAGCGAGGAGGACGTGCTGACATTCCTTTCCAACCATATCAAGGACTTCAAAAAAGAAGATATAGCCTTCTACAAGGCTCGTATCCATAATTTCTTTCATAAATAACCCATTAAAACATTTTTCAGATGGCAAAGAAAAAAGACGAAAAGGACGTGCTGGTAGTCCGTGACGAGAAGACAGGCGAGATCAGCGTGGTAGCCGGGCTGAATGCGGACGGCACACCCAAGCGTACCCCCTGCGAAAGCTGAGAACGCGCAGAGTTTCCTGCAATTCGACCGACACGGCGACGTGCTGGACAACTTCTTCAAGAACTTCTTCCGGCAGTGCAAGGAACCCAGCCGCTTCGGTTTCTACCGCATTGCGGCAGACCAAGCTGAAAATCTCTTAGAGGTGATGAAGCAACTGCTGAAAGACCCCGAAGCGAACAAGGAGCTGCTCGCCCCTCACAAGGTGGACACCTCCGACTATGAGAAGAAGGTGCAGGAAGAGATGGCAGCACAACAGACAGAGAAACAAGAACCTCAAAAACAGGAGAACATGGAACAACGGAAAGAACAGCAACAGGACAAATCCGAACAGATGCAGGGCAAACGTGGCTACCAGCCCATCGACGAGAGTAAAATCAACTGGCAGGAGCTGGAGGACAGATGGGGCGTAAAGCGGGACAACCTTGAAAAGTCCGGCGACCTTACGAAGATGCTCAACTATGGCAAGTCCGACTTGGTAAAGGTCAAACCGACCTTCGGCGGCGAATCATTCGAGCTGGACGCCCGCCTCTCCTTCAAGAAGGACGGTGAGGGAAACATCAGCCTCGTGCCGCACTTCATCCGCAAGGAGCAGAAGCTGGATGAGTACAAGGAACACAAATTCTCCGACAATGACCGGAAGAACCTCCGCGAAACGGGCAATCTCGGTAGGGTCGTGGACATTGAGGACAGGGAAACGGGCGAGATCATCCCCTCCTACATCAGCATCGACCGCAAGACGAATGAAATCACGGACATTCCGGCAAGCAGGGTGCGCATCCCGGAGCGCATCGGCAAGACGGAAATCACCACGCAGGAGCGGGACATGCTCCGCGCCGGACTGCCCGTACGCGACAAGCTCATCGAGCGCAACGACGGCAGAAAGTTCGTCACCACCCTGCAAGTGAACGTGGAGCAGCGCGGCGTGGAGTTCGTGCCGGGAACCGGCAAGTCGCCCCGTACCGCACAGACACAGGAAACCAAAGGCGACACATCGAAAAGTCAGGCGCAGGGCGGGGAAAATGCCGCACAGACCAAGAAGGAGCAACGCCGCAACACGTGGACGAACGAGGACGGCAGCATCCGCCCCATCAGCAAATGGAGCGGCGTGAGCTTCACCGACCAGCAGAAAGCCGACTATGTGGCGGGTAAAGCCGTGAAGCTGGAGAACGTGACCGACAAGCAGGGCTTCCATGCCACGATGTATATCAAGTTCAACCCGGAGAAGGGACGCCCGTACCGCTACGACACGAACCCTGACAATGCACAGCAGGTTGCTCCGTCCAACGAGAGCCGCACGCAGGTGGCGGTGAACAACGATGGCAAGACCAACGAGGCTACAAAGAATCTGAGAGAGCCGTTGCAGAAAGGTCAGACCAACCCGAAGGACGCCCGCCAGCAACAGCAGCAGGAGAAGCCGCAGAAGAAAACGGGCAAGGGCATGAAAATGTAATCCCGTGTCCGCCACTGAATCCAAAATAAAATCCAAAGTATCAACAAAAAAGAAGAAGACATGAAGACAATCATTGCAGAAAAGTTATCATAACTCGTGATAACTTTTCTTATCACAAGTAAATTATTATCCAAAGCCTTTATTTTTGTCTGTCTGTATATCAGCTATTTAAACACATTACTTTATATTACAGCTTTGGATAATAATCATCTTCATTTAGATAGATTCCTTAGCCATATCTTAAGTTCCTGGTCTTTTTTTCCCATGAACGTTCTGTTATATCGTTTGGTATCATATTAACATAAGCTGATTCCAAAGCCTCTTTTTTGTTTAGAATCAGCCCGAGCATATATTTCAGTAGTTTGTATAGATACATGTCCTAAAATATCACGAATATAGACCAAATTTACACCAGCTTGTAACAAGTGCATAGCTTTACTGTGTCGTAAAGTATGCGGGCTTATTTTTTCCGGTATAAGTTCCGGATCTTTGTATTCGGGCGTGATTAATATAATTATTCAAGATATAAGATATGCCAGAGTTTGTTAGCTTTCTGCCACAACTGTTAAAGAAAAGAGGTCTTTGATTAAAACCGGACAGGTCTAAACGATTCTCTTCCATATAACTGCGTAATAAATTCACTTGTTCGTCTTGTAAAGGGACAATTCTTTTTTGCGTCCTTTACCAAATAAGGTGACATGACAAGGCTTTTCCAATTTCAAAGATGCGGGTGTCAAGTCTATTAATTCTTGTACTCTGGCTCCACTATCATAGAGCAGGGATATCAAAGCTAAATCCCGTCGTCCTTTTTCGTGTTGATTGGTATTTGTGCCAATAAAAAGCTTAATGCCATCTATGCTGAGATAATTGACACTTCTTTTTTCATGTGTTTTTACCTTGATGGATAATATCTCTTGCCATTGTTCCAGACGCTTTACATCCTCATATTGCATATATGTACAAAAAAGAACGTAATGCCGCCAATCTTTGATTTCAGTCGCGTTACTCGATTTTTTCGTGTCTTGTAACCAATCAAGGAAGTTTAAAACCGTTTTTCTGGTAATATGTTCCAATCTAAGATTATCAGCCTTTATGTTTACCTGTTCGTCCAGAAAGTTTAACAGCAAGCTAAATGATTCGCTGTATGACCGTATGGTATTAGGGCTTACGCCTCTTTCTCCGATAAGGTACTCTGTGAAAAAAGCCGTTAAATGCTTCGCAAAGTCAGTCGTTTTCATAAGTATCTACATTTAAATTAGTTATTATGTTTGTTTGAGGGTACACAAACCGTGTTATCGTATTTTGTTTCAATAGAATATCGGGAAACATATCTTGTGTCAGGCGCACGTAGGTTTCAGTCCCTTTCAACGTCTTATGCCCCAAGAAGACCGACAAAAGAGGAAGCGCACAATATATGTCCATTCCTTCTTGCACCATCTTTGCAAGGGAATGGACGGCAAAAGTATGTCTGAGACTATGTATGCAGGCTCCTCCGGAACGGTTGCTCGAACAAGGTATATTGCATTTTTCCAACACTTTCTTGAAACCCCCCAAAACAGTACAAGAAGATAACGGTCGTCCTGATGGGGATATTAACAAGAACTTGTCCGGGGCATCAACGTCTGGCAAGGGCATCTTGTTGCGATATTCCAAATACTGTTGTAGAACCTTGGACAGGGAGTCGCTTAAAGGAATAAGCCTTTCCATCTTGTTCTTTGTCTTCCGAATAATGATGCAATTCCTTCTCAAATCAACATCCCGATTCCTAATGGATATGGCTTCCCCGATTCTAATCCCTGTAGCATATAAGATTCTATATAAAGCAGGTAATGCAAAAGATTACAATATATATTATGACTATGCATCCTTTGCTTGTCGCAAGCTTCAAAGATGTCCTGCATCTGTCCACGGGTAAACACATAAGGAGTAAAATCCGAATATTCCTTCTTTGGTAACTTGGGTATATAGCATTCTTTTCCTATGTGGCATAAGTATAGGCAAAACTGTCGGAACATGGACACCTTGTCATAGAGGGTTTTCTTTTTATCATGTATGCGGGTGCACTTCCATGTATCAATCATGCTTTTAGTTATGAACACATCCCTGATGTTGCTATTAACAAAGAACTTGTCAAACTCAAGAGCATCCACTTTATCCGTCCAATGTCGGAAACCTGATTTTCTTTCATCGCAAGAAAATCCTTAAAATAAGGTGCGAACACGCTTTGATATATGAATTGTTCAGACATAGAACAAACCTCCTTTCTGTGTGTAGAAATCGGATGGGACATCCGGGACTTCAAGGACACATTTCATCAAACCATCAATGTCTATCCGAAGATAGCCCATTGTCGTTTGTGTAGTTTTGTGTCCCAATGTCTCAGAAATGACGGGCAGTGATATGCCATTACGCAATAGCTGGCTGGCTAAAGTATGTCTCATAGCGTGAGGACCTTTTTTTCTATCCCTTGTATCTATTCTTGAATGGCAGATAATCTTTCTGACCGACAAGGAAACCACCGCCCCATTCACAGGATTATATGGGGCTAAAGAGGATAGGAATATCTGTTTGGAAGAAGAACTCGGTCTGCCATATTTCACATAATTGATGATAGCTTCTCCTACATCCTTTAAGAGTGGCAATTCTATTTCACGTTTAGTCTTGTACTGTATCAGGCGGATAATGTTTCTATCCCAGTCTAAATTACTGAATTGTAATCCGGCAATATCGGAGGAACGTAGTCCTAACCGTGTTGCTAATAGGAGCATGGCGTAATCTCGTTTTCCTACAGGAGTGGATTGATTTACCGAAGATTCTATTTGCAAGACTTCTTCACAAGTGTATGTCGACGGTAGTTTTCTTTTTACAATATAACGGTTTCTTCCTATCACATAATCAATATTCTTATTGATAAGCTTTTGTTCGTACAGGTAACGACAAAATGCACGCATCGTTGCCAATACTCTTTGTTTACTGTTTTGGCTGGAAGATATAAAAGTTAGCACATCATCCTCACCTATATCTGAGATGCGGGATACATTCCTCAAAGACAAATGCCTGAGAAAATAGCTGAACACATGTTCGTAGCCATCTATCGTTTTAGGAGATAGTCTTTGTTCTTCCAAGAGATGAAGGTATTTTGTCATAATGCCTCCTATTTCTCCTGAGAATTTGCGTATAACGTATCTTACAACTGGTTTTTGGATAGTTCTATCCGTAAGATAATTAACGAATAGCAGTAATCGATAATTGGTTCCATGTATCAACCGCGTTTTTTCTTGTGGCATAGTCTTTAAAAACAAATCGATGGATTCTACATTACAGTCTTGTATGTAGTTTATATCCATGTAAACGATAAAAAAAGACGACAGGTCTTTTTATACTGTCGGATAGTCGATTCTGAATATCCGGCTTTACGCAACGCTTCTAAAAAAATCCGAAACTTTGGATTCAAAATGATTTTTATTGTCCATAATACTATATTTGGAGGGAGCAACATTACTCTCTCCACAATATAGCATATTATTATCAGAACATTATTATCACGAGTTTGATTGATTATCTGTCAGTTATTTGGTGTATTAGTCATGGACTTCCTTCTCAGCGAGGTAGAGCCGACCTATTGGAGAGAGATACTGAAACAGATAATCTAAAAATGACAGCGATATGAAAGGAACAGACCATTTCAAGAGAACGATACATATGTACTTGGAACAGCGTGCGGAGGAAGATGCGCTATTTGCAAAGAAGTACCGCAACCCTGCCAAGAATATGGACGAGTGCGTGACCCACATTCTGAACTATGTGCAGAAAAGCGGTTGCAACGGTTTCACGGACGGAGAGATATTCGGGCAAGCCATCCACTACTATGAGGAAAACGAGATAGAGGTGGGCAAACCGATGGACTGCCAAGTGGTTGTGAACCATGTTGTGGAACTCACGGCAGAGGAAAAGGCGGAGGCACGTCAGAACGCTGTCCGCAAATACCAAGAGGAGGAACTCCGCAAGTTGCAGAACCGCCACAGACCGTCAGCGAGAAAAAAAACCAACCCCAACCCTCATTATTTGATTTAGGCTTATGAAACCGAAGACCAAGATACA